>ERZ773079.2130-NODE-2130-length-11250-cov-26.680661_pt1 | contig 11250 bp, 9 predicted proteins | sample MGYA00511355_ERZ773079 | MGnify/ENA primary metagenome ERZ773079 (study PRJEB29015, sample SAMEA2737979) | human oral metagenome | biome: human oral; feature: human-associated habitat; material: dental | place: China | collected 2117 ... | reverse complement strand
CCCTGACCGAGCTGGAGCACTTCCCCACCCTGACCGTCATCACGAACTCGCTGCCGGCCGCACAGGTGCTCTTCGACGCCGCCGACACCGCCCGCTCCGAGAACCGTGACGCCCCGACCGTGGTGGTCACCGGAGGCGAGCGCACGCCGTCAAACGCCCTGGTGGGGCCGGTGGCCGTCGACGCGCTGCGCACGATGCGCGTGGAGTGGGTCTTCCTGGGCGCCCATGGCTTCACCCCGGAGGCCGGGCTCATGACGCCCAACCTCTTGGAGGCCTCCGCCAACCAGGCGCTCGTCGCCGCAGGCCGCACGGTGGTGGCCACACTGGACTCCACCAAGTGGGGGGTCCTGGGTTTGCGGTCCTTCTGCCCCACCCGGGACATCGGGGTCCTGGTCACCGACGCCGAGCCCGACACCGACACCATCAGCTCCCTCCAGCAGACCGGCACCCGCCTGACGGTCGCAGCCTGACCCCGGCCGTTCCCTCAGCCTCACTCGCGCCCCACCAACCACCCGCCCACTGACTGAGCACATCAGAACAACCAACCACAGGAGACCATGATGACCAACGATGCTCCCGTCTTCGCCCCCGCCATGAGCCCGAAGGAGGGCGCCGAGGCCGCGACCGCCCTGTTCCGCGAGGTCTTCGAGGCCGAGCCCGACGGCGTCTGGTACGCACCCGGGCGCGTCAACATCATCGGGGAGCACACCGACTACAACGGCGGCCTGGCCCTGCCGATCGCCCTGCCCCACCGGGCGCACCTGGCACTGCGACGCCGCGACGACCGCACCGTGCGCCTGGTCTCCCCCCAGACCAGGGAGAAGGTCGACGTCATGAACCTCGACACGATCGGTCCCAAGGGCACTCCCGGCGAGGTGGCGCACTGGGCGGCCTACATCGCCGGCGTCGCCTGGGCCCTGGAGCGTGACGGGTTCGAGGACCTGCCCGGCTTCGACGCCGCCCTCGTCTCCTGCGTGCCCCTGGGAGGCGGTCTGTCCTCCTCGGCAGCCCTGGAGTGCTCGGCGGCCGTCGCCATCGACGAGGTCGCGGGCCTAGGGCTGGCCGGAACGCCTGAGGAGCCCGACGACGCCGGACGCGCCCGCCTGGTGACCAACTGCGTGCGCACGGAGAACGAGATGGCCGGAGCCCCCACCGGCGGCATGGACCAGTCGGCCTCCCTGCGCTGCCGCGAGGGTCACGCCCTGGAGCTGGACTGCCGCGACGGCTCGGTGACCCACGTGCCCTTCGACCTGGCCGCCGAGGACCTGGCCCTGCTGGTCATCGACACCAAGGCCAAGCACTCCCTGGATGACGGTCAGTACGGTGCCAGACGAGCGGCCTGCGAGCGCGCCGCCCAGATCCTGGGCGTCGAGCTTCTGGCGGACATCGCGATCGAGGATCTGCCTCAGGCCCTGGAACGGCTCTCCAGCGCCGACGACGCCGACGAGCTGGTCAAGCGCACCCGGCACGTGGTCACCGAGATCGACCGCACCCGCCGGTTGGTCGACCTCCTGCAGGACGGACGCCCCTTGCGCGGCGAGAAGCTCGCCGAGGCGGGCAGGCTCATGGACGCCTCGCACGAGTCGCTGCGCGTGGACTACGAGTGCACCTGCCCCGAGCTGGACGTGGCAGTGGAGGCCGCCCGCGCTGCCGGCGCCCATGGAGCGCGCATGACCGGTGGCGGGTTCGGGGGCTCGGCGATCGCCCTGGTGGACGCCAAGGCCGTCCACGCCGTGGCCGCTGCCGTGGCCCAGGCCTATGAGCGCGAGGGCTTCAACCCGCCGGCCTTCCTGGACGCGGTTCCCGCCGCCCCGGCCGGTCGACTTCCCTGATCCGCGCAGCACCGCCGGCCAGCCCGCGTAGCTCACGGTGCTCAGCCCTCTCCAACCGAGGTTGGAGAGGGCTTTCAGCATTCCTCCTTCCGGATGAGGCCAGACGACTGTCCCTGCCGTAGTCTCGGCCCGTATTAATCAGGAACGCGGGATCCCTCCCCAGTTCCGATTCCGTTGTCATCATGGAGGACGCCGTGAAGCGCTTCGTCTGGCCTGCCCTCAAGGCCCTCATCGCGGTGATCGTCGCCATCGCCCTGGTCAAGATCGCCTTCTTCCCCTCGCAGAACGACAGCGCGACCGCCGACATCTCCCCCGGCTACTCCGCCAATGTCAACACCGTCACTGTCGCCAAGGGCAATATCGCCAACAAGGTCGAGGTCAAGGGCCGTATCGTCCAGGACGCCACTGTCGAGGTCCAGGCCGACCTGGCCGGCGTGGTGGACTCGGTGGCCGTGGAGAAGGATGCCCAGGTCAGCGCCGGCGATCCGCTGCTCTACATCAAGCACACCGAGGCTCAGAGCCCGACGACGAGCACGGACGGAGAGGGCAACGTCACCCAGACACCGGCTGCGGACAAGGTCACCTGGTCCACGATCTACGCTCCCGTTAGCGGCACGGTGACCCCCAAGGTCATCAAGCAGCAGGAGACCGGCGTCGGCGTGGTCGTGGCCACGATCACGCCCTCGACCTATTCGGCCACCGGCACCGTCAGTGCCTCCCAGCAGTACCGGCTCACCAACGCCCCCACCGCCGCGACCCTGACGCTCGAGGGCGGCCCGGCCCCCTTCCAGTGCAACAACCTCAAGGTCGGAACCAAGTCCACCAGCTCGACGACCACCGGCGGGGATGGCTCGACGGCGACCACCTCCGGGGACGGAACCAGCGTGGAGATGCGCTGCTCGGTGCCCGGCGACCAGAAGGTCTTCGCGGGCATGCCAGCCACCATCAGCGTCGACGCGGGTAGTGCCTCCGACACCCTGCTGATTCCCGTCACCGCCGTGGAGGGCAAGGTCGGCTCGGGCTTCGTGTGGCTGGTTCCCGAGTCCGGAGACACCTCGAAGGCGGTCAAGACCGCCGTGACTCTGGGGATCACGGACGGAACGAGCATCCAGGTGACCGCCGGCCTCAAGGCGGACCAGAAGATCCTCCAGTTCGTGCCCAACAAGGACACTCGCCGCACCGGCACACCAGACACCTGCGAGCAGGACAACTCCGCCTGCTACGACGCCGACGGTAAGGAAATCCTGTGAGCGGGCTGCTGGAGCTGCAGGAGATCACCCGCACCTTCACCGTTCCCGGCTCCGAGCCCCTGGAGATCCTTACGGGAGTCAACCTGAGCGTCTCCCCCGGCGAGCACGTGGCCGTTGTGGGACGCTCGGGAACCGGAAAGTCCACCCTGCTCAACATCCTGGGTCTCATCGACAGACCGACGTCGGGCTACTACACGCTGTCCGGTACCGACACCTCCCGGCTCGGGGAGAGCCGCCGCGCCCATCTGCGGGGGAGAACCTTCGGCTTCGTCTTCCAGTCCTTCAATCTCATCTCGGGACTGAGCACCACCGAGAACGTGGCCGCTCCGCTCCTGTACGACACCGGCAAGGCCTTCTGGACCCGTAGCGCACGGGCCGCGGAGCTGTTGGAGGCCGTGGGCCTGGGAGACAAGGTGGGATCACCCATCGCACGCCTCTCGGGAGGCGAGCAGCAGCGGGTGGCCATCGCGAGGGCACTGTCCCGCCGCCCCAGCGTCATCCTGGCCGACGAGCCCACCGGCGCCCTCGACGTCGACACCGGCAACTCAGTCATGACGCTCCTGGAGCACCAGTGCGCTGAGAACGGAGCCGCCCTCATCATCATCACTCACGACCTGGCCGTGGCCGGCCGAGCCCACACGCAGTACCGGCTCGATCACGGCACCCTCACCCCGATCTCCGTCACGCGCCGGCAGGTCGGCAGCCTGGAGGAGTTCGGTGAGGTCGTCACTCCTCCGACCTCCCCCTACCCGACCGTCCCCGCCAGTCACGAAGGAGCCTCATGAACGGCATTCTCACCGGGTTCTTCGGCGCCATCGTCGAGGCCTGGGCTCAGCTGCGCATCGGCAAGCTGAGGGTCCTGCTGTCCCTGGTGGGCGTGGCCGCGGCGGTGGCAGCCATGACCTTCGTCATCGCCTTGGGGCAGGTAACCGTCAGCGCCATCAACCAGGTGGGCGAGAAGTACTCCGGCCGGCAGGGCACGGTGACGATCAATGTCAGCCCCACCGGCAAGGGCCTGGACCAGGCCCTCCAGGCGGACGACGCCCCGGAGCCGAGCGCCGACGCGAGCGCGGGGGGAGCAAGGGGCAGTGGCAGTAGTGGTGGTGGCAGCACCGGCGGTAGCGGCTCGGCGGGCTCGGGCTCCGGGGGTGGCCAAGGAGGTTCCGGCGCCAGCTCCACGACCAGCGCAGCCACCTCCGCGAAGATCTCGGGGGCGATGAACAGCTTCGTCGAGCGCTACGACGTCAAGTCCTGGGCAACGACCTACACCTCCAACGTCCGTTTCTCCTTCCCCAACGGCGCCCGTAACGTCTCCACCCAGACGGTGAGCCTGAGCTACGGGCTCCTGCACCACAAGACCGTGGCCCAGGGCCGGTGGTTCACGGCCCAGGACGGGGACGACCTCTCCCCGAGCCTGGTCGTTACCCAGGGTTTCCTCGATCAGATGGGCATCAAGAAGTTCACCGGGCCAGTCACCATCACCTCCTTCTCCCCCGTGCAGACCTCCTTCACGATCGTCGGCGTTCTCGAGCCCGAGGACCTGGCTCTCTACGGCTGCTCCGGGGACCCTGAGCGGGACAAGGACCTGCCGTGCACACAGCCCGTGACCGCCTTTGCCCTCAACACCTCCTATGAGCAGTGGCTGCCCAAGGACGCCGACCGCCCCGCCCCCACACTGGAGGTCTGGGCCGGCAAGAGCGGTGCCAAGGAGGTGGCCAGGCTGGCCAAGAAGGACCTGGACGCACGTTTCGGCCAGGGCTCGACCCAGACCTCGGACAACCTCCAGGGTGGCAACGTGAACTCCAGCGCGGACACCTTCACCACCGTGGTGACGGCCGCCGGCGTGTTTGTCATGCTCCTGGGAGCCCTGAGCCTGGTCAACATCTCACTGGTGACCGTGCGTCAGCGCATCCACGAGATCGGGGTGCGGCGCTCCTTCGGAGCGACGAGCCGCCGTATCTTCTTCTCCATCATGCTGGAGTCGGTGGTGGCCACCGTGGTCGCCGGCATCGTCGGTATCGGGATCGCGATCGTGGGAATGCGCATCATACCGTTGAGCGCCGTCCTGGGTATCCAAGTGGGCCCCACCCCGCCCTTCCCCATGACGGCGGCCTTGATCGGCCTTGTCGCAGCCACCGTCGTGGGCGCGCTGGCGGGCATCGTCCCGGCGATCGTGGCCACCCGCATCCGGCCGATCGACGCGATCCGCTACTGATGCGTCATCGGGGCCGGGCACCTTGATGTGCCCGGCCCTGACGTCTGTTCTCTGAGGCGTCAGCTGCGCTCAGAGGTACTCGACGACGAGCGGGGCATGGTCGGACCAGCGCGAGGCGTAGTCCGGCGCCCGTTCCACAGCCACGCTGCGGGCCCGCTCGGCCAGGGCGGGAGTGATGACCTGGTAGTCGATCCTCCAACCGGTGTTGTTGTCGAAGGCCTTGCCGCGCTGGGACCACCATGTGTAGGGCCCCTGCTCCTCATCCCCCACGAGGTGGCGCGAGGCATCCACCCAGCCGTCGGAGAACCAGCCCTCCAGATGGGCGATCTCCTCATCCATGACACCGGCGATCTTGTTGTGGTTGGGCTTCCAGTTCTTGATGTCGCGCTCGGAGCGCACCACATTGAGGTCCCCGGCCATGAGGACCTGGGGCCCGTCGTCGCGGGCGGCAGCCAGCAGGTCGGCCATGCGGGCGTCGACGAGCTCGAGGTGGGCGTACTTCTGGTCCATCTTCTCGGTTCCGAGCTGGCCGGAGTGGAGGTAGGCGGAGATGACGGTCAGCTGCTCGACACCCTCGAGCCCGGTCACCGTCAGATCGGCCTCGAGCCACCGGCCGGAGTCGACGTCGGGCTCCTCGGTACCAGGCGCTGCCACGCCGTAGCGCAGATCCCCGAGGGCGGCCGGCCCGCCATCGCGCACAGCGACGCCCACACCAGCGCGCCCCTTGATACGGCAGGGCCAGATGGCGGCCTTATAGCCGGGCAGGAGGTCGATCGCGATCTGCTCATCGGCGCGGACCTCCTGAAGCAGGAGGATGTCGGGGGCGGAGGCAGCGAGCCAGTCCCCCATGCCTTTACGGGCGGCGGCACGAATGCCGTTGACATTGACGGTGGCGATACGCATGGCGGCAAGACTACGCGGTCAAGGCTGAGCCGGCCCTGCAGCCGACCTGCCGGTTCCCGCTTGGCACCACGCCTGAGACCATAGAGCCATGAGCGAGGCCGGCACGCGCACACGAACCGTTCACGTCCTGGTCCACGGGACCGTCCAGGGAGTGGGTTTCCGTTACCACTGCGCCTACACAGCCCAGGAGCTGGGCGTGGTGGGACAGGTCCGCAACCTGCCCGACGGCGACGTCGAGGTCATGGCCCAGGGCGAGTCGGACGCCGTGGCCCGGCTGATATCGTGGCTGAGACGCGGCCCGCGGTGGGCCTCGGTGCGCACCATCACCGTCACCGACCTGCGCGCCGGCTGCCTGGAGGACCGCCGGTTCGAGATCACCGGATGAAGAGGAGCAGGCCATGAGTGACAACAACGACTCGGAGTCGCACAGCGGGCGCCGAATCGCTTTCTGGATGATGTTCGTCGTTCTCGCCGCCATCTTCCCCGCCCTGGCTCAGGCGCCGGTTCTGTCCCGTTTCGCCACGGCACTGTGGCTGAGCTCCATGCCTCTGTGCGTCCTGGGCTGCGCGATGCTGGCCAAGGAGGCGGCGGCGCGCCGCCCCTCCAGGCGGGAGGAGGACTGAGCATCCACCAGCGGTGAGCCGCAGACACAGACTGACGGGGCGGAAGAAGAGAGCTTCTCCCGCCCCGTCAGCCGTCTGTGGGCCAGAGCCTCGCTGTCAGTCGGCCTCAGAACCGGCCAGGCGACGACGGCGCAGCATGAGCGCCACACCACCGCCGGCCAGGAGCAGCAGGGCGACGACACCCAGGAAGAGCGCCTGGGTTCCGGTCAGGGGCAGACCAGCCACGGTGGTCTTGGCTCCCGTCGTGGGCGAGGCGGCGCTGTAGTCGGTGACGCCCGGCTTGCCCTGGCCGGGTGGAGTGGTCGAGCCCTTGCTGTTGTTCGCCCCGTTGGAACCGTTGTTGGTTCCAGGGATGTCACAGGTGCCGGCCTTGGCGGTGCAGGGGTCGGTGATCGGCTTGTCGGTGAACCCCAGCCCCTGGGTGCGCAGAAGGACTGTGGAGTCGAGCTGGCCGTCCTGGGCATCAGCGATGGCGACGCGCACGTGGACCGTCTTCCCCTGGGTGACGGCGGCCTGGCACGGCAGGGCCGAGGTGTAGCCATTGAACTCGACCGGGATCTGTCCCGGCGTATGGCCTGAGACATTGGCCGTGTAGTAGCCGGCGTTCGAGGACTCGTTGATGGTGGCCGTGCTCACGGCCGTCTGGGTGCCGGGAACGTGGGCGCACTCGGTGCCGTTGACCTGGATGCTCAGCGGGTCCTTGTAGCCGCGGGACTGCCAGGAGGCCGGAGTCCCCTCGGTGGCGCCGGCGTACTCCTCGGAGCCGAGGCTGTAGTAGAGGACGATGTTGGAGCTGGTGGCGGTGACGTCGAACTCCAGGACGGCCTCGTCGTAGACATCGGTGCCGGCCACCTTGCCCAGACCCGCAGGGTCCTCAACGGTGCCGAAGTCACCGGTGGTGTCGAGGGCGTCGTTGGGCCCCAGGACCGCGGAGCGGGTGATGTCGGTGTCGGAGTCGGCGGTGGGATCGGGGTCGATGAGGGACCCGGTGGACAGGGCGACGCCCTCGGTGATGGCGTTGCCGTCGCCCGGCAGCCCCTTGACGGTGCCGATCTGGACGTCCTTGCCGGAGACGGTCGCGTTGGTCACGGTCGCCTTCGGGCCGGCGACCATCTGAGCCAGGGACTGGGCGCTCACCGTGGAGGTGTTACGCAGGGAGGTAGTGGACTGCCCCGCCGTGTTCGGCGCAGGAGCGGCCACCGCCGAGCCGGTGGCGCTCAAGGCGAGCACAGCCAGGAAAGCGGTTGTTGGTGCGGTTAACCGTCGCAGACGGATGGGAAGAGTACTCACAGGATCTCCGTTAGACACGGGGCCGCCCAGCAGCGGACGACCACCTGAACCGACAGGCTGGGAGACCAGACAGCTCACGGAGAACGCGCTCAAGACTAACCGGCCAGTAACATACCGTCACGTGGGGTATATCACTAAATTGACTGAAAACCTCAATAAACCCTGAGAGTTCAGGGAGTACGTCTTTGGTAGGAGACGACTGGAACTGCATACACGGCCGAAAGCCCTGCCCCCTTATCTCCAGGTTCCCCTAAGGTAGAGGTGGGAGATCAAGAACATCGGCTCACGGCGCACTGACACCCTCATCCCTCATGAGTAAGGACAGTACGGACAATGACCGTGACACACACTTCGTTCCGAGCCCGTCGCAGACGACTGGCCGCGGCACTGGCGCTCGGACTCCTGGTGGCCGGGACCGGGACCACCGCGCTCGCCGATGAGACCCCCTCACCCACCCCCAGCTCCTCCGCCACCGCCGAGGCCTCACCCGAGGCGGGAGCAGACCAGAAGAACAACCAGTCCCCTGCCGATCAGGGGCAGGCGACCCAGACCCCCACGGATCAGGGGCAGGCGGATCAGGCCGACCAGCAGGCCACTGGTGGAGCCGCCGCCCAGGACGCCAACGGCTTCAAGGCCGACAACCCCGGCTGGGCCAACGCCACCAAGCACACCGGTGCGGCCCACGGGGTCGAGGAGAACTACACCGCCAAGTGGACCCGCGCCGACGCCATGCAGATCCAGCGGGTCTCCAACCCCAAGGCGCCGTCGGGCACCAACTCGATGCCCGAGCAGCTCACGATGCCGGAGATCTCCAACGGATTCCCGGCCACGAGCGAGGACGTGTGGGTGTGGGACACCTGGACGCTGACCGATGAGGCCGCCCACCAGATCTCCTACAACGGCTGGGAGATCGCCTTCTCCCTGGTGGCCGACCGGCACGCCGGTTACACCTTCGACGACCGCCACACCCACGCGCGCCTGGGCTTCTTCTACCGCAAGGCCGGCACGCAGACCTCCTCGGCCGACGGCGCGGGCAGCTCCAACGGCGGCTGGATCTACGGTGGGCACGTCTTCCCCGACGGCGCCTCCGGCTCGATCTTCGAGGACCAGAGCTTCACGGCCCAGACCGAGTGGTCCGGTTCGGCCCGCCTCATGGAGGGCAACAAGATCCGCATGTTCTACACCTCGGTGGCCTTCTACAACAGCACCACCGGCGGCAGCGGGAACAACGACGGCAGCCAGGGTAATAACAACGCCACCTCCAAGCCCTACGACCCGCGGATCGTACAGTCCGAGGGACGCATCTACGCCGACGAGAACGGCGTGTGGCTCACCGGTTTCCGCACCCAGCACCAGCTGCTCGTCCCGGACGGCAAGTACTACCAGACCCGCGAGCAGAACCCGGGCGTGAACTTCCGCGACCCCTTCACCTTCCGCGACCAGAACAACCCCTCGGACCCCACCGAGTACATGGTCTTCGAGGGCAACTCGGCCTTCGTTCGTGAGCAGCAGTACGTCGACGCCGCGGCCAAGGCCGGCCAGAACACCACCCTGGCCACCTGCACCGAGGAGGACCTCGGATATGAGAAGGGCGACCCCAAGGCCGAGACGGTCGAGGCGGTCAACCAGCGCGGCGGCTACTACCAGCTGGCCAACGTGGGTCTGGCCCGGGCCAAGAACAAGGCGATGACCGAGTGGGAGTACCTGCCGCCGCTGCTGAGCGGTAACTGCGTCAATGACCAGACCGAGCGGCCACAGATCTACTTCCAGGACGGCAAGTACTACCTGTTCACGATCTCGCACCGCGAGACCTACGCCGACGGTCTCCAGGGCCCCGAGGGCGTCTACGGGTTCGTGGGCGACGGGCTGCGATCGGACTACAAGCCGCTCAACCAGAACACGGGTATCGCGCTGGGCAACCCCATCAACCTCAACTTCAACCCGGGGAAGCCCTACTCGCCGGACTTCAACCAGAGTCCCTACACCTTCCAGTCCTACTCGCACTACGTCATGCCCGGCGGCCTCGTGGAGTCCTTCATCGATTCCATCGGCGGCAACAAGGACGGCAACCCGGTGCGTGGGGGCTCGTTGTCCCCGACGGTGAAGCTCAACATCTCCGGGGACACCACCTCGGTGGACCGCACCTACGGCACCAACGGGTTGGGAGGCTTCGCGGACATCCCCGCGGACCGGGCCCGCACCAACGGCGGTGACACCCGCCCGCAGCGCCTGAAGTAGCCGCCCCTGAAGTAGGGCCATGGGCAGGGCACCACGTTGCCCGGCAGCGCCCTGAGGTGATGGTGGGGCCGCCGGAACATCTGTTCCGGCGGCCCCACCTCATCGTCGTCGGACCGCCCGGCGACGCTCCTACAGGGCGGCCGACAGCGGGGTGAGGCTGCCGGAGGTGATGGTGGCCGTGCCCTTGGCGCCCAGGACGATCTCCTGGCAGGAGGGGGCGGTGAAGACCAGGAGGCTGCCGACGGTGGCGCCGTCGTCGACGAAGACCTCGAGGCTGGAGCGGTCCAGGTAGAGGTGCAGACGCACTGTGGACCCGGTGGGGTGGTACTGCGTCTGGCGGCGCAGGGCGAAGTCGGTGGTGGACCCCTCGTCCTTGCCGTCGACCTGCGTGAGCCCGCCGTCGGTGCGGTCCAGGTAGAGGGTGCCGGTCGAGATGTCGACGCCGACGCGCACCTCCTGGGTCTTGCCGTCGACCGTGCCGCGGGCCAGGCCCAGCCAGGCCTCGGAAGCCTGGGAGACGTCCAGGGTCAGGTCGATCTCGACCGTGCGGCCCGCACCCAGAGCCGTCACCGTGTCGGTGGCCTTGAGGCCGGAGAGGTCGGTGGCCCGCCCGCGCAGGGCGTCGAGCTCGGGGATGGGTGTCTGCACGAGGGTGCGCTTGCCGCCGATGGTGGTCAGGGACAGCTCGCGCGGGATGCTCATCTCCCCGCTCCAGTCCCCGGTGGGCAGGGAGTAGGGGTAGTTCCAGTTGCCCAGCCAGGCCATCCACACGCGGCGGCCCTCGATGTGCTCGAAGCTCTGGGCGGCGTAGAAGTCCTGGCCGATGTCGGTGAAGCGGGTGTCGCGGTCCTCGGGGAAGAAGACGGAGCCGTCGAAGTCGCCGATGAAGTACTGGGCGG
>ERZ773079.2129-NODE-2129-length-11253-cov-2.838096_pt1 | contig 11253 bp, 10 predicted proteins | sample MGYA00511355_ERZ773079 | MGnify/ENA primary metagenome ERZ773079 (study PRJEB29015, sample SAMEA2737979) | human oral metagenome | biome: human oral; feature: human-associated habitat; material: dental | place: China | collected 2117 ... | reverse complement strand
AAACTGTAGCTGTAAACTTGCCTTTTTTCTAAGTCTTGTTATTATTTTTTATCCTGCTGTTTAGCATAATTATTCGCTAAACGATGCAGCGAGATAATCTATTATCTAAGTGAATTTACTGAAATATTCATTGCTATTTGAAATCTCAAATCATCAATTCCAAATTCCAAAAAACGCTTCCTCCTTAAAGCAGTCCCACAGGCTCTTTCTTCGCCTGTGAAACTACCGGCTCTAAAATGCGATGCTTAGCATATCTGCTTTGAGTTTTGTCAATTAATATTTAATTTACAGTTGACCACACAGTAGAAAGATTAAGTATCGTATATACTTTTGAACTTTTTCAATTAACATTTAATACTCTGACACCAATATCTCTCCGCCTTCATATTCGGCAAGAAAGATATCCTTAATATTCTTATATCCCTGCTTTTCAAGTGTTTCCTCAAGCCAAGCCTCGTCTTTTCCTATGATTTCCAAAACATCCTTTTGCACCTGACCGTCAGTTATAATCGGGAATTTCGGGTTTTGCTCACCGTATTTTACTATTATAAACTGTCCGTTTTGCTCCAAAATAGCCCTTTTGATCTCATGCACATAGTGGACATTATTGGCTCTTAACTTAAACGCCACATCATGTGCATTAAGCCCTGCCTTTCTGCAGTTTTCCACAATAAGTTTGCCTTGGTTTACTATAAGCATCGGACCGCCGTCAAGCATTTTCTTGGCAAACATATTGTTGGTCTTGATCCATTTAAGTACAAGAATCAAAATACACCATATAACCAAGATAAGACTGTACTGTACTACGGAAATATTGCTGTTATAGATAGGTCCTCCTATAATTCCACCGAGTACATAGTTTTGTATCTGGTCGCTGGCAGAAGTGGGAGCAAGATTTCCCTTTCCGCTTATATTTATAACAATTGCAAGTGATAATAATCCTATAGTAAGTTTGATCGCTACATCTACATAAAAACTTGGCATAATGCTACTCCTCTATTAATGAAATATTTGAACTCATTAGATTAATGGGCTCAAGCACATAATCACTGTCATTTATCAATATAACTCTGTAAAAAAATCCGTTTACATTTATCAAAGGCTCACCCTTCATCAAGGTTGTATTGATATACACATCCTTTGTCTCTACATGAAGCCCCTTTGCTATATGCTCCACCGATTTTAATACCGCTATTGACTGCTTGCTTGTATTTTCCAGATCCATTGCTTTATTAAGCTGCAAAAGCCCCAAAAAAACCATACAAAAAAGAGCAATCAGTGCCAACTCTCTGTATCTGGTATCTCTTTTATTTCTATAATAACGCACCAGACTGAATATTAAAACTGCAAAAACTATACCTAAAATAAGCAAATGTACCTTGTCCATAGTGATATTCCTTCGGACAAGATATTCATAGGAATAGAACTTCATAGCCACAAACCTTCCTTTCAGGGATTTTTTATATACACTCATTACGAGCACTAATATCGCAGATAATGAACTTAGTACTTTCTTAATTTTTTTATTATAAGCAAAACAGCTCAAATATACTAAGCTGTATACCTGAGCCGTTTTAAGTCATAAATAAAGATAATCGATGCGACTGGATTCGAACCAGCGACCTCTGCGTCCCGAACGCAGCACTCTCCCAAGCTGAGCCACGCATCGTCAAGTAATATATTAGCATACTTTTAAGAAAAATGATAGAGTTTTTTTTGATTTTTTTTAATTGTTTATACGAGGGGGGTACAGCTTTTGTTTTCAGGTATTAAACTTATCGATACTTCTCCATATCTATTTCAATCCTCTTGACTTGGTGTTTTTAGATAATCTTACTTAAAGTATCAGAAAATAGCCCTTACTTATTCTTATTGTAATATAAATTAAGATTTTATAGCTTATTTTATTTACAAGATAGTAAGTTTTAATATATACTGGTAATAATTACTATTTGAAAATGTGTTAATAAGGTTGTTAAACTCATTATTTATATATTAATGAGGCTTTACAATATTACAACTTATAAAGAGTATAAAGGAGAAAAAAATTAATGAGAAAAACTAAATTGCAATTAACAGGTGCAATGTTGCTTTCTTGTTGTCTTTTGGCAGCGACTCCCATATCGTCTCATACATTGATTACAAGTTATGCAGCAGGAAGTGAGGTATCTTACCAACTTGATATCACACCGACAGTTACAACAAATGTTGATACTTATATCAGCAACCGAATTCAGGATGCATTAAATACCAACGATGTAGTTACCGTATCGGGAAATGCTACTTTGACAGATGCCAACTCCGGTAATTCTATACAGGTCAACATACCGCAAGGTAAAAAAGTAATCTGGAAAGCTACAGTTCACAACACTTCTTATAGCCATTCTGCAATATCACTTGTATCTACTGCTACTTCCGAATTCGAAATTGCAAATGGTGCATTATTAACTTCAGAGAGACGCCCGGCTTTAACTTCTGAACCTAGCAGCTATGTAAATGTTACAATTACAGGCGGTGATATTTATATATCTTCTAACAGCAATGATCATGGACTTGTATTAACAGGATTCGGCAAATTTGATATGAGAGGCGGTCGTATAATAAGTTATTCATCAGCACAGGCTTTAAATATCGTCCCTACTCCCCACGGAAACACTACAGTCAATATACAGGGTGGCGTGATTTTTGCAACAGGCGCTAACAACACTGCCAACATAAGCGATCCTAACGGCAACTCTGCTATCTACATATCGGCAATGGGCAATCCGCCTGCAGTAAATATAGACGCCGATAAGAGCTCTATAATTACTTGGGATCAAGCTGCATATTATGCCATAACCCCATTAATACGCTATGCCGGCGGCGGCTATGACAGCAGACATCTTGCAGTTTATCCGGGATCTTCCACCCGTGTGTTCTGGTCTGCGGGTAACGGCGGACAGGCAGCTGTAAATTATGTAAAACCAAACGGTGAAAGGGGCATGATACATGATATCCCTACCGGCGCTGACGATATTGATTTCCCCGCTCTTCCCGTCAATGTAGTATATGATAAGACAAAAAAGGGTGTTAACAATATTACATCACCTCAAGGAGAGGCAATCACTTTTGAGTATATGGGTGTCAATGGAACAAATTATCCTACAAGTACTACAAAGCCTGTAAATGCGGGAGAATATGAAGTTAGTACTACTTTACCTGATGAATACGGCAATCTTTTTGTATCATTGGGAGTATTAAAGATCAATAAAAGAGCTGTTACAATCAAGGTCGCAAATCAAACCATAGATAAAGACAGTGCACTTCCTTCACTTCCGCAAAGCTTTGCAGACTTTACAGTTGAAGGCTTGGCAAATGGAGACGGCAATCAGGATGCACTTTCATCCGTACCGACATTCTCATGGAACACAGACGGACACAGTGCGGGAACTTTTGCTGTAGGAACTGCTACAGCTATAGCTTATACCGATAATTACAAGGCGGCAGCTACAGCTATAACAGGTGTACTTAATGTAATTGACAACACTGCTCCAAGTAATCCTGGTACTAATCAAGGCAATCCAAGTACCAATCCAAGCAATCCGGGTATAAATCCAAGTAATCCAAGTGGCAACCCCGGCAATTTTGGCAACTTAGGTACAGCTACCCCAAGTAACCCCGACAGACCAAATAACCAAGGTACCCCAAGTAATCAAGGTACTCCAAATAATCAAGCCGGTAATAACAACAGTTCCTCAAACAATTATGATTCGGGCAGTTCAGGCGGTTCAAGGAGTTCAGGTTCAAGAAGCTCAGGTGGTTCAAGAGGTTCAGGCGGTGCAAGAGGCACAGGTGCTTCCAAAGGCAACAAAACTACAGCCGCAAATAAATCCACAGGCGGTGATTGGATACAGGATACAAAGGGTTGGTGGTATAAGAACCCTGACGGTTCATATCCCAAAAATGCATGGCTTCAGGTAAGTTATAATAATAAGAGCGACTGGTATTACTTTGATGAGCAAGGTTATATGCAGACCGGTTGGAAACTTATAAACGGAAAATGGTACTATATGTATGAGCAGACAGAAGGTACCAATGTAAAGGGAGCTATGGCTGCCAATACAACGATAAACGGTTATCGTGTAGATGCAAGCGGTGCATGGGTACAGTAAATACTCACATATTGGTATAGGCTTTTGTATTGAGATTGACTCATTGATTAAATATCAATAATACATTTCTCTAGTGGTATATCCGGAAAGATTTAATAAACATACTGCAAGCTTAAAGTGCAAAAGATTTATACAATAATTAAAATAAAAGCGGTATAGACCCTTGTGTAAGCAAGAGTTTATCCCGCTTTTTTCAAATATCTAAGATGATGTATTATAGGCAAAATCTATTTTATAAAATTTTCTTAAAGACTTCATTTGCCACCTCTTCACTGTCCACTGACATAAAAAATCTTCCGGTATGGCAAAACTTAACACCTTTTATTCCGGTTATTTCCTCTAACTTTTCTCCACCAAGCCCTGCCCACTCCTTAGGAAAAGGCTGCCTTTGTTTGTTAGTTTCCTCAGTACCGGGCGGTATCGCTACAATACAAAACTCCCCATCCATACCTGTATATGTGCCATACAAAAGCCTCTTAGCCTTAGGGTTTTCACTTTTCAGAACCGTAATCTGCCAGTTAGTAATATATTTACCCAGACTTAATACCTGATTGCTTGATTTGCTTATTTTATCCTCTACAATATCTATGGCTCTGTATTTGGATATAACTGATTTGATAAGATTAGACAGGACTGTATAAGCAAAGTCAACTGCTTTTATGAAGCAGGTATCGCTATCTGCCCCCTCTTCATCCCAGCCGGGATTAAATCCTGAGATTATATAGGATACAGTTACTTCTTCACTTAATAGAAGCTGTCCGTTATCCCTTCCGTCAATCCACTTAACCAGTTTGTTATCTATATCGCTAAAACAAGCCTCCAGATATGCATCCTGACAGTTATTTTCCAATAAGACATCTTTTCCGTATCTATTCCACAATAAGCCAAAACTTGAATACTTAATCCCATCATCTCGCTTTTCTTCAAAGCTTCTTTGATGATGATCGTAAGCATTTATTTTAATGTCATATACTCCACCTACATCATACATGATTATATCAGAAGCCTTATCTTGTGCAGACAAAGCCCTGGTTCTAAATAACTTAACCTCCATAATCATGCTAAGTAGAGCAGTTGCAAAGACTTCATCCGCATGAAATACGCCATTATGGGTTATTGCAGTCGCTTCTTCAATATTTCCTACAAGTTTGAATTTTTTATACATATACTTCCTTTCGGTATTGCAATGCTGTGTGGCAGTTGCTGTGCCACTTAAGTAAATAGGTTACTATAAATAAATGCTAAAGGCAATGATTTATGTTTTGATGGGGTGCTGGGATATGGGAATTGGGGGTGGTATTCGTCCCCTTGCGGGGGTGGTATTTCTAACCTACTAATCAAGTGGATATTAGACAAATAACTACTTAGGATATTTCCGTCCCCTGTCGGGGTAGTATTTATAATTGACTGGGATGCTCCGTACCTTTGGTATGATGTATGCCTGTTTCCGTCCCCTTATCGGGGTTATCATTTCTAATCCCTACCCCTCGCCAAGCCCCATAAAACGGGGCTTGAAAATGCCATTTGCGTGGCAAAGCTATTTTTCTATTGTTTGGGGTAGGAATTATTCTTAGTATTGTCGCTACCGCCTTTATTTACAGTAGCCGTCTTAAAATAAAAATTCTTGGTATTTTTCTTTACTATAATACCGCATATTTACATCATCAATATCTGCTTAATAACTTCTTTGTGTAGAAGGCTGTAAGCTGTTCCAAGACCTCGTAATTATATCACAGAATTTAATTTATACCAAGCATATATTTATCAAGCTGTATTACATCTCAGTTATATTATCACCACCTCCTCAAACTCATCCTCATTAAATTCACCGTATGTTACAATTTCACTATCCTCATAAAGCTTATATATTCTTACATTATCTTCTTTACAAATAAGCCTTTCAAGACCTGTTATAAGTTTAATATATTGTTTTTTATTAAGTTTTGCTTCAAAAGCCGATTTCTGTACTCTGCTTCCAAAGGATGATAAATACTTGGATAGTTTAAGTCTATGCCTATCATCAGTGATATCATATATTATTAGTACTCTGTATTTTAACTCAATATCTATCTCTTCTTTCGACTCTTTTTTCATATCTATATCCTTTATTTATATACAAAACCCGGATGTAATTTTAATTATCCCTGACCGTAAAACAACTCTTCTTTCATATCTACATCCTTTACCTGTGAAATCAGCTTTATTTTATTCTCAAAGGTTTATAATTTGTAAAGTCTTCTTCATCAACACAGGCGGCAAGTGTTTTTACCTGCCACCATATTGCACGCCTGAAACTTGTAGGAGAGTCCAAATATTCAAGGTAGTTTATGTTTTTTCTCATTTTTTCTTCAAGTTTTCTTACACATATTTTGATTGCATTATCTGACAGCTGTACTGCTCCTGTTTCTTCATCTGTAGTAAACTCTTCTTTACTTATTTCTCTTCCCTGAACTAAGCTAAGTATTGTAGCATCTGCCAGTACTGCCCTCCACTCTTCTATCATATCGCTTACAAGTGCCGGATGATTTTGCTTTATTTTATGGATAAAACCTATATAAGGACTGAGATCTCTATTTTGTAGTTCTGCGTATATCTCGTAAAATATTATTGTGTAGGCAAAACTCAGCATAGAATTAAATGCATCCAAGGGAGGCTGTCTACTTCTCCCATTAAAAGCAAACTCCTCCCTTACAATTTTTGACAATGCCCGAAAATACTCCTTTGCAGCCATTCCTTCATAACCCATTACTTCATCTATGCACTCACACTGTGATATTTTATTCTCATATATCTCCATTCTTTTGAGTTCTTCTCTTATGTCCTTATCTGAATTTTTCTCATATCTTTTAAGTATGATCCTTTGATTATGTACTTTGGCTTTTTGTACCTTTATGGCAAACTCAAGACAGTCACCGTCATTATCACTCAAATATACTTGAGCTTTAAGTCTTTTTGCATTAAAGTGAGCGGTGCTTTCGAGTCTGCCAAAGTATTTTCCTTTAGTAGACAGATAAGTAACCTTTATACCGTTTTCAAGGCATAGCTTTTGTGCAGGCATAGTCATTAACACATTTCCGAATATCATAATAGATTCAAGAGTTTCCTGTGGCACCATTCGCTTTAAGCCATCTTTACACTCTACAACAACTTTTCCTTCAGATACGGTAATTTTTGAACCCTGTTCTGTAATATAAAGGCAGGACATACAAACCTCCTTAGGATATTAGAATCAATCCGATTTCAGTGAATCTTCACTATACTTACTCAAGCAACAAGCTCCAAACTGATAAACTGTATTATTAAATCTTGTACACTTAATCATCCTTGGCGATACCTGTGTATCTCTATCATGACCGACTTTATTGAACTTTATACTAAGCCACTTAGCTGTGAACTTGACCGCCTTAGTTTTCTCAAAACTCGGATATATTATAGTTTTACTTGCAAAACCTGCTCCTCCACCCAAATAGCATATATACTTATTATTAAGTTTAGGAGCTTTAGTAAAGTTGCTTGTAAATTTGTTCTTATAATCGGCTGAAAAAAGCTCTATAGCTTCAAGTATATCTTCTATACTATATTTGCAGAAACTGCTGTCTATAGTTATGCTAAATCTTATCTTTACATTAGGCTTTATACACTCTCTATACAGTGGTAGGGCAACCTTTCTTTCAGATAGGCTAAAATCAAGCTTTTGACAAATACACATATCTTCATCTGCTATATACTCACTATCAGATACCATAAAGCCTCTTAGACTGTCATTTACTTTATTACCCATCTTACATTCGGGATTGGAAAATAAGTTCTTATGAAAAATCTCAGCATCTATCTCGCCCATAGCCTTGCCAAGTGCCTTTTCCCAATCTCCGGGCTTTGTACTCTGACCTAACTGCCTTACTGCAAGTTCCAGTTTATCGCCGGTCTTTTTTGCATATTCCTTATTCTTGATAATATACGCAGCTGTAAGAATTGTTCTAAGCATACCCTTTAGGCTGCTGCCGGGTACATAAACCAGTCCCCTTCCATCCCTTACAAATCTATCTATACCTTTTTGTTTTGTTCCGCCTTGCGAAGTATCTTCAGTATCAAGCAAGGGAATTGTCTTACTTTTCCACTTTTCATACACTTCACTGCCTATATTATTTTCCTTTAAAAAAGCGGCTAAGTCTTTACCGGAATCAAGCATATACTCCTGATATCTTCTAAGCAGGTTTCTTCTAATCAGATATTCAAACATTTCTTTTGTATCTATAAGTACTACCTTATTCTTAAAAAATATGGCTTCTTTTTTATTGGTATTATAACCGCTTCCTATAAAAACAGGTCCCAGTGTTGTAAGTTCAATATCATATTTTTTCAAATAAGCTCCCATTACCTCACCCCCATAAAAAACGGTATGCCATATCTGTATACAGGATGTGTGCCTATATTTTTATCTCTCTCTGACACATCATATATATCACCTGTAAATTCATTAACATATACCGAGCCTGCCTCAAGCATATATATGTCTTTCTTTTTTCTAAATGTATTCGCATAGCTTGAAGAGGCTATAAAACCGCTTCTTTTAACAATTATATATGAGGCTTTATCAAGACTTTTTTCAAGTTCCTCTTCTTTAGGCAAACATATGGATAAGGACATATATTGTTTGTAGCCCTCCTTATTCTCAAGACTTTTTATTACATCCTCACTTGGAGTTATTATCTCTGCTTTGAATTTCCCGTAGCCTGAGGATACTTTACCTCCTATACCGGTATGGGATAAACTTATTATAAGTTTATTAAGCACTTCAAAGTCTTTTTCTTCTTCAAAGCCTACAAAAAAGTATAAACCGCTTCCTTTTTTATACTTAAATACTTCTATGGCATAAAGGTTATTTACCTCATCTTCTTTAGCACTTTGCATTGATACTTTTTCCACCAACAAAAAATCTCCGAAATTGTTACTGAATGTATCCTCTTCCTGCTTTATATCCAAGTTTCCCTCTATAAAATCTCTAAACTTTGACAAAGGTATGTACTTTAACTTTTTCAATGCTTTCTTTATTATAGAATCTCCCTCGCTATCTTTTTTTAATTGAATAATAGGTTTAGGTACATAATATTCATCTTTAATATAGGGAAATGCATTGGAAATTTTTACTTTTCCTTTTTTAAATAAATCCAACATCACATCAGATAAGTCATATTTTAATGCCTCTATAAATAAAGCCGAAAATATAGTGTCTGCACTCAGTACATTTTGACTTTTTTCCAGACCGCCTCTGCCAAAATGAACAGCCGTACTAAATTCTAATTTTAGTATTTTATACTTCATACTACACTTCCTTTAATATATTCTTGCAGCTTTCTATTACATTTTTACAATTTTCATCTTCCTCATCTACTATTAATGCCTTTACATCCAAATCTTTTATGTCCACTCTGCCATACCCTCTTGAGCCGTTTGCACCCAAATAATCGTATTGTAAGAGTTTAAAAGCCATTTTGAGTAGCTTGAAATCTTCCTCTATTTCGCTCTCATTTTCTATATTGTAGATAAGGCTCATATTATACTTTATACCTTTTATCGCTCTTTCTATCTGTCTTGGATTGGCTACACCGGTAGACCTTGTAATAGTATTTTCAAACTTTATTTCTGTAGCATCCATGTCTGAGTTTTCAAGTTCTTCCCTGCTTTCCTCGCTCATAAATATATCCGAAAAATAAATTCTGCTTGTCTTAGGATTCTTGGACTCTGCATGACCAAAAAGTCTTTTTATCCTGTCATCATCTTGATTATGTTCTTTTGGAAGCTTTCCGTCCCTTAGCTGCTTTGATAAAAGAGAGCGAAGCTTCCCCTTAAGGCTGCTTCCGGGTATCATAGGTAAGTCATCCTGTATATCTTTTATTACTACCGAGTCAACCGCTCCTATTGCAGCAAATTGTGAACCTCCACCTATATGAAGTCCTGTTAATGACTCTATAACTCCGCTTATTTCAAGTTTTCCATACATATCTTTATCCTCCTATTCGTCCCTTCCGCCACGATATTTTCTATATGCAACCAAAGCTTCCATGTAATGGCAAAATAATATTAACTTACTTTTATCGCTACCTATTTTATCTATTTGCTCTATAAGCTGAGCCTCTTCCACAAAACTTCTAACTGTCGCTTCTCTTCCTGCCTCATATATGGTATGCAGCTTAAAGTATTGTATTTTCACCCTTATGGCATTATCCAAAGTATTTGTCTTTATACGCCTTGCTTTAACATATATATCACTTAGCATTGCCAGCAGTTTTCTGATTTTTGAAGTTGTAAGAATCCTTTTATTCTCCATAAGTTTTAATATGACTTTTTCAGCCTGCTCTACATAATTGTCATTATCAAGTACTATAGGTGTTCTTTTCTTTTCCACTGTACCTCTTCCCTTGAAATTTCTATCATCATACATCTTTTTTGTCCTCCTCTTTTCTTATCAGATAACTATAGATATATATAGCAGTTATTACCTGCCTTGTATCCTTATCACTTAGCATCCACTTATATACATTTTCTTTGAATTTTTGATATATCTTACTTTCTTCCTCACTAACCTTTCCCTTAGGCTCAAGCCTTGCAAGTGTATAGGCAAGTCTTGCCAGATTTATCTTATTATCTTTTTTTCTGAAAAGTTCCAATAAATTGTATAAAAGGCTCTTTCCTTTATCTTCCACAAAGTCAAAAAACTCACTGATTAGAGGGAATTTCTCTCCCATAACCTCCTCAATAAACTCTTCCCAGTGATAAGAATTATCTTTATCGAAAACTGTCAGTGCATTTTTTTTGTCCAGTTTTTTAGAACATTCTTCCAATTCACCTGTTTTTGCTGCCATATATGATATGGGATACTTGGGCATATATATACCAAAGCCTGCCGATATGCTAAGAGTTCCTTGTGTGTATTTTTTGAGATTTTTATATAGATCTACAGCAAATTCAAGTACATCCCTCCAAGCACCTACTACGAATACATCATCTCCGCCTGAGTATATTACTGCCATTTTTCTTCCGTTTTCTTTATCTTCTTCACCGGTTTTTTCCAACACTGTAAACGGGATTTTATACTCCGGTT
>ERZ773079.2121-NODE-2121-length-11282-cov-36.071435_pt1 | contig 11282 bp, 10 predicted proteins | sample MGYA00511355_ERZ773079 | MGnify/ENA primary metagenome ERZ773079 (study PRJEB29015, sample SAMEA2737979) | human oral metagenome | biome: human oral; feature: human-associated habitat; material: dental | place: China | collected 2117 ... | reverse complement strand
CCTCGCTGGTCAGCTCGGTCTCGCCCTTGGGGGTCACCTTGCCCACGAGGATGTCACCGCTGCGGACCTCGGCACCGATGCGGATGATGCCGCGCTCGTCGAGGTTGGCCAGGGTCTCCTCGCTGACGTTGGGGATGTCGCGGGTGATCTCCTCGGCGCCCAGCTTGGTGTCGCGGGCGTCGACCTCGTGCTCCTCGATGTGGATCGAGGTGAGCATGTCCTCGGCGACCACGCGCTGGGAGACGATGATGGCGTCCTCGTAGTTGAGGCCCTCCCAGGTCATGAAGGCGACCAGGAGGTTCTGGCCCAGGGCCAGGTCGCCCTCGTTGGTGGCGGGGCCGTCGGCCAGGACCGAACCGACCTCGACGCGCTCGCCCTCGGTGGCCACGACCCGCTGGTTGTAGCAGTTGCCCTGGTTGGAGCGGCGGAACTTGGCGACCTTGTAGACCTTCTCGGTGCCGTCGTCGTTCGCCACGCGCACGAAGTCCGCGCAGACCTCGGTGACGACTCCGGCCTTGTCGGCCACGAGGACGTCGCCGGCGTCGACGGCGGTGCGCCGCTCCATGCCCGTGCCCACCAGCGGGGCGTCGGGACGGATGAGCGGCACGGCCTGGCGCTGCATGTTGGCGCCCATGAGGGCGCGGTTGGCGTCGTCGTGCTCGAGGAAGGGGATGAGGGAGGTACCCACCGACACCATCTGGCGCGGGGAGACGTCCATGAGGTCCACCTGCGAGGAGGGCACGAGGGCCGGCTCACCGCCGGTGACGCGGCACAGGACGTGGTCCTCGGCGAAGTGGCCGTCCTCGGTGAGGGTGACGTTGGCCTGGGCGATGACGTGGCGGTCCTCGTCGTCGGCCGTCAGGTAGTGGGTCTCGTCGGTGACCTGGCCGTCGACGACGACGCGGTAGGGGGTCTCGACGAAGCCGAAGGGGTTGATGCGCCCGAAGGTGGCCAGCGAGCCGATGAGGCCGATGTTGGGGCCCTCGGGGGACTCGATGGGGCACATGCGCCCGTAGTGCGAGGTGTGGACGTCGCGGACCTCCATGGAGGCGCGCTCACGGGACAGACCGCCGGGGCCCAGGGCGCTCAGACGGCGCTTGTGGGTCAGGCCCGCCAGCGGGTTGTTCTGGTCCATGAACTGGCTCAGCTGGGAGGTGCCGAAGAACTCCTTGATCGCGGCCGTCACGGGCCGGATGTTGATGAGCGTGTTCGGCGTGATGGCCTCGACGTCCTGGGTGGTCATGCGCTCGCGCACCTGACGCTCCATACGGCTCATACCGGTGCGCACCTGCGCCTGGATGAGCTCGCCGACGGCGCGGATGCGACGGTTGCCCAGGTGGTCGATGTCGTCGTACTCGACGGCGATCTCGGTGATCTCGCCGTCGCGCACGCCCTCGACGGTCTCGGCGCCGGCGTGCAGGGCCAGCAGGTAGCGCAGGGCCGCGACGATGTCCTCGATCCGCAGGGTGGACTCGGTCAGGTCCGAGGCCAGGCCCAGCTTCTTGTTGATCTTGTAGCGGCCGACCTTGGCCAGGTCGTAGCGCTTGGGGTTGAAGTAGAAGTTCTCCAGCAGGGTGCGGCCGGCCTCGACGCTGGGCGGCTCGCCGGGGCGGATCTTCTTGTAGATGTCCAGGAGCGCCTCGTCCTGGGTGGTGATCTTGCGGTCCTCGTCCAGGGCGGAGGTCAGGGCCGGGAAGTCGGCGAACTCCTTGCGGATCTCCGACTCGTCCATGCCCAGGGCCAGCAGGAAGACGGTGATGTCCTGCTTGCGCTTGCGGTCGATGCGCACCGCGACACGGTCCGACTTGTCGATCTCGAACTCGAGCCAGGCGCCGCGCGAGGGGATGAACTTGACGTTGTAGACGTACTTGTCCGTGGCCTTCTCGGTGGTGCGCTCGAAGTACACGCCCGGGGAGCGCACGAGCTGGGAGACGACGACGCGCTCGGAGCCGTTGACGATGAAGGTGCCCTTGTCCGTCATGAGCGGGAAGTCGCCCATGAAGACCGTCTGGGACTTGATCTCACCGGTGGAGAAGTTCTCGAAGTCCGCCACCACGTAAAGAGGGGCGGAGTAGGTGAGGTCCTTCTCCTGGCACTCCTCAGCCGTGTACTTCGGCTCCTCGAAGCGGTGGTCGTGGAAGGACAGGGCCATGGTCTCCCCGAAGTCCTCGATCGGGGAGATCTCATCGAAGATCTCCTCCAGACCGGAGGTCTCGGGCAGGGAACCCGGGTGCGCCTTGTTGGCGGCGATCATCCGCTCACGCCATCTCTCGTTACCGACGAGCCAGTCGAAGCTCTCGGTCTGGAGGGCGAGCAGATTCGGAGCCTGCATGGGCTCAGCGATCTTGGCAAAGTTGATACGACGCGACGCGGTACGAGCGGCGATGTCAGCAGCAGTGGGTGCAGAGGTGCGCGAGGCAGCCAAAGGGGGATCCTTCCCTCAGATCGGGGATCACACAACGCGCACCGCGAGCAAAGGGTTGAGTAGAATCTGCGGTGTCGGGCTCGCGCCCGCCAGGGTTCCGGTCGGGCCGAGGCCCGCGCGGAGGGCAGATACTCCTCGCGCCAAAACACACAATGCACGCAAAGCGCTAGCGTACACGGCCGACGTCAAGGACTCCACGCCGATTCCCACCTCGTCCTTGCGATTCCCACCACAGTCGCGCATACTGCCCCGCCCGCGCCCTCCGCGTGACCTGAATCCCTCAGCATGATCGGTTCTCGAAGCAGCTGGACCGGTTCGCGCCAGGCCGCTGCAGCCCCTCCGCACTTCCCAGCTGCCCCCGTTCCCACAGCCAACGCCGCTAACGCCGCCGAGAACGTACCTTCGATTCGGCGACTGCGTTTCTCCCGCAGACCACTGGGGACGGACCTCAGTCATCTGCAGGACATCGCAGTTCTCGCAGAGAAAGTACGTTCCCGATCCCCCGCCAGGTCCGCCGACACAGACACCAACCGGTCTCCGACCCGACGGCGCTCCACCAGCCTGAGCCCGACGACGTCGACGCAGGCCGACACCGCGGCGCCCCGGCACACGACCGGGTCCCGCCCACCTGGTGGTGGACGGGACCCGGTGACGCTGGACCTCCCCAGCCTTCGGCGACCCTCAGGCCGCTTCAGGCAGCGGGGAGAAGCTCACTTGAGGGTGACGGTGGCGCCGGCGCCCTCGAGCTGCTCCTTGGCCTTCTCGGCGGCCTCCTTGTTGGCGCCCTCGAGGACGGGCTTGGGAGCGCCGTCGACGAGCTCCTTGGCCTCCTTCAGACCGAGGGAGGTCAGGGCGCGCACCTCCTTGATGACCTGGATCTTCTTGTCGCCGGCGGCCTCGAGAATGACGTCGAACTCGTCCTTCTCCTCGGCGGCGGCCTCGCCACCGGCAGCGCCGGGGGCAGCGGCAACGGCCACGGCGGCCGGGGCGGCGGCGGTAACGTCGAAGGTCTCCTCGAAGGCCTTGACGAACTCGGACAGCTCGATGAGGGTGAGCTCCTTGAACTGCTCGATGAGCTCTTCGGTGGTCAGCTTCGCCATGATGGGCGTTCCTTCCTTATCAGGTTCCTGCGCGCGCAGGGTTGGTGGATGACGCGTGCGGCCTCAGGCCGCGGTCTCCTGCTTCTCGCGCAGGGCGTCGACGGTGCGCACGGCCTGGGAGGCCGGTGCGGCGAAGAGGTACGCAGCCTTGGACAGGGACGCCTTGACGGCGCCCGCGGTCTTGGCGAGCAGCACCTCGCGGGACTCGAGAGAGGCAAGCTTGTCAACGCCGTCGGCGGACAGCACGGCGCCGTCCATGACACCGCCCTTGATGACGAGCTGCTGGTTGTCCTTGGCGAAGTCACGCAGAGCCTTGGCAGCCTCGACCGGCTCACCGGAGACGAACGTCAGGGCGGAGGGGCCCGTGAGGTCGTCGGCGAAGCCCTCGAGCCCGACCTGGCGGGCAGCGATCGCAGCAAGCGTGTTCTTCACCACGGTGTACTCGGCGTTACCGGCGAGGGAACGACGCAGCTCCTTGAGCTGGGCGACACTCAGTCCCCGGTACTCAGTCAGCAGGACCGCGTCAGCCTGGCGGAACTTGTCCGCCAGAGCAGCGACGGCTGCTTCCTTGTCAGGCCGTGCCATGGGCCCTCCTTCCGTGGTATGCCGCAGGGCCCACCACTGGAAAAGCCCCGCGCCGGTGGGCACGGGGCTCGCTTTCGGGCACGCCCGAAAGAGGTCACGTTCTCACCTGCGCCGGCTCCACCTTCAGTGGACTTGGTCCCGCCGAAGCGGGAGACCTGCGGTCTTTGGCAGAGAGCACCATACCCGGCGACAGACCCTCTCGCGCAAGGCAGACGGCCGTGGAACCGGTCACTGAGGACTCTCCCGTCACTGAAGCGGCGGCAGGTCCGACGACGGGTCACGGGGGCACCACAACCAGTGCCCGATCGGCGGCCTCGGGCGGGTCAGACCCCGAGGCTCTCGGCCAGCGCGTCTCGCTCCGTGACGTCGTACCAGAGCAGGTCGGCCTCAGCCGCACGCTCAAAGGCGTCCTCGTCGCCGAGCCGGGCGGAGCGGACGTCGGCCTCCGCCTCCGCCTCGTCCACGAGCAGGGCAGCGACGTCGTCCCAGGGGATATCTGCGGCGATCTCGACCGTTCCGGGCAGGACATCTCCTTCGACGGCGAGCTCGCGCACGTGTTCACCGTCGACATCGGCGGCGATGACGACACGGCGGTCGGCCAGCCCCTCGGCCTCGGGCTCGGCCAGCAGCACAAGGGAGGCGTCGGCGGCGCACAACGAGGCGGAGACCTCCAGCCCCTCCTCATCCTCCTCGGGCAGCGCGCGGGCGAGCGCCGGCGTGGCGGCGTGAGCCAGCAGCGGTCCCGTGGACGAGCCGAGGGCGGCCGCACGCAGGTGGGCAGCGGTGGCGGGAAGGTAGATGCGCATGGCCCCAGTCTGCCTCACCAACCGTGCCCGGAAGACCAGAGCCGCACGATTCATGTACCTCACCGAGCAGCTGCGGCCACGCCGTCAGCCGCGCTCACCAAAGGGCGCGGGCCCTGCTCCGGGCCAAGGAGTCGGTCCGTCCCGCATCGCCTGCGGCGGGCTCGGCGGCTGAACCGGGGGCGGAGTCGATGGGGGCACGGCCGTCTGGGACCGCCGTGTTGAATACGCGGGCCTCTCCGGAGCCCTCGACTCAGCCCCGGAGGTCACCGCCCTGTCCCCTTTCCGACGCCGCCCCCGCTGGGCGCGCACGCCCCTGCGGCTCCTGCCGCCGGCGGCCGTCGCCCGCCCAGCGGAGCCGGTTGTCCTGCGCTGCTCTCTGCCGCGTCTCTTCAGGCGCTTAAGGCGCCGTAGCAGCGGCCGACTCGAGGAACGGGCCTTGCGGACCGCAGCGGTCTGCGGGTCGATCCGGTCGACCAGCGCGCTCATGGCCTTGCCCAGCGCGCTTGCGGGCGCCCCCTCCATGATGCTGCGCCCCTGAAGCAGGCAGGCATCGGCCGTCGCCGGGTCGTCGGGCAGCAGCACGATGTCCTCCAGCCCGCCGAAGCGAGACAGGGCCTCACGCAGTGCCTGCTGGGGAGAGGGGCCGGCAGCCGAGGCCCGCACCCGGTTGACGACGACCTCGATCCGGCCGGCGGGCGTCACCGAGGAGCCCACCTCATCCAGGAGCTGAAGCAGGCGGCGCACCCCGACCGGGTCCGCCCCACCCACGACCAGGACGACGTCGGCATGGGACACCAGGTCGGCGGTCACCGCCCCGCGTCCGGGCTCAAGGGTGAAGTCGTCGATGTCGTTGTCAATGGCGCCGCCAGCGACGTCGACGACGGTCCAGGCCGCGGCACGACGGCACTGCAGCCAGACCTCGGTCATGGCGGCCGGCGGCAGCTCGCGCCAGCGACCGGCCCGGCCCAGACCTCCCAGGAGGGACAGCCCGCCTTCCACCGGAGCCAGTACCCGCTGAAAGCTCTCGGCGTCGAGGCGGCCATGAGTGGCCAGGCGAGCGGCCCCGGCCAGGGCCGAGGAGTCCTCAGGCATGCCGAGGATCTGAACCAGGCTGGGCGCCTCGACGTCGGCGTCCACGAGGATCGCCCCACCGGATCCGGCCAGGCCGTGGGCGAGGGATGCGGCCACGGTCGAGCGTCCGGGGGCGCCGTGAGGTCCCCACACCAGGACGATCCGTCCCTGACCAGCGGCATCAGCCGCACTCACGGTCGCCGGTTCTCGGCTCTCCTGCTGCTCACAGTCCGCAAGCCCAGAGGGATCGTTGCCGGAGAGTGCCGGCTGCGGTGGTACCGGCGGCTTCCCGTCAGCACCCGGGCCCGTCGACTGACGCCACAGCTCTTCGAGCCAGGCGGTCTCCTGAGCGGCGCCGCCCGAGCCGGCCGAGGCAGGTGTCGCGGCGCTCAGCCAGTCGTCGCTCGTCGCTGCCGGCCCGACCGGCGTCTCCGGCACGACGGCGCCGAGCGCTCCGGGGGCGGGCCCCGCGGTGGAGGGCCCGGACGCACCGACATCGGTCAGGCTGCGACGCACGAGGTCCTGCACCGTGGAGCAGATGCGGCTGGGGGCGGTGTCGCGTCTCAGAATCGGCCATCCCGCACTGCGCCAGCGCTCCTCCTCACGGGCCTCCACCAGGAGCAGCCCACTGAGGCCGGCACGAGTGAGCCGGTCCAGGACGGTGCGGTCGATCTCGTCGAAGCCGGTGTCCAGCAGGGCGAAGGACGCCAGTCCGGCCATGCCCGCCGAGAGCAGCTCGGGCAGGTCGGCGCATCTGCGAACGATGCACAGCCCGCTTCCCGCCTGGCTCAGCACACGCAGGATGTCGGCGTCGTCACCGCTGAGGGCCAGGAGGATCCCTGCGCCCGGGGCGCTCACGACGGCTTCTCCGACTTCTCCGCAGGCGCCTCCTGTCCGGTGGGAACCAGGACCAGCGACCCCTCCTGCCCGACGGCGCTGAGGACGGCGGCGAGGGACTCCTCGGGAACCTTCACCTCCACCCCCGTGCTCGGTCCGGAGATCAGTCCCTTGCTGGCCTCTCCGACTGAGCCGATGACCAGCCCCGTGGCCACGCGGCGGGCTCCGCCGTCCTCGGTCGACGCCTGCCCGCTGCGGCCGTTCTGCCCGGGCTCCGCAGTCGCAGGCGCCTGAACCGAGGACCTGCCGGCGACGCCGTCCTTGGGCACGAGCCACAGATCGACATAGTCGCCGACCTTCGTCGAGGCCGGCAGGCTGGATGCGACGTTGAGGACGACCGGGCGCAGCGCCCGCTCCTGACCGCTGTCCACGGCTGCGGTCGCCAACAGCTCTCCCTTGCTCATGGAGCGGGTGGCCACCGCGCCGTCGGGCAGGTGCCCGACCTCAACGTAGGCGTCAGTACCGGGATGGGCCTCGACCACTGTGAGAACACCGTCGGCGGTCAGGTCGGCTCCGGGGGCGACGTCCTGGGAGAGCACGTAGACGCGGGTGGTGTCTGCGGCAGCATCGACGGCCCAGGCTCCCAGGGCCACAGCAGAGGCGACCAGGACCACTCCCCCGGCCATTCGCGGGTCCCTCCAGGCTGGACGGCGCCATCGACCACTACGACGGCGTTCAGGTACTGCTCGGGAGTGCGCACTGCGAGATGACGACACGGAAATCCTCCTTGATCACCAGTAATCATCGTCGAGGTGAGATAGTGCCGCAAGGTTATCCACAGAGTTCTTTGAGAATTGTGGATAGGGACAAGCAGTGGGATCATCGTTCTATGAGTACACGATTCCTCACCATCGCCGACGTCTCCGAGCAGCTCCAGCTCTCCAGCCAGGCAGTGCGCGCCCTCATCCGCTCCGGCGATCTTCCAGCCATCCAGGTCGGCGCCCGTAAGCTGTGGCGCATCGAGGACCAGGCCCTCGAGGACTACATTCAGCGCCAGCTCGCCTCGACCCGGGCCATGGTGGCCGCCGGCTGGGGCGAGGACGAGGAGGTCTGAGCCGCCCAGCCAACCACCCCCTCTCTTCTTACGAGACCCCGACACGTCCCTCGAGCGCACACCTCCACGTCACAACAGAGGTCAGCGGCTGCGCAGCACCTCGATCGCCGCGGTCATGACGCTGACGACTCCCACCACCCCCGCACCGGTCGCCCGGCGCACGCATCCCCTCCCCTCAGAGTCGAGGGCGATATCGACATGATCCGCTCCCACCCGGATCAACCTCCCCACTACCTCTCCGGCTCCCGCGATCAGGCGCACCCGCACTCCCCGTCGAGCGATCTCACGCAGCAACGCCCCCAGCGTGGGACGCCGTCGATCATCTCGGGGCGCCGGCCCTGCAAGCGTCGCCACCGTTGTCACCGCGGCCAGTGGGACGATCGCCTGCAGCCCCTCCCCCTCGTCAACGAGGACGTACGCGGGCTCAACCCGAGTCAGGACACCGTCGACGGGCGCGCCGCTGCGGGTCCGCAAGTGGATCGGACGCCCCACTGTTCCCCTGAGACGGTCGACCACCTCAATGGACGCGTGCTCCGCCTCGGCGAGCTCGGCGCTCTGGGCCACCAGATCTGCACGGCGTTCGGCGTCGAAGCTGCTCTCCAGGTCGGAGAGCATCCGGTCCCAGTCCACGTCCTCACCTCGTTCACGTCAGCAGATGGAGCAGGGACTGCTCCCCCGCCGTCTCCGCCTCGCCCCTGAGAACCTGCAAGTAGCGGCCTCACCAGCGACACGACACTATGTGAAAAACAGTATCAAAGTCTTGACAACACAACATCACCAGCGTAAACCTAACATCATCAAAGATGATCAACGGTGATGGAGGTTGACATGGGGCCACGTCTACGACTGACGCTGGTGGCAGGATTCTCCGGCGTCCTCCTCCTGCTTCTCGGACTTGCGACCCGGGACGCCGCAGAAGGTCTCCTGGAGGTTCCCCCACCATCGTGGGGCATGAGCGAGCTGACCGACGCCGTCGTCACCGGGACCTGCACGATCGGGGCCCTGGGCGCCCTGTGGCACCTCGCCTCCGCAGTACTCGCCCTCATCGTGCTACCCGGTTCCCGCGCTCACGGCACCCTCCGCAATGGCGATGCGTCCGGGCTGGCGGCCAGGATTCTGGCCGGGTGGGGAGCTCCCGCGGTGCGCCGTATCGCGGCCTCCGCCCTCGTCGTCTCTCTGTCATCGGCGCCGGCCCTGGCGGCGGAAGACACCGGGACCGGGGATGATCTGGGATGGCGGCCCACGAGCTCGGCACCCGCCTCACCGCCCCCGTCGCCCACGCCGTCGGAGCGGAGCGCCCCGTCACCGTCGACCTCCCGAACCGAGCCGGATGAGCCGACCGAATCAGCCCCACCGACGTCAGCTGAGAACCAAGCCTCGACCGCCCCGGACACCGGGGCGACGTCGGAGCGTACTCACACCGTGCAGCCAGGAGAGAGCCTGTGGTCGGTCACCGCCCGCCTCCTGCCCGCCGAGGCCGGCCCCGCACAGATCGCACAGACCTGGCCCGTTCTGTATCGCGCCAACGTCGAGACCATCGGCCCGAACCCGTCTCTGATCCGCCCCGGAGCAGTACTGAGCATCCCGAGCACGCTGACAACGCCGACGACGACGGGAGGCCAGCCCCCATCGCACTGAAGCACCGCTACCCGGAACCGGGAGCCGCGTCCCCGTCAACAGTCCGCACTGCACGTCCTTACGGCCCTCGCCACAGGACCATCCCCGCCCAGCTCTGTGCCCGCACCGGCACCGAAGCAACTCCCAGGAGCCCACCATGACTGTCACCGCCACGTCGACTCACGACCTTCAGTCCACTCGCACCGCTCGCCGAGAGACCGGCCCACAGCACCGCACCCGCCCCACACCAACCCACCCGACGCCGACTCGAGCCGTTCCGTTGAAGCCCTCCAAACCCGTCAACGGCTCGGGAGCCGATCAGTCCGGCGGCTTTCTCAGGAAGCAGCCCCGGACCGGCGTCGACGCCCCGCGCACCGCCGCGATCGTGGTGGCGGCCGCCAGCGAGGTCCTCGCCGGGCTGCGCCCCGTGGACCACCTGGCCCGCTGGACCAGTCCGCCCCTGTTCGAGGCTCTCGCCCGCCGCGCCGGCCTGGCCTCCCGGATCCTGGGGCGTCAGACGAGCTCACGGCGGCCGCGCATCCGCAGCGTGCGCACCGAGCTGACGATGTCGGGAGCCTGCGAGGCGACTGTCCTCCTGGAGGAGGGCAACCGAGTCCGGGCCGCCGCGGCGCGCCTGGAGCTGATGCGCGAGCGCTGGATCCTCACCGGCCTGGAGATCGCGTGATCCCGCCGGATCCTGGCGATGTACCAGGTCCCGACGGGATCGACGGCGATCAGTCCGAGGCTCACCGCGCCTCAGTGACGGCGCTTCTTCTTGGAGCGACGGCGCTCGGCCCGGTTGCCGCCCGAGGTCGACGAGCCCGAGGACCTACGCGATGAGGAGGATGAGGAGGGCAAATTTATTGGGCCGTTTCACACGCATCTCATTTCTGCCCTCCCCCCTTCATCTGCGAGAGACCGATCTGCACCGCCCAGAGCGCGAGCTGCGTGCGGTCGCGCAGGTTCAGCTTCGAGAGCGCCGTGCTGAGACTGTTGCGGACGGTGCCCTCCGAGAGCGCGAGTGCCGCCGAGATCTCCTTGTTCGAGAGCCCTCTGCCGACGAGCTGGGCAATGCTGCGCTCCGTATGACTGAGCTCGCTCACCCCCTGCAGATCTGCCTGCGCCATGTAGGCCCCCTGCGCCATCTGACTGAACAGCTTCACCACCTTGTTCGTCACATCGGGGTTCAGGATATTGCCGCCGGAGACGACGATGCGGATCGCGTCCGCGAGATCCTGCACGCTGCCGCCCTTGAGGAGATAGCCGCTCGCACCGTATTTCAGCGCAGAGTAGACATAGTCATCGTCGTCGAACGTCGTGAGGATGATGATGCGCACATCGGGATATTTTTCCTTGACCGCCTTCGTACAGAGCACGCCGTCCAGCTCCGGCATGCGGATATCCATGAGGATGATATCGACAGACGTTTCCGCAAGCTTCGCGAGCGCCTCACGTCCGTTGCGCGCCATCGCCGTGACCTTCATGTCCTCGTTCATCTCGAGGACGATCTTGAGGCTCTCTCGGATGAGCTCCTGATCGTCGGCGATCATGACGTTGATCATACGCTCTCACCTCCCCCGCTGAGCGGTATCGTGACATCGACTGTGAATCCGCCCCCGCTCCGATACTTCGCCGTTCCGTGCAGGAGGTAGAGCCGCTCCTGCATGTGGCGCAGCCCGAACCCCGGCGTCACCTCCGCGCAGCCGACGCCATCGTCCGCAATACAG
>ERZ773079.2120-NODE-2120-length-11284-cov-3.583934_pt1 | contig 11284 bp, 10 predicted proteins | sample MGYA00511355_ERZ773079 | MGnify/ENA primary metagenome ERZ773079 (study PRJEB29015, sample SAMEA2737979) | human oral metagenome | biome: human oral; feature: human-associated habitat; material: dental | place: China | collected 2117 ... | reverse complement strand
TGGAAGAGCCGCAGTATTTACCCGCGAGGCTGCCGCATATCTTATTAAACGGCACGACAGGAATTGCTGTCGGCATGGCGACGGATATTCCTCCTCATAATTTGAATGAAATTGCCACGGCGGCAACATTGTTGCTGGATAATCCTCATGCCACGTTAACGCAAATTCTTGAACATGTGCAAGGCCCTGATTATCCGACGGAAGCGGAAATTATTACGCCTAAAGCCGAGATTTTTAAAATGTATGAGCAAGGACGCGGCTCAATCAAAATGCGCGCCGTCTGGAAAAAAGAGGAGGGGGAAATTGTGATCACCGCCCTTCCTCATCAGGCTTCGCCGTCTAAAATCATTGCGCAAATTGCAGAACAAATGACGGCGAAAAAATTGCCGATGGTAGAAGATATTCGTGACGAAGCCGATCATATTAATCCGATTCGTTTGGTTATCGTGCCGCGTTCCAATCGTGTTGATACCGAGGCCTTGATGGCGCATTTGTTTGCCACCACCGATTTGGAAAAAAGTTATCGTATCAATATGAATATGATCGGTCTGGATAATAAACCGGCGGTTAAAAATCTGTTACAAATTTTGACCGAATGGTTGGTTTTCCGCCGTAAGACGGTGACGCGCCGCTTGCAATATCGTTTGGATAAGGTATTGTCCCGTTTACATATTTTAGCCGGTTTAATGATCGCTTTCTTAAATATTGACGAAATTATTGAGATTATTCGCCAGGAGGATAACCCTAAAAACGAATTAATTGCACGTTTTAACTTAAGCGATGAGCAGGCGGAGGCGATTTTAAATCTACGTTTACGCCATTTGGCGAAACTTGAAGAGCATGAATTGCGCGCCGAGCAGGATAAATTGGAAAAAGAGCGGTTGAATTTAACCCAGATTTTGTCTTCGGAGCGTCGTTTAAACACATTGATAAAAAAAGAAATTCAGGAAGATGCACAAAAATACGGCACGTCTCGTCTTTCGCCGTTAATTGAGCGAACAGAGGCTAAAGCGATTGCGGAAAGTGATATGCTGCCGGCCGAGCCGGTTACCGTCATCTTGTCCGAAATGGGGTGGGCACGTTGTGCCAAAGGACATGATATTGATGTGCAGGGATTAAGTTATAAAGCGGGCGATCGTTATCGTTCCCATGCTTACGGCAAAAGCAATCAGGCGGCGATATTTATCGACAATACAGGGCGAAGTTACGCCGTTGATCCGCTGAGCCTTCCTTCCGCTCGCTCGCAAGGGGAACCGCTGACCGGTAAATTAGCCTTGCCTGCCGGAGCGACGGTAGAGCATGTATTAATGGGAGCTGAAGACCAGTTGCTTTTAATGGCTTCCGATGCCGGATATGGTTTTATCTGTCAATTGGAAGATTTGATCGCGCGTAATAAAACAGGTAAGGCGCTGATTAATTTACCGGAAAATGCAAAAGTGTTGCCGCCTCAAACTCTTCAACATTCGACCGCACTTTTAGTCGCATTGACTTCCGCAGGGCGGATGTTGATTTTTCCGGTAAAGGATTTGCCTGTTTTATCAAAGGGAAAAGGGAATAAAATTATCTCTATTTCGGCAGAAAAGGCGAAAAATCGGTTAGAGTTATTGACCAAATTATTCTTAATTTCCGAGCATTCTGCCCTTGTTTTTCACTCCGGGAAGCGTAAAATCACTCTGACTCCGGCAGATTTACAACAGTTCTATGCCGAACGGGGTCGCAAAGGCTATGCGTTACCGCGTGGTTTACATCATAATGCAGATATTGAGGTAATTACTCAAGAATAGTGTTTAATCTGCGTCTATCGGGGCATATTCCCCTGTTTAAACCTAGGAGGTAATTCATGAATTTCGTGTTTGATTCTTACCAAACTTTGGCACTTGCCAGTCTGGTATTATTGCTTGGTTATTTTTTAGTAAAACGTATTAGCGTTTTAAAGGCGTTTAATATTCCCGAGCCCGTTGTCGGCGGCTTTATCGTAGCAATCGGTTTACTGATTTGGCACCAGATTAACGGTGTGCATTTTACTTTTGATAAAAATTTACAAAACACAATGATGTTAGTGTTTTTTACATCAATCGGATTAAGTGCAAATTTTGCCCGTCTTATCAAAGGCGGCAAACCGCTGGTTATTTTTCTATTCGCCGCCGGATTGTTGATTGTTTGTCAAAATACGATAGGGGTTGTCGGTGCGGAGTTATTAGGTATCGATCCGGCTTACGGTTTATTGGCCGGTTCCGTCACGTTGACCGGCGGTCACGGCACGGGCGCGGCGTGGGCGGATACCTTCGCACAGGCATTTAATCTTCCTGCCGCAACGGAAATCGCGATGGCTTGCGCCACATTCGGGTTAGTTTTCGGTGGAATTTTAGGCGGTCCGGTCGCCCGTTATTTACTTAATCATCAAAAACAGGGAGAAAATCCTGAAAATGATGAAGTCGACGATATACAAGAAGCCTTTGAGCATCCGACTTATAAGCGGAAAGTGAATGCTCGTTCAATTATTGAAACGATTGCCATGATGTCAATTTGTCTACTGATCGGGCAATATTTGGACGGCATAACAAAGGGGACGGCTATTCAATTACCGACATTCGTATGGTGTTTATTTACCGGCGTTATTATGAGAAATACATTAACCCATTTATTTAAATTCCAAGTTGCCGATTCAGCAATTGATGTGCTCGGCAGTGTCGGATTGTCTATTTTCTTAGCCATTGCATTAATGTCATTAAAGCTGTGGGAACTTGCCGGTTTAGCAACGGATGTGATGGTGATTTTAGCTATTCAAGTTGCATTTATGGCGTTTTTTGCAATTTATGTCACTTATCGAATGATGGGGAAGGACTATGACGCCATCGTGCTCAGTGCCGGTCACTGTGGTTTCGGTTTAGGTGCGACACCGACCGCGGTTGCTAATATGCAGGCAATCACCAGTCGTTTTGGACCATCGCATAAAGCGTTTTTAATTGTTCCGATGGTCGGTGCGTTTTTCATTGATTTGATTAATGCGGCTTTATTGAAAGTTTTCTTTGGCGTTGTGTCATTCTTACATTAATTTAGGAATGAAAGTGCGGTCAAAAAGAAAGAAGTTTTACCGACTTTAATGAAATTTGAAGTGCCGAGTGAGTAAGGCTTAGCCTTTACTGATTTTAAAATATAAAAATAAAGCCCTGAATTGAGCAATTTTAATTCAGGGCTTTTTTAGAAGCGGATAATTTTTATGCGGCGACCATCACCATCGCCGGGCGGATAACACGTCCGTTCAATGTATAACCTTTTTGTAAAACGGTCGTAATTTGATTGCTTTCGAAACCTTCTGCCGGTTGCATAGAGATCGCTTGATGTAAATCAGGATTAAAAGTTTCTCCGATAGCGCCCACCGGTTCAATACCAAAACGCGCAACCGTTGAAAGAAGCTCTTTCAGAGTGAGTTCAACCCCATCAAACAAGGCTTTAATGCCGGCCTCTTCCGTATTGGCAGGCGTAGCTAATGCGCGTTCTAAATTATCAATTGTATTTAGAATGTCTTTCGCAAATTTCTCAAGCGCAAATTTGTGTGCTTTTTCAATATCTTGTTCTGTACGCCGACGTAAATTTTCAATTTCGGCACGCGTACGCAGCATGATCTCCTGTTCTTTTTTAGCGGATTCTTCCATCTGAACGGCAAGCTGTTCTTCTAGTTCTTGTACGCGGGCAATCGCTTCTTCTAATGGCGCCTCCGTTTTCATTTCCATAGTTTCAATCGGTTCTTCATCTCTTATGATATCTTTAAATATTCCACCATTTCTTTCTTCTGTGGATTCAAATTTTTCTTCATGATTCGACATGGTTTTCTCCATTAGTAAATGTTTTCGCTATTCTAGCAAGGATCTGGGAAAATTAATATGCCATGTAATATAATAGTGGAAATCTCGAATTCAAGTGCGGTCAATTTATGGAAAGTTTAGTTAAATCATTTAAAACCATCGGTTTGGTGGGGATTCCCCGCCATGATGCTAATTTACAAATTCATAAAAATTTATTCCATTGGCTATTAGAACGCGGATACCATGTTCTTGTGGAACAAGACGTTGCCGAAAAATTAACCTTGCCGTCGCAGTATCACGCAACACTAGACATAATAGGCCGTGATGCACAATTGGCGATTGTCATCGGTGGTGATGGAAATATGCTCGGCAGGGCGCGTATATTAGCGAAATATGACATTGTTTTAATCGGCATTAATCGAGGACATTTGGGATTTCTGACCGATATTGATCCGCAAAATGCTTATGTTCAGCTGGAAGCTTGTTTAGACCGTGGCGAATTCTTTATTGAGGAGCGTTTTTTACTGACGGCCGAAATTGAACATAATGGTAAAATTATCGCATCAAGTAATGCCGTTAATGAGGCCGTTATTCATCCGGCGAAAATTGCTCATATGATTGATTTTCATGTTTATATCAATGACAAAGCAGCTTTTTCACAGCGTTCAGACGGGTTGATTATCGCTACGCCGACCGGTTCGACCGCTTATTCTCTTTCCGCCGGCGGCCCCATTCTTACGCCGCAGCTCAACGCAATTTCACTTGTACCGATGTTTCCCCACACGCTTTCTTCCCGCCCCTTAGTGATTGACGGCGATAGCAAAATTTCAATTCGATTTACTGAATATAACCCTTCCGAACTCGAGGTGGGGTGTGATAGTCAGATTACACTTAATTTAACTTCCGATGATATTGTGCATATTTCTAAAAGCGAAGATAAGTTACGCTTGCTTCATTTGAAAAATTATAATTATTACAATGTATTAAGCACGAAATTAGGCTGGCTTAAAAATTTCTAATCCAAAAAGTTAAAAATCTCTTTACTGTATATTATATCAGTTATAATATATAGATATACAGTTAAGGAGATTTTTTATGCTAACCCAACTTACCATCAATAATTTTGCAATTGTTCGTCAATTAGAGATTGAATTGGCGAAAGGAATGTCTGTGATCACGGGGGAAACCGGCGCAGGAAAATCTATTGCTATTGATGCGTTAGGATTATGCTTGGGGCAGCGTATTGAAACCTCTATGGTTCGAGAAGGGCAGGAAAGAGCTGAAATCTGCGCCTCCTTTTTTATTGAACCAACGAACCCTGCTTATCAATGGTTGCAAGAGCAAGAATTGCAGGATTCTGATAATCCTTCCGATTGTATTTTACGCCGAGTCATCAATGCAGATGGGCGTTCTAAAGCCTTTATTAATAGCACGCCTGTATCGGCTTCTCAATTAAAAGAAATTGGTCAATATCTTATTCATATTAATGGGCAGCACGCTTCACAATTATTATTGAAAAATGACTACCAACTTCAGTTGGTGGACACATTTGCACATCACTATGATTTGCTCGCACAAATGCGAGAAGATTATCGCGCGTGGAAAAATCTTCAAGCGCAAGTTAAAACCTTCCAACAAAAAGTTGCCGAAAATGAAGCGAAGAAACAACTTTTACAATATCAGGTAGAAGAGTTGGATGAGTTTGCACTTCGTCCAAATGAATATTTAGAATTGGAAGAGGATCAACGTCGTCTATCAAATAGCGAACAATTGACACAATTATCTCAATCAGCCTTACAGCTACTCAGTGAAAATGAGACGGTGAGCATTGACTCTATGCTTTATCGTGCGACACAGTACATTGATGAATTAAGTGAGTTAGATCCTCGCTATGCTTCCGTTCAAACAATGTTGAATGATGCACTTATCCAAGTGCAAGAGGCGACAAGTGAAGTCCAACATCTTGCTTCTCATATTGAGCAAGATCCGATGTTGTTACAAGAGATTGAGCAGCGTTTAGGTCAAGCCTTACAACTCGCTCGCAAGCATAATGTGAAACCTGAAGAGTTGGTGGAATGGCATCAAAAATTAAAAGCAGAATTGACCGCACTTTTAGATTTTTCAGAAAGTGAAGAGCTCCTGATTTTAGAAGAAAAAGCTGCCTTTGAGAAAATGCAACGTACGGCAAAACAATTACATGAAAGCCGTTGCCAAGCTGCGGAGAAATTAGCACAACAGGTTACACATTCTATCAAAGGGCTTGCAATGGAAAATGCCGAGTTTTTCATTGAAGTGAATTCGGATTTAACTAAAGTTGCGTCAAATGGGGCAGATAATATCATCTTTACTTTACGCAGTAATCTAGGACAGCAGGCACAACCGCTAGCAAAAGTGGCATCAGGTGGTGAGTTGTCTCGTATTTCATTATCGATTCAAGTATTAACGTCCGATCAATCAGCGATTCCAACGTTGATTTTTGATGAAGTTGATGTTGGCATTAGCGGTAAAACGGCAAGCGTGGTCGGTAAATTATTACGTCAATTAGGTGATAAATGCCAAGTGCTTTGTGTGACCCATTTACCACAAGTGGCATGTCATGGGCATCATCAATTCAATGTTGAGAAATTTACCGTGGATGATAAAACAGAAACCAAAATGACCGCACTTTCTCAAGAAGAACGCGTTCCTGCCCTAGCAAGATTACTTGGTGGTAGTGAAATTACGGATCTTGCTTTAGCGAATGCACAAGAGATGTTGGATTTAGTCAAGTAAAATGAGGCAAATGAATGGGCGTTTTATAGTTCATTCAATGCATTAATAACTCGAATTTCGTCAAACTGCTCAAGTTGTTCTTGTCTAATTTCAATTTCTTGAAGTTGACCGGATTGTAGTAAATATTCCCTTTGTGTGCCTTTTAATAAAGGGGTATTCGGTGTGAACCATTGAGTCCCTTTTCTAAAGGCTAGATTGCCAATAGAGCAGTCTGTCACAAAGCTATCTTTAATAATAATGATTTCATCAGCCTCTCCCTTTTGTGCAAATAAGGTATTGATAAGTTCACGATCGGCATATTTGAGTGAATAATCAATTTCATTACAGACTATGGGCTTGAATACACGATGTGTTTTAGGTGTATATTCAAGGTATGAAATTTTGGTTTGATGAGCGTTGTAGTCAATTCGACAGCGAACAAGCTTATTATGTAGCTTCTTAGGTACTTGAATTAGATCTAAAAGATTAAAAAAAGTGATCTCACTTTTTCCATAATAAGTGATAAGGCTATGCTCATAGCGTGCTTGATGCAGAGCAATATTTTTAATTTTGCCATTTTCAATGGCGATGGTTTCAAATAAAGGGAACATTACTTTTCCTTTTGGATTGGAAGGTAAACTTTGGCAATCAGCTCTTGATATTCGTCTTCAAGTTGGCTTTGAATGGTAATGCCACCACCACTACGAAAATAAAATTTATCACCTCTTTGTTCAATAAAGCGAATTGCGACGGCACTATTTAGGTTTTCGCCATCAAAAATACCGAAAATTCCTGTGTAATAACCTCGTTCTTGCTTTTCAGCTTGTTGGATAATGGAAACCGTTTTTTCTTTAGGCGCTCCGCTGATTGAGCCTGCAGGTAAAAGTGTGGCTAATATTGAGCCAATTTTATTTTGCCAATTATCTTCTAATTCACCGTAAATTTCTGAACTGGTTTGTAGTATTTCGCCTTGTTCTGTGTAAATACTATTGATGTAGCGAAAACGAGATACTTTGATATTTTTGGCAACCATTGCAAGATCATTACGCATTAAATCGACAATGGTGTAATGTTCTCGTTGCTCTTTTTCATCCTTTAACAAATTAGCTTTGGCATTAGGCTGGCTCGCATCAATCGTTCCTTTCATAGGATAGGTGTAAATTTTGTTTTGTCGAATTTGCACAAAGGATTCAGGTGAAAAGCAGACAAATTGCTCCTTAAAAAGTAATTTATAAGGCGCCTCAACTGAATGGAAAATTTGGATTAAATCCCCATTTAATTTGATTTCGGTAGGATAAGTGAGATTGAGTAAATAGGAATTACCTTTTTGTAATTCGTGTTGAACAAGATGAAATCCTTGTTCATATTGATGTAATGTAATGGGTTTTTTATCAATGATAGACAAAGCAAAGTGCGGTTGATTTTCAGTGATATTTTTTACGCCTTGAATATCCCAAATCAGCCCTTTTTCAGCGCTTTCATCAAAAGAACAAATAAGCGGTTTCTTCTGTTCAAAATCAATTAAGAAGAAAAAAGGTTGGCGTAATGCACCATAAGTATTAGCTTGCTGAATAAATGTTTGCATGGCTTGTAGATAAAAAAATAAAAAGGATTTTAACGCAGAATCGCTATAATGTTGAAATGAATTTAGTCACCGAATTATGGCACTAGCCCGTATGAAAAAAATTTTAGTTATCAATAACCATGATTCTTTTACTTATAATTTAGTGGATCTCATTCGCCAATTACAGGTGCGTTTTGATGTGGTAAGCGTAGAAGATTTATCATTAGATTGTGTAGAAGGTTATACACATATTTTAATTTCTCCAGGACCAGATGTTCCAAGCATGTATCCACAATTATTTGCGATGTTAGAACGATTTTATCAAACAAAGTCCATTCTAGGGGTTTGCTTAGGACATCAAACCCTTTGTGAATTCTTTGGCGGAGAAATCTATAATTTGCCAAGTGTGCGCCATGGACAGAAACGCCGCTTAAAAGTGCGGTCAAATTCAGGCTTATTTTTAGGGCTTCCAGCCGAATTTGAAATAGGTCTTTATCATTCCTGGGCAGTACAAACAGAAAGTATGCCAGAGACATTAGAAATTACAGCCGTTTGTGATGATGAAATCGTGATGGCAACACAGCACAAAAATTTACCTATTTTTTCTGTGCAATTTCATCCTGAGTCTTACATGTCAGAATTCGGCGAACAAGTGTTACAAAATTGGTTAAATTTCAAAAATACTTGATGGAAATGCTTGCAGATTATCCAAAAATACGTATTATAGACGTCTATACGTCAATACATCTAAAAAAGAAGAGAACTTATGTCTAGCTATTTATTTACTTCTGAATCGGTTTCAGAAGGACATCCAGATAAGATTGCCGATCAAATTTCTGATGCGGTACTTGATGAAATTTTAAAACAAGATCCTAAAGCTCGTGTGGCTTGCGAAACCTATGTAAAAACAGGGATGGCGTTAGTCGGTGGTGAAATTACGACATCAGCATGGGTTGATATTGAAAATCTCACTCGCCAAGTGATTTGTGATATTGGTTACAAACACTCAGAGATGGGGTTTGATGGTAATTCTTGTGCGGTATTAAATGCGATTGGTAAGCAATCATCTGATATTAACCAAGGTGTGGATCGTGAGAATCCATTAGATCAAGGTGCGGGTGACCAAGGGATCATGTTTGGTTATGCGACAAATGAAACCGAAGTCTTGATGCCTGCGGCGATTACTTATGCGCATCGTTTAATGGAAAAACAAGCAGAAGTACGTAAAAGCGGAAAACTGGCCTGGTTACGCCCAGATGCGAAAAGCCAAGTGACTTTAAAATATGAAGATAACAAAATTGTGGGTGTGGATGCAGTAGTGCTTTCTACACAACATAGTGAAGAAGTCTCACAAAAAGAAATTTATGAAGGCGTGATGGAAGAAATCATCAAGCCAATTCTGCCAAGCGAATGGTTATCTCAACAAACAAAATATTTCATTAACCCAACCGGTCGTTTTGTGATTGGTGGTCCAATGGGTGACTGTGGTTTAACGGGTCGTAAAATCATTGTTGATACATACGGCGGTGCAGCTCGTCATGGTGGTGGTGCCTTCTCGGGTAAAGATCCATCAAAAGTAGACCGTTCAGCCGCTTATGCCGCGCGTTATGTGGCCAAAAATATTGTTGCAGCAGGTCTTGCAGATCGTTGTGAAATTCAACTTTCTTATGCAATTGGTGTGGCAGAGCCAACGTCGATCATGGTAGAAACCTTTGGTACAGGAAAAGTATCAAACGAAGTATTGGTTAAATTAGTGCGTGAATTCTTTGATTTACGTCCTTATGGTTTAATTAAAATGTTAAATTTAATTCAACCAATCTATCGCCAAACTGCCGCGTATGGACACTTCGGTCGTGAACAATTCCCATGGGAAAAAGTAGATCGTGCAGAAGAATTACGTGCAGCAGCTGGTCTAAAATAAGTAAATTAAATGTATATGATAAAAACCGCTAATTTAGCGGTTTTTGTTTACTGAACATGATGATGTCATCTCAAACTCAGTTTCGGCATTTAAAAATGCAGGTGCAGCGCAAACTTGCAGAGACATTACAATTGGCTGAAAATCACTTTCAACGAACATTTTCTGTTCCGACAATTAGTTATGAATTGCGAGGAGTTAAGGCTGGTGTTGCCTATTTACAGAAAAATGAGATTAAATTTAACCGCACTTTGCTACTTGAGAATTCAGATGAATTTATTCGTCAGGTGGTTCCCCATGAATTAGCCCATCTTATTGTGTATCAAGTATTTGGTCGGGTGAAACCGCATGGACAGGAATGGCAAGCGGTGATGACACAATTATTTAATCTCCCGGCTGATACTTGCCATCAATTTGATGTAGAGAATGTACAAGGCAAAATGTTTGCTTATCAATGTGAATGTCAGACTCATTACTTAACGATTCGGCGGCATAATCGTATTCAACGCGATAAAATTGCTTATTTATGCCGAAAATGTCACGAAAAATTGGTTTTTCATAGTGAAAATTAATAAGCAGTATGGTATATTTCTAGTGTTTTCAATCAAATAACAGGGGTTATCCAATGAAAAAATCATTATTAGCTATCGTTGTCGGAGCATTAGCGGTTGCTTCAACTGCAAATGCAGGTTTATATGCAGAAGGTGATCTTGGTCTTTCAAGAACTAAATTGACCAATGGTGGTTCAAGCAAAACTAAAATTGAGCCACGTGTTGCAGTAGGTTACAAATTAGGTAATGTACGTGTAGCAGGTGATTATACTCATCACGGTAATTTCCAAGGCACTAAAGTTCAAGGTTTAGGTGCGACAGTATTCTATGACTTCGATACCAACTCTCAAATTGAACCTTATGTTGGTGCTCGTCTTGCGGCTAACCGTTTCAAATTTGAAGACCGCGCAGAACAACGTTATAAAAGCTCTTCTGAAACCAAAGTGGGTTATGGTGTAGTTGCGGGTGCTAAATATAAATTAGCAGACAAAGTGTATGCAAACGGTGGTTTAGAATATAACCGTTTAGGTAGCTTTGACGATACTAAAGTGAATAACTATGGCGCTAAAGTGGGCGTAGGTTACGAATTCTAATTTCCCTTTTGAAAAGTGCGGTTGATTTTCACCGCACTTTTTCTTTTGGATATATAAGTTGTATAGGTTAATCTATTTGTGATTAATTCATGTAGCAGTTA
>ERZ773079.2118-NODE-2118-length-11293-cov-22.201815_pt1 | contig 11293 bp, 9 predicted proteins | sample MGYA00511355_ERZ773079 | MGnify/ENA primary metagenome ERZ773079 (study PRJEB29015, sample SAMEA2737979) | human oral metagenome | biome: human oral; feature: human-associated habitat; material: dental | place: China | collected 2117 ... | reverse complement strand
AGACCGTCAAGGTGGTTACACTCGTGTAATCAAAACTGGTCTTCGCAAAGGTGACTCTGCACCTTGCGCTATTATCGAGTTAGTTTAATCAAACTCATACGGTGTTGTAACTTCGGTTGCAACACCGTTTTTTTATTGTCAATTTTATGGTACAATCGATTAGTACAAATATCGTTATATAGTAGCAGTTATCGTAGTGATTGAAGATTAATTGTTAACTTTCACATAAAACGAAATTGACTAGAAAGATACGAGGCTATTCATGAAATCAAACGAAACAATGATTGAGGTCAATCATTTAAGCCATTTATATGTTGATGAAAATGGTAATGACGTGCGTGCCCTAGATGATGTGAGTCTTACCATACGGCGCGGCGAATTTGTGGCCATTATAGGTACTAACGGCAGTGGTAAAAGTACATTGGCTAAGCATTTTAATGTGTTATTGCAACCTACAGCGGGAAATGTTACCGTATGTGGTTTTGACACATTAGATGATGAACATATCTGGAATATTCGCCAACATGTGGGCATGGTATTCCAAAATCCAGATAATCAAATCGTAGCAGCTGTAGTAGAAGAGGATGTAGCATTTGGTCCAGAGAATTTGGGCGTACCTAGTGCTGAAATTCGTAAACGTGTTGATGATGCTTTGGCTGCAGTAAACATGACCGAATATGCGGAACATGGTCCACATTTACTATCTGGAGGTCAAAAGCAACGGATTGCCATTGCCGGTGTACTTGCTATGAAACCAGATTGTATCGTACTAGATGAACCTACTGCCATGTTGGATCCAAAAGGGCGTTTAGAGGTTCTCGAAACAATTCATAGACTCAATAAAGAAGAAGGTATTACCATTGTAATTATTACCCATTTTATGGAGGAAGCGGTAACTGCAGATCGTGTTGTAGTTATGAAAAATGGAATTAAATTACAAGAGGGAACACCACGTGAAATCTTTACTCAAGTGGATACGCTAAAAGATTTGGGCTTAGATGTACCTGTTGCAGCTGAGGTTGCATCGAAACTCATTCAAAAGGGTATAGTTATCCCTAATGATATCATTACTAATGATGAACTTGGTGATGCATTAACGACGTACTATGCAAAGGAGGCACACTAATGGCTATTGTATTAGATAATATTATCTATACCTATGGTGTGGGTACTCCTTTTGAGAAAACTGCGTTGAAGGGAATCTCCGTAACCATTGAAAACGGTGAGTTTCTCGGCATTATTGGACATACTGGATCGGGTAAATCTACATTTGTGCAACATCTCAACGGTTTATTGCATCCTACGACTGGTAAAGTGACGGTCAATGGTGTGGACGTAAGTGAAAAAACTGATGAAGCTAAACATATGCGTCATAAAGTGGGGATGGTATTCCAATACCCTGAACATCAACTTTTCGAGGAAACGATTGCCGAAGACATTGCATTTGGACCAAAAAACTTGGGCCTTGATGCAGAAGAGGTAGACCGTCGAGTGCGTGAAGCTATGGCCTTTGTAGGTCTGGATTATGATACCTATGCTGAACGTTCTCCATTTCATTTGTCTGGCGGTCAAATGCGCCGCGTTGCCATAGCTGGTGTAGTGGCGATGGAACCGGATTTCCTTGTACTCGATGAACCTTCTGCAGGCCTTGATCCATTTGGGCGTGAAGAAATCTTTGATGAAATTATTAAACTACATAAGGAAAAGGATGTAACAGTCATCCTCGTATCTCATAATATGGAAGATATTTCACGCATGGCGAATCGTCTCATTGTTTTAGATAAGGGTCAGATTGTACTGGATGGTAAACCGTTAGATATCTTTAATCATCATCGCCATGTATTACAACAGGTTGGCGTAGATGTGCCACCTGTGTCCGTATTGATTGAATCATTGCGGAACCGAGGCCTTGATGTATCAAACGAAGTATTAACCGTAGATGACGCTGTACAAGCTATTCTAGAAGGAGGTCAACATGTTAAATAATATTACAATTGGCCAATTCTTTCCTGGTAACTCGTTGTTACATCGCATGGATCCGCGGGCAAAAATTATAGGAACTACTATTTTCGTTGTTGCCATATTCTTGGCGAATACACCATTGGCGTATGGTATTGTGGCGGCTTTCACCATTGGAGCTATGTTATTATCTCGTCTGCCATTACGTTTGATGTGGAATGCGATAAAACCATTATGGATTATCATTGTATTCACAATGGGGATTCATATTTTTACAACTCCTGGTAATAGCATCATCTCCTATGGCATCATTAATATTACGGATAATGGACTTGCTATGGGCTTGCAAATGGCGGCACGATTAATGTTCTTAATCTTATTCTCGTCATTGCTAACCTATACGACATCACCTATACGGCTTACAGATGGCATTGAGCATTTGTTAAACCCATTCCGCCGCATTGGTGTGCCTGCTCATGAACTAGCTATGATGATGACCATTGCATTGCGTTTTATTCCTACCTTGCTTGATGAAACGAATCGTATTATGAAAGCCCAATCGGCTCGTGGTGCTGATTTTGTAACGGGTTCGATTATTCAGCGAGCCAAAAATATGGTGCCTCTCTTAGTGCCACTATTTATTAGCGCATTTCGCCGTGCCGATGAATTGGCTATCGCTATGGAAGCACGTTGCTATCGCGGCGGTGTTAATCGTACGCGTATGAAAGAACTTAGCATTACATGGGTTGATTATGTTGGCTTGGGTGCTGTGTTTATGGTTACAGCTATTTTATTAATCCTATGGTGGTTAGGATAATGCGGAATATACGATTAATTGTGGCCTATGATGGTACTGATTTAGCGGGCTATCAGAAACAATCTGCTGATAAGGGGATTACTGTTCAAGGGGCTTTGGAAAAGGCATTATCTATTATTTGTGCTGAACCCATTCAAATCTATGGTGCGTCGCGTACCGATGCGGGTGTACATGCTCGCTTTCAAGTCTGTGCATTTCAAACATCAGGATCCATACCGGTAGAGAATATTCCGCGGGCGATGATTGCCCATTTGCCAAAGGATATTGTTGTAACAGAGGCTGTTGAGATACCATTAGACTGGAAACCTCGTCATAATATTTTTGGTAAGGAGTATATGTACTCTATTTATAATCGTGAAATTGCAGATCCTATGGGGCAGCGGTATCATTGGCATGTAAAGAAACCTCTAGATGTTGAAGCCATGCGTCAAGCAGGCAAAGCTCTTGAAGGAACGCATGATTTTTCTACATTGAAAGGGGCTAATACAACACCCGTAGATCCGGTAAAAACTATTTATGCCATCGGTATTAAAGAGAATGCAGGTCGTATCGATATTTCTGTTGTTGGTGATGGATTTTTATATCATATGGTTCGAAATATAGCTGGCTTATTAGTAGACATTGGGCTAGGCCGAAAATCAGTGGCCCGAATTCCTGAACTATTATCCGCAAAGGACCGGAAGCGAATTGGAAAAACAGCTCCGCCTCAAGGTCTAGTATTAGAGGAAATTTTCTTTACTATTGATAGACTACATGCGGTAATAGAACGTATTAAAGAAGAATAATTATGAAATGTTACATTGTAAAACGTCTACTATACATGTTACAATTGCACTATAAGACAGGTTTATTACTTAGCTGTAATTAATATACATAGGGTAGACTCTTGTCAGCATTGTAATTATATCCTAAGGAGGGTGAATCTCTTGCAAAAACGTAAAGATTTTATCTGGAAAATGGGTGGACAACAAGGTGAAGGTATCGAGAGCTGTGGCGAAATCATGGCTACAATCCTTGCAAAAGAAGGATATTCTCTATACAGTCAACGTTTGTTTGCATCCCGTATCAAAGGTGGTCATACTACTTTCGCATTGCGCGTTGCATTGAAACAAGTTATGTCCATTGGTGAAGGTGTAGACTTCTTGTTAGCTCTTGACCAAGAAACTGTTGATATGCACGGTGTTGAAGTGCGTGATGGTGGTTATATCATCTGCGATAGTAAAGTAAAACCAGATTTTTCTAAATTTGAAGGTTCCAAAGTTAACTGCTTATCCTTGCCAATCTCTGAAACGGCAATGAAACAAGGTTCCTTGTTGATGCGTAATATCGTAGCTCTTGGTATGTCCGTAGCTCTTCTTGGTTTCGACACTAAGATGTTTAAAGATGCAATCGCTGCAAAATTTGCGAAAAAATCCCAAGAAATCGTGGATAAAAACTTGGCGGCTTTTGATGATGGTCATAGCCTTGTAATGGAAAAATTAGGTGATGTAGAAATCGATACATTACCAGCTCCTGGTAAGAAAGATCAAATGTTCTTATTAGGTAATGAAGCATGTGCTCTTGGTGCTATTGCAGCAGGTTCCCGTTTCATGGCATCCTATCCTATTACTCCAGCATCTGAAGTAATGGAATACATGATTAAAAACATGGATAAATTAGGTGCTACTATCGTTCAAACAGAAGATGAAATCGCAGCTTGTATGACAGCTATGGGCGGTGTATACGCAGGTGTTCGTGGTTTCACTTGTACTTCTGGCCCTGGTCTATCCTTGATGGCAGAATCCTTGTCTATGGCATCCATGGCAGAACTTCCTATGGTTGTTATCGACGTACAACGTTCCGGCCCATCCACAGGTATGGCTACAAAGGTAGAACAATCCGATATTGATGCGGCTTGCTACAACGCTCATGGCGATTATGCAGGTATCGTTATTTCTCCAACATCCATCGAAGAATGTTTCTATGAAATTCAAAAAGCTTTCAACTTGGCAGAAATGTATCAATGCCCAGTTATCTTTATGCCGGACTTACAACAAGGTTTGAATAAACAATCCGTTCCTACATTCGACTTGAACCGTGTACCTATTAATCGCGGTAAAATGATGAAGGAAGCTGACCTTCCTGAATTGGAACAACCTAACTACTTCAAACGCTTTGAATTGACAGAAGATGGCATTTCTCCGCGTACAATTCCTGGCATGAAAAATGGTTTATTCCTTTCTACAGGTCTTGAACATAATGAAGAAGGTAAACCAGCCGAAGCTCCTACAATGCACGTAGCGCAAACTGATAAACGTTTCCGCAAATTGGAAACTGTAGCGGATAACTATGAACCATTCTTGAATAATGCAAAATATGATGAAGCTGATGTACTCGTTGTAGGTATGGCTTCTAGCCGTGGTGCTATCGAAGAAGCAGTTGCTGAATTCGATCAAGAAGGCGTTAAAGTCAACCATTTACAACTTCGCTTGATTAAACCATTCCCTGCAAAACAATTGCAACCATTCATGGATGCTGCTAAAAAAGTTGTTATTGTAGAACATAATGCAACAGGTCAATTAACTAACCTATTCAAAATCAACATGCATAAGAAATCTAAAATTTCTAGCTGCTTGAAATATGATGGTAATCCATTCACAAAATCTTATGTGAAAAATGCAATTAAGGAGGTCCTATAATATGACAACAGCTAAAGATTACAGAAATGATATTCGCCCTAACTGGTGCCCTGGTTGTGGTCATTATGGGGTGCAAGCTGCCATTACTGATGCAGTAGTAGCAAGAAATATTCCACCTGAAAAATTGGCAGTTATCTCTGGTATCGGTTGTTCTAGCCGTATCGGTGGTTATTTCTATGCATATGGTGCACATACAACTCATGGTCGTGCGCTTCCATACGCTCAAGGCGTTAAACTTGCTAACCAAGACTTAGAAGTTATCGCTTGTTCCGGTGATGGTGATGCGTTCGCTATCGGTATGGGTCATACTATTCATGCTTTCAAACGTAATGTAAACATGACATATATCGTTATGGATAACCATGTTTACGGTTTAACTAAAGGTCAAGCATCCCCTCGTTCCGATATCGGTTTTGTTACAAAAACAACACCTCGTGGGGCCTTTGAAACACCATTGTCCGTTTGTGAAACTGCCATCGCTGCAGGTGCTACATTTGTTGCACAAGGTTATATGATTAACCGTGCTGAACTCGTTGATTTGATTCAACAAGCTATGGACCATGAAGGTTTCTCCTTCATCAACGTATTTAGCCCATGTGTTACATACAATAAACACAATAGCTATGACTGGTTCAAAGAACATTTGACTAGCTTGCCAGAAGGATATGATCCAACAGACCGTGCGACTGCACTTAAAACATTAGGTGAAACACATGGTTTGGTTACTGGTCTTATCTATCAAGATACGACTAAACCTTCCTTTGAAAAAGCTATGGCCGCTGTTAATGGTGGTACACATCCACGTCCATTGACTGAAGATGTTGTTAAACCTGATCAAGCATTATTTGATAGCCTTTGCAATCAATTTAAGTAAGTTTAACTTAGCATATATCGTGTTCTGATATAGTTCCCCTCTTTACTGACTATTATGTAAAGAGGGGATTTTCATTTTATTACTTTTCGGTTAGTGATAATTGCTTTACGGAGTTTTTCTTAACTGATATACTAATTTTAATTTAAGTTATTTATAATTAAACATAGGTATAGTACCTGCTAGACGTATTTTACTATTACAGCCATAAGATAGAGGGGATACGATGAAAGCTTATGAAAAGGGGATTAGCTTGTCTATTTGGACCTTAAGCTGGCCTATATTTATCGAAGTATTCCTGCAAATGCTCGTCGGCAATATTGACCAACTGATGATGAGTCATTACTCGCCACAGGCGGTAGCCGCTGTAGCTAATGCAAATCAAATTTTAAATATTTTTATTATGCTTATTGTTGTTATGAGCACTGCCACGACGATTTTGATTGCCCAATATTTGGGTGCTCGAAATCAGTCAAAGTTGTCAGAGGTATGTACCGTTAGTTTAGTGCTAAACTTTGTATTCTCCTCGGTAGCGGCAGTATTTTTTATCACTTGCCATGAATGGATTTTTACATGGCTTGGTATACCGCTGGAAACAATGGGGGATACATCGCTATATACGACCATTGTAGCAGCAGGATTACCAATACAGGCTATGTACTATGCATTGGTTGCCGTATTTAGAGGTCATTCATTGACGCGCATCACCATGTATGTGGCACTCGTTATGAATATCATCCATGTAGGAACAAACTATATTTTGATTTTCGGTCATGGGCCTATACCGAGTCTTGGTGTATTAGGTGTATCTATTTCTACATGGCTTTCGAAGGTCATTGGACTTCTTATTATCGTATACCTGTTCAAGAAACTATTACAATTGAAGGTTAGCACGGTTTATTTAAGACCGTTTCCTTGGCAGACTGTTAAGTCTTTATTACATATTAGCGTGCCATCCGGCGGTGAAACATTGAGCTATCAATTATCGCAAACGACGATTATGAAGATGGTCAATATTCTAGGGTTAACTGTGATTAATACGAAAGTTTATGTATATGCCATCGCCATGTTGTGTTATGTGTATTCCATAGCCTTATCGAATGCATCGCAAGTCATCGTAGGATTTTTGATGGGCGCTAAACGGCAAGACGAAGTAACAAATCGTGTATGGCATTCTATGTTTTTAGCCATCGCAATCAATGTAGGATTGGCAGCGTTCTTTTATATAACGAGTGATACTGTTTTATCTGTATTTACTACAGATTCTGAGATTTTATCATTAGCCCATGATGTACTCTTAGTTGAAATTTTCCTTGAATTGGGGCGTGCCGTTAATATCGTTATGGTAGGATGTTTGCAAGCAGCAGGTGATATTCGTACACCTATGCTTGTAGGTGTTTTGGGGATGTGGCTATGTGCTGTACCATTATCGTATCTATTTGGTATTTACTGGGGCTGGGGGCTTGTTGGTATATGGATTGCCATGGCTATTGATGAGATTTTACGAGGTTTATTGTTTATCTATCGCTGGCAGAGTGGAAAATGGAAAGAAAAACGCCTCATTGAGGTGTAATGGTATAGTTGTTTTGCGTTTATATATTGGAGATATATGGTGCATATGAAAGTGGGTTTATATGAGTAAAACCGTAGGTATTATTGGATTAGGTTTATTAGGTGGTTCGTTAGCAAAGGCTTTGAAAGCCTATACAGATTATGATGTGGTAGGATATGCACGTCGACAAGAAGTATGTGACGCAGCATTACAAGATGGTGTTGTATCTCAAGCTTGGACTGAGGTAGAATCACTCATTGAACATTCGGATATCGTAGTGTTTTCCTTGCCGCCAGATACCAACGCTCGACTTTTTACCGAGGTGGCTCATCTTTTTAAACCAGGTCAAGTTGTAACTGATGTATCCAGTGCAAAGGAAAATTTTGTACGTGCTGTGTATGAATCTATTCCAAAGGGAACCTTTTTCGTATCTGTTCACCCTATGGCGGGATCTGAAAAGGGAGGATATGAAGTATCCCATAAAAATCTGTTTAAAGGTATGGGATGGATTGTATTAGAGGATAAGGCGTCTGATGTGTATAATGCAGAGGTGGCCAAAGAATTAGCTGATATGGGGCGCGCCGTTGGTTCCCGTATCGAATTTGTCGATGTATATGCTCATGATGCGTATTTAGCGATGGTTAGCCATATGCCGCATTTGATGGCCGCCATTTTAACACAAGTGTCTGGTGGCGATGAGCTCGGCGAATTACGTATGCGCTTATCCGCAGGTGGATTCCGTGACTGTACGCGTGTAGCTGGTGGTTTACCATCCATGTGGCGTGAAATTATATATGGTAATCGTCACAATGTATTAGAAGGCTTATCTAAAATGGAAGACGAAATTCGTCGGGTAAAAGAACTACTTTCACAAGAAGACGAAGGCCAAGCCTTAGAAGACTATTTAAATAGAAGTCGAGATATTAGAAATAAATTACCGTACTTGACGGGACAAATTAAGAATAATTAAGAGGAGTTGTTATGGGGTTACTACAAGAAACCTGCGACGCGATTCACAGTCGTAATAAAGAGATTGAACAACATATTATTAAGAATTGGAATGATATGTCGGATATTAAGCAATATGGACGTCTCGTCGATATGGTGGCTCAATATGGGGCGGCCACCAATCAAGAGAATGTAACAATTCCAAAACCTTGTATGATTATTGCCTCTGCCGATCATGGCGTTGCCGATATGGGGGTTAGTGCCTATCCAAAGGAAACCACTGTTGGTATGACGCAAAATTACTTAATTCCAAAAGGGGCTGGCGCCAATTCCTTAGCCAATTATTGCGGTGCTACAATGGAAGTCATCGATATGGGCATTGATGCGGATATGAGTTGGGTCCCTGGATTGCGTTCTCACAAATTGGGGATGGGTACAAAGAATTTTGTAGAAGAACCGGCCATGACGCGTGAACAAGCAATCGAAGGCATTGAAACGGGTATCAAATTGGTTCAAGAAAAGATGGTTGACGGGTACAATGTGTTTCTTGTAGGTGAAATGGGAATTTCCAACACGACAGCGAGTGCACTTATGACGGCTAAGTTTGCGGGCCTCACTGCAGAAGAGGCAACGGGGCGAGGCACAAATATTTCTGATAAACGCCTTAAATTAAAACAACGTATCGTTCATGATGTATTGGTTAAATATCAAGATATTCCAAAGGACGATGCGATTGGTATTTTGGCTGCCGTAGGGGGCTTTGAATTTACCTGTATTGTCGGTGTTATCTTAGGGGCAGCCGCTAATCATGGTATGGTCATCATCGATGGCTTTAATACATCCGCTTGTGCCTTGGTGGCTAAAACATTGGTTCCCGCCTCCATGGACTACGTTATGGCCTCTCATTTATCTGCAGAAAAAGCGGCTAAATCTTCATTGCAAAATCTTGGCTTAGAAGCATATGTGGACTTAGGCCTTTGCTTAGGGGAAGCCTCTGGTGGTTCCGTTCAAATGGGGATGCTTGACCTTGCAGTTCATATGTATAAGTCTGTCACAGGAGGTAAGGCATGAGAGCTTTTAACATTCAACCATTAGATACGAAAGCGATGGAAACATGCCGGTATCGCATTGATAATTTAACAAAACCTATTTATAGCTTGGCTATGCTCGAAACGATAGCTGAACGATTTGCAGGCGTATTGGCGAATCCTAAACCAAATCATTTAAAATATGGTGTTCTTATTGTAGGGGCAGACCATCTTGTGGATGGTCCTCAAAATGTTGAACATGGATATACTAGTTTAAATGCAATAAAACGGTTTAATGAAGGCATGAGTGCTACGCAAGGGGCGGCTTTTAAATTACAGGCTCCAGTGTATATGGTTAACATTGGCTTGGAACAAGATACAAATCATTTGGCAAATATTGATACCCGAGTTATCCGTAAAGGGTCCCACTTCTTTGGCGTAGAACCTTCTATTAGTCATGATGAATTGGAACAGGCTCTTGAAATGGGCTTTGGCTATGCGGATAAATTACATGAATCAGGCCTACAAGTGATAGCATTAGGTAATATCGGTGAACGCACATTCCTTGATGCATTAGTCACCACTGCAACCGTTACAGGCGCATCATACGAGTCTTTATTGACCGAATCTCAGTCTGGACCAACCATTGCACAGCGAGCTGAGCATATTCATTCGTTTGTAGATCCATTGGATATTGCTGTAGATGATTGGTCTGTTTTATCTGAAAGCGACCGCTGCACTGCGGTATTGCGTTTGCTTCATGTAGCAGGTGGCCTCGATATTGCTTTCTTAACAGGCTTTATCTTAGGTGCTGCTAGCCATCGTATGGCTGTGGTATACGATAATGCACTAACTGGTGCTGCTGTACTCGCAGCAGTGACGATGGAACCATTGGTGAAAGACTATGCTTTCTCATCCGCTGTTTACGATGATCCTATTCATAAGGAACAATGTCGTTTTTTAGATGTAAAACCTCCATTACATTATGATTTACAAATCGATGAAGGCTTAGGCTCTACAATGGGGCTATCTATCGTAGATGCATCTATGCATATGTTAAATGACATGAAAACATTCGTAGAAGCAGAGGTTCGTGCCGCCGAGGATGGTGCTGGTAAAGGTAGACAAGAAGATATTAAATAATATTAGAGAGGACTTTGTGTTATATAGTTCCCTTACTTAATAACTAGTAAAGGAGGTATATATTTGAAAGTCCTCTTTTGTATGTTTGTTAAAAATTACATAGATTTGTATCGTATGGATTTCGTATTATTTTATAGGAAATTCATTGAAAAACCATTGACACTATATGTGTAAATTGATATTATTATAAGGCAGTCAGAACTGACCTAGTTTAGTTCTTGACTAACAGAAGGTAATTATGATATAGTAATTATCGGTTCTGTATGCGGGAATAGCTCAGCGGTAGAGCACCGCCTT
>ERZ773079.2106-NODE-2106-length-11321-cov-4.578466_pt1 | contig 11321 bp, 9 predicted proteins | sample MGYA00511355_ERZ773079 | MGnify/ENA primary metagenome ERZ773079 (study PRJEB29015, sample SAMEA2737979) | human oral metagenome | biome: human oral; feature: human-associated habitat; material: dental | place: China | collected 2117 ... | reverse complement strand
TCGGATTGCCGACGCTTTGGATCAAAAGCAGCTTGTTGTTGAAAAAGAACGCAAACGGAAGCACCGCAGTGCGCAGATCGTAAATGAAGCCCTGAAGTCCTACTATTACCGGATTTGCTTTTGCGATGCCCGCGGCGGCGTATGCGGCGATGCCCACGGGCGGGGTATCGTCGGCTAAAATTCCGAAATAAAAGACAAAAAGATGCACCGCGATCGCAGGGATCAAAAAGCCGTTTTTGCCGGCCAGTATTAAAATCACCGGAGCAATAAGGCTCGAAACGACGATATAATTCGCCGTCGTAGGAAGCCCCATGCCCAAAATCAGGCTCATTATCGCAGTCATCAGAAGTATCAGTACTATGCTGTTTCCTGCGACTGCTTCTACGAGCTCTGAAAGAACCTGTCCCAATCCGGTAAGCGAGATCGAGCCGATGATGATGCCCGCTAGCGCGGTGGCAACGGCTACCGTGACCATATTTTTGGCAGCGCCCACCATAGCCCAAAAAATATCGACAAAACCGACGATAAAATCGGACTTGCCAACCTTTTCGCCAAATATCGTTTTTTTAGCGGGCTCTTGTACGATCATTATTAAAAATAGCACGCAGATCGAGTTGAATGCCGCAGAGATCGCGCTTTCTTTTAGAATCAATAGAGTAAAAAGAAGCACTAAAATCGGTATTATGTAATGAATGCCGCTAAATATAATTTTTAGCTTTGAAACCTTGGCGTAATCGCGGCTGCCGCGAAGCCCTAGCTTGCAGCTTTCAAGATGCACGATAAAAAATAACCCCGCGTAGCAGACGAAAGCGGGGACCACCGCCGCGATCATTACGTTGGTGTAGCTCATGCCTAAAAATTCCGCGATGATAAACGCCGCAGCGCCCATGATAGGCGGCATAAGCTGCCCGTTTACGCCTGCGGCGACCTCGATAGCGCCCGCTTTAGTGGCGGTAAGCCCCGCTTTTTTCATTAGCGGGATCGTAAAGGTGCCCACCGTCACGACGTTTGCGGTCGAGCTGCCGCTTACCATGCCGGTTAGTCCGCTGGCGATTACGCTAGCCTTGGCGGGTCCTCCGCGAAAGCGACCTAAAATCGCAAACGCTACGTTTATAAAATACTGCCCCGCTCCGGCTCGCTCCAAAAGCGCGCCGAATAGCACGAACAGATAGATGAAGCTGGTGCTGACCCCTACCGGCACGCCAAATACGCCCTCTGTAGTTAAAAACATATGCCCTGCAAGCAGTTCAAAGCTTGCGCCGCGGTGCGCGATGATATCTGGCATATAGGGGCCGAAGTAACAATACAGAAGAAAGGTAAAAGCGATAATGCCAAGCGCTGGTCCCATCATACGACGACCTGCTTCAAAGAGTATGAAAATTCCGATAAAGGCTGCTACGATATCTCTGGTTAGATAATTTCCCGGGCGCTGCGCTAGCCCGTTAAATTCTATCGCAGGATACAAGATCGCGGCGACTCCGACGATTAATAAAATATAATCGTAAAACGGGATGTAAAAATGTGCCTTAGAGCGCGGGCGAAACGGAAAAAGCGAAAAAATTATAAAAATGGCGAACGCCAAGTGGATCGAGCGCGCGATATTTGTATTTAACGTAAAATACGCGATGTAAAGCTGAAAGACCGACCACGCGAAGCAGACCAGCGTCACGAGCCAGAAGAGCTTTTTAGAGGTAAATTCTCTACTCTTTACCTCTAAAACCTGCTCGTCGTTTTGTGTAGATTTCTCCATCAACTAGCCTATTTCAGCAGCCCGGCTTCTTTATACACCGCCTCTGCCGCAGGATGAAGCGGCGCACTAAGCCCCTCTAAAAGAGATTCTTTGCTTACCAAATTTAGCGCAGGGTGTAGCTTTTTATACTCGTCAAAATTATCAAGTATAGCCTTAACTACCGCCCTAACCGCCTCGTCGCTTTGGCTAGCGTCGGTTACGAGTACAGCCTTTACGCCGATAGTCTGCGTGTCGTGATCTACTCCGTCATACATCTTCGCAGGGATCACGCCTTTGGCAAAATATGGATATTTTTCTAGAATTTTTTTGATATGCTCATCGTCGATGCCGACTAAGTCGATAGGAAGCGAAGTCGCCGCATCGGTGATATTTGCGGTCGGATGTCCTACGACGTAGAAGTATCCGTCGATCTTCTTATCTTTTAGCGCCATAGGGCATTCTTGCGCCGTTAAAACGCCGTGCTGGGCGAGCTTTTTAAGATCGAAGTCGTAATTTTCAAAAACTATCGTACTGGTTAGCTCGTTGCCGCTACCTGGGTTTCCGATATTGATCTTTTTGCCCGCAGCGTCGCCGTAAGCTTTGATGCCACTCTCTTTAGAAACTACGAAAGCCAAAAGCTCCGGATAGATCGAAATTACGGAGCGTAAATTTTTATCCGCCGCACCTTGGAATTTGCCCGTACCGTTGTATTTATCATAGACGACGTCGCTTTGAACGAAGCCGAAATTTAGCTCCTTTTTAAGCACGTTATTGACATTATACGTTGAGCCGCCCGTCGATTGCACGGAGCATTTCATATTTTTATCCATATTTACCAAGCGGCAAATCGCGCCGCCTACCGGATAATAGGTGCCGGTCATACCGCCGGTGCCGATATTGATGAACTCCTTAGCGCCTGAAACGCTAGCTAGTAAGGCCAAACCGGCCAAAGCAACAGAAAATTTTTTCATCTTTGCTCCTTTTTGAGTTAAAAGTTTGAAAGTATTGCTAAATTTCTATAAAATTCTAATAAAAACAGATCGAATTTCGCGCAAATTTACGATTTTACACATCGCGGCGCAGGTGATTTAATATCAAAGTAGCTCGGCGATCTGCTCTGATATGCGGAATTTTACCGCGATAAAATTCTAAGCTTGAAATCCAAACGCCCGTGGATAAAATTTAACGCTATAAATTTAAAGCCTTAATAACTCACGCTGCTAAGATACAGCCCGTTTGGCGGAAAGGGGATTCTGCTAAGCGCTCGCGAGAAGCTGATCTTGCGCCCGCTCTGCACGGATTTTAGGGCGTTTGCGACCATCAGCCGCACCTGCGCTCGCAAAAATCCGTTGGCTTTAAAATTTATCAAGGTTAAATTTCTAAAAGAGTAGGCGCGCGCGACGTAGAGCTCGCGCACGGGGCTTTTTATGTCGCTGCCGCTTTTCATAAACTCGCTAAAATCGTGCTCGCCGACGAAATTCGCAAGCGCAGCATTGAGCGCGGCAAGATCCACGCGCGGATAAAACACGCAAAAATCGCTAGGAAAGGGGCTTGGACGTCCGTGGTTTAAAACGTAGCGATAGCAGCGTGCCACGGCATCGTAACGCGGATGAAAATCGCGCGGCACCGGGCTGATGTGTTGCACAAAAATATAGGGTGCGCAATGGCGGTTTATGAGCTCTTTTAGACGCGGCAGCTCCCAGTGCACGGTGCATTCGACGCAGCTTACCTGGCGCAGCGCGTGCACCCCTTTATCTGTGCGCGAGCTGCTGATGAGCGGCGCAAAGATCCCCACGCGCCCCAAAGCCGCGCGTAGCACGTTCTCGACGCCGCGCCCGTGAGGCTGAGACTGCGAGCCGCTAAATTTCGAGCCGTCATAGGAATAGATGAGCTTGAGCTTTACGCGCTCGGAGTTTGCGCTCGCTGCAAAGTCGCTTGCAGGCGCGCTTTCAATAATATTTTTGAGTTCGGACGCGCTTGCGAGGGTGTTTGCGGAAATGCCCGCTTTGTAGGCGGTATCTGCTTTGAGAGAGTCTGCGGCGCGGTCGTCTGCGGGACTTGTGCAAATCTCTTCTGTGCTTGCCGCGCAAATATCCGAAGCGGCTGCGTCCGTAGAATTTTTGCGGGCGGAATTTTTATTTGCCCTGCGCGCGACCTTTTTGACGCAAACGGCGTCCGAATTCCGCCTGACGCCTTCGTGATTCAAATCGCAAGCAGGCGCAGCATAGGTAGCCGTATCGCTTGCCGTATCCGCAAGAGCGGAATTTTTAAAATTTGAAATTTTATCGTTTAAGATCAAAGCCTGCTCGCCGCTTTGCGCTTCGTGTTCTAAATTTACGCCACGCAAAATTTTAGAGGCGCTAGCCTTGCTCGCCGAAATTTTATCAGCCAAATTTCGAGCGGACGAGCTTTTGTTTAAAATTTCGCCGCCGCAGAGCTCGGAGCTTTTTTCAGTACCTCGGGGCAATTTTGATCCTGTAGTAAAGCAGCGATGCGATAAGCGTAACGCCGAATGTCACGGGAAGCGCGATGCTTGGGTATTTACAGAGCAGCATGATCATCGCGAAGTAGCTAAAAAGCACGCCGAAGATCCCCGCGTAAACGAAGCCCTTTTCGTAGCGATAGGTCACGATGCCGAGGCTTAGCGCAAACAGGAAGCTCGCCAGCGGAAAGAGCGAGACGAGGGTGTAGATGCTAAATTCTTTCCTGCGCTTCTCGCTGCCGCTCATATCGCTCCAGTATCCGATCACGCCGCCTCCGCCGCGGATATTGCGGTCGCTTTGCGTGCGCAGGGTTAGGCTTTCAAACTCGCTTACGTGCCACTGCTCGCCGCCCATCGTGTAAATTTTGCCGTCGTGCAGCATCGCAGAAAAGCTCGCGTTTTCGTTTTTAAACTCGCCGCTACGCGCTACGATCATCCGCTCGTGATCCTGCGAGTTACCCGGATTATACAGCACGAGATCCTTATACAGCGTGCTTGTGCCGTTGTTTTCCTGCGAGTCGATAAAAACGAGCCAGTCGGAGAATTTCTGCCCGAATTCGTTGGATTTGATATTTAGCGTCGCGCTGATCTTCTTGTAATCGATGAAATTGTCCTTTAAATTTTCGGCTATCGGCATCATAAAAAGCGATACGAAAAGTAGCGCCAAGGAACACAGCGCGGCGCTTATGCCAAAAAACAGCGCGATCTTGCGCGTGGCGTAGCCGATGGTAAATATGACGATGGTTTCGTTCTCTTTAGATAGCCTAAAAAGGGAGATGCTAAGCGCTACGAAAAACGCGATCGGCACCGTAAATATGAGTATGCGCGGCAGCATGAAAAGATAGAGCTTGACTAGCTCCGAAAAATTTATCTCGATAAACGACGTAATGCGCGCGATCTGAAGGAAAAAGACGATCGACATTATGATAAAAAGCGTGCTAAAAAGCGACGCGAACGAGCTTACGAAGTTGCTAAATAAATAGCGCTGCACCCTATCCATAAATGACGTCCAGAAGCCTTAAAATTTGATCTCTAAAAATAAAAGTAAGAAGCAGCCCCATCGATAAAAACGGCACGAACGGCAGCTCGTAGCCCTTTTTATGCGCGATGAGATACGCAGGTAGCGTCAAAATCGCGCCGATGTAGATCGAGATGCCGCCCAGCTTCCAGCCCAAAATTGCCCCCATAACGCCCGCGATAAAAATATCCGCGCTTCCCATCGCTTCGCGCTTGAGCACGAAAGTGACGATTAGGCGCAGCACGAAAAATATCGCCGCGTATCCCGCCGCCGCGCCAACGCCGCTAAGATCAAAATCATACATCAGCGTATAAGCAAGCGAAAGCGCCGTAACTACGTAAAGAAGGCTCTCCGGTACGGCTTTATACTCAAAATCGATCGCCGAAAGCGCCATAAGCAGGATGAAGCAAAGCCCGAGCACCGCGGCTTTTGCAAGATCGGGCTCACCGAAATACGCCGCAAGCGCAAGCGCGCCGCCTAAAAGCTCGACGATCGGGTAGCGGATCGAAATTTTGGTTTTGCAAAAGGCGCATTTGCCGCCCAAAAAGAGCCACGAAAGCAGCGGGATGTTATGGTAAAATTTTAAAGCGTGAGAGCATTTTGGGCAGTGCGATGCGGGGAAATTGACGCTCTGTCCGCGCGGCAGGCGGTAGATCAGGACGTTGCAAAACGAGCCTACGCAGGTGCCGAATACCGCAAAAATCACGCCGTAAACGATATTTAAATCCATCTTTTTCCTTTGGAGCTTTAACTTTTTAAAATTTAATCAAACGCTCTATGGTAGCGAGAAATTTCTTAGTTTTCATTGATTTTTTGCCTCTCATAAGGGAAAAATTTTACGAAAATCGCCGCCGCGCCTACGCAAAATAAAATGGCTATGAGCCCTGCGATTAGCGGCTCGCCACATGCCTCATATAATCTGCCGAAAATCAAAAATCCCGCCACCAGTATCACGGCGTCCAAAAGATCGAAGTTCAAAGTATCTACGATCCATAAAAACATAATATATGCGCCTATCCCGCTGCCTGCGGATGCCAAAATCCCCATTTTATCGGGGATGAAAGCAAACGCTAGCATAAAAAACACAAGCAGGCAAATGTAGACCGCCAGTATAAATTTCTTTGATTTTTTATACACGCTGCCGCATCTTGGGCATCTTAGAGTTTTCATCGGCTTTTTCGTAAGCTTTTTGCCGCAACCACATTGTATGTAGTAGCTCATAGCCTTCCTTTCGGTCTTTGCACGAATGCGCGGCGTGATTTTTAAAATTCTGCCGCGTTAAATTTACCGCACCTCGTAACACGGCTCGCGCTAGAGCTTTAAATTTAAAAGGGCGAAATTTTAAAATTCTAAAATTTTGAAATTTCACGGCGTCGCGGATTAAATTTTAAAATTTACCGCGTCGCAGGCGGTAAATTTTAAAATTTAAAGTGACCGTCAGAGCGACTGCGCCGCAGCTTAAAGACCGCCGAAGCGGCGCTGTTTGCGGCGGAAATCATCCACTATGCGCGCAAGCTCCTCGCGCGTGAAATCCGGCCACAGCGTCGGCGTAAACGCAAGCTCGGCGTAGCTCGCCTGCCAGAGCAAGAAATTCGACAGCCGCTGCTCGCCGCCCGTGCGCACCAGCAGATCCACGTCGCCGCTGTGCGCGGTATCCAGATGCGCGCCGATGCCCGCTTCGCTTAGTCGCTCGCCGCTTGCAAGTAGTCTCTCGCACGCTCGCACGATCTCGTCGCGCGAGCCGTAGTTGATCGCTAGGTTAAAATTTAGCGCTCGCCCGTTTTGAGTTAAATTTGAAAGATATTCGATCTCGCTTCGCAGATCACCCTCAAAAGCCGATATGTCGCCGATCGGATAGAATTTTATCCCGTTTTGGGTAAATTTTTCGCGGCGTGAAATTAGGAATTTTTGAAGCAACTTCATCAAAAATTCCACTTCGCTTTTCGGGCGCTTCCAATTTTCGGTGCTAAAGGCGTAGAGCGTGAGGTTTGCGATGCCTTCGTCGATGCAAAACTCGCAGATCTGCTCCACGACCTCCGCGCCTGCTTCGTGCCCGCCGGTGCGCAGCAGACCGCGCCTTTTCGCCCAGCGCCCGTTGCCGTCCATCACAAGAGCGAGATGATTTAGGCTATTCACGGATCAGATTTTTTTCAGCTCAGCCGCGATTTTTAGGGCGACTTCGTCCTTCGGCGCGGTGTCGATTACGACCTGATCGTTTTTCGTGATAAAAGTGACCTTAAGGACGTCGCCGCCGAGCTTGATGATGTCGTCCAGCACGTTTAGGCAGACGGCGTCGAGATGCTTTTCGTTTAGCATGCGTTTGGCCTCGCCGACGGCATTTTCGCGGTCGGTTTCGAGTTTAAAGCCCACTTTTTTGATATTTCCGCGCACGGAGCTTAAGATATCCTCGTTTTCGCCCAGGCGTAAATTCCAAATTTCGCCGATCTCCGCTTTTTTTACCTTATCTTTATAGCGCACCTTCGGCGAGTAGTCGCTTACCGCGGCAGCCATTATCAAATACGCGCCGTCAGGGAATTTTGTGCTATCAAGCGCCGATTTTAGCCCGATAGTGCTTTCAAATTTAACTAGTTTGTACGGTAAATTTTCATATTCGTTGCTAGAGATCAGCGTCACGTCCGCACCCAGATAAAACAGCGCGTCGGCAATCGCTTTAGAGGTTTTGCCGCTGGAAAAATTCGTAATGCCGCGCACGCTATCGATCTTTTCGATCGTCGCACCTCCGGTGATGATGACGGTTTTATCCTCCCAAAATTTATCGTTATAAAGCGCGCGCTTTAGCGTCTGCATTATCGCCTCGGTGCTCGCTAATCCGCCTTTGCCGGTATCGCCGCAAGCTAGAGTTTTTTCTATCGGATCCACAAAATACGCATTGACGCTCGCTTTTAGCATATCGATGCAGTTTTTTGTGATGTTATTTTCAAGTAGTGCGGGGTTCGCAGCGGGCGCGATAACCACCTTGGCATGGGCAAAAGCCGCGTTTAGTACCTCTAAAAATACGTTGTCGCAGACGCCCCACGCGAGCTTGTTTATCGTATTTGCCGTCGCAGGCGCGATCAAAACCAAATCCACCTTGGAATAAGCGATGTGGTTGATGCCCGCCTGCCAGTTTTCGTTGGCTTTGCAAAGCACGGGGTGATCGCATAGCGCCTCGAACGCTTTGTAGCTGACGAACTCCTGCACGCCGTCGCTAAGCGCGACATAGACGTCGAAATTCGACTTTTTCAGAGCGGATAAAATTTCAAACGCTTTGTAAAAACTGATACTCCCGCAAACCGCCAGTAAAACCTTTTTCTTACTCATCTTCGCTCCTAAAAAATTTATGGAAAAACCCATCTTTGTTGATTTGTTTGCTTCGGCTGATCGCCAGCGCGCCGCTCGGAACGTCGCTCGTAACCGTCGTGCCCGCGGCGATTATGACGTCGTCGGCTATCCGCACGGGCGCTACAAGCTGCGTGTCCGAGCCGATAAAGACGTTTTTGCCGATTATCGTTTTGTATTTTTTCTTGCCGTCGTAGTTGCACGTAATCGTGCCGCAGCCGATATTGCTGCCCTCATCGATCTCGCAATCCCCAAGATAGCTTAAATGCCCCGCCTTGATCTTGTTTACTTTCGCGTTTTTAAGCTCGACGAAATTTCCGATATGGGTGCCTATAACTTCGCATTTTGGGCGCAGATGTGCCATCGGACCGATGTCGGAGTTTTTTACGACGCTATCTTCGATGACGCAGCCGCTTTTAATGAGCGAGCTTTCGATCACGCAAGGACCGATGATGCTTACATTTTCTTGCAGCTCGCACTCGCCGATAAATTTCGCCCTGCTGTCAATGTAGATGCTTTGCGGTAGGCGCATTAAAACGCCTTGTTTCATCAAATTTTCTTTGATCTCGTTTTGCATTAAATTTTCGGCGACGCTGAGGGCGAGCTTATCGTTTATGCCCATGAAGCTTTGCTCGTCCACCCACACGGCGGCGCATTTTAAGCCCATATCTTTGGCGATTTTGATCGCGTCTGTGAGGTAGTACTCTTTTTGCGCGTTATCGGGTTTGATCTGCGGCAGGATCTGTTTTAGCGCCTCGCTTTTGAAGCAGTAGCAGCCGGCGTTTGCGTCTTTTACCGCCTTTTCCTCTTCGTTTGCGTCCTTTTGCTCGACGATCTTTAAAATTTCGCCACCGCGAGTAATTACGCGACCGTATCCGAATGGATCGTGCGCGCTAAAAACGCTTAAATTTACTTCCGCGTTCCCCTCGCAGAGTTTGCGAAGCTCGGCGCTTTTGACCAAAGGCATATCGCCGCAGATTATGAGCGTTTTTTCCCCGCGGATTTCGACCTCTTTTAGTCCGCCCGCAGTGCCGGGGAAATGCTCGTGGTCTTGTTTGTAGATTTTAGCGTTTGGAAAGTGCGCTAGAACCGCGCTTTTAACCTCGTCGAATTGGTAGTGTAAAATCACGCTCACGTCGTTTGAAATTTCGTAAGCTTTCTTTAGGATGTGGATTATCATCGGCTCGCCGCAAAGCTCGAAAAGAACCTTAGCTTTTTGCGACTTCATCCGAGTGCCAAGTCCTGCGGCAAGAACTATAACCGAAACGTCGTTCATTTTTACCCTTAAATTTCAAAAATCGGATAATTTTAACACATTTAAAATAAATAAAAACCTAAATTTATGCCGCGTGGGCGAAATTTAAATCCCAAATTCAACTAAAATTTTATAAAATTCCGCCTAAATTTTAAAGCTTAGGCGGACGTTTTGAAAAAACTGATTTTGGTTACTTGTATTTGGGCTTTTAGTTTCTCGCTGATAGGCGAGTTTTTGCGCGGCATAGACAGCGCGTATTTGGCGTTTTCGCGCGTATCGTTGGCGCTAATTTGTTTTTTGCCGTTTATGAAATTTCGTGGCGTAAATCCAGCCCTGGCGCTTAAAATTTGCGCCGTGGGCGCCGTGCAGATCGGCGTGATGTATATCTTCTACTACCGCAGCTTTGCGTATTTGAAGGTCTATGAAGTGGCGCTTTTTACGATATTTACTCCGTTTTACGTGACGCTGCTTTACGACGCGCTTAAGCTTAGATTTCGCGCGCTATATCTTTTCAGCGTCGCTGTCGCGGTGCTGGGGGCTTTGGTGATTAAATTCGGCGCGATAAATTCCGAGTTTTTGACGGGCTTTTTGCTTGTTCAAGGCGCAAATTTATGCTTCGGGCTCGGACAGAGCGCGTATAAATTTATGCTGGAGCGCCACGGCTTTAGCGAGCAGAAGGAGCTTTTCGGCTACTTTTTTGTGGGGGCCACCGCCGTTACGGCGATTGCCGCGATCGTGCTCGGAGATTTTTCTAAATTTAATCCCAGCTTCTCGCAGGGCGCGGTGATCGTGTATCTGGGCACGGTAGCTAGCGCTTTAGGGTATTTTTTGTGGAACAAAGGCGCGTGCGAAGTCGATAGCGGCGTGCTTGCGATTATGAATAACGCGCTCATCCCCGCAGCGATCGTCGTAAATTTAGTATTTTGGCAAAAGGACGCCGATATAGCGCGCTTACTTGCGGGCTCGGCGCTGATTTATGTTTCGCTAATTTTGCATAAAAAGATTATGAAATTTTACGCCGTGCGCGAGCAAAGAATTTAGTATTTAACTAAAATTTTATATTTTTACATTAGAATTAGCCCTTATTTTATTTGAAGTTGGCAAAATGAAAAAAACCTTGAAATTTATCGCCTTTACCCTGCTCATCGTCATTGCGATATATTTTTTATACGGTAAATTTTTTAAGCAAGAAGAGGCGCCAAAGGCCCTTACCACAAGGCTTGAGAAGGGCAGTATTAGAGGCACGGTGACGGCTGCGGGAGAGGTTTATGCCAGGGATTTGGTAGACGTGGGCGCGCAGGTAAGCGGACAGATCAAAAAGCTCTACGTCAAAGTGGGCGATAAGGTTCAAAAAGGCGATATGATCGCACAGATCGACTCGGTCACTCAAGAAAACGAGATCGCGCAGCAAAAGGCGCAGCTTCTGATCCACGAGGCAAATTTGGCTTCGGCAAAGATCGCCGCGGCAAATGCTAAAACGCAGTATAATCGCGAGCTT
>ERZ773079.2104-NODE-2104-length-11339-cov-11.362283_pt1 | contig 11339 bp, 9 predicted proteins | sample MGYA00511355_ERZ773079 | MGnify/ENA primary metagenome ERZ773079 (study PRJEB29015, sample SAMEA2737979) | human oral metagenome | biome: human oral; feature: human-associated habitat; material: dental | place: China | collected 2117 ... | reverse complement strand
CGCCCACGTCGAGGACCACGCCGAGCATCGCCACCGAGATCGCGGTGGACAGGGCCACGGTGAGCGCGATGAGACCGCGGCGACGCGGCTGACGGGTGAAGGAGCGGGACAGGAGCCGGGTGAAGAACATCAGCACTCCTCCTGAGGACGAGCAGGGCGACGGGTCATGCGAAGATCTTCGCCGACTGGTCCAGAGCCGAGGTGGGGACCATCAGGCTCCCGCCGTCGACCGTGAAGTCGATCGGAATCGGGTTGCATCCGCCCTTGAAGCCGATGGTGGCCGGGTTGATGGCGACGTCGCAGCGTTTGCAAATGATCTTGCCGTCCTTCTCGAAGTAGCCGGCGGGACCGCAGTTCTCGCAGGCGTCGAGGCCCACGCCGTAGGCGCCCCCGTTCTTGAGGATCGTGATGAAGCGGACCTCCGTACCGCTCGCATCGTAGGCGAAGCGGTGCAGGTGCCCGTCGCTGATGTCCGCGAGGGCGACGACGGCGTTGCCGTCCGCGATCTCGTAGGGCTCGGGCGGTGAGAGCGTCGGCACTTCGTTGACCTTGGCGACCGCGACGGTGCGGGTCGCCACCAGGGCCCCGAAGCCGAGCGCGGAGGCCAGCACCCAGCGGCGGGAGCGGCGGCGCTCGGCGACCTCGTGACGCAGGCGGGCGGGGTTGGGCTGCTCGGGCACTCGGCGCAGCGTGGCCGCGAAGGCGACGAGCATGGGGACGAGGAGGACCGCCGCCGTCAGAAGCAGGAGCAGGCCCTCGGAGTTGTTGGTCAGCCAGACCACGACGCGGAAGGCGCGCCCATGGAACTGGACGCGGTGCGTGGCGTGGAGGAGCGAGGCCAGCGCGGTGATGTGGGCCACCACGAACAGCAGGCCGAAGACGACCACCGTGATGCGGGTGAGGATGACGGGCGAGCGCCGGCAGGCCCGGTAGTAGATGAAGGCGAAGACGGCGATGGCGGCCCAGGCGCACAGGAAGCCGAGGACGCGCAGCAGCATGTCCGAGGTGAAGATCGCCTCACCGGGCTCGATGAAGGCCGTGAGCTGAAGGATCGTCTCCGGCACGGCGCGGAAGAATGCGAGTGCGAGGGTGAGGCAGGCGACCGCGTTGGCGACCGGGGCGAAGCGCCCCTCCCAGCCCCGGGAGGGGCGGACGACGAGCGCGACCAGCACCGCGAGCATGACGACGTCGGTGATCACGCAGGCCACGAGCGTCGGGATGTTGACCGCTGTGCGAGAGGTGATGACAACCGTGGCGCGCAGCGCCGCGAAGACCGCCCCGGCGGTGAGCCCCGTGGCGGAGGCGATCAGACGGCGGCGGCTCGCACGCGGCCATCCCTCGGGCCGAGGCGGCCCGAGCACGACGGCGAGAGCGGCGTAGAGCAGGAACGGCAGTGTCATCCCGCCCACAACGGAGACGAAACGTGCCAGCATGTCCGATCAATCCCTTCAGGTGCTGTGCTGCTGCTGTGCTGACCACTTGTCCGACTGCCTATGAGCCGTCTCGACGGCGGGATGCGGCCGACCGAGCGGGATCGGCCCCGGGCTGGCCGCGGATGCCGGCCGCGCCGGAGCGCGGCCGGCCCGCAGACCTCCCGGAGCCTCGCCCCACGTCAACCCGAACCGCCAGGTTCGCGACGGGTGGCGGGCGCCCCGGCTCGCGTCGGGACCTCGCGACTCACCACTCGTCCGCCGTGTAGTCCCAGTCCCGGCTCAGCTCGATGGGCTCGGTCCAGAACCGGCCCTTGACACCGGTCTCCTCGTCGACATGGAGCATCCAGCCGCTCTCGGCCGGGGAGTGGATCTTCAGGGTCAGGGTGTACTCACCGGCGCCGGGCAACTTGATATTGGCCCCGTAGTGCGGACCATCGGAGGCGTTCATCTGCATGAACGTGCCCTCGGAGACGGTCTCGCCGCTGGACTTGTTGACAATGGTGTAGTCCACCTTCAGGCCGGGGACGAAGTCGCCCACCCCGTAGCCCAGGTCGTTGTCCGCGTGACCGGTGATATCGGCCTCCAAATGGACCGAGGCGTCGGCGGCCTTCAGCCCCATGCCGGCGGGCTCCATGTCCACGGGCTGGAAGTAGACGACGGAGACATTGAGCTCGTTGACGCCGTTGTTACCGGGGGCGGGCTGGTCGTCGCCGACGGGGTACTCCTGGAAGCCTGCGCCGGAGTCCTCCGCCTGCTCGGTGGCCGAGTCGGCCGGCTTGTTGGAGCTGCAGCCGGCCAGGCCGATGCTCCCGGCGAGGACGAGGGCGCCGATGGCGCTCACGAGCTTGAGTTTGGTACGCATGAGAGTTCCTTGCTGGTGGTGGGACGCGACGTCGGGCGACGGGCGTCGGTCTCCCGGCCGGGTTCCAGGACCGGACCGGAAAGTTCGAAGGATGCGCCGGCGATCGGCCGGAGCACTCGATGGCACTCAGTCCTCCTCGCCCGATGAGGAGGAGGAATCCGAGGAGGGATCGTCGGGCGACGTCGCCGTGCCCTCCGAACTCCCTGGGCCCTCCGAATCCGCTGAGTCATCCGAGTCATTCGCATCCGCGGCCGGGGCACTATCGGCCGACGGGGCGGACGCGACCACCTCGGACGCCCCGTTCTCCTTGTCCTCCTTCGCCACCGCCCCGACTCCGTCATCACGGCGCCGGCGCACCGCGGAGACGATGAACAGGGCGATGACGACAATGGCCATGACCACCTGAGCGACCACGGTCTGCTTGTACGGGTAGAGCCCGAGGTAGTCGTACGTGGGCCAGCCGGGCACATAGGAGGCGGGCACGACATCGCCCTCGACGAGGGCGTGGACGCCGCCGCCCGCGAAGATGACGACGAGGACCGCCATGATGACACTGGTGATGGCGAAGAAGGGGCGCAGCGGGATCTTGACGCTGGTGAAGCGGATGAGCAGGAAGATCCCCACCAGGCAGACCGCGGCGGCGGCGAAGCCCTGCCAGATGCCTGCCGATCCGGAGGGGTTCATGGTGAACAGGGCCTCGTAGAACAGGACGGTCTCCGCGCCCTCGCGGAAGACCGCGAGGAATGAGAGGGACGCCAGGGCCCAGAAGCCCCCGGTGGAGATCGACGCCTTGGTCCGGCCCTTGATATAGGCGTTCCAGGAGGACGTGGAGGACTTGGACAGCATCCAGTTGCTCATGTACAGCAGCATCGCCATGGCGACGAGCGCGACGACGCCCTCCAGGACCTCCTGGTGGGAGTCCGCGGAGTCGTACAGGACGGCGAAGAGGAGGGCGACGACGCCGGACCCGGCCAGACCCAGAAGAATGCCGGCGTAGATGAACTTGACGCGGTCCTTCATTCCCGCCTTGATCAGGTAGGCGATGATGGCCGCCACCACGAGGATCGCCTCGAGGCCCTCGCGCAGCAGGATGATGAACGCCTGGCCGAAGGAGCCGGTGAGGAAGGCCTTGATCGGGTTGACGCTCGCCGCGGCTCCGCCGTCGAGAATGGCCGCGTCCTCGGTGAGCATGCTCTTGAGGCTCTCGGCGTCGGCGGTCACCTCCGAGTCGTCCGCGCCGTTGATCATCGCCTGGCGCACGACCTTGAACTGATTCTCCACCTGGGAGACGCGGTTGCCGGATATCGCCGCCATGACGGTCTTCTCGAAACCGAGCTTCTCGTAGTACCCGTAGTAGGCCTTGTTGACCAGGTCGGCGCCGGCCCGGCCGTCACCGCCGGTCGCCTTGTCCACGGCCTGGTCGATCAGCGGGGTCATCTCGCCGGCGACCTCGGTCCAGGTGCGGCCCTGACGGCCCTCGTTGACATCTTTCCTGTTGGCCTCGATCTCGGCGCGCTCAGTGGCGATGGTCGCCGCCTGGGCGGCCGCGTAGTCCCGAGGGGAGGCCAGGGAGCCGGTGGCGTCGAGCGTGGTGGCGGAGTCGGTGAGGGAGGTCTTGAGGGAGGCCACCGCGGCGGCGATCGCGGCATCATTGCCGGTCGCGTAGGCCTGGGTGCGCAGGTCCGTGAAGGCCTGCTGCTGCGCCGTGGCGGTGTCCTGGCCGATGGTGCTCTCAACCACGTTTCCCATATTGGAGGCGCTGTAGCTGATCGAGTACGCCTTCTGGAACGTCGCGGCAGCACCTGCGGTGTTGCCGGACTGGTACTGCGTCAGCGCCTCGTCGAGGTCGGAGGAGACCGCCGTGGCCACAGCGCTCCAGGTGTCGTAATCGGTGTTGGAGGAGCTCTGGGAGGCGCCGGCGCTCGGGGTCGCCGGCGCCGACTCATCGGCACGGGCGCCGCCGGCGGATCCCAGCGGGGAGAGGATGCCGAGAAGCAGCAGAAGGACCGCCGCCAGGGCGACAGGCGCTCCCGAGCGATACGCGGAGTCGTCCGAGGCCGAGTGGGCCGGACGGGAAAGGGGGGAACGGCTGTAGGACATCAATGCGGCTTTCACACGACACGGATGGGCACCGGGACCGGCGCCGCGGCATTCGTGCATTAGGTTAGGTTTTGCTGTCAGTCGAAGACAAATCGTCGCCATGGGGAGGCGCACGTCGTGTCACTTCCATCCGCGCGTCCGGGCATGCGCGGGCCGTGCCCGGTGCGCGAGCCCGGAGCCCTGGCGCAGCGCTGGCGCTTCGAGGCGACCGGAACGTGCTGGCAGGTCCTGTCCGCAGCGCCCCTTCCTCCCGCGCTGCGGGATCGCATCGTCTCGCTCGTCGATGCCTTCGAGGGCGTGTGGTCCCGGTTCCGTCACGACTCGGTGGTGCGCCGGGCCGCCGAGAGCGGGCCGGGCGTCGGGCCCCTCACTCTCGACCTGCCGCCGGGCTCGTCCGTCCTGCTGGACCTCTACGACCGCCTGCACCGCGCCACCGACGGCCGGATCGACCCGCTGGTGGGCGCCGATCTGGTCGAGCTCGGCTACGACCCCGGCTACTCCTTCACCGTCCACGACGGCGCCGTCTTCCGCGTCGGGGCGATCCGCGGACGCGCCACCTGGGCGGAGACGGCTCGGCACGACGGCGACCGGCTGCGGCTGACCCGCCCCGCGCTCATCGACATCGGCGCGGCCGGCAAGGGCTTCCTCGTGGACCTCGTGGCGCGCGAGCTGCACGAGGCCGGAATCGGCGCCTTCGCCGTCGACGGTTCGGGCGACCTGCTGGTCTCATCGCCCGAACCGGTGCGTATCGGCCTGGAGGACCCGCGCTCCCAGGGACGGGTCATCGGAGTGGTCGCGCTCGCCGAGGCGGCGATCTGCGCCTCCGCCGTCAGCCGCCGGTCCTGGGGCCACGGGCTGCACCACCTCCTCGACGCCCGCACCGGCCTGCCGGTCCAGGGCGTGCTCGCCACCTGGGCGGTGGCGCGGACCTGCGCGGAGGCGGACGGCCTGGCCACGGCCCTGTTCGTGACCGCGCCGGAGGTACTGGCCCGGGCGGGCTTCCACTACGACTTCGCCCTCATGAGGGCCGACGGCTCGGCGGTGGTCTCCCGGGACTTCGCCGACATTCCCGGCGAGCTCTTCACGGCATGAGCCCGGCCGGCGCCTTCCCGCTCGCGGCACGGGGCCGAGCGCTTACGTCCCGCGCCGCCGGAATCGATCCGACCGAGTTCGGCGCCGTCTCGGTGACGATCTCCGACGAGGACGACGCCTTCGGAGCACTGCCGGTCAGACGCGATGTCAGCCGAGTCCCGACCAGGCCGGAGCCGCGCGACCGCGTGCGGATCGGCCCGGTGCCGCGCAGGACTGCGACGCCGTTCCGAGCCGCGTCAGAGTCGCGCGCCGACCTTCTGGGAGAACTCGACCAGGCGGTTGGAGAAGCCCCACTCGTTGTCGTACCAGCCGAAGACCTTGACCTGGTCGCCCATGACCTCGGTGAGAGGCGCGTCGAAGATCGAGGAGTGCGGGTTGCCGACGATGTCGTGGGAGACGATCGGCGCCTCGGAGTACTGCAGGTAGCCCGCCAGCGAGCCGGATTCCGCCGCCGCGCGGAAAGCGGCGTTGACCTCGTCCGCCGTCGTCCTGCGGGAGGTGGCCACCGTGAGATCGGTGACCGAGCCGACCGGGACCGGCACTCGCAGGGCCGCGCCGGTCAGACGCCCATCGAGCTCGGGGATGACCAGGCCGATGGCCCGGGCCGCCCCGGATGAGGTCGGAATGATGGAGGAGGCTGCGGCGCGCGCTCGACGCAGGTCCCGGTGAGGCGCGTCGTGAAGGCGCTGGTCGCCGGTGTAGGCGTGGACCGTCGTCATGAGGCCGGTCTCGATCCCGACGACGTCATTGAGGACCTTGGCCAGCGGCGCCAGCGAGTTCGTCGTGCACGAGCCGTTGGAGAACACGTCGGCCGCGTCCACGTCCAGCCGGTCGTCGTTCACGCCCAGGACGAAGGTGGGCACGTCCCCCTTGGCGGGCGCGGAGACGATGACCTTCTTCGCCCCGCCCCTCAGGTGCAGGGCCGCCTTGTCCCGGGCGGTGAAAAGGCCCGTCGACTCGATCACGACGTCGACCCCGACCTCGCCCCAGGGGATCCGGGCCGGGTCCGATTCGGAGAGGACCGTGATGGTCCGGTCGGCGACCCGCAGCTCGTCGCCCTGACCGGCGACGCCGTCGAGGTGCCCGCTCACCGAGTCCCACTCCAGGAGGGTGGCGAGCGTGTGCGCGTCGGTGAGGTCGTTGACGGCGACGACCTCGACGTCCGCACCGCCGGCCAGGGCGGCGCGCACGTAGGTGCGCCCGATGCGGCCGAAACCGTTGATGCCGATGCGAGTGGTCATGTCCCTTCTCCTTCTTCGGGTGCGGTGCGGCGGGCCCGCGCAGCGGCGACGGCGCACCGCCGCGCCTCTTCGCTTCCGCTGAGCCTGTTTCAACCGTACAGACAGCAGGGGTGAGGGAGGCGCGGCGGACTCCTCCGGTGCCCGCTCCATCGCCATGCGGACCGCCCTCCGGCGCCGGGGAGAACCCGGCTATGGTGCGGACAGGGCCGACGACACGAGACGACCGACGGGCGCGCCGCGAGGCGCGCCGCACGACGAGGAGGTTGAGCATGCGTCCGCTCCGCAGCCCCGGCGTCCGCGCGCTCGTCGTCGTCGCGTTCGCGATCGGGCTCGGCGTCGTCGCGTGGGCCTCCCTCAGTACGACCGACCTGCTGGACGCCTGGCACCCGTCCTCGGAGAGCGGGTACTGGTCCGACCCGACGACCGATCCGCTGGGCGTTGGGCGCCCGCATCCGCCGGCTGTCCGGGGTGCGACCGGTGATGCAGCCCGGGGCAATGCGACCCGGGGTGCAGCCGGTGATACGGCCCGGGGCAATGCGACCCGGGGTGCAGCCGGTGACGCGGCCCGGGGCAATGCGACCCGGGGTGCAGCCGGTGACGCGGCCGATAATACGGTCCGGGGTGCGACCGGTGATACGGCCGAGAACACCAGGGCCGCAACCCAGGCCGCAGCCGAGGACGCGACCGAGGACGCGACCGATGAGTCGACCCAGGACGCCGAGGAGACCCGGACCACCGGCCTCGCGAGGGTGTGGTGGGTCCTCGGGGGCATCGCCCTGGCGCTGCTCCTGGCCGTCGTCGTCGTGCTCGCGATCCGCGTGATCCGCCGACGGCGGCGCGCGGCGCCCCCCGAGTCCGCCCGGACGGCCCCCGGCCGGGCGCTGCTCACCGATCGACGGGCGGCCCATCAGGCGCGGATGCTGCGTGAGGGCTCGCCGCGCGAGGCCATTATCGCCACGTGGCTCGATCTGGAGCGGCTCGTCGCGGCGGCGGGAGTCCCCCGGCGCCCCAGCGAGACCTCCTCCGAGCTGGTCGTGCGGGTGCTCGACGACCGGGAGGTGCCGGCCGCGGCCCTGACGGACCTCGCCGCGCTGTTCCGCGAGGCCCGCTTCTCGACGCACGAGCCGACCGAGGCGCTGCGCGAGCGCGCCGCGGGCGACCTCGACGCCGTCCACGCCGCGCTCGGGGCGCGGGGGCGGGGGGCTGAGTCGTGAGACCGATGTCCCGTCAGGGCGCCTTCGCCCTCACCGCCGTCATCTGGGTGGTGGTGCTCCTGGTGTGGCTCATCGAGCCGCGCATCCACATCGCCGTCCCGATGTCCGCGACCGTGCTCTTCCTCGAGTACGCGGCGCTGAGCCACCGGGGGGTGTGCGGCGCCGCCTTCCGCGACGGGCCGCGGCCCGGCCCCTCGTCCCTCCCCCTCGACCGGCGTCTGCGCGATCTGTCGCGCATGCTCGGCGCCTGCATCGATCCCGGCTACGGCTCCGACTTCGATCTCCGCGCATGGGAATGGGAGGGGCGCGCGCGCCCCCACCTCGCCGGGCTCATCGTGGACCGGCTGCGGGAGCGGCGCGGCGTCGACGCGACCGCCCGGCCCGATAAGGCCAGGAGGATCCTGGGCGAGGCGCTGTGGGGCGTCGTCGCCGGCACCGCGCCGGCCCCGCGCAGCACGGAAGAACTCCGCACCCTGATCGAAAGGATCCACAAGTTGTGAGCATGAACACCACCGCCCACGCCCCCGACCCCGGTATCGCGCGGGCGACGGCCCTGTCACGGGAGGTCCTGGCCTCCGTGGAGCGGGCGGTCGTGGGCAAGCGCGAAGAGCTCGAACTCGTGCTCGCCGCCGTCCTCGCCGGCGGCCACGTCCTCCTGGAGGACTTCCCCGGGCTGGGCAAGACCCTGGCCGCCCGCTCCTTCGCGCAGGCGCTCGGCCTCGAATTCACCAGGGCCCAGTTCACGCCGGACCTGCTCCCCGGCGACCTGACCGGATCCTTCCTCTTCGACCCGCGCCGCCAGGAGTTCAGCTTCCGCGAGGGGCCGCTGTTCACCAACCTGCTGCTGGCCGACGAGGTCAACCGGACCCCGCCCAAGACCCAGGCCGCGCTCCTGGAGGCGATGCAGGAGGGGCAGATCACCGTCGAGGGCACGACCTTCCCCCTGGCCCGCCCCTTCCACGTCATCGCCACGGCGAACCCCGTCGAGCACGAGGGCACCTACCGGCTGCCCGAGGCCCAGCTCGACCGCTTCCTCGCGCGGCTGTCCTTCGGCTACCCCGACGCCGAGGAGGAGTGGTCCGTCCTGGACCGGCGCATCGCCCGTCGTCGGGAGGAGCAGACGGTGCCCCGGGCCGCCGACGCCGCCGACCTGCTCGCCGCGCAGGAGGCCGTCGAGACGGTGCGGGTCGATCCGTCCGTCGGCCGCTACTGCGTGGCCCTGGCGGCGGCGACCCGCGGTCACCGGGCGGTGCACCTGGGGGCCTCCCCCCGGGGCTCGCTCGCCCTCGTCCTGCTCGCCCGGGCGCTGGCCGTCATCCGGGGCCGCGACTACATCGCCCCCGAGGACGTCAAGGCGGTCGCCGTCCCCGCCCTGGCGCATCGCATCTCCATCAGGCCCGAGCTGTGGATGACCTCCGTCACCGGCGCCGACGTCGTGCGCGAGGTCCTGTCGGGCACGCCCGTTCCGGGGGCCCGTCCATGAGTCCCATCGAGCGGACGTCCGTGGCCGCGCCCGCGGGCCCGTGGCGCATCACCCCCCTTCACGTCCGGGCCGTCATCGGGGGCCTCCTCCTGGCGTTCCTCGCGATCCTCCTGCACCGCCCGGATCTGGTCGTCCTGGCGACTCCGCTGCTCGCCGTCGCCCTGTGGAGCCTCCTCACCCGGCCGACGGGCCGCCCGAGCAGCCGGATCATCGGCTCCGACACCGACCTCGTCGAGGACCAGTCCGTGCGGATCCGCGTGCGCACGGCGGGCGCCGACGGCGCCGAGACCATCGGTCACGAGCTGGGCGCCGGCCCCGGTCTGCTCATGCGCCCCGACGGGTGGGCCGACGTCGTCGGGGGCGCCGAGTACGACGCCGTCCTCTCCGTCCGGCCGATCCGCTGGGGCTCCACGTACATCGGGATGAGCGAGACCCGCCTGCGCAGCCCGTGGGGCGCCTTCGACAGCGCCTGGAGGCAGGCGGCCCCGATCCACCTGCACGTGGCCCCCACCCCGGGGGTCTTCGCCGCCGATGCGCCCGTCCCCGACCCGTCGCTGCTCCTGGGCCTGCACGGCGGCCGCCACCGCGGCGACGGCTCCGAGTTCGACGACATCCGCGAGTACCGCCCCGGCGACCGGCCGCGCCGCATCCACTGGCGCACCTCGGCCCGCACGGGGCGCCTCCACGTGCGCACCACCTACGCGGACAACGACACGGAGGTGGTCCTCCTGGTGGACGCCTTCGGGAACCTGCCCGGCAGCCCGGACGGGAGTCTGACGCGCACCGTCCGGGCCGCGGCCTCCATCGCCGCCTGGTGCACCCGCAATGGCGACCGCGTGGGGCTGCGGGTGCTCGGCGCCGCCGTGCGGCCGGTCGTCTCCGGCACGGGCCGGGCGCAGCTGCTGCGCATCCTGGGCGCGCTCGCGCGCATCACCCCCGCGAACGACCGCTTCCCCGACGCGGCGCGACTGCGCCTGGCGCCGGGCAGCCTGCTCGTCGTGCTGACCCCACTGACCGAGGCCCGTGTCATCGGCGCCGCGATGGAGTGCGCCGCGGCCGGCCTCGACGTCCTGGTCATAGACACCGCCCCCGAGACCGTTCTCTCGGGCGACCTCAACATCCTCGAACGCCTCGCCTGGCGGGCCCTGGAGCTCGAGCGGTCGCGGACGACGTCGGCCCTGGCGCGCAGCGGCGTCTCCGTCTCGCCGTGGCGCGGCCCCGGCACCCTCGACGCCGTCCTCACCGCCATGTCCGCGCGCCGGGCCCGCGTCCCATGACCGCGCCCCACCGCCCGGGGACCGGCGATCGGCCGATTCCCGCGACGGGGGCCGGGCGCAGCACGCCCCGCCGCCCGGGGACCGGCTCCGAAGCGCACCCGGACGCGTACAGCCCCGGCGTGCCCGGCTCCCAGGTCGCCGTCCGGATCTTGGGCGCCACGGCGGTCGTCCTGGCTGTGGCGCTGGGCGGCGCCCCGCCCGAACTGCTCATCGTCGTCGTCGGCGCCGCGACCTTCGCCGCGATCCGCCCGGAGCCCATCGGGGCCGCGCTGAGCCTGGTCGCCGTGATCCTCGCCTGCCTGGGCGCCGGGCCCGAGATCGGTTCATGGGCCGCGCTGGCCCCGGCTCTCGGGCTGCTCGTCGAGCACACCTGCCTCGTCGTGGTCGCCGGCGCGCCGCCCCGGGCCCGTCTGCCCGCGCGCCTGCTCGTACGGGCCGCGCTCAGGTCCCTGGCCGTCGGCGCCGTCACCACGGCGGTGTGGGCCGTGCTGAGCCTCGCCCCCCACGGGATCCGCACCCCGCCGCTCATCGTCGCGGCGGCCCTGGGCCTCCTTTTCGCCGCGGCCTACGTCCTGTGCGCACCGGTCCTGCCAGCGCCGGAGCCGGCCCCATCACCGGAGCCGACACCGTCGTCGTC
>ERZ773079.2099-NODE-2099-length-11358-cov-5.555693_pt1 | contig 11358 bp, 9 predicted proteins | sample MGYA00511355_ERZ773079 | MGnify/ENA primary metagenome ERZ773079 (study PRJEB29015, sample SAMEA2737979) | human oral metagenome | biome: human oral; feature: human-associated habitat; material: dental | place: China | collected 2117 ... | reverse complement strand
CGTACTCGAAGAACGTCGACAGCAGCCCCGCACCAAACAGCGTCCCACCCAGCTCTCCCAACGGCAGCGCATGCAGCCACTGCCAATCTCCCAGCCGCAGCGGTGCCAGCCAGGCATTGAGCATCATGAGGAGGATGCCCGCCAGAGTGAAGGAGACGGCGAGCAGGGCAGCCTTGAGCCGACGGAGGCGGTGGTGAAGGGATTGGGGATGGGCGGAGACCATGGATGATTAAAATTGTATCATATCGCCTCTATAAGTGATAGCTGTACAATGGAATAGATCTTATGGGCAAACAAATTGAGGCGACAACTTAGTGATGTTCAGAACTGCAGCAAGTCCCCAATGCGCCCCTCGTTGTCGCTGCCCCCGTCACTGTTCTCTTGACAGACCCTGAGCGATCGGCAATACAATGATAGATGAGACGACAGTTGTATTTCGATAGAGTGGGATGTACCAGTGATGCATTACAATAGTTCCTGCGCTAAAGCAAGTAAAGGGGTAAAATGTAATTGCGAAACATGCAATACGCTCTTGCATGGCGTACGTACGCCAGACCTTTCTAGCAGAATTGAGGAAATTGATGGACGGATATCTATTTCGGAAAAGTGCGATCGCGAGAACCGAGATGGCGATGAAATAATCAAAAAATGCATCAAAGTTCATTATAGTGTTGTACTAGAAGAATATCTTTCTACCAGCCGCAAGAATACTGATTCGAAACTACCTAGCATAGTTGAAGATCAGTATAATAAAATCCACGATAAACTTAATAAAGAGTTCTCTGAGTTCGAAAAGGATCCAGATGGCTATATTGCGAATAACTGTTTAGATTTAGTCTCGGATAAAATAGCAAAACGGGGGACAGGGTTTACGCTTAATCAACTCCTTCCCGAAACTAAAGAGAGGGAGAGCGCGAAGAAGTATGTCAAGCTGATCCTAAAGCAAGATCACCTATTTTGCGTGATTTGTGTTGCAGCGCTAAAACTACTGAATAAAGCAGGGAAAGTCTCATCCAAATTCGCTTCCGAAGTGGCGAATGAAATGGTTGAGTTAGTTGACTTCTCCGGAAAACTGTCCGAAATGACTAAAACTGTAGTTAAAGCCGTGCTCAGAGCAATACTGAGCAAGGCGTTCAATGCAGTTTTTGAAAAGACGATTCTAAGTATATTCCCACCCCCATTCAATGATAAACGTACTATACGTATTGTCGGGTTTATTACATGTCCCAACAGTGAAGATCACTCTGATGTTGTAGAATACTGCGCAAAGCCTCTGTTGGGTGAAAAAATTTGCGAAAAACTGACTCCCATTATACGAGAGCGACTAGAGAACTACTACAATCAAGTTATATCAAAAGGGCGTGTATGCCCAAGTCTCGAACTTCCTAAACGTGACAATGGTTGATAGAGTGAAAATAGCCAAACGCTGCCGTCGATCAAATATTAGTTTGCAGTTTGAGTGCAGATTGACTGAATAGAAAGAAGTCTTTCGCAGTTGTTGTAGTTCGCCGACCTAGCGGCGGGTGAAGGCCTCGCCAGGCTCGGCCTGGAGTGTAGCGGCGATCGTCATTGTCGTCTTTCGCTCGGAGGAATGGCTTGCGACAGGATGCAAGACTACCCGAGGGGCGACGCGGTAAGCAGAAGCGACCAGCTTCTGTTGTCTGCCCCCCGACGGCCTGCCATGCCGCGCAGCCTCCTCCCGCTCGACGAGTCAGCGCCTACGCCTTCCTCCCAAGCACCTCCCGCCACAAGGGTGACTCCCACCAGCCGGGTAGCTTGAGCATGGTCATGTTCGTGCCGGAGATGGCGAGCGCTTCGCCGTCTGGCAACTCGAAGAGCTCGTGTGGCTCAAGGGCATGTCGCAGGGTACCGACGTGGTCGACCGACACGACACTGTTGTAGTGCTGCATCCACTCTTCGAATGAGTCGCCGATTTCGCCGATCTGTTGCCCCTTCATCAGCATGTTGGTGCGTTCCATGCGAAGAAAGTGCCGGTCGTACAGGCCACGGATGCGTGGATCGACACGCTCAACGCTCCGAGCTCGCCGTGCTGCCGACTCGATCAGGTCTGTCGTTGTGATGCCGTGATGTGGGATGGCTTTGAGTGCTTCGTGATCGACGGTGACGTTCGTGTGGTAGCGGTTGACCAGGGGAGTGAGCTCAGATACACGCTGCAGGTAGGCGGCGTCGCGGTAGCCACCCAGGAGCAACTGGCTGCCTCCCTCCACGATGCCGTAGCCCTGGCCAGGCCAGATCGCGTTCATGCGCTCGATGTCTTGCACGCCGAGGACGACCGTGATGCCGTCGCCGCCGGCTGTGGACATGAGTTCGGGCAGGGTATGGATGGGGGCGATGTTTGCCACCTCGTCCAGGGCAAGCATGCACCCGGTTGGGCGCTCTTCTACCGCGGTGGTGCGCCACTGAGTCACCAGCGAGCCAACCAGCGCTGCGACGAAGGGTGCGACGATCTGTGTATCGCTAGAACGTGCCTGCAGATACAGCGTTGAATCACCGTCGAAGAGTTCGGATAGCGTGAACTCATCGCGTCCATCAGGACAGCACCGCTCGATCGACGGCAAGATGACGTTGCCAATCACAGACATCACATTCTGCCGAGTCTCGTCGGAGATCTTATCTTTCGAGAGAAAGTTCGCTAATGCAAGGCTCGCAGGATGTGTTGCTCCTCGCTTCCTCTTGAATGCATTCTTAAGGGTGCCCATCGAATCAAATACGTCAGTGTCTGATTCTGAACTACGTAGCCGCATCTTACGCACTAATTCTGCGAACATGCTAGCGGGCTTACGATTTAAAGCGCATGCCATCATGACTGGTGCTAAAGCCTGGATGGCTGCACCACGGAAGAAATCGGCGTTGTTGACGGTGTGTTCGCCCACTAGGCTAGCTGACACGAAGAATCTGGCGCGCTCCTCAGCAACCTTCCAGTCTTTGCACCCTTCCAAGAAGTTCCAAGACTTGTAGTGGGTGGGCGATGCCGGATCAAGCGCGACGTGCACCACGTTGCCGTCTGATACATCCGCCAGCTGCTGACGGGCGGACTCGGTGACCTCGATGATGTCTGGGTGCTGCTGCTGTCCAGGTGCCCGTGTCGATGTACACACGGCAAGGCCTGGAAATGCGGCGATGGATTGGACAAACACGCGGGTCGACTTACCAGATCGAGGAGCCCCCAACACCGCCAGTGTTTGCTCCTTAAGGAGGTAGATCAAGCTGCCTTCGCTATCCTCCCCAAGATAAGCACCCTTGCCGCTCGAGAGCAGGGAGCGAGACAGGATGAGTAGATCATTCATAGCGAGAAATCTCCGCTCTCTGAGAGGTCATCGTCATCGTCGGCATCGATATCATCATCGGCATCTATGTCTGTTGCATCTGTATCGATATCAAGACCATCGTTGTCGGCGTCAAGGCCGACATCTGACGGCTCGTCGAAACCTAGTTCGTCGCCGGCATCTACGGCGCTATCCGGCAAATCCTCCTCATCTACCGCCAAGTCATCCATGGAGAGGAAATCATCATCAGTGTTGTCGATGTCAGTGTCGTCCGTATCCAAGAAGTCATCCTGCAGGTCGGTGGTGTCATCGAGAGCCGATGGTGAGTCTTGCGTCGCCATGTCAGCATGCTCATCTTCCGATATAAAGTCATCGTCAAGTGCCGCGTCGCTGTCGGAGAGCGACGCCTCTAGTTCCGCGACCTCGGCCTCGGATACGAAGTCCAGCTCGTCGCCGGCGTCTGCTGTTCCGTCCGACAAGGCGTCCTCATCTGCTGGCGCGTCGGTACCTGCTAGAGGACTCTCGGCGATGTCATAGACATCAGTGTCGTCCGCGGCCAAGAACTCACCTTGAAGGTCGGTGGCGTCGTCAACTGCCGCGTCGCTGTCGGAGGGCGAAGCCTCTAGTTCCGCGAGCTCGGCCTCGGACACGAAGTCCAGCTCGTCATCGTTGCCATCTACTGCGCCCATCTGATCCTCCGTCGCAGGCTCAGCGGACAGCGCAGCATCCAAGTCGATATCGCCGTCGTCTTCTACGCTGGAAGCGTCTTCAAGAGAGGCGACGTCTTCGACGGCCGCCTGTTCGTCGACGCCTAGCGAGCCGTCGTCAACCTCAGCAGCAGTCTCGTCTGCACTCTGTGGTGATAGATCGAGTGACAGAGCATCCTCGTCCGTTTCGGACTCCGTGACGACATCTGCTTCAAGTCCTGCCTCGTCTTCGATGGCAACTTCGTTGCCATCGCCCATCTCAGCTTCCGAGGCAACGTCTGCGGCACTATCGACACCGTCAACACTCTCAGCTACAGCTACCTGGTCAACGGCGGCAGACTCATCGCTAGAAAGAAAATCGGGGTCAAGTTCCCCGTTGTCTTCCTCGCTGGCCACATCTTCGGCACCCACATCATCTTCAGACGGGACGCCATCGAGACTGATCTCGCCACTTTCGACGGCCTCATACGCCACCACGTCAAGCGCGGAAGGAGACTCATCCTCCTCAGAGGGAGCACCTGTCTCTAGATCCAGGCTGCCATCGACATCTACCGCATCGCCCACATGCTCCGCCTGCTCAGCCGGCGAGACGTCGACTGCTCCAGGCTGTTCTCCCGCCTCGAGTGAGTCCTCGCCGGCGGCAGACAGCTCATCTGTGCTAGGTGTATCCATCTCAATGGTTTCTATACTCCCGGAATCGGAAGGGTCAAAGGTTGTATCAGATACAGAGCCGGTCTCTCCGCTTGTAAGCTCAGAAGAACTCAATGATACGTTGGTGGCTTCCACAGCATCGACATCGGCGGTATCGACACCGGCTGTTTCTACATCGTGAGACGTGACGGATTCGGCGACTGGCTGGGAGGAAGCAGAAATGGAACCATGATCGACCGACGTGTCGATGTGTTCGCCTGACTGTAGATCAGTTGCCGTAGTCTCCCCCTCTAAAGGAGTCGAAAGCATGTCACGCTGCGTTGATGATTCATTTCTTATTTGTTGGTTGCTTCCAGAAGATATCGATTCCTTAGTGGAGGTTAGGCTGTTATCAGTCGAGATATTGGATGACGTTGTATCGCCAACTGATGCAGCCTCGAGCGACGTCGAGTTGACTTCATGCTCTGCCGGTACTGACTTCTGGGAATCGATGGACGGTGTCGCCTCAGTGGAGTTCTGAGAGGTTACGGGCGCGCTCGTGCTCTGATCGTCTATAACAGTAGCTACAACGGGCTGTGCTGCGGGTGCAGGTGCAGACGTAGAGTTTGCAGGATGCGGTGCTCTGACCTCGTTGGTTTTCTTTGCGTCGTTGGTGTGTGGCGTGACACTGAGTTTCTGTGCATTTGCTTCTCGCCGTGCATCCAGGACCCGCTTCGGTATTTTTAGGTCGACACAACAATCAAATAAGACTCTTGGATTCTCCATCCATCTGGAAGACATTATTTTCTTGAAATACGATTGAGGTGACTCTTTTAAAAGAGGAAACATCGTCGGATCCCGTCTGCCCGGTATTATGTGTTCAGGAATAACGGCGACCCAGGATTGCCCGTCGATTTCCTTCGTGTAGAACCGCGTCTCTCCTCCGTCCTGATCATGGGCTACTATTGCATCGGGCGCTGTGATTACCGCGGCTGCGATTTGAATATAATCTTCGGCGGTGACGCCTCCTTCGACATGGTGTGGCGTTTCTAGTTCTCCAGTTCTTTTGTTCCAGCGCGGTTTTGTTCCATGTATTCCGATCCGTTGAAACACTTCATGAAAGTTATCCGGAATGAAGCAATCTGGCATGTCATCGGGGTTGAAGCCATATCGCTCAACGTCCATCTGAGCTTCGGTGCTCATAAACTCGCCTAACGTCGGAACGCGAGACAAATGCAACTAACCTAATCGTTCGTACTCTGACGAGGAGTCACTTGAGCACGACGCAGGTATGCATTGTCACTGTGATTCAAAAGTCAAGTATTTCGGAATGCTACTTGGACGACCTAAGGTCGCCCTCTTGGAAATCATCAACCTTATCGAATAGTGCCATCAAACTTTCGCGCGTAGGCATACCCATGACATCCTCCATCCATTGCCATTCTTTTTCAGAAGGTGCATACGGGCCTGCGGTGAGCTCATTCATGGCTGTCAATAAGTCTGAGCATTCCCGTTTTGTGAGGACAATCGTGACAAGGTCGTTATAACCTTTTTCTTCGTCTCCTGGGCGGTAACTTTTGCTGTTGGCTGGATTGACTTCACTCATATATACTCTCCTATGTTATTACTTCAATAATACGGCATATTCAGAAGAATGCAAGTATATTATCGAGAATGTGCCGGAAATGTATTCCGAACAGTTTCACCTTAACCCATTCCGCATTTCCAGCAGCGTCAAAGGCAATACCTTCTCCCAGAATTTTTCCCGCGCAACGCGTCGCTCCTTGATCCTATGTTTGCGCAGTTCATTTTCTTCTTCAAGGCGATTGTTTGCTTGCTGGATGGAAAATGCAAATTCTGCATTCCTTGACTCTTCTTGTGCTTTGCGAAGATTCAGTTCGTCTCGATGAGCAAACTGGGACTCACGGGCGATTTGTTCGCTATGAAGATCGCTCGCATCGTTGATGCGCTTCCGTGCATCGGCCTCTGCCAGGGCAGCGTTTGCCCTGGTGTTGGTAAGACGAGTTTCGGCATCGATTCTGGCGATCTCAACATCAGATGGGGCGATCGTCCGGGCGATCGCAATCTGCGTCTCATATTGAATGTGCTCAAGCGTGGCCTTGCTCGTCGCCGCAATGCATTGTTGGACGTCTCGCTGGGTGGCGTGCGGCAAGACATCGAGACGTTGCATGGCATCGATGAACACCGACAGGAGCTCTTTCCTCGCCTCTACCGTGCCGGGTGGAGTGAAGCCTGCGTTGGCGAATGCCGCCAGGAGCTCGTTGTTGGACAGTAGGCGGTACAGCGAATCGTCGACAAACTCGTCGGCGATGGCATCTTGTGGCCCCAGTAGCCCGATGCTGGCATCGTGGCAAATTTCTTCAATACCACGCAGGCTAAAATGCTTGACTTGGTCAATCTGTTTTGCGAGGTTCTGGACGACTTGTTCGCGCTCTACTTGCTCGGTCATGGTGTTCCTTTCTCAGTTGCCAAAGACGACGGCTAGTGTGTCGCCTTCGTAGGTGGTGCTGTTGGAGGTGACGCGGACGGTGATGTTGTGGTTCTCGATCGTGACGTAGCCACTACCCTCGAAGTCTGTGATGGATCGCCCGATGTATCTGCCTGGTGGAAGGGCGCTGCCAATGGCATGGACGACATGGTGTCCATCCGGTGGGGTGGGCGAAGCAATGGTGGGCGCGTCGTTTATGAGTTGCTTCGGCGCTGCGACATCCCAGTCTGGCAACGGCTGCGGCGCGGGAGGGGTGCGAGAAGGAGCGCGTGCATGTCGTTGCCGGTACGTACCAGGCGCACAGTAGGTGATAGCCACGCCAGTCACGATGCCGGCAACGTAGATCGCGCTAATGATGAGAATGAGGGCGTACATCCGGTTAGCTCGTTTCATGGTTTGGGTGGTGTGGTTAGCAGTGATTCATTAAGAATATGATGTTGATGCACACGAAGATGAAAATGATGAAGTAGTCAATGCAGCCATACTTGCGGTGGTCTGAGGTGTCATTGGCTAAACTTGAGGCTACTTGTGGCTCCGGTTGTAGCTTTGGTGGATCAGGCTTTATGGCGATAGGGGCCGGCTCGGTTGGGAGTGGCAGCGCTCTCGGTACGTCTTCTGGGGTAGCAGCGGCCGGGGGAGTGCGCGGTGTCGGACGAACCGCCTGTGTTGAAGACCCGCAATAACGGCAATGGTCGCCATACATGCGGTAATGGCCGCATGTTCCTTGTATAAGGCCCTCTAACGTGTCGTTGAGTGCCCTGAGAAGCTCGGTGCAGTCCAAAGGGCGTAGATCTGGATTCTGAGACAGTGCGGCTCGTAGACTAGCCCGAAGACGGGAAGGAAGATCGCTCAAGCCGCGGGACTGCGCAATCATGTCTGGCGTGTCGATATCGTCATCCCAGAGCCAACTGCGGTTGGCGTCGATATTGTCCTGTGCAATGCCGTTTGGGTTCTGCGGGTCAGGCGCATCAAACGGGCCGATACCAGAGAACAGGAGCTTGCTGATATGAAGCCCCAGCACGAAGATATCCGATGCAAACGTGAGGCGTTGTGTGCCCTTGCATTCGGGAGCTCGCCAGTTGATGGTAATGTCGGCGCGCTGCCCGTCGGATCCGCCACCAGCAAGGAGGAATGAGTCGCAGTCGATGATAGCGACATGACCTTCGCGGTCAATCAGGACATTTGAGGCTGAGAAGTCGCCAATAACGAACCCTCGTTTGTGAATGTCGGTTACCAGAAGTACCAAGCGAATTGCGGCGATCAGACTGACTGGCAGTTCGTCGACCAAGCGCATACCGTAATAGTCGCCAATTGCTGTGAAACGGTTGGTGTCGAGTTGTCGAACAGCGACACCTATGACTTCACCATCTCGACTGTACTTTACGAGGTACAACGGCGCAGCTACTGCATAATGAGCTTTTTTCTTCATCACCTCGAACGGCTCTCGTTTGAGGTGTGGCCCAATGTACCCAAGGCTGGTGTCGTGCACTGCTTGGATGAACCGGTCCATATCGGCACGCGGTTTATCAATATACAGTTTGGCTAGTAGAGGTGCTTCGACATCACTAGTCGACGTGGTGTCAATTTCGCACACCCTGGCGTATGCTCCATGACCGATTTCTCGTCCAAGATAAGCCTTTCGGTACCCATCGAGTTCAGGGCCGGACAGGTAAATCGCCGTCTTGGAAGGCTGCGGCAATTCCAACGTCGTCTCCCTTCGCGCCATGCTGATGAATGAGACCTTGTGATATGCTATCGATCAATTTTTGCTTTGATGTGCCGTCACGTAAGTCGGTGCTATCGAAGGCAGAGAGAAGTGATCCGTGGACATAGTGAAATGGCTTCTCGTCTGCGTCGCTAGTTGGTCGTCTCATCAGGAGTCGTTCAACTCCATCAGTCGTCAGCACGATCTTGGACATCGTTGGATCGTTGATCTTGAGTTCTCGAGGATGAGTACCAGTATCGATGTCACCAACGGTATTGATGCTCCCAGAATCCGATCGCTGGACGGGTAGCAGATTGAGAAATGGGCCGCTTTGCCCCTGTATAAAGAGCAGGCTATCGCCGATCGATAGCACCGATACATCGTCATTCTCAATCACCGCAATGGCGAAGGTTGTTTGGACGTTGTTGAACTGCGGTGCGTGCGCATCGGAAGCGGGCAGGGAGTGTGCCCAGCGGCTCCACTGGTGCGCCACCTGGCCGAATAAGCGCCGGCATATGTCTCGGGGCGGCAGCGACGACTCAAGCAGCCGTGGTGACAACGAGCGAACGAGTTGAATCGCGCGGTGGGAGCCAAGCGCGGAATGCTGGTGTGACCCGACGCCGTCAGCAACAGCCAGGATGATGTGACAGCCGGTTTTTGCGGCGTATGTCGCATCCTGGCAGTGAGGCTTGTCCTTTCCTTTGATCGCGGTGCTGAAGGTTGTCCACGACATCGTCTTGATATCCTATCGTTTCCGGAGACTTTGCCTCACCAAATCCCATTTAACGTAGTCTCGGTTCATGTTTTCGTAGATTGTATCCGCATCTGCATTTGAGTCGATATTGATGGAGTTTGTCATGCTGGTACTGAGGAATTCGATAAGGCGGGCTGCTGATAATTTGTGAGGGTCATATGATGAGCGTGGTGCGAGCTCCATGAGCCGATCGATGCTTGCATCGTACGTGCCGAGCGCGAGAAAGAGGATGCGCTTTGCGTCCTCGGCAGCACGCAGTTGCCGAGTAGCCTCTGGGATGAGTTCTGGGGTTGTTGAGACGCCGTCAGTGATGACGAAGAGCGAAGGGCGCGTGATCGTGCGACGCTCGACGTCGCGAATTTCCACGCGACGCCTTTCGATGACGCTTAACGCCTCGATAATTGCCTCACCAAGTGGCGTTAGGCCGGCTGGCGTTGGTAGTTCGGGCGGCTCCGTGATATCCACGCCGTAGTAGAATGGCCCGCTGGTTGCGCGTGCGTTTGGGAACTGGCACCAGTCGACATGCCCAGCGGAGTGGCGACTCGGGAAGTAGCCGAGCGCGAACTCGACGCTGCCGTCGAAGCTTTTTGCGCTGTGCATGCTGCTTGAATTGTCTGGGGAGACCAGTCGTTGTAGTCCGTCTTCTAGTGCAGCAATGCGCGTCGTGATTCGTGCATCTCGTGATGGATCTTCGTCTTTCAGCTCATTGTTCATCGAGCCAGATAGATCGAGGAGGATTGTTACCATTCCACGGTCATTGCTACGTTCTGGGTCTGGCTTGGGCCAGGGGATCACATTGTCATCCGATGTCATTCCATACTCCTGTCGGGGTGTGAGGGATATGAGGGCAGAGAGAAGTCGCTGTGTAGCTTGGCGGCGCGAAGCGCCGTGTGTAGCCAGTTGTGGGCAGCGTGATACCCGAGTAGACATGCCGCATCCAGGATTATGATGACCTGCGCGATACGGGCGTGCGCGTCCAAGAGAGGGTGGGGATGAGCCGTTATACGGCCTTGTCAGGCGTTTGGTGATATGCCGTGGTGTGAGAAGCCTGGGACGACTATGTTTGAGGGCAGATACTGCCGATCGTCGCGCTCATGCTTATACAGGCAGGCAGGTGGCAGATTGCCTCAATGGAGGGGGATCGCTCGCTTATCAGAGCGCTCGCATTATTAACCGTCATTGGTTTCACCTCGAATTGAGCCACAGAGATACTGGGGAGATGAGCGCATCGCGGAAGTCGCCGGTGATGTGTTCGTGATGTAGCCTGCCAACTGGCTGGCAACTTCACAAGATTGTTTCTGGCGGTTCTCGGCAAGTGCCAATGCCGGAGGTGATTGTCCTGTCAAGAATTTTGCGGCGTTGTCATTGTGGACTATGCGGTTTCTGGTCGCTCGGTTGTCTATCGTCATCAGCCGATGTTTGAGGATGCCTCCAACATGAGACCGCTCTACTGGTGGTTGGCCGTCTCATTTGGTGAGACGTTCGCCGTCACCACTCCCACCCAAACCCGCCGAACAGCCCGCCATGCACGTCGCGCTGGGTGAGGGTGACCTGGCCGTGCGCATCCAGGTGGGTGCGGTTGTACTGGTTGGCTGCCTGGGGGCGGGCGAAGGGGCTAGCCCCAGTGAACTGCCAGATGCTGGCTGGCACCTCCCCAATGAAGCGCACCTGGATAGTGGCCAGCAGCGACCGGGCATGGAAGGCCCGGCTGGCCAAGGAGATCGGCGTGGTGGGCTCCTCGCCCGGCAGGGGCTCTGCCCGGAAGG
>ERZ773079.2098-NODE-2098-length-11360-cov-7.568863_pt1 | contig 11360 bp, 13 predicted proteins | sample MGYA00511355_ERZ773079 | MGnify/ENA primary metagenome ERZ773079 (study PRJEB29015, sample SAMEA2737979) | human oral metagenome | biome: human oral; feature: human-associated habitat; material: dental | place: China | collected 2117 ... | reverse complement strand
AATAGCATGATTCAGTTGGAAATTCTGGCAGGCAATCAAAAGGGTCAGAAAGGCTGTTGTAGCCAGCACACCCCAGATAGTCAGACTGAAACTATTGTAATAATTAGCTCCTAGATACTGAGCTCGACAGAAAAAATATAGACATGCAATCGCAATCAGGATCAAGAATGGTTGATAGTGAATGGCTCCCGCATTCATAACCACCGATCCAACATATAAGGCCAAACTACTAAATAGCAAGAAACTAAAAGTTTCCATGCCAGCCTTGTTGACAAGTTGCTCTTCACGTTCGTCTAAAATTTGACGATGAATTAGTTTTATCTTCATTTCAAGTTCCTATACTTCTATTCCAAAAATACGAATTAACAACATGATAATGGCAGGAAGTCCATTATTAATCATGTGAACTGCAATACTGACTTCCAAGCGACGAGTTCGATAGGCCAGCAAAGTCAAAATCACTGAAGAACCGCCATAAATCACAAAAGACATGATATTAGTTGGCCCGTGAAAAAGCGCAAAGAGGAGTCCGCCTACGATATAGCCCCATCCCTCATAGCCTTTAAAGATTTTTAGTGGGAGGATTCCACGGAAGATAATTTCTTCTACAATAGGTGCTAAAACTCCAAGCATGATGGGTAACAAAATCCCATTTCCTCTTTGAAACTCCTCTATCAAAGACGCCTGATTAGCCGTCGTAACTTCTCCATTTACCCACCGTAATAAAGCCGTTCCAAGGATAGATATAAGGAACATGCCTAAGATGCTAAGAAAAATTCGTTTCCCGTCTCCTTTTTGAAAGACTTTTCCAGACTGAGATAAGATTCCAATCTTCTTTGCTACCACAATAAAGATCAGTAAAGCGAGGAAGATCAGCAAAATCCCAATGCCAATAGTCCACTGTTTTGAAATTTGATAAGTTTCTGCTTTCTGCTGAAATACCATAGGTAGCACATACAAGGCTAAGGCTAAGAAGACACAACCACCCCACATCAATCTTTTCCAGCAAGTCATTCTTCATCCTCCAATTCCTGATCCAACTTTGCCTGACGTTTGCCGTTTAGGAAAAGACTAATCTTGTCCATGGTCAAGCTTCCAAATATAAAAAGAACCATTGCAAAAAACATCTTAAGCAGATACAACATACTCAGCATGCTAGCCATACTTTCTCGCTGTCCAAAGAAATCAATAGCCACAAGAATTAAAGCAAAAATAATTCCACTACCAACACGTTCTGCCCATTTTTCCTCTCTCACCATATCACGAACATCAATCCCTAGACTTAAGCGACGAAGCAAGGCATATAGACCTACCAGGGTAAGCAGAATACCTTCTGGCAGATAGGCCAGCAAGCTTAGATGGAGGACATAGGCTTTGAAAAATACAGAGATAGCTAAGAAGAGGAACATTCCTAGCACTAGTTCTCCCGCAACTTTACCGTCCAATTTCTCTGTTCGTTCATCTTTTATAACAGGCTGCTTCTTCATTTTCTTTCTCACTTTCTTATTTATAAGTTGAAGATTCACTGATTCTAATTCTCATCATTTTCTAGTTCTTGGTCCAATAAAACCTGTCTCTTCTGATAAAAATGATTGACTCCCTTGTCTAAAATACTAGAGAGAACCAGTATCAGCGCAATAATAAAAATAAATTGTAAAAATGGATGATGGCGAAAGAATGGTCGAATAGCTGAATTTCCACCTAACATCTGAACAGCCACGATTACAATTGCTAAGATAGCCCCGTTAGCCAAACGACTTCTGAAACTCTTAAGCCCAGTAGATGGCTTGTAGCGTCTGATATCAAGTCCCAATTGCCAGCTACGAATTCCAGCATAGATTTCCATACCCAAAATAATCAGAATTTCTGGCAAGTAGCCTTCTACTGGCACCTGCCAAATCATGATTTTGATAAAAATAGAAATAACGAGCAAGATGATCGCAAAAAATGCAACTTCGTTTCCTAATTTTCGTTCAAGTTGTAGAGTCCGCTCGTCTGTATAGACTTTTTGTGGTTTGTCTTTCATTTTCTTTCTCACTTTCTTACTATTCTTCCCAAAACAACTGATCCAGCGTTTTATTGAGGCATTTGCAAATGGCCAAGCATAGACTAAGGCTGGGATTGTACTTGCCTGCCTCAATCAGACCAATGGTCTGACGGGTCACGCCAATAGCATCAGCCAAGTCACCTTGGGTCATGTCATGCTCAACCCGTGCCATCTTGAGCTTAAGATTTTTTGCCATGGTCACCATCCTTATCGTCATTTTTTTGCCCGCCTATGGTGTAGAAAGTACAGCCGAGGGCAACATCAGCACAAGCGAGTGTGATAAAGGTTTGATTCTTCTGAATCATGCTCACAACTAGTAGAATTGTCGCTGATACAAGACAAATAAGCAGTATAAGCAGATCATTTACTTTCTTATTCATATCTACGCTCCTTTCATCTTCATAAGTCTATTATACAATATATTTTAAATAATGCAATATATATATTACATAAAGTTATATTTTATTTGCAAATTATGGCTGGAGCTATTTTATAGACCTAAGAAAAAAGAGAGTGGGACAGAAATCGAATTCTAACGAATTACCGATTTCTGTCCCACTCTCCGTAATATCTAGTTGGATTAATCTTTCTTAAGGCTGCCTGAGCGAGTCTGAGTACGGGCGTAGGCTAGTAAGAGCAAGGTTCCTGCTACAGCAACTGTCACTCCATTGGACAGAGTTGCCACAAAGCCTTGCACAAAGACCTTATTGACCGGCTCGCTATAAATCAAGATATCGCCAATCGGAGCGACCAAGAGCCAGACAAAAGCATTAGCCAAAAGCTGGAAGATATTAAAGTTGACGATGTCTTTCACTTCAAAGACACCTTCTGCTGCACGAATGCGATTTTTAAACAAACCAAGAATGAAACCAAAGAAGGCACTAGCGATAATCCATGACCACCAGAGACCGTAGCCAGCCATAGCGTCTTTGATAACGTGGCCAATCAAGCCCATCAGGAAGCCAACAAAGGGGCCAAAAACAACACTGAAGAGAGCCTGAACCGCATATTGCAGCTGAATACTGGTATTTGGGACAGGTGTTGGAATGCTAATCATTCCGATAACTACAAAAAGTGCAGCTCCAATCCCTGTTGCAACAACTTCTTTAATAGTAAACTTTGTATCTAACAATTTCTTTTTCATAATGTTCTCCTTTAATTTTCTATACGTTTAATCTCAATATGCCATTGAGCACCGACACCGACATTGTAGGCCTTGGCAAAGGAACCTTGGTTGATAGCCAAGCCCACCCGATAGAGGGAATTGATGTACAAAATCGGCTGACCGATGCGAACATCCGCAAAGGACTTACCATAGGTCACTTGGTTTTGATAAACCAGCATATCATTGTTGTAAATAGTGACTTCGAAACGGTCGCCAAAGCTTGGCTCTAAGGTGCAGAACTCCTCGCGCGTAATCGAAGTCCAAAGCGAGCCAAAGCGAACATCCAAAATGTCAATAGCTCCGCTAACCAAATTATCTGCTAGTCTTGTCTCCACAACAGGGATTTCAACAATTTCTTCGACACTCAACTCCGGGCCAACTTCCTCAAAACTGATATGGCCGCTAGCCAGCTTGGCACCTGTGTAGGCATAGACATCTCGCCCATGGAAGGTATAAGAATGCTCAGTATTCTTGCGACGATTTTCCACTTCTGAAATCTCACGAATAGCTACAATACCGACATGCTTTTTGATAAAGGACAGAGTACCATTATCAGGTGTCACGATATATTGATTTTTACTGGTCTTAGCAACCACGCTTTTCCGCTTGGAACCCACTCCCGGATCTACGACCGAGACAAAGGTCGTTCCCTCAGGCCAATAATCTACCGTCTGAAAGAGACGATAACTACCCTCAAAAATATTGTAAGGGGTGATGTCATGGGTCAAATGATGGATTTTCAGCGTTGGTGATTCCTCCAAAGCCACTCCAATCATAGCCGACACTGCTCCATCTACCAGACCGAAGTCCGACTGCAGCACTAATATATTGTTCATCTTATTCCTCCCAGGCCTTGAGCCTGATATTCTCCAAGTCTTCTAATCTTACCAAAATTAGGCTCTTTTCGCTAGAGCTGGAGGCATAGGATTTTTTTATAACCGTCTATTTCTCAAAGATATAGCATGCAGGTTGAAAGCATTTTTCAGGATCGGACTTATGCCAGAACGATTGCCTGAGCAAGCCGGGATAAGAAAGTCCGGCAACTTTCATCTGGCTTGACTTTTTATGACTGAGAGGCAGCTTTTGCACTGCGCTTTTTTACCAGATATTGACCCAGCAGGCCACCGATTAAAGCACCTGCCACTACCATCACGATAAAACTGGCAATGGTCGGAAAATCCAACGGCAGCAAAATCCGATTGATGTATTCTGCTGTCTTACCACGCGCTACCAAGCTATCAATATAAGCTTGACGCGCTAGCCACATGAGGATAATAGGCCCCGAATTGACAAAAGAGAAACAAACAAAGGAAAGCAGATTCAAGAATTTATTTTCGTATTTGCCCAAGCCTGCAATCATGTCCGCCAAGAGACCGAACACCAAGCCCGGCAGACCAGCAATCATAAAATGACCAGACAGGAGGAAGAACCCTCCCATTATTAGGCCTACTAAGCTGATCGCTCCAAATTTTTTAATCTTGCTTTGCAGCAACATATAAACGCTTCCGCCAAAAACTGCAGCAAAGACTGGAGCATAGAGCATATTGCCAGCATTGTCAAAAAAGTGACCTACTAGTACTCCTAGTCCGACACAGAGAAAGTAGAGTAGAGCAAAAAGTCCCGTCCATTTCAACTCTTTCAGTGTTAACGATGTCATTATTGAATCCTTTCTAATTGTGAAGCTAAAACTTCATAAAACTATTGATAGCTATATCCTTGATACGTGCAAATGCGCATTTCATGCTTTGCCATCCTTCCTGCAGGAGGAAGTTCTAGCAAGGTTTGTAGATCTAGCATCCTTGATAAGCTTTCTTCCTAGGAAAACTAGTTGTTTATTAAAGCAACTTTCCTCGGCATGGGCAAAATCCAGCACTGCCAAGAAGTAATGTATTATGCTATTTTTCTATACTTAGCTTTATTTATTATAGCATTATGAAAATAGAATGTAAATTAAATTTTCAGACTTTTCAAAGGATGATAGTTGACAAAAGGAGGCTGGGACAAAAGTCCTAGCCTCTAAATTGTCTTTGGATTGTCGAGCAAGACGCAGTGGTTGAGTGTAACCGCCCAATAACAAGGTATATTGAAAAAACGTTCCAAAGTTGATTTGACTCTGGAACGTTTTCTATTTGCACTTTTCCTGAATAGTTTCAGCCCATGGTAAATAAGGGCTCTTTTCTACCATTTTTTCTACCATTTTTCAAGTCTATCAAGGCTTTAAGTAAAAAAAGAGATAAGACAGTAGCTATTCTGAGGTTACTGTCTTATTTTTAACACTTTTTGATCCATAAAAGGGCATGCTAAAAAACACCTCATCTGGTATTTTTTGAAACAAGGGGTTACAATAATACGGCATAGACAGCCTTATCGATTTTGGGTCAAAGAGTAATCGTAAAGTTTGTTATGCGTAATGAGGTAATACATTGTTCGAATGAGACGATGTATAGAGGCAATCGTATGTGGCTTAGTTGAAGCTATTGTCGATTGTCTTTTTCGTTTCTCATAAAAGTCAGCGATATGGCAGGGATTGGTATGACTAGCTGAAGCGATGTTGTGAATGCACTTGAACAAGATTTTTCTGGCATAGGGATTACCTCGTTTAGTGATGTGTTCCTTAGCGAGAAAGTTCCCAGATTCATAGTGTCTCAGGTCAATGCCAATAAAAGCGTTGATTTGATTGGTAGACTGAAAGCGACGAATATTTCCCAATTCGCCAATGATAGATGTCGCTGTGGTTTCTGCGATGCCAGGAATTGACCGTAAGATGTCATACTCTGGTAAAGGCTGAGCTAGAGCTACCATGTCGTTTAAGACAACTTGTCTGCGTTCAGAAAGACGAAGCAATTCTTGAGCATAGTAACGAACCTCTTCAAGCATTGGAGAGGTTTTCTTGACCGCACAAAAAGATTGTTTAGCGAGTTTTATAAGTTTATCAGTCAGGTAAGCAATACGCTTTTCAGAGATGCGTTTGGAGGTAGATTGACGGATAATCTCATACAAGTCACTTTGAGATAGGCTTAATACAAACTCTTTACATGGGAAAGCCATCACTAAGTTCCAATATTGCTCTCCAGTTGGTGTGGATAAGAGATTTTCCAATTCAGGAAAGGTGACTTGTAAGACCTTGTGCAGACGGTTTTTAGTTCGAACAAGATCTTCTGTCATATTTTGATAGAAACGGCTTAAATCACGCAGGTGTTGATAAACTTCTTCCTGCACGTAAGTTGGTTTACGATTGTGCACAAGCTGAGATTTAGCCAACTTTTCAGCGTCAATTTTATCTGTTTTACGAACTCGCAGACTGTCCAATTGCTTCTTAGCTTCCAGTGGATTTAGCCGTGTATAAGCGTAACCACATTCCTCAAGAAAAGCCTGAAGACATCGAGAATAGACGCCTGTGGCCTCAAATATAATCTCAGGGTTATGAACAGTTTTCAAGTCCCCCAACAGGCGATTGAATCCAATGGCATCATTGAGTATGGAGTAGCCATGAACCTTCTCACCGTTGACTAAAATTGCCACCTCAGAACTTGTTTTACTTACATCAATTCCAAATACTGCACGCATGACATTACCTCTTTTGTCTTGAATAATTCCATGTTTTAGTGATTTTATTTTCAATACGCGACGTTTAGCGTCCTACATACTTTGATCAAACTCCACCTAAAACAAGGTGTCTTGCCAGTTTGTCAAGCGACGTCTAGCGCCATAGAGCCCTACGACTTTACAAGACACCACTACTTTAACATAAAGAAAAAGTAGTGAGTACTCTCTCCCGTCGGAGATTTCTTCACTACTAATCTTAGTATGTTTTCTTCTAATTCTTGCAGAAATGATAGAGCTCGGTTTTGAGCTATGAGATTTGATTCGCCGCTCGGAAGAGAACTGTCAGGATTTTGCCAAAGTTGCTTGAGTGTAGTTTCAAATGTTTGGTCGGAAACCGGCTGACTGCTTAGCTTTCGTTCAATCAATCGCTTATCCAGTTGAATCGGAAGTCCAAAAGTTAGTGCCAAAGGCTCAATCGTTTCAATTGCTCGTTGGTAAGGACTAGAATAAATAGCAGAGATTGGCTTATTCTCTAGTATTTTTAATTGTGAGAGGGAAGTGAGTCCCTTTTGTGACAAAGGGCGTGTCCATTCGTCAGGTGTGTAAGTTGAGTGCGCGTGACGGACAAAATAATAAATGTTGTTCATGTAATCTAGTATATCACAACATGTGAAAATTCCATAAATAAGCAAGAAATAATGCTTATTTAAGAAAAACTTTAACTTTGTCTTACGGATAGTTAATAAGAGCTTGGTAAACTTTAATCAACCATTAAAAATAATCAAAGGAGTAAATAATATGGTTGACAAAAATCATCGTTCAAATAATGAAAAATATACAAAATGGTCTATCCGTCGGTTAAGTGTAGGTGTTGCGTCCGTAGTTGTGGCAAGTGGATTCTTTATTCTTATTAGCAATCCGGTAAATGCCCAAGTTGGTACGCAAAACAAGGTGGTCACGACAGCCCCGTCAAATAGTCCGACAGACTCTGGGAAATCCATACTTGATTCGAAAGTAGGACAATCTGAAAAAACAACAGCTGACAAGAAAGAAACGCCAGATGCAACTAAGTCCTCACAAGATTTGTCTGGCAGAACAACTCAAACACCAGATAAAAAGGTGCAAGAAAAACAAGAAGTTACAAAAGAAAACAAAGTAGGCAAAACGATTGCAGAGGCTGCTAAGGAAATTCAAAAAGCAACTGAAAAAGTAGTAAAAGAAGCTACTTCAAAGGAAGAAAAGGATTCTTCATTGGATCAAGCGAAAAAATCAGTTTTAGATAATATTAAAAGTAATATCAATGTTCCTGCCTCTTACCTTGATAATGCTACTTATCCAGGACCTTTTACAGCAGGTGTGAACCAAGTAATTCCGTATGAACTTTTTGGTGGAGATGGGATGTTAACACGTCTTCTACTCAAATCCTCAAATGGAGCACCATGGTCAGATAATGGCACAGCAAATCATGCAGGCTTGCCTCCGTTTGCTAACATTCCGAAGGGTAAGTATTTTTATCAGGTATCACTTGGAGGAAATGCAGCAGGCAAGCAAAATAAAGAATTGTTGGATCAATTGAAAGCGAACGGTACACAAAGTTACACCGCTACCGTAACAGTTTATGGTTCAAAAGATGGTAAAGTTGACTTGAGCAATGTGATTGCGACTCGTCAAGTGACGATTAACCTTAATAGTTTGAAATCTAAAGCAGATCCTTCATTAGAACAAGCGAAGAAATCTATTTCAGAAAATATTAAAGAAAGTACGGATGTCCCAGCGTCCTTCTTACAAAATGCGAACCATCCTGGTCCATTTACAGCTGGTGTGAATGAAGTGATTCCGTATGAACTCTTTGGTGGTGATGGCATGTTGACTCGTCTTCTGCTCAAATCATCAAACGGAGCACCATGGTCAGATAATGGCTCAGCGAATCATCCAGGTCTATTGCCACTAGCAGGCTTAGGCAAAGGCCAATATTTCTACCAAGTTTCATTGGACGGTAATGCTGCAGGTAAACAAGACAAAGCTCTGTTAGAACAGTTAAAAGCTAATGGTACGCATTCTTATAAAGCGACTGTTACAGTGTATGGAGCAACCAAAGATGGCAAAGCGGACTTGAAGAATGTCATTGCGACGAAATCTGTGACGATTAACCTAAAAGGTGAAAAGAAAGCGGACTCTAAAGGACAATCTCAACAAGGTCAAAATGATCAGGCACAAAACCAAGGTAAAAAAGCAGATTATGACGGAAGCAAGCATTCAAATAAAGGTGGAACACCTTCTGCGACATCTTCAAAAGGTGGACAAGCTACAGCAAGCAAAAAATCGCTTCCTAATACAGGTCAAAAATCTTCTCTTGCTTTGACAGTTTTAGGACTTCTTGGCTTAAGTGCAGCAGCTATTTTAGCACTTGTCGGCATGAAACGCAGAGAAAAGAAGTAATTCTCACATTTGTGAGCAATAACGCTTGAATCAAGTATAGAAATAGTGTTATACTTTTTCGTGGTATAACACTATTTTTCACAATAGAGGTAAGAAAATGACGAAGAGAATTTTGTTAGTAGATGATGAAGTAGAGATTACCGAGATTAACAAGCGTTATTTAACACAGGCAGGTTATGAAGTCAATGTGGCGCATGATGGGCAGGAAGCTTTGGAGCTTTTTAAGAAATATCCGATTGATTTGATTGTCACCGATATTATGATGCCCAACATGGACGGGTATGATTTGATTGGCGAAGTGCAGTATCTTGCTCCGGAGCAACCTTTCCTTTTTATCACTGCCAAGATTAGTGACCAAGACAAGATTTACGGATTGAGTTTGGGAGCGGATGATTTTATTACCAAACCTTTCAGTCCGCGGGAGTTGGTGTTGCGGGTGCATAATATCTTGCGGCGCATTCACCGCAGTGTGGGAGCAGATGAAAAACTCCAACTAGGGGATTTAGAGATAAATCATGCAACGCGCGAAGTGACAGTGCACGGACAATCGTTGATGATGACCATTAAATCTTTTGAGTTGCTATGGATTTTAGCCAGTAATCCTCAGCGTGTATTTTCAAAGACAGAATTATACGAAAAAGTTTGGCGAGAAGATTTTGTGGATGACACCAATACGTTGAATGTTCACATTCATGCCTTGCGGCAGGATTTAGCTAAGTTCAGTACTGAAAAAACGCCCACGATTAAGACCGTCTGGGGCTTAGGGTATAAGATAGAGGTTTAAAATGAAATTAAAACACTTTATTATTGTGGGATACCTCATTTCCACAACGATCACGGTTGTTGCAATCATCTGGTCTGTCAACACCATGCTGATTTCAAAAAGTGATATTTATTTTATTATTGGTATTAGCATTCTGGCTAGTATTACAGGGGCATTGGTTAGCCTTTTGCTGTTGAGCCGTGTCTTTCTCTCTTTGGATAAATTAAAACAGCTCATCAAAGGTATTTCAGATAAGAAGTTTGAAACGGTCAATACAATTAAAAATCCAACAGAATTTAAAGAATTAGCAGATGCTTTTAATGAAATGTCTACTGATTTGCAAAACACATTTGCCTCTTTAGAAGAAAGTGAAAAAGAAAAGGGCTTGATGATTGCTCAGCTCTCACACGATATTAAAACGCCTTTAACATCCATTCAGGCAACTGTCGAAGGAATGTTGGATGGTGTGATTGCGGCAGATGAGCAGCAGTATTATCTCAAAACCATCAGTCGGCAGACCGATCGGTTGAATAAGCTGGTCGAGGAGCTAAGTTTTATCACTCTGAATACGATGAATCAGCCAGATGTACCGCTTGAAAAAGAAGAGATTTTCCTTGATAAGCTCTTGATTGATATTATGTCGGAGTTCCAATTGGTGATTGATAAAGAAGACCGAGATATTCAGATTTCGGTGCAGCCAGAATCAGCAAAAATTATCAGCAACTATGATAAACTCTCGCGGATTATTCTCAATCTTGTCAGCAATGCTTTTAAGTATTCAGAAGCAGGCACTAAGCTTACTATTGATGCGGCGGTTGACAATAAGCGCTTGACTGTCAGTGTTACGGATGAAGGACAGGGCATCAAATCAGAAGATTTAGACAAGATTTTTAGGCGCCTTTATCGAGTGGAAAGCTCACGCAATATGAAAACAGGCGGGCACGGTCTAGGGCTCTATATCGCACGTGAATTAGCACGCCAATTGGGTGGTGATATTTTCGTGCAAAGTGAGTATGGACAAGGTAGCAGTTTTTCGCTTGTATTAGATTTATAAAATGAAAGTGAGATAGACCAGAAAAATGAACATTTCCGGTTTATCTCACTCTTTGTTTTTATTAGTTTGTTTGTTGCTCAGCTAGAATGACTTCAAAGAGAAGATTTCCAACTAAATTGAACATTAAACGCGAACGCAATTTTTCGCGTTTTTTTGGTGCATCATAGACAAAAATCATGTGATCGCTGATTTTAGCGAGAAGATGGTTTCCTAAAGTGGTGATTGTAAGAACAGTTGCCCCTTGTTCTTTTGCCTGTAAGATACTGTGGTTGACGTCTTTATTGCTGCCACCGAGTGAAAAGACGATAATCACATCTTTTGGTGTAGCAATGTCTTTAATCCGGTC
>ERZ773079.2094-NODE-2094-length-11365-cov-33.167197_pt1 | contig 11365 bp, 9 predicted proteins | sample MGYA00511355_ERZ773079 | MGnify/ENA primary metagenome ERZ773079 (study PRJEB29015, sample SAMEA2737979) | human oral metagenome | biome: human oral; feature: human-associated habitat; material: dental | place: China | collected 2117 ... | reverse complement strand
TACTGTGGTTCACATTGGGTTATGCCATCTTTGGGTCACCGATGTGGCTGAGGAACAGGGGTGTGCCGGTTTCCACGTCGCCGACGATGAAGTAGAAGGGTCGGTTGGCCATGATGTCGATGGGTTCTTCTGCCCAGTGGGGGATGTCTATTCCCATACATATAATGGTCACCGTGCTCACCACGGTTCCTTGCTCATCCACCACGATGATGGCTTGTTGCTTCGCTTGCGTAGGAATCGTGGGTAAGTCTGTCGTCATTGCCCGATCCATGCCGTGTTCTACACCAATGGCGGTGAATAGATCGACAAGATCTTTGCTGGTTGCCACCGTAAATCTGGGTAATCTCGTTAAGACGAACCCTATGGTTTCGTTCGGCCGGCAGAGTCGCGAGACCGCCTGCCGCAGCATTGTTGGCGTCACCTGTTCTATGTCGTCATCGGGGATGAGGACGAAGGCGGCGAGTTCTCCGTCGGCGTAGTCCAGTCGCACCCCACGCCACCCTTCAGACACCGTGTAGGGAGCGTGACGGATAGAGGTCATCATTTCAACCCGGGTTATGGTGCCATCGCCCCGGGTGAAGTCGTAGTCAATGACGTCCCATTGCCGAAAGTCTTCCTGCCATTTGGCGGCAAAGGTGATGGCGTTTTGCAACACGAGTTTCATTTCCGGGGTGACCTTGATTCCGGATTGCTGAATCAGGTTGGCGGTGTTGATTCGCGCCCATTCGTCAAGATTCTCCTGGGTGATTGCCCCGGTTTTGATCGACACATCCCACCCAGCGAGCGCCTTATGGTATGCCGGTTTGATGGAGAATTCTGGGTCGACAAAGAGTTGGGCTGCCGTCGCAATCACCGGGTTTTTCTTCAGCTGTCTGGTGGGTGGCCCCGCCCACCGCTGCCACATTGTCCACGCCGGTTGCAGTGATTTCAGGTCGATGATTGGTTCGTCGCTGCTGCCTTCGGCAATGACGCCGGCGGCGGCAACTACCCCGACCGGGCTCACCACCGTATTGGCGGAATCGGGGTCATCGAGCAGAAACAGCCCGATGTCCAACAGATCGGCCTGATTCTCTTCAGTGAGGGCAGCGCTGTGGATTGAAGAATCATTGGAAGAAGTCATAATTACCCTTTGGTTGGGTCGCCAACATAGCTAAAAAACAGGGGTGTGGCGGTTTTTGCGTCGCCGACGATGAAGTAGAACGGCCGGTCGGCAATGATGGTGATGTCTCCGTTCATTGGTGTCGCCATCGATTCCATGCCGACCTCGGTGACGGCACCGGCCACTGTGCCTTCTTCATCCACAACGATGAAGGCCTGCTGCACGGCCTGAATAATCTTGGTGGGCAAGTCGGTCATTTTTGTCAGTGCTGCCTCCTCCCCCAGGCCAACATGGTTGAAAAACCCCTTAAGGTCCTTGCTGGTTGTGAACCTGAATTTGGGGAGGCCGACTTTTAAAATGGCGGTCTGTTCCTGCGCGGTCACCAGGCGGGATAATGCCTGCCGCAGCTTTGTTGGGGTTACCTCCCCCAGGTCGGCATCGGGGATGAGGATGAAAGCGGAAAGTTCTTCGTCGGTGTAGTCCAGGCGCACTCCCTGCCACCCATCGGACGCAATATAAGGGCCATGATGCTGAAAGAGCCACATCATGTCAACCCGAGTAATGGTGCCGTCAGCTTTGGTGAAGTCGTATTTAATCGTGTCATTTGCCTTGAAGGGGACCAGCCACTTGGCAGCGAAGATGATAGCGTTTTGGAGCACCAGCTTCATGTCCGGGGTAACGGTGAGCCCGGATCCTTTCACCAATCCGCCGGTATTGGTTCGCACCCAGCTATCAAGATTGCCTTTTGTCACCTTGCCGGTTTCTACCGGCACATCCCACCCGGTGATCGTGTCACTGTATTCCGGTTTGATGGGGATTTTCGGGTCGGCAAGCAGCCTGGCTGCTGCGGAAATCACCGGCACATTCCCCGGCTTATTGGTGGGCGGCCCGGCCCACTTGCGCCACATTGTCCATGCCGGTTGCAGTCGTTTCGGATCGACCGCTACTTTACTGGTGGCGCCCTCGGCGATGACGCCGGCGGCAGCAGCTGCCCCCACCGGACTCACTACCCTATTGGGGGAACTCTGCTGGTCGCTACCTTGACCCTGGCCCTTGGCCGGGTCGAGGCTACCCAACAGGGAAAGCCCTATGGTCAGAAGATCGGATTGGTCTTCTCCCTCGACGGGAGTGAAAGAATCATCCAGCTGTGCCTCCGCCCGGGTACAGGCCGTCACCAATAGTGGTGCCGCGATGGCAGAAAGACCAAGCAGGCAGAGGAAACGTCGACGGTTTAGGGGGTTTCGGCTCAGACTCATGCCCCAAGCCTAGTAATCCTGGTGAGCCCTCCGCAGTCGAGTGACCGAAGCCCGGGCGGTCACCTGCATGGTATCCGGCAAGGTGGCGATGCGTTCCGCCAGAATGTCGGGGTGAATATGCCTGGCCGAGGGGCTCATGCCGATCTGGGTAGCAATGGATTGTTGGTCCAGATTCATGACGAATTCGATGGTAGTGGAGTCGGCCACAGGCACCAAATGTTCGGCGGCCTGGGCGATCATCCGGTCGAGTTTACCTTCCTCAATGTCGGCAATGCCGAGGGGCCGACGCAGCTCCGCAAGGTGCCCGTGGTTGGGGGTGACCACAATGACCTCACCCTGGGGTTTGAGGATGCGGGCAAATTCGGCAGCGTTGCGGGGGGCGAACACCACGGCGATAGCATCCACACTGGCGTCCCGAATGGGCAGGCGGGACCACACGTCGGCCACCACGGCACCAACCCTGGGGTGACAGACGGCCAGGAGCTCCGCGGCGTGGGTGGACACGTCGATGCCGATGCCGCGGGCACCGGCCACGGAATCGAGCACGTGGGACAGGTAATAGCCGGTGCCGGCACCCACCTCGGTAATCACGGGTTGGGCATCATCCGGCAACCCAATATCGTCGAACAGGTCTTCTATAGTGGTGGAGACGGCTTCGACGAATGGGGCGAAATGCCCATGCGATAGAAATGTCTCCCGGGCAGTAATCATCGACAGGTCATCGCCGCTATACCGCAACCCATTATCTCCAGCAAGCGTGATATATCCCGCCGGGGCAACGTCGTAAGCATGCCCGGATTCGGAAATCAATTGGGTGAAATCATCATTACCGGTGAGTGCGGTGCCATCAATGGGATCAGCAAGAACGTCAATAATATCTTTAATCATGAATTATATTCCTTATTTTTGGGTCTGCTCACTAAAAAATGGGCCCGCCTCACACAAAGACGAACCCATATCACATACGGAACGTGAGACAATGAGACCTGGTTATTCCTGCGTTAAAAGGTGCCTAAGCCTCAGCAACAGCGGTGAGTAATTGGCCCAACTCCGCAGCCTCCGCCTTATTTAGCTCAATGACTAATCGCCCACCACCATCCGTGGGGATGCGCATCACAATTTTCCGGCTTTCGATGACCGCTTCCATTGGGCCGTTACCGGTTCGGGGCTTCATAGCAGCCATGGGCACTTCACCATTCCCTATGTCGACAGTTTTCTACGCGGACCCCACTATCGGGAGCCCACAGCGTTGTTTCTATCTTAGCCCGATTACCAGGTGAATAACCTAATATGCAGGGTAATAAAAAAGCCATTTTCTCCAGCATCGCCGCCACCACACGTCGCAAAGCAACCAGGTAGCACGCAATTTAGCAAACCTACTGTGGGGTTGAATTAATCTCCGCGACCTGCTTGCGCAACTGAGCAATCTCCGTCAATAACGCGTCAATCACCACATCCACCTGGTCCTGCCGATACCCACGCAGCACCGTAGCGAACTTAATTTCGTCAAGGTTATTGTCCTTAATCGCCGCAAGATTCGCAGCATTCACATTCACCGTATTGTCCATAGGGGGTACCTGCTCGCCACGACCGAAGACACTAGCAAAAATGGCAAAAAATACCACGCCAAACAGGCCCATGAGCACAATGAGCACAATCCACGACAGCATAGCGCCTCGATCGACCTTTCATAAAAACCAAAACTAACACCTTGACCCTAGCATTTTTGGAGCGTTACGACGCCGCTACGTCCGCTCCCGCATCGACTGGTGCACCGCCATAATATGCGCTACCGCCTCATCCACGCTATCGGTCAATAAGAATAATTCTAGATCATTAGCAGCAATCATCCCCTCCGCCACCAGGCGATCCGTCAACCACTGCACCAACGGCTGCCAAAAATCCACCCCCATCAACACAATGGGATAATTCGTCACCTTGCCGGTCTGCACCATGCACAACACCTCAAATAGCTCATCCAACGTGCCAAAACCACCCGGCAAACACACAAACGCCTGCGAATACTTCAAAAACATGGTCTTCCGCGCAAAGAAATACCGAAAATTCACCCCCAAATCCACATACTCGTTGATCCCCTGCTCCTTCGGCAGCTCAATGCCCAATCCCACCGACAAGCCATCGGCCTCCTGCGCGCCCCGATTCGCCGACTCCATCACACCCGGGCCACCACCCGTAATCACCGCATACTGCGACTCCACCAGCTTCCGACCCAACGTACGACCCAACTCATAATAAGGACTCCCCACCGGATGACGAGCCGACCCGAACACCGTCACCGCTGGCGGCAACTCATGCAACGCATCAAACCCGGTCACAAACTCCGACTGAATCCGCAGCACCCGCCACGGATCCGCATGATTCCAATCATGGTCCGCCTCATGCTCCAATAGCCGCTGATCGTATGTGGACCGGACCGGCTTATCCGACTGCCGCACTAACACCGGCCCCCGCAACAAACGCTTTTTCTCATGGTTCTGCTTCCTATTCATCGGTTTCTCCCGCCTGTAGATAGGTCATCAACGTGTCAAACACCGACGTAATCATCCATATCGGACACTGTTCATCCTTCTTATGACAATACGCCGGATCCCCCGGACCGAAATTCACCGCCGGAATCCCCAACTCGCTAAACCGAGCCACATCAGTCCACCCATATTTTGCGCGCGCCTGACCCCCAGTCGCCGCAACCAGCCGGCGCACCACCGGCAAATCCAGCCCCGGCCGCGCCCCCGGCACAATATCGTCAATCTCATACTCCACCCCTTCCGGCAGTTCCAGCACCGCCAACATGTGGGCCAGAGCCTCCTCCTGAGTACGGTTCGGGGCAAACCGGAAATTCACAAACAGCCACGCCTCGTCAGGAATCGTGTTGGTGGCCACCCCGGATTCGCAATGCACAATATTCAGGCCCTCGTGATACCGGCAGCCGTCGACAAGCACCTCCTGCGCCTCATATGCCGCAATATTGCTGATAACTGGCGCGAGGGTATGCATCGCATTCTTCCCCAACCACGAACGGGCCGAATGCGCCCGCACCCCATGCGCCGTCACCCGCAACCGAATCGACCCCTGGCATCCTGCCTCAATAATCGCCCCCGACGGCTCCCCCAATAACGCCACATCCCCCAGCAACCAGTCAGGATGCGCCCCATGAATCAACCCCAAACCATTAAACCGGGCCGCAACCTCCTCCCCCTCGTAACACACTAGCGTGAGATCGTAAGCCAGCGCCGGATCATTCGCCAACCGGGCAAACACGGCCAAATACACCGCCAAACCCGACTTCATATCCACCGTGCCACATCCAAATAATGTGTCCTCACCCTGGTCATTCACCCCCCGCACACAAGGAACATTCTCCGCAATGGGAACCGTATCTATGTGCCCAGCCAACACTACCCGCTGCGGCAAACCACGCTGCGTGCGCGCCACCAGCGAATTTTCATGACGCAACACCTCCACCCCAGGAATCAACCGCAACGCCCGCTCCAGCATATCCGCCAACGGCCGCTCCTCATGCGACACCGATGGCACATCCACCAACGCAGCCGTCAATGAAACCGGATCCAGAGTAAAAAGATCAATCATGCACTACACCATACCTGCCACACCCAACCGGCGCCCCGACCACCGCACCACAAACACGCCATAAGCCAAACCTTAAAATCAAACATGTTACCTATAAAAAATAACGACTTTTGGGGGTAAATACTGGGTAATTCCCCAAAAGAAGAGACAAAACTCACCCCCACGCCAACTCACCGCAAAATCACCCGCCATACCTGCACCTCCACCGCAGATAATCCCATTCAGACCCACCAACACCCCTCATAATGCCCCCTACTCCCCCACCCGGAACCCCCAAACATGATTCACAGATTTCTAAAAATGTCAAGAGTTATAGCTAAAATAATGGCATGACAGTAATCGGCGCACAGGCGATTGGTATTGCCAATATCGCAATGGACGGGTCCGTCTTAGACACTTGGTACCCCTATCCAGAATTAATCACCAACACCTCTGACCCATCCGGAACCGAACGACTCGGTGCCCAGGACCTGCCGATCAAACTCCTCAACCTCATCAAAATCGACCAAGACCGCATGGTCGAACAAGTCGCGGTACGCACCACCATCGCCGACCTTTCCGAACCGCCCACCGATGCTCACGACGTCTACCTGCGACTCCACCTCCTCTCCCACCGACTCGTCAAACCCACCACCATCAACATGGACGATGCAGTCGAACGCCTCACCATTACCGTCTGGACCAACAAAGGCCCCTGCCTGCCTGACAATTTTGAACACATGCGCGCCGCACTCCGCTCCCGCGGCCTCATCCACGTCTATGGCATCGACTCGCTCCCCAGAATGGTCGACTATGTGGTGCCCGCCGGCGTGCAAATCACCGAAGCCGAACGTGTCCGCCTCGGCGCTTACCTCGCACCAGGCACCCGGGTCATACGAGAAGGCTTCGTCTCCCACAATGCCGGCACCCTAGGCCCCGGCAGGGTTGAGGGTCGTATCGCATCTGGCACCGTGGTGGGAACCAATATTGACCTGGGAATTTCTGCCTCGCTGGTGTCGATGAAACCAGCCCCCTTACATGTAGGCAATAACTGTTCCCTCGGGGTTTCCGCCGCGGTCATCGGCCTGAATCTGGGCGATAACGTGCACGTTGGCAATAATATTGTGCTAGATCCCACCACACCGCTCCTATTCGCGGACAGTGAGGAGATTCATCTGGCTGGGGAGATTGATGGCCAATCCAACTGGCTCATCCAAATGGAGAAGCACTCGGTGGAGCCAGTGGCCCGGCGCCTCACCGACCACGATGCCAAGTTTATGCTGCGGAACCCACCCGTCAGCGACTACACCTACTAGTTTTCCTTAGTCGTTATCGGCAATGCATCACCACTTGTCATCCCCGCGTGATCGGTGTGTGATGCGACAAAACCATAACCGAGCGGGCACACAACAGGTCAAGAAGTGTCCGCTACGCTACGGTTGGTCGCGCCGTACCAGTGCTGCGCCGGCTGCGCACACTCTCATGGAACGCCACCTGCACCGGGCCTGTCCGAACCAGGCCGCTCAAACCAACACAACACCACCACTCACCGACCCCACAAGCCCCCACGGCCCTCACCGCCAACAACTCCACCCACGCCCCGCGAACCAGGCATGACCTCAAGCATGACCCTGGTATCAATAAAGCTAAGCGTTGGTCGTGTCGTCCGGTAGTGCGGTTTTCCACCCAGCCGCATTCGTTAGGTTTTTCGAATAGATTTTTGCCATTCTGAGCAATATCATTGCGCAGATTTTCGTATTTTGCGAAGGTTTAGACCGTTTCACCCTACTTTACCCCCTGTAAGGGGATAAAGTCGTAGCATGACCGAATCAACCGCAAATAATCCGACCCCCCGGGTAACCCCGACTGGGGCCGATAATCATCAGGGCGGCGACACGACTGGGGTTGGGGAATCTTCACAATCCGAGCCACAACAGCAGTCGACTCATTCGCCCACGGTGTCCACTACCAAACTCGGTAGGGGGCTGAAAACCCGCCATTTGACCATGATGGGTCTCGGGTCGGCCATTGGTGCCGGACTGTTCTTATCTACCGGCGTGGGCATCCATATTGCGGGCCCGGCGGTGATTCTCGGCTATGTGTTGGCCGGCATTATTGTGCTGCTGATTATGCAGATGCTTGGGGAGATGGCGGCGGCTCGGCCGAATTCCGGGTCGTTCGCGGTGTATGCGGAGCAGGCATTGGGACACTGGGCCGGGTTTTCGCTCGGATGGTTGTATTGGTTCATGCTCACCATGGTGATGGGGGCAGAGATGACTGGCGCCGCCGGCATCATGGGGCAATGGTTTGGTATTGATCCGTGGATTCCCGCGTTGGTGTGTGTGACGTTCTTCGCCGTGGTGAATTTAGCGAATGTGCAGGGCTTTGGCGAGTTCGAGTTTTGGTTCGCATTCGTCAAGGTTGCGGTTATTATTATTTTCCTCATCGTGGGAATATTATTAATTTTTGGGCTCTTGCCGGGCACGGAATTCGTTGGTGCCCACAATCTTACGAACGGCAGTTTCATGCCGAATGGTATCCCAGGTGTGGCCGCCGGGTTGTTGGCGGTGGCATTCGCGTTTGGCGGCATTGAGATTGTGACGATTGCAGCTGCGGAGTCGGAGAATCCGTCGTCGGCAATTGCCACAGCGGTGCGGTCGGTTATTTGGCGGATTTCGCTGTTTTATTTGGGTTCGGTGACGGTCATTATTTTCCTCATGCCCTACGACATGATTGGTGGGGCGAAGACCGCGGCGGAGTCGCCGTTCACCATTATTTTAGGAATGGCGCACATCCCGTATGTGGTGGGGTTCATGGAGCTGATTATCGTGTTGGCACTATTGTCGGCGTTTAATGCCCAGATTTATGGCACGTCACGGCTGGTGTATTCGTTTGCGAAGCGCCACGATGCGCCGCAGGTGTTTGCGAAGACGAATAAGAATAAAGTGCCAATGAATTCGGTGCTATTGAGCATGTTTTTCGCGTTCGTATCGGTGGGGTTGCAGTATTGGAATCCGCCCGGGCTGTTGGCGTTTTTGTTGAACGCAGTAGGCGGCTGCACAATTACGTTGTGGATCATGGTTGCGGTGACGTGGTTGCGCTTGCATCCAGTACTGGTGTCGGGCAAGGAAATCACAACGGTGCGGATGCCAGGGTATCCGTGGACTGCGATCGTGTGCCTCATATTATTGGGTGGATTGGTGTTATTGATGCTTTCTGATGCCGCATCTCAGTCGCAGGTGATATCGGTGGCTATGGTGTTTGGGTTTGCGTCCCTCATGAGTTTTGTGGCAAAACGTTTCCATCCGAGTACCCGAAACCTTGAGTCGTAGCGGTGCGCATGCGGCTTTGACAAGCATCACAATTAGTGCAGTACACTCGGTTGTCATGACTTCTGCTTTTGCTACTGGCCTGGCCACGATTCATTCCAATGACACCATTCTTGATGTTTGGTTCCCTGACCCCAAGCTCTCCGACGACGTGCGCGAGTCGGGGACCGAGTTTCCCGATAAGGTGCCCGCCGAGTTGCATCCGCTCACCCATATTGATGCGGCACGCGAAACCCGGCGGGAGGTGGTGTACACGCAGATCGCTTCGCTTGACGACGCCCCACAGGATGCGTTTGATGCCTATCTGCGGCTGCATTTGTTGTCGCATCGACTGGTCAAGCCGCACGGATTAAACCTTGATGGTGTGTTTGGGCTATTGGCAAATGTGGTGTGGACGAATCATGGCCCGTGTTTGCCTGCCGGTTTTGAGGCCACCCGGGCGAAGCTGCAAACCCGGGGGCCGGTTGTGGTGTATGGGGTGGATAAGTTCCCGCGTATGGTGGATTATGTGATGCCGACCGGTGTGCGGATTGGTGACGCGGATCGAGTGCGGTTGGGGGCGCATCTTGCGGAGGGGACGACCGTGATGCATGAGGGGTTTGTGAATTTTAATGCCGGCACTTTGGGCAATTCCATGGTGGAGGGCCGGATTTCCGCCGGCGTGGTGGTCGATGATGGCACTGATATTGGTGGCGGCGCCTCGATCATGGGAACCTTGTCGGGTGGTGGCAAGGAGGTTATTTCGTTGGGGAAGCGCTGCTTGTTGGGGGCGAACTCCGGTTGCGGGATTTCGTTGGGGGATGATTGCGTGGTGGAGGCTGGCCTGTATGTGACGGCTGGGACGAAGTTGACGGTGCGGGGTTCGGTTGCCGAGGCCTTGGGCTTGCAGGATGGGGACACTGCGAAGGCGGTGGAGTTGTCGGGGGCAAGCAATGTGCTGTACCGGCGGCATTCGGTGACCGGCGCGGTGGAGGCCACCAATTGGAAGTCTGCCGCAGTGGCGCTCAATGATGCTTTGCATGCCAATAACTAGGCCGGCCACCGCCTAGCCTCTAATCCCGCCTAGAAGGCCAGTAGTTTCGCTACTTGGTCGTGGTTGGTGGGTTCGTCGCCAGCGTCGGGGGTGGTTTCCGTGTCGTGGGCGGCGGCCCAGAGGGCAAGGAGCTGCCCGTTGGTCAGCATGTGGTTCAGGGTTTCCAGCTCAGCGCGAATGAGTTGCACTCCGTTGGAGCGGCCGGTGTTGAAGCAGCCCATTCGGGAGCCGAGGGAGGTGTCTAACCAGATGAGTTCCCGATCCACCAGGTCCACGATAAAGGGGATGGCGGAGGTGGATTTCACATGCACATTCATGGCGGTTTCCACGGTGCGGGGTTCGAAAATCTCCCCCGCCATTGCCTGACTGCGGACCATGATTCCTGCCACATTGTCGATATCGTCGAATTTGTCTCCGGAAAAGCTGATGAGCTGCGGGATTGCGTACCGCACGGTTGGTAGTTCCTGCCAAATCGTGTCCTTGATGTCGACAAATTCGCAGGCGCCGTCGGGCAGGGGCGCATAGGTGATGTCGCCGGAGTGCAGCACGGAGTTTTTCAGCCGGTTGCTGGACAGGTTGGTGTAATCGAGGTAGCCCAATTGTTCCATGAGGAGCGCGTCGGCGAAGCACACACCAAGATCGACGTCGTGCCCGTACCAGTGGACGAATAGCCGCATGATGCTGCCGTCGCCAAGCGGTAGCCGCTGGCCGCGGGCGAGAGCGAGTTTACTTGTCGACGCTTCCCGCCGCACCAATTCCACGGGCACCGTGGAGCCGACGGGGACGGGCCCTGTGGGTGCGGGTGCGGCGCGTAACCGTTGACGCATGGCTGCCCTAAGGGTGTCGAATACCGCGGATTTCAGCCATGATTCCACTGGTGGGTTGTTGGTTTCTTTGAGTACGTTCCGGCCGCGGATTCGGAAGACTTTTAGTGGCGCGTCCCGGTTGCTGATGCCGTTGTAGCAGGAAATGAGGGTGGTGAGCCGGGCTTTCGGGGCTGCCTCCGCCAAGGCGCTGAGCAGGGCATCTGCGGAGGGTTTTTTGCTGCGGGAAAGCCGCA
>ERZ773079.2092-NODE-2092-length-11372-cov-5.261819_pt1 | contig 11372 bp, 14 predicted proteins | sample MGYA00511355_ERZ773079 | MGnify/ENA primary metagenome ERZ773079 (study PRJEB29015, sample SAMEA2737979) | human oral metagenome | biome: human oral; feature: human-associated habitat; material: dental | place: China | collected 2117 ... | reverse complement strand
GTGCGGCTGGCCGAAAAGCTGCTGCGCCGCCATCCTGAGCGGGTCACCTACCTGGCGCCGATCTGCACCTTTTCGCTGACGATGCTGGTGGGGACTGGGCATGCGGTCTATCCGCTCCTGCCGGTGATCTATGACGTGGCGTATTCCAAGGGGATCCGTCCCGAGCGCCCGATGGCGATTGCCTCGGTAGCCAGCCAGATGGGCATTACCGCCAGCCCGGTATCGGCCGCACTGGCCACGGTAGTGGCCATCGCCGCCACCCACCATGTGGCCATTTCGGTGCCCCAGGTCCTGTGCGTGACCGTGCCTTCGTGCATCATCGGCATGCTGGTGGCCGCTACCTGGAGCCTGAAGCGGGGCAAGGAACTGGCCGACGATCCGGATTTCCAGGCCCGGATGCAGGATCCCAAGATGCGCGAGTACATCGAGGGGGGCAGCCATTCGGTGCTGGGCGAGGCCGTGAGTTCGCAGGCGCGCAGTGCGCTGACGATCTTCCTGCTGGGTATCGTGGCCATCGTCTGCCTGGCTTCGGTGGCGCAGCCGCTGCTGCCGCTGGATGCCAAGGGACAGCCGCTGACGATGGTGCCGGTGATCCAGTTCGTCATGCTGGCGGCCGGCGCGCTCATCCTGTTCTTCACCGGCGTCAAGCCCAAGGCCATCTCGGATTCCAAGGTCTTCAATGCCGGCATGATCGCGGTGGTGATGATCATGGGTATTGCCTGGATGAGCGATACCGTCATCTCGGGCAACAAGGGCTACATCACCGACCTGCTCAAGGCCGAGGTGGAACGCCATCCGTGGACCTTCGCCCTGGCCATGTTCACCTTCTCGGCCTTCCTGAAGTCCCAGGCGGCCACGCTGACGGTGATGCTGCCGCTGGGCTTTGCGCTGGGGCTTTCACCGGCCACGCTGCTGGGATCGGTGCCGGCCAGCTATGCATACTTCTTCTTCTGCTTCTACCCGAGTGATCTGGCAACGATCAACTTCGACCGTACCGGCACCACGCACATCGGCAAGTACATCCTGAACCACAGCTTCAGACAAAAATAGGCGTAACCTATTGATTTGCCTAACCTTTATCAGAACAACAGCACTACTTACCTGCGCGCTTACCGTGACGGGGTGATGATGCCCCTTTCCCTCATCCAAGCCTATCGATTGCGTCACGCTTGGGGTGTAGCCTATTGACCCTACTGCATTGATAGCGTGCCCTACAATTAACGTTTGTGTATCAATAGGGTTTGTCTATGGCAATAGTGAAACGACAGCCCAGATTGCCGGGGCTGGATGCGACGCATGTAGTGGTTGATGACGATGGCAAGACCTCAAGCGTGCCGGCCTCTCATCTGGTGGAGACTGACATCGATCAAGCTATGGGGGTGATGCTGGATATCGTCATGGACTCTGAGAATGATCCGGCGGTGCGCGGGCGTGTGGCCAAGGATTTCGTGATGCTTCGGCGGTTGCTCAACGAGGACGAACGCAAGGCCGAGGAAGCGCGAGCAAACGGCAGCGAAGCCCCGACTATTGATCCGTCCGGCCTGTCAGATGAGCAACTAACGCAAATGGCGCTTATCTTGTCATGAATAGGGTTGATCTTCTGGCAATTCGCAGGGAGATATGCAAGCGCAGCCTTAAGGGCTTCGTTCTCATCTTCTGGAAGACCCTTGAGCCGACCACACTGCTTGCATGGGGATGGGCGCTTGATGCCATCTGTGCCCATCTGGAGGCTATTAGCCGAGGCGAGGTCAAGCGCCTTGTGATCAACGTTCCGCCCGGCAGCATGAAGTCGTTGCTGGTGTCTGTCTTCTGGCCGGCGTGGGAATGGGCGACGATCAACCCATCGAAAGCGTTCCTATCGACTGCCAACAATCAGAAGCTTTCCGAGCGTGATGCCCGCAAGATGCGCCTTCTGGTGACTTCGGAGCTTTACCGCGCGCTGTTCCCGCATGTCCGGCTGACGGCTGACCAAGCGGCCAAAACCAACTTTGAGAATACGTCACGCGGCCGGCGCAATTCTGTCGCCTTCGGGGGGATTACGGGCTTTCGCGGGGATACCGTGATCATCGATGACCCGATCTCTGTAAAGGGGCTGGATGCTGACGCCAAGCGACAGGAGGCCAATACGCTGTTTCGTGAGGCGCTCCCTTCTCGGGTGAACAACGATGACAGTTCCATCGTGATGATCATGCAGCGCATCCATGAGGAAGACCCGGCCGCCATCGCCCTGTCTCTTGGATATGAGCATCTGATCATCCCTGCCAAGTACGAGGGGCCTATCTACAACACCCCCCGATTCACTGATCCCCGGACCGTGGAAGGTCAAAATTTCTTCCCGGAGCGGTTCAGCGACGATCAGCTATCCCAGTTAGAGAGAAGTCTAGGCGCTTACGCTTGGGCGGCGCAGTATCAACAGCGCCCGGCCCCGGCTGCTGGTGGCCTTCTGAAGCCGGAGAAGATACAGATCGTTGACGCAATCCCTTCCGGCCTCAATCACGTATGTCGTGGCTGGGACTTTGCCGCCACCGAAGGCGCTGGAGACTACACGGCAGGCTGCAAGGTAGCGATAGCGCCGGATGGGTCTATCTACATCCTTGATCTTGTCTTCGGGCAATGGAACCCGGGCAAGGTCAAGGAAATGCTTGCCATGACGGCGCGGGCAGATGGACATCTCGTGCATCAGTCTCTGCCACAAGACCCGGGGGCGGCTGGAAAGGCCATGACAGCGGAATATGCCCGCTGCCTCTTGGGTTCGCCGCATTTCTTTACGCCAGAACAAGGTAAGAAAGACGCGCGCGCCATGCCGCTTGCCGGCCAGATCGAGGCCGGTAACGTTCGCATGGTTCGGGCTGAATGGAATAAGGCGCTTAGTGATCAGATGATCAGCTTCCCCGTTGGCAGACATGATGACCTGATCGACTCACTGACCCGGGCTTACAATCATCTCGTTAGTTCTCAACCTATTACCGACTTTAGCAAGCTGATATGAATGAAAACACGCAAAAAGACGGGTATTCCGCTCTTACTCGGGAGTTTGGGCGCAACGCCGAGGTATTCGATTCAGGCGGTATCTACTCGCGCATCGTGCGTATGGTGCCGCGCGCGGCCATCGGCGGGGAGTGGATATGCCCGGCTTCCACTGATGTCGTTGCCGCTGTTCAGGACGCATGCAGTGTGATCGAGCTGGAAAAGACGCTGATCGACTACCAGATTTTTGGCAAGTCTGTCCTGATGATCAAGGATGACCGAGGCTTGGATCAAGCCCCGACCACGTGCAAGAGCGTCGAGCGCATCAAGCCCGGCACGCTTCAGGTTGTGGTGCAATTCAAGACAACCAAAGCCCCGTCCCTCTACTCGATTGACGGGCGCTATGTCCATCCGCAGCGCCTCATCATCCAAGAGACAAAGTACCCGCCGATGCGTGGCCTTGACAGTCTGTGCAAGGAATACAACCGCGCCATGTCGTTCCTGCCGAAGCTGCTGGAGCGGCTGCAACAGCCTGTGTACTCAATGCAGGGGCTTAAGGCGGCCATGCAGACCGGGCAGCAATCCGCAGTCAATCAAATGATTGTCGCGGTTGATCAGTTCCGATCCGCCATGAATACCGTGCTGATCGACAGTGGCGATAGCTACTCGATCTTGTCGCCTAATGTCTCGGGCGTGGAGAAGCTGGTAGAGGCCATCCAAGGGAACCTGAGCGCCGTTACTGGCATCCCGGTTTCCAAACTGTTCGGAACGTCCAGTTCAGGACTGAATTCCGGTGCGGCCGATAATCAGCGCTGGGCAGATGAGGTAAAGCACTTCCAGACCCGCCATCTGGAGCCGATCTATCGTCGAATTGCCGGATTCTTTACCAAGGAAGACGTTTCCATCACCTTCCTTTCTGTCATTCCGGAGACTGCAGAGGAGCGGGCCAATCGGTTCAAGACGGATGCGGATAACGTCGTGGCGCTGGTCAATGCCGGCATCATCTCGACCGAGGAAGCGCGACAGATCATGGTTAACGGTGGATTCGTCCCACCCGCCCCCGACTATGACACCGAGGATATCGACAATGACACGACGTTGGATTGAGCCGGCGAATCACGTAGACCACTACCGCAAGCTTGCGCGATGCCTCGGCATCAAGCCCCCTTACACCGTGCAAGCTGCGATTGATGCCCTGATCGAGCAACTGCCTGTCATCTGGTATCGATACGCCAAGCGCCACGATACGCAGTTTGTGGCCCTTGCCAAAGCGTCCAAGCGATACATCCTGCCCATGCAAGATTTCCGGCAGGCCCTGAACGCCGAACCTTTCCGGCAGGAGCTTTGGTTAGACGCTGAGCGCAGCGAGTGGGTTAAGGAGAACGTCGCCCTGATTACGAAACTGACCGATGCCCACCGCGAGCAATGCCAGCAGATCATGATGCAGGAAGGTTCGGAAGGCCCGCAGGCAATCAAGGCAGCCCTTATCGAACGTCTGGAAATGTCGAAGCGTCGGGCAAAGAAGATCGCGGTTGATCAGACGCTGAAGGTCAATGCGCAACTAACTGCAAAACGCGCCGCCGATCTTGGCGTCAATTCGTACATCTGGCGTTCTTCCAATGACTCGCGGGTGAGGCCGGAACACCGGGAATACAATGGAACAATTCGCTACTTTGGCGAAGGATTGGAGCCGGGCAAGGACATTCTTTGTAGATGTCATGCTGAGCTTCGATTCTCGGACCTTCCTGAAATAACGTTAGGATCATGAAGCAAAAATACTTTGATAACTTCGAGTTCAAGGCCACGCGAGACCCTGATACCAACTTTCTGGTAGATATCCCCATCGTGGGCCGCACTGGCGTTCAGCTGTATGGCAATGGCCGGACCGTTCGCAGGGAGTACCGCCCTGCCGATGAAGTGTTTGCCCCTGAATCTCTCGCCTCGTTCAATGGCAAACCCGTGACTATCGATCATCCCGACGAGTTTGTTACGTCTTCGACGCGCATTCCTATCGTTGGCATGATTACCGGCGAAGCTTTCCGGGATGGCGATGCCGTGCGGGTGAAAGTGACGGTCAGCAATGAAGACGCAATCCGCCTCATCGAATCGCGCAGCATGTGCGAGCTTTCGTTAGGCTACACGGTTGACCATGAGGAGCCCGAGGACGGCATGTGCGAAGGCGTCATGTGCGACTTCGTGCAGCGTAATATTCGTATCAATCACCTTGCCATCGTCGAGCGCGGAAGGGCCGGCGTGGCGCGCTTTAACGTAGATAGTGAGGACTCTACTTTTATGAGCATCAAAGACATCAACCAAGAGACCAAACAGGACGCCGCCGAGGTGGTGGACAAAGCCGCTTTTGACGCACTGTGCGCCGAGCGTGATGCGCTGAAAGCCGAGATTGAAGGCATCAAGGCCGCACACGAAGAAGCCATCAAGGGCATTGAAACCCGCATCCGCGCAGACATTGCCGAGCGCAATGCAATCGAGCAAGTGGCCGATAGTCTTGGCACTTCCAAGCAAGGAACCGTCATCGACGTGATGAAGGGCGTTATTGCCAAACAGTCGCCTACTATCTCGCTGGTAGACAAGAGTGACGACTACATTCGTGCAGCATTCGATATCGTAACGAAAACCGAAAGCGTGAATGTACAATCTCAACCGACGGTCGAATTCTCGTATCGTCAGTAATTTAAGGAATAGTTATGTTCAAAATCATTCCCGGCCTTCCTGATGGCGAGTTCAATACCGTTGAAAGCCATGCCGCTTCCGTCGCAGTCGAACCCGGCCGCGCTGTTTCTCTGGGTGCCTCCGGTCTGACCATCGGTGGCGCTGCCGCTATCGGCGTCGTGGTGCATGCTCTGGGCGCTCAATACAAAGCCAAATCGGTCGTGCCCGTGATGACCCGTGGTTCGGCTTACGTCGAGCTGCAAGGCACCGCCGCCGTGGGCGATGTTCTGGGCGTCTCTAGCGATGGCACTTTCATCAAGACCGGCGGAACTAAACTGACCGGCCTTACCGTTGTTGTTCGCGCCGTGCAAGGTAACGTCGCTCTGGTGCAAATCACCCCGAATTCGTGATTTAACAAGGATTAGCTAACATGAAACGAAACTATACCCGTCTGGCCGACTCTCTGAACGTTGACGCTGCCGGTCTGGAGGGCGCTATCGTCACGGCCTATAAGCACGTCTTTGATGCGAAACCTGCCACGGAAGTCGTTGGCGTCTACGAACGTCTGGCCGATGGTGAGCCGCTGGCCGCAGCAGAATTTACCGTCCTGACCCCGGTTGGCCAAGCCCGTGTTATCGCTCCGGGCGCTACTGACCTGCCCCGTCTGGACCTACAAGCCAAGCAAGTCGCTCGCTCGATGTCTCCTATCGCCGGTGAGTTTTCGTTCTCTCGTGCCGAGCTGAACGCCGCCGCAACTCGTGGCATTCCGCTGCCGACCTACAAGGCCACTGCTGCAAAAGCCATCATCCTGAAGGGCATTGATGACCTGTTCTTCAATGGCGCCGCCGACCGTGGCATTCCTTCGCTGCTGGATCAGGTTCCGACCGTGGCAAGCGTCGCGGCTGATGGCACCGGTAACAGCGCCGAATGGGGCAAGAAAAAGGCCGCGCAGATTCTGCGCGACATTATCGCTATCGCTGCATCCGTCCGCCGCAACACCGAAGGCCAGTATGACTGCAACCGTATCGTGATGGCTGATGGCGTGTATACCGCTGCCGGCTCCGCCCTGTTCGATGGTTCGGGTAAGAGCGCCCTGCAAGCCTTTACCGATCAATTCCCGGGCGTGACTGTCGTGGCGTCCTATCGCCTGCCTGCTGGCACGCTGGTGGCTATGCACAACTCCCCGGCTACTATCGGTGTGGCGCTGCCGGTGCTGTTTGAGGTTCTGGAAGAGCAGCCGCAAGGGCTGAACGTTAACGTTCCCGTGTACGGCTCTTGTGGTGGTTCGGTGGTGCTGGACCAAGCTGCAATCGTCAAGGCTTCCGGCCTGTGATTGACAGTTTTTAACTTATCGGGCGTAAGGCGGGAGCCCTCAATCCCGCCTTTTTTGTATGTATCTCGCCATGAATGCTATCGAAGAGTTCCGCAAGGTTGCCCCGACGCTTGGCCGTTCGGATCAAGAGATCGAATACTGGATAGCCCTTGCCGAGATTGCGCCGCCTATCCCTCTGATGCCTGCCGACAAATACCAAACCGCCGTCGTTCTGTACGCCGCTCACCTGATGAGCGATCAGCAGAACAATGGCCGAACGGTCCTTACCGAGCGCGAGGGCGATCTTTCAGTGACCTACCAAGCGACCGACGGGAACCCCCTGTACACAACGCTTTACGGCCGGTTGCTTCAGAAGCTGATTGATCAATACTCACTTGGCGGTTACATCACGGTCAGCCAGTATGCCTATTGAGCGCAGAAAGCAAGGCATTCGAGAGCTTGCCCGTCGCAGCATCGGGGGTAGCGTCAAAGTCGGGATCATGCGGCCGGAAGTGGCGGAGTACGCTTTCTACAATGAGTTCGGTACTGCCCATATTCCGGCCCGCCCTTTCATGCGCTTGGCGTTCGAGGAAGGCAAGGCGCAGATCAGTTCTGACGCCGCTTCTCTGGTAGAAAAAGTGGTAAACGGAGCGATGACCCCGGATCAGGCGCTGCAAATCATGGGGCAGAGGCATGCGGATCGCGTGAAATACGCAATCAAAAGTGTCGATATCCCGCCGATGCTGGACCCCAAGACCATCAAGCGCAAGAAGGGGTCTACCAAGACACTGGTAGATACCGGCGTCATGGCAAACAGCGTCACTTTCGAGGTGGACAAATGATCAGATACCCCATTGAAGTAGTCAACGTGATCCAGCGTGACACGTCAGCATGGAGCAATAACATCAACGATTTCGCGGAGCGGATCGACGGGCGACAAGGCGCGCTGATTGAGCAATCAGAGACGGAAATCATCATGGGCACCGTCCAGCCCCTGAAAGAGAACGTCACTAACCTACCGGACGGCCTGACGTGGGATCGCACGATTCGCATCTACTCATCCGATGAGCTGAGCATAGGCGAGAGCGGAGAGAGTACCTACTACGTGATATGGAAGGGCGAAAGGTACCGCCTGTGGCTGCGCGAAGACTGGCGTTCAGGCATACGGCCTCACTTCAAATACTACGCAGGGAAGTTTAAAGATGTTTAAGTATCTGGCTTCAGTGGCTGGCGTCCAAGTTTTGCCGGCCCATCAGAACAATGCGCACGCACTCCGCGAGTACGTAACGGCATGGTGTGTCTCTACCAAAACGCTTGGGACAAACTACAGCGTAATCGATCCAATCACCCGCAAAGAACAATCATGCGAGCTGAGGGAAGAAGTCTGGCGCATCGAATGGGTTGGCAGCGATTCGCCCATGGCAAAGATGCACGCCCTTCGCGCAAGAATGAAAAACGATGACGGAATCCATCGACACGACATTGTTAGGTTCCGTGATATCCAGAACGCCCCGCTGTTAGACGGCAATGAATGGAGGCAGAGGGCTACAATGGATGTCATTACGCGGCGCATTTCTACTATGGACTATGCGTTGGGTTCAATCGAAAAGGCCCCAGTGGGCGCTTATTTCTGAGGTAAAAAATGGCATCTCTTGACGATATTGTTAACGTCCAGATTCGGCTTAATACTAGCTACGTAAGTACCGCTGACTTTGGAACTATCCTGATTGGCGGCGTCATGCCTGTAGGCAAGACCGTCGAAAGCTACAAGTCTTACGATGAAGCGGTAGCCGATGGGATCGAAGACGCTGATACGCTGGCTTGCATCCGGGCCGCATTCTCGCAAGACCCGAAGCCCGCGCGCGTGAAGGTCGCCGCACTCATCGGTCAGTCTGATACGGAAATTACGCGCATCCTGACGCTTGATGACGCATGGTATGCGATGGTTCCTGCAACCGAAGACAAGAATACGATCATGGGGCTTGCCGCCATCATCGAGACCATGAAGAAGATCATGATTGTCTCTGGCCATGGCTATTCCGACTTCACAAGCTTGAATGATGCGCTGAAGGCTAAACGCTATCTCCGTACCGCTGCGATCATGGCTGGCACCAAGTTTGCATCGGCCGCATGGGCCGCCAAGTGTCTGAGCTACTCGGCCGGGCAAGAATCGTGGGCGCTGAAGAAGCTTTCCGCCATCGAACCGGCCAAACTGACCGGGCAGCAACGTAAATACATCGTTGACGATTCTAACGGCTCTACGCTGGAATGGTATTCAAACGACGTTGCCGTGACTGCTGGTGGCAAGACCGCTGGCGGCGAATGGATCGACACTGTGCGCGGGCGTGACTGGCTGGAAAACTACATCCAGACGGAAATGACGGCCCTTATGATCAACACGGACGGCAAGATTCCTTACACCGACCGAGGCATTGCGCTTCTGTATTCGCGCTTGCAATCGTGTCTGAATGAGGGCGTCTATCGCGGTCTGATTGCCGAGGACACCGAGAACGATGCCGGCGACGTGATCAAGGGCTACGGCATTAACGTTCGCTGGGCCAACGAGATTTCTGCCAACACGAAGGCATCCCGCGTCTACGATGGGCTTTCCTTCTGGGCGAAGCTTTCCGGTGCCATCCACGTCGTTAAAATTACTGGATCGTTTTTTAACTAATGAGGAAGGGGGTTAGCGCCCCCTTAATTGCTTATGTCGAATTTCAAGAACCTGCCCTATGATCCGTCCCGCGTCATTGTGAGCGTCGGAAGCGTTGCAGTCGAAGGGTTTGCAGACGGGGCAGCTATCAAGGTCTCGCGCGCTGAAGATGCTGTCTCCCATAAGGTCGGCATGGATGGCAGAGTTTGCACTACCGTTTCTGCCAACCGAACCGGCACTATCACGATTGAGCTTCTGCAAACATCGCCCTCTAACAAGCGACTGTCCAAGCTTTTCAAGATCGGAAGCAAATCCCTGATGCCCGTTACCGTCGATATCTCGATCATGGACCTGATGCAGCCGGGTTCGGGGGCTGAGGGCGTGCAATGCTGGCTGAAGAAGGTTCCCGACTTCACACGCGGTTCTGAAGCCGAAAACGTGACGTGGGAATTCTTCTGCGAAGAGCTGACCATCAAAGGGGCCGCCGTATGAGCAATAACAACATTCTGCGCTTTGAGATTGCCGGCCGTGAGTATGTTTGCGTCAAGATGAACGCCTTTGCGGCTAACGGAATCCTGATGAAGATTCTGGGCCGGCTGAAGCTGACGGGCGAGGGTGTCGATTTGGGAGCCTTGATCGCTGGTCTTTTGTCCGATGGCATGGAAGACATCGTGCTGCCCACACTTAAGGCATCGAGTCTGCGCTACAAGGACGGGGATACGATGGAAGACCTTCACTCCCCGGAAGACATCGACAATGCGTTTACGGTTGACACGCTGATGGACTTCTACGAGGTCGCCATCAAAGTCTTCCGCTTCCAATTTGAAGATGTTTTCACGCGCGCCAGTGCCCGGGTTGGCGGCCTTATCAAGCAATAAAGGACCGCAAGACAAGGGGCGATCTCGCCCCTTACATTGCCGAAAACTGGGTTATCTGGCGGGTTGTTCAGGCAAGAATAGTATCAATAGCTGATATCAATGAAGGTCGGGTTTCGTTAGATACAATCTATGTCCTAAACTCTCTATTGGACATGGAGGAAACCTACATGGAGCCCGACAATGATCGTTGAGGAGCTTATTACCCGGCTAGTTCTTAAGGATGAGAGCAAAGCCGGGTTGAAACAGGCAGAAGCCAACATGCAGCGGCTGGCAGAGAAAGCAAAAGCCGCTGACGCGCAGATCAAGCGCTTTGCAACGGGCCTGAAAGCCGCATTCGCCGGGATCGCAGCCGGCGTAGGTATCACGGGCCTTAACGCCCTCATCAAACTGGGGGACGAATACACGACGCTTAACGCCAAAGTTCAGGGCTTTGGTTCATCGATGGAGCGCGTGAAGAAGCTTGCCAAGGATGTCGGTACTGACCTAGGTACTGTCGCCCGCGCCATGGGCACGCTTGGCAATACCGGGATGAAAGGAACGACGCTTGAGACGGTAGCGCAAACCGCCGTCGCTGGCGTCATGGCATCCGGTGGTGGTAACGCAGAGATTGCATCACTCACTACGCAGCTTTCGCAGGCCCTGAACAAGGGGGTACTGAGAGGCCAAGAGTTCCTGAACCTGATGGAGAACGCTCCGGTACTCGCTGGGGCGCTTGCCAAAGCCATCATCGGGCCGGCCGGGACTAAGGCGGCGCTGATGAAGATGGCAGAAGCCGGGCAATTGACGGCGCAAACCGTTATCCCCGCGCTTGTCAAGGTCAACAAGGAAATGCGAGGCGAGGCCGGGAAGTCTCCGCGAACGGTTGCGCAAGCTTGGAGCGATTTTGCCGGCG
>ERZ773079.2088-NODE-2088-length-11377-cov-6.725490_pt1 | contig 11377 bp, 11 predicted proteins | sample MGYA00511355_ERZ773079 | MGnify/ENA primary metagenome ERZ773079 (study PRJEB29015, sample SAMEA2737979) | human oral metagenome | biome: human oral; feature: human-associated habitat; material: dental | place: China | collected 2117 ... | reverse complement strand
AACATCTTCGCCGAGATGGTCAGCGACCTGGGCGTGGACCGCCCGACGTCGGGCGACCTCACGCCCTGGTCGCGCCAGGGCGTCATGCTGCTCAACCGGGTCCTGACGGTGCGCCCCCGGGAGCCCGCCTCCCACCGCGGCTGGGGCTGGGAGGCCGTGACCCAGCGGGCGATCGAGGCGCTGGTCGAGCGTCCGGAGCCGCTGGTCGCCATCCTGTGGGGCCGCCCCGCGCAGTCGCTGACCCCGATGCTCGGCCAGACGCCGGTCATCGCCTCACCGCACCCCTCCCCGCTGAGCGCCTCGCGCGGCTTCTTCGGGTCCAGGCCCTTCAGCCGGGCCAACGACGAGCTCGCCCGGATGGGCGCGCAGCCCGTGGACTGGCGCCTGCCCTGACGGCGGCGCACCAGCGGGCCCGGACCGGCCTGAGCGGGCGCGCCGCCCCGACGGGGCTGAGCGGGCGTCAGCCGGCGCGGTGCTGGTGCATGCGGGTGCCCGGACCGATCTGGCCCGTGGAGGACAGCGACTCGATGGCACCCGGCTTGCCGACCTCGGGGTCGGGGACGTAGCCGGTGACGGTGTCCACGCCCAGGTCGAGCAGGAGCGGGTGCATGGGCGTGGAGGGGCCCACCAGCACCGTGTGCGCGCCGCCGCTGATCGCCAGGTCGAGCAGACGGGGAGTCGACTTGTTGACGAAGCTCGACGAGGAGATGAAGACGTAGTCGGCCTCGGGCAGCAGGTACTCGCAGGCCGTGTCCGGGTAGTCGCCCGGCTCGGGGAAGCGCTCGAGGATCTGCAGGTCGGCGGCCTTCCGCAGCACCCCGCGGGCGAAGGGGAAGTGGCCGATGATCGCGGCGACCCGGCCCTCGACGGCGTCGGCGTAGGGGTCGAAGACCTCGCGCCAGGTCAGTCCCGCGCCGGTGGGGACGAAGCCCTGCTGGGCGGCGACCTCGGCCCGGGAGTACCACGAGTTGATCGCGGCCAGTCCGACGCTCGCCTCGGCCAGGTTCCAGCTCCGCACCAGGGCCGCGACATCGCGAATGGGGCGGCCCGCGTCCGGGACGTCGGCGGAGAGCGCCGGACGGCTCGTGCCTCGCATGGACCAGGCCGAGCCGATGCCGCCGGCGGAGTTGACGACCCGGGTCCACCGGGTGCCGCGGTCGGAGGCGGTGACGGTCACGTCCTCGGGCAGGTCGTCGATGAGGGTGTCGTAGATGTCCCAGGGGCTGGTCACGAGCGAGCTCCTTACAGCAGAGAGTCCTGTTCCTTAACGGGTAAGGGGCACCTTACACTGCGCGTCTCCGTGCCGGATACAGCCGGATACAGCCGGATACAGCCGGGCACGCCTGCAGGGGCTCGGCGGAGTCTCGTCCCGCGGGCCGGGAGGGCCCCGGGCCCCGGCTCACGGCCCGCTACGCCTCTGCGAGGAAGACCGCGCGAATCGCCGCGACCCGTGCCGCCAGCCTGCTGGGCGAGATGTTCCGCGAGGAGATCGGCGGCAGGGCGGCGATGAGGAAGGTCAGCTCGGTGTGCGCGCGAGCCGCCGCCCGCCGGTTCGCGCCCGGATCTCGCCAGGTGGCCGCCACGACGTCGTACCCCAGGGAGGAGACCTCCCGCTGGACCGCGTACCACGGCTCGAGGGCGGCCGGGTCGTCGGGCCGGGCGGAGGACAGCACGGCACCGGCCCTCCCGAGCTCGAAGACGAGACGACGTCGGTGATCGCGCACCAGGGAGGTCAGCGGGTGCCACGACGTCCGGTGCCGCCGACCGCGCGCAGGCGCCGCCACCGCCCCGCCGGAGCGGACGGTGGTGTCCTCCAGCCCGTCGGCGAGGTCCGCGAGGACCTTCACGAGCGAGCTCAGGGTGAGCCGGTACTGCCTGCGCACGAGCAGCACCGGGGCCCGCCGCCCCATCGACCAGGTGACGAGCACCGCCGCGCCCGCGCCGATGACCGTCTCCAGCACGCGGTCGCCCATGAGGGTCATGATCTGCGCCGAGGAGGCCGTGGGGGTGAGCATGAGTGCGAAGACGGTCACGAAGACGACGGCGACCGCGTAGTTGCGCGTCACCAGGCTCTCCAGCGCGTAGACCGAGGCGATGACCAGGCACAGGCGGACCCAGGTCGGCGGGTCGAGCGCGACGATCCCCAGGTAGACGAGCGTGCCCAGGGCCGTGCCGACGACCCGGTGGGCGGCCCGGATCGTGAGATCCGCCCGGGAGGCCCCCATGTGCAGGACGATGAGCGAGGACAGGATCGCCCAGTAGGGTCGCCCCGCCGGCGACAGGAGCGCCGCCGACGAGGCCAGGAGCACCGCCGTCGCCGCCCGCCCGGCCACCAGGCGGGGGCGGGACCCGCGCTCGGCGGCGGTGCGCAGCAGGTAGCGGGCCCTGGGGCGGCCCATGGGCACCAGGTCGAAGTTGTCCGTGATGTCGGGGTGGTCGCCGGGGAAGGACTGGGCGTGCAGGGTCGTCACCAGGCGCAGGTGCGCCCCGCGCAGGCGCTCCTCCAAAGTCCGCCCCCGGGCGGTCAGCGGCACGGTGCCGGGAGTGCGCCCGGTGCGCAGGATGTGCCAGGCGTCGTCGACGCCGATCCAGGCGCGCGAGCGCGCGATGGCGCGCTGGGAGACCAGGGAGGCGCTGTCGTCGGCGGCGGGCGCGGGCAGGCGGCAGTAGGCGGCGACGGCCTGCTCGGCCTCCTCCACGCTCTCGCGCTCGGGCGCGTACGGGTCCAGGGCGAGGAGCAGCAGGGAGGCCGCCGAGCCCAGCGCCCAGGCCAGGGCGGTGATGGGAATGAGAGTTGGAATCGTCCAGCCCTCCGCGCCCATGTAGGTGCCGAAGGCACCGGCGAAGACGGTGTTGATGGGGCCAGGCGGGCCGGTCAGGAGTGCGTGCCACGCCCACACGACCACCAGCGTCATCGCCGTCATGACCGGGGGGATGAGGGCGGGGTGCGGGGCGATGAGGATGCCGATGCTCTGGCAGGCGAGCGTCGTCGCCCCGACGGTGAGCAGGGTGCGCGCACGACGGCGCAGCGGCGCCTCGCGGCCGGAGTTGGCCACCATCGCCCCCAGCAGCCCCAGCGAGCCGCGGGCGGGCCCCAGGATGAGGACGGTCCCGATCAGGCCGAGGGCGATGGCGGTCACCCACCGCAGGGCCCGACGGGCGCGGCCCGGGGCCGGCTGGAGGGTGATGAGGCTGCGGCCCAGCCTGATCAGACCGGAGCGCCACGCGTGCATGGGATCAGGATAGGGCTCCCGAGCATGTGTGGTGAACGCGTTTAGTAAACATGTTCACTGGAGACGGGACGACCATGACGTACCCGCGCCCCGCCATTGGCGACGAGACCCGTGCCCGCATCCTCGACAGCGCTCGCCGCGATCGGGCCGGCGCCTCGGGGCCGGGCGGCGTCGCCCGCGGAGCTCACCCCGGCGTCGCGGCTCCTCCTGCGCCCCGTCGAGATTGACATTGTCGTATGAGGTAGACGGTGACACCGTCTACCTCATACGACAATGTCAATCTCGACGCGCAGCCACTGCACGGCCGGTTCCTGCGGGCGGTCGGGGCGCGACTCGGCGGTCCGGGGGCCGTGGGCTCGGCTCACACCACCCGGTAGACGTCGTCGAAGGAGAGGCGCGGGTTGCGGTCCTGGTAGGCCTCGGGCGCCGGACGGCCGACATTAATCACCAGCAGGATCTCGACGTCCTCGCCGTCGAAGAACTCGGCGGCCAGAGCCCCGGCGTCGTCGCCGTTCATGGGGCCCGCCGCGAGCCCCACGGCCCGGACGGCCTGGATGAGGAAGCCCACCTGGACGAGGGCCGACGTCCGCGCCCACCGCGCGCGCATCGCTGCGCCGTTGGCGTTGAGGAAGTCCCGGTATGTCTCGCCGCGCGGGTGAAGGTGCGGCAGCGAGTCGTCGAAGGAGCGGTCCGCGGCGCACACGAGGGTGAGCGGGGCGCCGGTCGCCTGCTTCCGGTTGCCGGATGGCAGGCAGGGCAGGAGGCGGGCACGGGCCTCGGTGGACCGGACCGCGACGACGCGCAACGGCTGGGCGCTGACGGCCGTCGGCGCCCACTTCGCCAGGTCGTGGATGGCCCGGAGCTGGGCGTCGGTCACCGGCTCGTCGGTGAAGGCGTACGCGGTGCGGGCGCCGCCGAAGAGCAGCGTGGCATCGGCATCGGTGAGGGCGGACTCGACCGGGACGGGGGCTGGAACCGGAACGGGCGGGACAGGGGCCATGGTTCGATTGAAGCACGTGCGCCAGCGGCTGTCAGGGGTGCCGGCGGGTCCTGGCCAACTGCAAGGCGCACATTGCTCCGCACCCCGTTGGAGTCGAACATCCGGATGACTGCTCCTCTCGACGAGGGGAAGTCCGCAAGAAATGTCGGCCCGCGGTGGGCATCATGGGGCCCATGAGAGAAGCGATCGAGTCGTTCGACGTCGTCGGCCTGCCGCTGCGGACCTCCAATCGCGAGGCGGCGCGCACGATCCCCGCCCACTGGGAGGCGGCCGCCGCGGCCGGGCTGGTCGGCGGGCCAGCAACCGAGTCCCGAGAGACCCATGAGACCTACGCCGTCTACACCGACTACGAGTCCCCGGGCGACGACGCGGACGGCGTCTACACCCTCGTTATCGGCCGGCGCGCGCAGCCGGGTGCGTCGGTGCCCGACCGCCTGAGGACCGTGACGGTTCCGGCCTCCACCCGGGAGGTCGTCGCCGTGACCGGCGCCCGACCCGAGCAGGTCGCGGAGGCCTGGGCCGGAATCTGGGCGCGCAAGGACCTGGAGCGCGACTACCGCGCCGACTACGAGTGCTACGGGACCGACGGCGGCATCCGCCTGTCCGTGGGAGTCCGCACCACCCCATGAGGGCCGAGCAGTACCAGCGCCAGCTCGACGCGGTGACCGACCACATCTACACCCATCTCGACGACGATCTCAGCCTCGACCTACTCGCCCGGGTCTCCGGGTTCTCGCCCTACCACTGGCACCGCATCTACCGGGCCGTGCGCGGCGAGACCGCGGCCCAGACCGTGCGCCGCCTCCGCCTGGAGCGTGCGGCCGCCATGCTGACCGGAACCTCCTGGCCCCTGGAGCGGATCGCTCGGCGGGCCGGCTTCCGCTCCACGGATGCCTTCAGCCGGGCGTTCGTCCGTGCTTACGGTCTCACCCCGGGTCGCTTCCGTGCCGACGGGAATCCCGCCGCGCCTCGCCGGCCGAAGCAGGCCGGCGGCTCTCAGCACCCCGGTGCGGCGTCGAGCCAAGAAGGTCCGAGTCCCGGCCCGGTGCGGGTCGAGGAGCGCTCCGAGCTCCGGCTCGCCGTCGCGGACCATCAGGGGTCCTATATGGACATCGGACGGGCCTTCGCCCGGGTCGTCGACCGCATGGGGGCGCCGGGATCCAAGGTCGCGATCTACGACGATGATCCCGACGCCGTGCCCGAGGCGGCGCTGCGCTCGACGGCGGGCGTCGTCGTCGATCCGGAAGCGGAGGTGCCCGAGGACCTGGGGAGTCGGGTCGTGCCCGCCGGCCGGTACGCAGTCATGCGCTACACCGGTCCCTACTCCGCTATGCACGCCGCCTATCTGTGGCTCTACGGCCAGTGGCTGCCCGCCTCCGGGCAGGAGCCTCGGAACCATCCGGTGGTCGAGGAGTACCTCACCGACCCCGCCACGACGCCGCCCACCCGTGCGGTCACCGACATTCTCCTGCCGCTGCGCTGACCCGACCGGCACCGGAGCGCTCGTCCACCGGTCTCGGCGAGGGCCTGACTGGAGGACTCACTGGAGGAGCAGCGGTGCGAAGGCGCTGAGGTCCACCAGGACATGGAGAATGACGGGGTACCAGAGGTTGCGGCCGCTTGCGACGTACAGGACTCCGCAGGCGATCCCGAAGACGACATGGCCGATGACGTTGAGGGTCTCCGAGAGCGTGAACGCGCTCATGTGCATCGCTCCGAACAGGGTGCCGGAGACCAGGACGGCGACCCGTGCTCGCGAGTACCGCTCAATGAGCTCGATGAGGAGCTGCCGGAAGAACAGCTCCTCCACGAAGGGGCCGAGGACCCCCGCGACTGCGACGAAGAGGAGGGGCGGGAGCATATTCGAGATGCGGAGGACGCCGTCGTCGTTCTGCAGCGCCGCGCCCGACAGGCCCGTGACCCGCAGCAGGAGGTCGGAGAGCCAGTAGCCGGCGGTCTCGGCTGCGAGCGCTCCGATGAGGCCCGCCAGCAGTATCAGCGCCGCTCGGCGTCTACGGGCCGCGATCTGCCTGGCCGCCCGGGCCAGCCGGCGGCGGAAGCCGAAGCATCCCAGGCAGAACAGCACCACGAAGAGTGCCATGCTGACGAGGCCGCGGTAGTCGCTCGGGATCAGGAGCCTGCCCAGATGGAGGAGGAAATGGCCCGCATAGACGACGGCGAAGGCGCCCTGCGCGATGCGGGTCGCCCCGGCGGTGCCAGGATGGTGCTCGCCGAGTCGGCGGGGACTGGTGGAAGCGGTCATGCGGCAAGCGTGCCGACACGATCGCACAGGGGCTATCGCCTACCGGGAGGAGCGGCGACACGCGCCTCGGACCCCGGTCCTATGCCGAACGCCGACGACCCGGGCCGGGCGGGACCGGGACGATGGGAAGGAGCATATCCCCGAGATGAGTGGTCCCCGAGGAGCGCAGCAGGCGACGCCCGGGCGCCGACTCGCTTACTACGCTCCTTTCCCCCTTACTGTACGAGGAGAAGGAGCGTAGTAAGGGGAAAGGAGCGTAGTAAGCGCTGGGACACCAGATGAGCGACTCCGCGGGTACCGGTTCTGCGCGGTTCTCGTGGCCGTGCCGCCGGGCCGCGGAATCACGCCGATCCTCAAGGTGCCCGGGGCTGTCGGCCGGCTTGAAGGCGCGTGGGACGATCACTTCTCCCACCCCGGAGCCAGTCAGCCAGCGAGATGATCGGCTGCCGGTCCGGCGGGCGCGGCCGCCGGGCCTGCGGGCCGGTCCCACGCCGGAACGTGACGAAGGTACGTTCACGTTGGGGAGCGCACTCCACCCGGCGCGGCCCACCCGGCGCGGCTCGTCCGGAGCGCCCCGCATCCCCATTGGAATCACTCATCTGGGAAGCGCGGGTACCGGTTCTGTCACAGCTCACGCGGACCCGCGAGCACGTTTCGACGGTGTGGTTGAATACGGGCGGCTGGACGCCACCGTTCCCCTTCTGCCCGAGGTTCCCAATGACTGCGCCTTTCAGGCCCTCTCCCTCTCCCCTTCCGTCCTCTTACCCCGTTCCTTCGCATTATCCTCCGTCGGCGTCTCGGCGTCGCGGACTTCTTCGTAAGTCCGTAAAATCCATACCCTTTGTTCTGGCCTTCCTCCTCGGTATCGGCATTGGCGCTTCCGGCTCCTCCAGCAACGCGACTCCGACCCCGGCGCCCGCCCCCTGTCCGGAGGCGACCGTGGTCTACTCGCCGACGCCGGTGCCCACGGTCGTCCACACCCCGACGCCCGTGCCCACCATCGTCTACAGCCCGGCTCCGGCAACGCGGGCTCCGGAGGAGCAGACCACGCCCGAGCCCGCCCCCGTCCCCCGGACTGAGGACGAGGGCCCGGCGAGCGAGCAGGATGCCGGCGCCCCGAGCGGGCAGGGTGCCGGCGCTCCGGATGACGGCGACTCCTCGAGCTCCGAGGAGGGCCCCGCGGCCCAGTCGGAGCCCCGGAGCACCTACTACCGCAACTGCGATGCGGCCCGAGCCGCCGGCGCCGCCCCGCTCTATCGGGGCGAACCCGGATATCGTTCCGGGCTGGATCGTGACAACGACGGCATCGCCTGCGAGTGGAAGTAGATTCGGAGTGGGAAGTAGGTCGAGGAGACGGCGGCTGCAGGGCGGGTCGGGGCGGGTCGACCCGTTGACGATGCTCTCCTGCCCCGGCGGAGTGCCGCGCCTCAGGCGTCCGCGCGGGTGAGGCGCAGGATCCCGCCCGCCTGGGCCGCCGTCGTCCAGACCAGGATCGTCAGCCCGGCCGTGACGACGTCGGCCCGTGGGGCGGCCCCCGCCACCCAGGTCTGCCCCGCCGCACCCGGCAGCCAGCGGACCGTGTCTCCGAGGAGCGCGGCCAGCTGAGGGGCGATCACGACCAGTAGGACCGCAGTCGTCGCCGCTGCCGTCGTGTGTCGCAGCATCTCGCCGATACCGGCGGCCAGAAGAAGCACCGCCGTCAGCCATGCGACGGTCCGGACGCCGGCCTCCGGGGCCGCTGTCGGCACCTCCGGGCACGCCAGCACTCCTGTCGCCACCAATACCGTTGCGCTCGCCAGCCCCGTCCCCGCCAGCACCGCGAGGCGCGCGAGAGCCACGCGCCCCCTCGCCGGTGTCACCAGCAGCGTTATTGCCCCCTGTCCGCCGGAGTGCTCGCTTCCAGGGGCGAGGATCCCCGCGGCCAGGAAGCCGATCTGCACCGTCTGCGTCCACGTCGGGGCGATCTGGTCGAATCCGAACGAGCTCCCGTCCGCGTCGTTCTGGAACGCCGACAGCACCAGCGCACCACCGGCGGCGCAGGTGACCAGGAGCGTCCACCGCAGCGAGGGCAGGGTCGCCGCCTTCACCAGCTCGCTGCGCACCGCGCGCAGCCACAAGCCGCAGCCCGTCGGGTCCGCACTGCTCCGTTGCCCGCGTCGCTCCCACTCCTGCCTGCTCTGCTCCAACCCGCTCACGCGTCCCTCCTCATCCACACCCAGCAGCAGGCCGCCATGCAGCCGATCACCCACGCCGCACAGACGGCCGAGGCCGCGGGCACTGACAGGAGCGCTGTGAGCCGGTCGTGGTTCAACGTCTCCGGACCCCCGACAAGACGCGCCATCGCAGCATCCGGGAGGAACCTGGCCGCATCTGTCGACCGGATCAGCAGCGCCCCCGGCGCGATCGCCGTGGACATCGCGATGAGCGCCGTCATCGAGACCAGTGCGCTCCGCGTCGCCACCGCCAGCGCCATCGACGCCGTCGCGCTGAACAGCCACCACGCGAGCAGCCCGGCGAGTCTGTGCCAGGGGATGGGGCTGAAGGGCGCCCAGGAGCAGAGCTCGTGCCGGGCCACCGCGAACGCCACGGCCGTGGTCAGGGCGAGCAGCGCCGTCGCAGCCCCAACCACGACCACCAGCTTCGCCGCCACGCAGGCCCCGCGCCGCGGGGCGACGAGCATCGTCGTCACCACTTGCCGCGATGCGCCGCTCGTGCGCGGATCGCGCGTGTACTCACTGACCATCACGCACGCCGCCAGCACCACGATCCCCGTGGTCCCGAAGACGATGCTCGCGATGCTCGCGTCGGAGAGGCCGCCCGGTGTGCCGGCGCCCTGCGCCGAGGCTTTCGAGGACATGTCGCGGTCGTTGATGTACTCCACGACCACGGGCAGCGCCAGGGCCAGCGCCGTACCCAGCCATACTCCGGGAAGGCCCGCGGCCTTGAGCGCCTCGGCCTTGAGGGAGCGGCCGAATGCTGCCGCTGTCAACGCGCCCGTCGCCCCGCTCATGACCGGCTCTTCCCGTTCGCGCCCGGACCGGTCAGGGAGAAGAAGGCCTCCTCCAGGCTGGAGTGGCCGGAGGCGACCTCGGCCAGCGTGCCGGCCGCGCGCACCCGCCCGTCCGCGATGACGACGACGTCGTCGGCCACCTCGGCGAGTTCGGCCAGCACATGACTGGAGACCAGCACCGTGCCCCCGGCCTCGGCCCGCGACCGCAGCAGTGTGCGGATCCAGCGGATGCCGTCGGGATCCAGGCCGTTGACCGGCTCGTCCAGGACGAGCACCTCCGGGTCGCCCAGGAGCGCGGCGGCCAGGCCCAGACGCTGGCTCATCCCCAGGGAGAGGGTGCGCACCCGGCGTCCGGCGGCCCCGCCCAGCCCGACGACGTCGAGCACCTCCGCTACCCGCCGGTGCGGGATCCCGGCGCCGGCCGCGGTCCACGTCAGGTGCGCCCGGGCCGTGCGCGAGGGGTGTGCGCCGGAGCCGTCGAGCATTGCGCCCACCACGCGCAGCGGTTCGCGCAGTTCGCGGTAGGGGCGCCCGCCGATGAGCGCGCGCCCGCCGTCGGCCCGGTCCAGTCCCAGCAGGCACCGCAGGGTCGAGGACTTCCCGGCGCCGTTGGGGCCTGCGAAGCCGGTGACACGGCCCGGGCGGGCCTGCAGGCTCACGCCGTGGAGCACCTCCCGCTCCCCGTGTCGTTTGACGAGGTTCTCAATACTGATCATGAGCCCACCCTCGCCGCGCCGGGCCGCGGCGCGCATCGGCCGCCGGGCCGAATACCGGGCCGGCGTCTCGGACCCAGGTCCGTCAGACCCTGGTTCGATGAAGCCCCCGGGCCGTCCTCCTAGACTGACCGCGTGCCCGCCCTCGACGCCCTCTCGCGCCACTCCGCGCTCGGACGCGCCATTACGGGCGCCGCTGCGCTCATCGTCGGCGTCGGCCTCCTCATCGGTGTCTACCCGGCCCCCTCCCCGCGCATTCAGATGACGATGATTCTCGCCATGACGGGTCTCGTCGCCGCCGCCCTGTGGCTGCGACGGCGCGACCGGCGCGTCTACGAGTGGCGCCTGGCGCAGGAGACGGCCGCGCGCGCGGTGGCCGAGGACCGCCTCGTCATCGCCCGCGAGCTGCACGACGCCGTGTCCGGGAACCTGGGCGCCATCACCGTGCGCTGCGCCGTGGCCCGGCGCCTCGAGACCACCCCCGACGGGCTGCGGACCGCACTTGACGACGTCGAGACCGCCTCCCGTGAGGCCACCGACGCGTTGCGGCGCATGCTCGCCGTCCTGCGCGATGAGAGCAGGCCCCCGACGCCCGGGGCCGTGGCGGCGGTTTCGACTGGAGCGCCGGGCGGCGCACCAGTACCTGAACCCGCCCCCGTCAACAGTCTCGCCGAGAGCCTTCGGGAACTGATCGGCAAGGCCCGCCGCACCGGCGTCACCGTCGATCTCGACGCCGATGCGTACACCGGCGCAGATGCGGACGTCGCCCAAGCCGCGGCAAAGGCCGACGGTCTCCCGGCTCCGACGGCCCAGGCCGCTGCCCAGGTCGTGGCCGAGGCCCTGGCCAACACCGCCCGCCACGCCGGCCCCACGCGCGCCCGCGTGACCCTCCGCCGGGAGCCGGGACTGCTGCGCATCGCCGTCGTCGACGACGGGCCCGCGACCGGCTGGGAGCCTCACCCCGGGGCCGGGCAAGGACTGCGCGGACTCCATGAGCGCCTGACAGCGCTCGGCGGGACCCTGACCGCCGGCCCCCGCGCCGACGCGCCCGGCTTCGCCATCGAGGCGACGCTGTCCGCCGAACCCCACGGGAGGTCCCATGACTGAGGCCGTTCCCGGGCCGGGAAGCGCCCCCATCCGGGTCCTCATCGCCGAGGA
>ERZ773079.2086-NODE-2086-length-11378-cov-4.406606_pt1 | contig 11378 bp, 10 predicted proteins | sample MGYA00511355_ERZ773079 | MGnify/ENA primary metagenome ERZ773079 (study PRJEB29015, sample SAMEA2737979) | human oral metagenome | biome: human oral; feature: human-associated habitat; material: dental | place: China | collected 2117 ... | reverse complement strand
TCCGCGCCGACTGTGCGGGAAGGCTCGGCCGAGGGCGGGGCTGACGGTGTGCCTGATGATGGTGCGGGTGTTGCGGACACAGCCATCACACCTCCCGTCCGGCTGGGCTGGACATGGGAACAGACTGGGCGCGCGCGCCTGCGGCCGGCGGACAGTCAACCGGCCTGGCCGTGGCGCTCCTGCGAGAGGAACGGGCAGAAACGTCCTGGTTCAATGGGAAAGGCCCTTCGCAATCGTTTCGGAGGTCACGCGCAGCAGATCCAGATAGGTCGGCACCGGGCCGTCCGGCTCGCTGAGCGAATCCACATAGAGTACACCCCCATAGTGTGCTCCCGTTTCGCGCGCAACCTGCCTTGCGGGCGCATCCGGCACCGTACTTTCACTGAAAACAGCCGGAATGTGATGCTTCTTCACCGCATCGATCACGCGGCGCACCTGCTGCGGCGTTCCTTGCTGGTCGGCGTTGATCGGCCACAGGTACAGCTCCTTCAGCCCGAAATCGCGTGCCAGATAGCTGAAGGCCCCCTCGCTGGTCACCAGCCAGCGCTGCTGTTCGGGCAGGCGGTCCAGCGTGGCGCGGATCGGCCCGACCGTGTCGGCGATCTTCTTCTTGTAGGCCTCGGCATTGGCCCGGTAGATATCGGCATGGGCCGGGTCGTACTTCACCAGTGCATCGCGGATGTGCCCTTCTGGTCTCGTTAAAACGTTTTATCAAAGCCCTCTCTGAAGCCTCGATAAACAGTATTCTACAGTCGATATTCTCATCTGACTTGAGAAGATTTATATACTCTTTCATATCGGAAAAGTAGGCCCCGCCACGTGCATCGAAAACGAATACCGCCTTTTCTATCTGTTTCTTGGACGACTTTGTAAGTTCAATAAAGTTGGTAATCAAAGCAGGAGGCATATTGTCGACACAATAGTATCCCCTGTCCTCAAACCAGTCCATGGCATTGGTCTTTCCCGCTCCGGAAAGTCCGGTTACAACTACAAGTTTCATCTTTTCCATTATACAACCTCTTAAATATGCTCTATGTTTACAATTCTATCGAAATCAAGTCCTGCGACATAGGCTCTGCCGAGTCCTCCCTCATACAGTCCTACATTCTCAGGTATATGAGCGTCACTGCTTATAACAAAACTTACGTCATACTTTGATGCTATCTTAATACCTTCATCGTTAAGGAAGGGGTGCTTCATGTTTATCTCAAGCCATGTCCCTCTGTCCTCACACGCCTTTGCAATCTCATCAATGTCGAATCTCCCCTTATCTCCGGGATGCGTGAATATCTTAAGTTCGTTTTCATATATACACTTAACACACATATCCGTATTTTTTATGAGCAGCTTCTTTCCCCAATTCTCCGGGTAAGCGTGTCTGAAATCCAGCCAGTTTTTTACACAATATCCATGCAAAACTCCGTAATGATAGCCTGCATGCAGAAAATCTAAATATCTTAAATCCTCTGCATTCACATCCGTATGATTGCCACAGTTCAAAACATTTGCCTCTACACTGAGGTAAAGTTCAATTTCCGGATATACTCTCTTCAGCCTGTCTATCTCAGTTCTCATCACAGGAAGCGAAGACCTCTTTATCCCGTAGGTCAAATGTCCCGGTCCGTGATCAGATATTGCAAGTCCCTTCAGGCCCTTTGATATCGCAACCTTTACATTATCCTCAATGGATCCTTTTCCGTGCGAAAAGGTTGTGTGAGTATGATAATCAAAAGTCATGCGGTACTGCGATATAAAGCTTTCTATCTCACTTACGCTATAAGCCAATTATCCTCACCTCCGGTTCAAGTCTCACTCCAAACTTATCAAAAACGGTATTCTGGACCAGATGCATAAGGTCTACAATGTCGTCGGTCGTCGCATTACCGGTATTAATAACGAAACCGCAGTGCTTGCTCGAAACCTGGGCACCACCGACGCTTACTCCTTTGAGACCCGCATCCTCTATCAGCTTCGCTGCGAAATATCCCTCAGGCCTTTTGAAAAAGCTTCCGGCACTTGGAAACTCGAGCGGTTGCTTTGATGTTCTCTTCTTTGTCAGTTCTGCCAGTTTTTCCTCTATCTCGGTTCTATCTCCCCTCGGAAGTCTCAAAGTTGCCGAAACAACAATCTCCTTCGTCTCCTGTAGCCTGCTGTGTCTATAACTAAGCCCTAGATTATCTGCGGGCACTGTCTTTAGCTCCCACTTGCCATCTGCGTTAGGTGAAAGAAGTTCCACCGATTCCAGAACATCAATCATTTCACCACCGTATGCACCGGCGTTCATAAAGACAGCACCACCTATGCTTCCGGGGATTCCCGAAGCAAATTCAAAGCCGGCAAGGCTCTCTGCGAATGCTTTCTTAGCAATCTTTGACAAGAGAGTGGCCGCCATGCACTTTAGACGAACTTCGTCTCCATCATCGATTACCTCTATCTCATCAAAACCCTTTCCAATAGTTACGACTGTGCCATCGTATATCCCGTCCAGAAACAGAGTGTTACTTCCGTTTCCTAAAAACAGATACTCTTCCTTTGATTCTGAAATCTCGTTCATAACCTGTTCAAGTTCAGAAACGCTATCGCAAATTACAAGCCTCTTGGCACGTCCGCCACACCTGAAGCTGGTATATTTTGACATAGGCGCATTGTCTATTATATTCATTAACGGATTTCCTCCTTATCAATTTTGTATTTACTGAAATCCTCATAGCTGATGGTATCAGAATCCATACCCTTTGCTTCAAGCCTCCTGTTTATACTTAGCGATAGATAATAGTTGATTATCGCAAAGACCGGAACACCGAGCACCATTCCTATAAACCCGAATAAGCCTCCTCCGATTACGATTGAGAATAGAACCCAAAAGCTTGCGATACCCGTTGTATTGCCCAGTATTGCAGGTCCTATGATGTTACCGTCAACCTGCTGCAACACGAAAATCAAAATCAGGAAATAAAGCGAGTAAATCGGACTTACGAGCAAAATTATAATCGTAGACGGAATTGCCCCGATAAACGGTCCAAAGAATGGAATGATATTCGTTATTCCTATAATTACGCTTATCAAAATCGGGTATGGAAAGCCTAAGATTTTCATTAGTATAAAGCATATGATTCCAATGATTATTGAGTCGATTATTTTACCGTTGATAAATCCGCCGAATGTTCTGTTAGTATGTCTGGCAAAATCAAATATAGAATCCGCTTTCTCCTTTGGCAGCATCGCTATTATCAGCTTTTTGAACTGTCCCTGAAAGCGTTCCTTGCTGTTTAACATATACACACATGCTATGACTCCAATCATCACATTCATTATGGTTTTGAGAGTGAGCAACACCTGTGTAGAGATCTGAGTTACCACGGTTCCCATCCCGGGAAGAAGCTTGGTCTGTGCGAGCTCGACTAAATTTGTCTGAACCTGACTGTATATCTCAGTTATTCGCATCGCCATCCTTCTGTTTTCCATCTTAGCGGTAATATCCGAGAAAAAGGCGCTGAGCTGCTCAAGTCTCTGTGGCAGCGTCTTCAAAATCCCCGTAATGCTCTCTATTACCTGAGGCACTATCAAAGCGACAAGCCCTGCGACTACCCCAATCAGGCAGATTACAGAAACTACCGATGCTATAAGCTTGCATATGGAAAAAATTCTCTTTTTGTTCCTAAAGCGCTTCCCCAGAGTTCTATATAGAACGCGCACCGTACCGTTATATACCGGGCACAGCAAGTACGCCATTACAAATCCGTAGATAAATGGTGAAATTATTGTTTTAATTGTGTCCAGACTTTCCTTAAAAGAATCGTAATTTCCCACAATCTGGTTGAAGATAATCAAAAGCGCTCCAACGATAAAAAACCTGAGCATCAGCTTCGTATACCTGCTTTTAAGTAGTTTTTTCACCCTAAACTCCTTCTTCCTTAACCTGTCTAAAATCCGTCGCTGTAGTTGAGCATATTCCTAAGATTACCGCTCTTCCTCCGTTCCTCCTTAACACCGCATACAGTGCTGTAAAGAACTATATTTGCAAAGAGCTTATCTCCTTCGGTCGTTATCACCGCACAAGAAGGTTCACTTCCTCCTCTGGGTTCACTGAGGCTTCCCGGATTTACAATCAAAACACCATCGCGCTCCACGCATAGCGGCTTATGCGTATGCCCGAAGCATATAGCCCTGCAATCGTAATTCTTTGCCTCTTCGACTATACCATCAAGAGCATATCCCACACCATAGTCGTGTCCATGCGTAACAAATATATCCCCTGCATTCGTTTTAACAATCGTAAAGTCCGTGCCCATATGCATGTCACAATTGCCGTTCACTGCTATAACCTCGATACCAGGAAACCTTTCTGCCAGCTTCTCCGCATCCCTTTTATTATCTCCACAGTGAATTATAAGATCTATGCCCTTGATGCTGCTTACAAGATTGACTGCTCTTTTTATATCACCATGTGTGTCGCTAATAACAAGTATTTTCATAAATCTATTTGCCCTGCTCGTAGTAGCTCTTCATCTCGGCCTCCGGAACCATGCTTCCGCCGGTAGCCCAAAGGATGTGAGTTGCGTTCTTCATCTTTGATTTTAGATTCTTATCGCTTAGCCTTTCCAGATTTTTAGTCACGTGCATTGGTCCTGTAAAGGAAGCGCATGCCGAAGGCTCAATAAAGATATTCTCAGAGTCGGCGAGTTTCGTCAGGAAAGGATAAAGCTTGTCATCCTCTATTGTAAAGCATGCTTCTAGCAAGGTTGACATTATATCTCCAACGAGTCTGGATGCCCTGCCCACAGCAAGTCCATCGGCAGCGGTTTTACCATCTAATCCTATGTCTGAGACAGCTATGCCGTCGTTAAGTCCTGTAGCAAGGCCTAAAGTCATGCAAGGCGCATGAGTAGGTTCTGCAAACAAAACATGTATGTTCTTTCCATAGATTTCCTTAAGTCCAAAAGTGACTCCGCCAGGTGCTCCGCCAACTCCACAAGGTATGTAAACAAATACCGGATGCTCATCATCACAAACTATTTCCGCATCCTCAAACTGCTTTATGATTCTCTTTGCGGCAACTGCATATCCCATGAATAGGTCAAGTGATCCCTCATCGTCTACGAAGTGGCACTTGTCATCACCCGCTGCAATCTTGCGACCCTCGGCAACAGCCTTCTGGTAGTCGTCTTCGTACTCAATAACAGTAACTCCCTTAGATCTCAAAAGAGACTTTTTCCACTCTCTGGCATCAGCTGACATATGAACTGTCACCTTAAAACCAAGCTTTGCACTGATTATTCCTATCGAAAGTCCAAGGTTCCCTGTCGATCCTACAGCGACGCTGTACTCCGAAAACAGCCTCATGCAATCCTCACTCATGAGCTTTGAGTAGTCGTCATCTTCATTAAGAAATCCGTGTTCCATAGCTACTTTCTCGGCAAACTTGAGCACCTCATAGATGCCTCCTCTAGCTTTGATTGAGCCGGAAACAGGCAGATGTGAGTCCATCTTAAGGAATAGCTTTCCATCAAAATCACAAGATGTCATCTTCTCAAGTTCCTTCTTCATATTAGGAATTTCTCTTAGCGGAGACTCTATGATTCCCTTTGTTTTCTCAGTCTCAGGAAAAGCAGCCTGTATATATGCTGCAAAGCGAGCAAGCCTTGCCTCCGCATCATCAATATCGCTCATTCCATACTCAAGCTTTCTCTCCTCATCAGCTCTCTCGTTTAACCAAAAAACCTCTTTGGCATCCGCCATTTCCGCAACTACCGGGTACATCACCTTTAGCTTTGTAATATCCATATTCCCACCTCGAAAAATTTTATAAAAAATCGCATTGCTTATCTTACTATTACTACACTTATTATTACACTTTGATTATACCATTTATTATATTCTTTTGATACACAGTTTCTGTTTAATTAACATACAATGTGTGATATACTTTAGTAATGTTATATCCGGTCGATAATGTGGAGGATTTAGATGACTTTCAAATCTGATATTGATATTGCTCAAGCATGTAAAATGCAGAATATAACCGAGATAGCAAAACTTGCCGGAATCGACGAGGAATATCTAGAGCTATACGGTAATTATAAGGCAAAGGTAAACTATAAATTACTAAAAGACATTAACAAGAAACATGGTAAGCTTATCCTTGTTACAGCGATAAATCCGACCCCGGCAGGAGAGGGCAAGACGACCACGACTGTCGGTCTTGCAGATGCTCTTCGCAAGCTCGGTAAAAATTCAATGATGGCTATTAGAGAGCCTTCCCTGGGACCTGTTTTTGGAGTCAAGGGTGGTGCCGCAGGTGGTGGATATGCACAGATAGTACCTATGGAGGACATCAACCTTCACTTTACAGGAGATTTCCACGCTATCGGTGCGGCAAACAATCTCCTCGCAGCTATGCTTGATAACCACATCCAGCAGGGAAATGAGTTAAACATAGATCCTCGCCGTATCACATGGCGTAGGGCTGTAGATATGAACGATCGCCAACTCAGAAACATAGTAATAGGACTAGGCGGCAAGGCCAACGGGACTCCTAGAGAAGATGGCTTTGATATAACAGTCGCAAGTGAGATAATGGCAGTTCTTTGTCTCTCAAGCGACATCGAAGACCTAAAAAATAGACTGGCAAGAATAATAGTTGGATATTCCTACGATAACAAACCGGTAACAGCGGGCGACCTCAAGGCTCAGGGTGCTATGTCTGCACTTCTAAAGGATGCACTCAAGCCTAACCTTGTTCAGTCACTGGAGGGTACACCGGCCTTTGTTCACTGCGGACCTTTTGCCAATATAGCACACGGCTGTAACTCGATAACAGCTACTCGCATGGCACTTGCTCTCAGTGAATACACAGTTACAGAAGCAGGCTTCGGTGCAGACCTTGGTGCCGAAAAGTTTCTGGATATCAAGTGCCGCATAGCAGGATTGAAGCCGGATGCAGTCGTCATCGTAGCTACCGTAAGAGCGCTCAAGTTCAACGGTGGAGTTCCAAAGGATCAGCTCAATAACGAGAACCTGGAGGCTCTTGAGAAAGGGCTCCCTAACCTGCTCAGGCACGTATCAAATATCACTGAGGTTTACAATCTCCCCGCAGTTGTTGCAATCAATGCATTTCCTACGGACACGGAAGCTGAGCTTAATCTCATAAGGACAAAGTGCGAGGAACTGGGCGTAAATGTAGCGCTAAGTGAAGTTTGGGCAAAGGGTGGCATCGGCGGAAAAGAGCTGGCAGAAGAGGTGATTAGACTCTGCGAAAAGCCAAACGAATTCCGATTTGCTTACGATAACTCGCTTTCAATCAAAGAAAAAATTGAAGCTATAGCAAAGAAGATATATCACGCTGATTCAGTGAATTTTGTCGAGAAAGCGCCTAAACAGCTTGCGGAGCTCGAAGAACTAGGCTTCGACAAGCTTCCTATCTGCATGGCAAAAACTCAGTATTCATTCTCGGATAATCCGGCTTTGCTCGGAGCACCGAGGAATTTCAGCATCTCAGTTAGAAACCTAAAAGTATCTGCAGGAGCAGGCTTCATCGTCGCCTTGACAGGAGATATCATGACCATGCCCGGACTTCCAAAGAAACCGGCAGCTGAGAGAATAGATGTCGATAACGAAGGAAAGATTACGGGGCTGTTCTAGTTTTTCAGAGGTGATTTTTATAGTTTTATAAATATTTCATTGTGTACGGTTTGAGGATGCTATTTTACGCCTCAGATTGAAGGGTATAGGTATTAAATGATAAAATCATATAACATAGAAGAATTTCTCGATGTATTGTCTTCATCAAGTCCTACTCCGGGAGGTGGTGGTGCCAGCGCTCTGGCAGGTGCAATCGGTGTATCTCTCGGGCATATGGTAGGAGCTTTAACCAGCGGAAAGAAAAAATATGAGAATGTGCAGGGCGAAATCGAAATACTGCTGAAGCAGGCGGAGGAACTCACAAGAAGTCTCACAGATTGTATTCAAAAGGACGCAGATGCCTTTGCTCCTCTGGCAAGGTGCTATGCACTTCCAAAGGATACGCCCGGTAGAGACAGGATTATGGAGGGCTGTCTTCAGCAGGCTGCCTCAGTTCCACTTCGCGTCATGCAATTAGCAGCTCAGGCTATAGAAATTCAGAGGGAGTTTGCAATCGTCGGAAGTCCACTCGTTGTCTCAGATGCAGCGACAGGAGTTGCCCTTTGCCGCGCCTCACTTATGGGGGCATTGGTTAATGTAAAAGTAAACACCAAGCTGATGAAGGATAGATGCTATGCGGATATGGTCAATGCAGAGGCGGAAACCCTTGCGGACCAGTACTGCAAGCTTTCAGAGGAAATTTTCTATAATATATTGGAGAGATTTTAAATGACAGATATATTAAAGGGAGCACCACTCGTTGACAAGATTTGTAAAGAGTTAATCGCTAAGGTTGAAGATCTGTCAAAGCAAAATATCAAACCTTGTCTTGCCATAGTTAGAGTTGGTGCAAAGCCTAATGACATAAGCTACGAAAACACCATCCTAAAGCGTTGCGACAATATAGGCGTACTTGCAAAACAAGTAGTTCTTACCGATGATATTCTTGCAGATGACTTCTATGCTGAACTGGAAAAGCTGAATGAAGACAGCAGCGTCCACGGAATACTGATGTTTAGACCTCTTCCTGCACACATAGATGGTGATAAAGCACGTAATATAATTACTGCATCAAAGGACGTAGACGGTTCAACCGACGCTTCCCTTACAGGAATTTTTACGGATAGCGAAGTCGGCTTCCCACCGTGCACTGCTCAGGCAGCAATGGAAATATTAGATTTCTACGGAATTGAGATTAGCGGCAAGAATGCCGTTGTCTTAGGACGTTCCCTCGTAATCGGAAAGCCTGTTGCGATGATGCTTCTTAGAAGGAACGCAAGCGTGACCATATGCCATAGCAGAACCAATAATGCAGATGAGATTTCGCGTTCAGCAGACATACTCATAGCATGCACAGGTCGACCTGAGAGCGTAGGTCCTAAATATGTAAACAAAAACCAGTGTATAATAGATGTCGGTGTCAGCTATAGCGAGGCAAAGCAGAAACTTTGCGGAGATGTAGATTATGATGCGGTTTCCGATAAGGTCGCTTCCATAACCCCGTTTCCAGGTGGTGTGGGCGGCGTTACATCAACCATACTAGTTAAGCATCTTGTCGAAGCAGCAGCAAGACATGCATGCTCTAGATAGACTAACAAGTTTTAACTAAATATTTTAATGTCAGAGTAGGATTTGGCGCGTTAAGTGTCGCAGGATGGGAGTTGTCTGCGAACGAAAGGAATTTATTCCTGCGGTGCCAATTCCGCATCCGCTGCCACTTTAGATTCTTCTTTTGTGGCATAGCCGTGAAAGGAGTTTTTTAGTGAAAACAAACACAAAACAGATGACACTGAATTCAGTGCTGGCCGCTATATGCGCGACCCTCGCCTTCCTTGCAATTTCAACACAGGGATTAAAGATTACCTTTGAGAGCCTTCCCGTTCTCATAGGTGCATTGTTATTTGGACCGCTAAGCGGAGCTGCAATAGGCACGCTTGGTACCGTAATCTATCAGTTACTCAAATTCGGTGTCACCATTACAACACCGCTTTGGATTCTCCCATACACCATCTACGGACTGTATGTGGGCTGCTATGCAAAGCGCTGCAGCTTCAAACTGAGTACCAAGCAGACATTCTTCATCGTAATTTCAGGAGAACTTTTAATTACAATGATCAACACGATTTCACTCTACATAGACAGCCATATCTATGGATACTACTATCCTGCTTTGATTGTCGGACTTCTGCTTCCAAGACTTGGAATCTGTATTGCAAAGGGAATTGCATTTTCACTGATTGCACCTCAGATAGTGAAGCCACTTCAAAAAATATCAAAATAATATTAGGGTACGATGGAAAACACAAATCAAAGAATGAAGGCTGATCAAATCCTCACCTACGATGACGCGCTCAGCTATATTGAAAATTATACTTGGAGCAAGACTCGCCCGGGTCTTTCAAGAACCTACGAGCTTCTTGAAGTGCTCGGAAATCCACAGGATGCGCTTAAGTTTGTCCATGTAGCCGGAAGTAACGGCAAGGGAAGTACCTGCGCCATGCTTTCATCCATACTGTCAAAGTCAGGTCTTAAGACAGGCTTCTACCTGTCCCCCCATCTTTCCGGTTTTTGTGAGCGCTTTCAGATAGACGGAGCGCAAATCTCTGAAGAGGATTTCATAGATACGACAAGAAGGGTTGCAGCTGCTGCAGATAGTCTTGACGATCACCCCAGTCAGTTTGAAATTTCAACAGCCATAGCCTTCCTATACTTCAAAACCCAAAGTTGTGACATAGTTGTCCTGGAAGTTGGCATGGGCGGAATCCTAGATAGCACAAATGTTATAAAAGCACCGGAGCTTGCAGTAATCTGTAACATCGGACTTGATCATACGGATTTCCTTGGAAGCACCCTTGCTGAAATAGCCAAAAACAAGGCAGGTATCATAAAGCCGGGCTGTGAAGTAGTGTGTTATGAAATGGCAAGTGAAGCACTTTCAATCATAGAAAATAGATGCAATGAGCTAAGCACTCCTCTTCACATATCAAAGTTTGACAGCCTGAGCTACCTGAGCCGAAGCCTGAAATCGCAATCTTTCAGCTACGAAGGTACAAACTACTCAATATCGCTACTAGGCAAACATCAATGCAAAAACGCCTCTGTTGTAATAGATGCAGTCAAGGTGCTCCGCTCAAGAGGTTGGAAGATCTCTGAAGATGCACTAAGGTCAGGTCTTCGTAATGCTAGATGGCCGGCGAGATTTGAAATTCTATCACTTAATCCTATCTTTATCCTAGATGGCGGGCACAACCCTCAGTGTGCGAGTTCAATTGCTCAGGCAATTTCAGACTACCTGCCTAAGCAAAAGCTTAGACTCATAATCGGAATGCTGGCAGACAAGAACGTCAGCGAGGTCGTAGATATACTTGCACCTAATGTCAGCGAGTTCTACTGCCTGACACCGGATAGCGATAGAGCAATGCCGGCAGATGAACTTACAGCTTTGATTATGTCAAAGGGACTAAGTGCAAAGAGCTACTCTTCAAGTGAAGAATGTCTATCAGAACTTCTAGAATCAGTAAGTGAGCAAGCTATAATGGCCTTCGGCTCACTCTACCTGGCAGGAGAGCTTAGAGAAAGCGCTGCAAAAGTCCTTCAGAAAAAGCAAAGAAAAGAAGCCCTAGCTGCAAGAAACTCACTCAGTGGTGACTATATAGAACAGGCATCTCGTGAAATCTGCGAAAAGCTTATCTCTAGCGATAAGTTTCAAAACGCTAAGAAGATATTCGTTTACAAGGCTGTAGCTTGTGAGGTGAGGC
>ERZ773079.2083-NODE-2083-length-11386-cov-3.201041_pt1 | contig 11386 bp, 8 predicted proteins | sample MGYA00511355_ERZ773079 | MGnify/ENA primary metagenome ERZ773079 (study PRJEB29015, sample SAMEA2737979) | human oral metagenome | biome: human oral; feature: human-associated habitat; material: dental | place: China | collected 2117 ... | reverse complement strand
TCCGCCGTCGAGCTTTTGAAGGCGCAGAGCGCGAGGAAGTACTCGGAGCTCGCGCAGGTATTCGAGGACAGCGAATATTCGAAAATGGGCATCGAGGATTCGATGCGCAGCATTGCGGGCATCGCGGAGCGTGTTCGCACCTTTGCCGAACGCGTGCACGAAAAAGAGCCTGAGGCAGAGCTCGTCCTTCATGCCGATATGACGGGCGGCTTTCGCTATGCGGCGATGATGCTGCTCGTCGTCATGCAGTTGTCGAAGTACATGGGCATCCGCATGGGGCATGTCGTATATTCGGATCTTGTTCGGGGTGGGGAGAGCCGCGTTCATCTGACGGATGATATTCGCCGCATGTTCGACCTCGTCGCGGGTGCGGACGAGTTCCAGAAGTACGGCAGTGTACAGGCTCTGGAGGAGTATTTCAGCCGCAGTCCGCGTCACAGCGAGGATTTTTCCACGCTCTTTGCCGCCATGCGGCGCTTTTCCGACGCCATACGCATCTGCCGCACGAGCGTCATCGAAGACGAGATGACCGATCTCGCCGAGAAGATTCGCGCCTTTCGCCAGTCGAAACCTGCTTCCATCGAAGAGGAGATGTTCTCGCACATCCTCGGCGTCATCGAGGGAGAATACGGCTCTGTCATCAAGAATGCGTCGGGCGAGAAATCAGATCGTCGCCTCGACATCATCGCGTGGTGCGTGCAGAAGAAGTTCCTGCAGCAAGCAATGACACTTTGCACGGAGTGGATTCCGGCGATCTTGGTGGAGAAGAAAATCTGCTATACGGAGGATGAAGAGGTCATCGAGCAATGCCAAGAGCGCGGCGATTCCGGCGCGGGAATGCGGAGCTGGCAGCAGGAGTTCATCAATTCGTATGGCCAGGTGACGGAAAGCAAAGAAGTGAAATCGCCGACGACGTCTGTTCCAGAAGGAGATTTCCATAACGCTTCCTTCAAGGAAATGACGAACCTCCTTCGCACGATACTGAGCAGCGGAGTTCGCACAAGAGTCGAGGACTTGCCGCCGGAAATGAAACGAGGCGTGCAAAGTTTTTTTGCCGCTTACGATGAAATCGCCTCCAAATGGCGGAACTATGATTTGCGGCAGATAGATTTCCACACGCGCAATGCCATCATCGACCGTACCATCGCCATTTTGCATCCATCGCCGAAGAAGAAGTTTTTTCATGAAGAGATTTTGCGGCGCTTGGCAGGCAGCTCGAATGAGGATATTTTCACCGCGCTGGGCATAGACGGCAAGAAATGTGGAGAGGCGTGCGCCAGAAAAAATCCAACCTCCAGAAAGAGACGCACCGCGAAGAAGCAGGAATCTCCCGAAGAGAAATGGCTGCGCCGGGAAGCTTGCTACCGCAGGATGCTATCGGGCCACGGGAAACTTTTGATGTATACGCAGAAGGCGACGGAGGAAGCCGTCGATTTTTTGCGCGGTTTCTATTTCATCCGCCAAGGTCGCAACGATACGAACCACGCTGCCGAAAATGCGCCTACGGCTCGCAGAAATCAAGGTGCGTTGGAAAATGACCGGTTGGAAGAAGAGATCGCCGCCTACATCGAAAAACTCAGAAAAGCATAGGAGGAGCTGCATGTTCATCAACCATACGAACCATGCCTCGGCGAAGTGGCCGACGGCGCAGAAAGAGGCGGCGCGCACTTGGGGCGAGATCGAGGATCTGCCGTTTCCCGACATCGGGGCGGATTGGGACGAGGAGCGCGTCGCGAAGATCGCTGCGGAGAATGCCGCGAAGATCTTGGCGGAGAAGCCTCGCGCCGTATTGTGTCAGGGCGAGTTCACCTACGTCTACCATCTCGTGAACCTCCTGCGTGCGGCGGGCGTAACTGTCCTTGCGGCAACGAGCCGCAGGGAGGCGATCGAGGAGCAGGCGGAAGACGGTTCGGCACGCAAGATCAGCCGCTTCGTCTTCACGCGGTTTCGCGAGTATCGGTGAGCGTCCGGACGAGTCTTTGCCGCGAAGCCGGCCATGAGGAACGTCATGGAGGAAGAAGGATACAGCAAGCCCGGCGGGCACAGGATCTAAGGACGCCTTTCGAGGAAGCGCTGCCGCTGCTAGAAAGACGCATACACTGCTAGGAAAATTGCATACATATACCGACAAAATAAGCCCCGCGGCTCTGCCGCAGGGCTTATTTTCATCCTCTTAGGGATTCTGCACGAATCTGTCCTTTTTCAATACCGCAAGCGGTATGGATTGCATGCAATTTATGGGCGCATACTATAAGTATCAATTTACTTAGTTTCAATACCGCAAGCGGTATGGATTGCATGCAATAGTACATTTCCGACTATCTCGACCAGTTCGAGTTTGGTTTCAATACCGCAAGCGGTATGGATTGCATGCAATGGGTATTAGTCGAGCGACGAAAGCAGTGGCATATTTGTTTCAATACCGCAAGCGGTATGGATTGCATGCAATACCGTCCCTCACAGCCCTTGGGACAGCTGAACCCAGAAGCGGGTTTTCTAAACGGATCGCTCTTTTTGGCAAATCGCCGCAACCTCGCGGGATTTTTTTGTCGCCAAAATCGGCTGAAAACGTCCGCAAACCCTGTAATATCAAGGAAACTTTTGTCCACGGGAAAAATCTAAAACTCATGGCATTTTCCCCGAAATCCTTCCCTTCACTGTAACAAAGTATAGCATAGAAATATGTCCGCTGTCAACCGTGTACAACTGCATACATGACCATGCTTTTTGTGTACGAAAAAGCTGCCGCACACGATTCAATGTGCGGCAGCCCTTTCTTGTTCAGCGTGCGAAGTCGAGCGCGCTCTTCAAGATCACGCGATCCTTGAAGCGCGTGTCGCTTTTGTCGCCGATGCGCATCATGGCGGTCTTTTCCTGCCACTTGGGAAGGCTCGTCTTGTTCCAGTCGAGCAGACAGCGAAGCTCCTTCATGCTCTTCTCGAAGGCTTCTTTCCCTTCGCCCAGATGCTCTTCGCGCCACCGGCGGAAGGCGGCGAGGCATTCTTCGCCTGTACTCTCTTCTAGGCTTTCGCGCCACGCGCCGTCCGTGAAGAGTCCCGCGAACTGCTCTTCCGTGTCTTCGAGCAGGAGACGCGCCTTGAGGCGCACCGAGCCGAGGCCGAGGGATTTTCCCTGCCCGATCTTGAAGCATATATCCTCGCCGTCCGCGCCGAGAGAGAAGACTTCGAGCAGAGCGCCGAGTTCTTCGGGGCGCAGGTTCTTGAAGCGGATAGAGCCGGAAAAATGTGCGCCGGCGGCGATCGGGCGGATTTCCTGCGTGCCCTTGACGACCTTGTCACGCTCGGGGTCGAGCCGCCACGAATCGGCGCTCGCCTTCTGATGCCAGTAGAGCTTGTAGCCGCGGATCGGCGCCGCGCTGTCCCAGTGCTGCGGCTCTTTTCCCGTCTGCCTCAGGTAGAGCTGGAAGGATGTGGGGTTCGGCGTCATCAGCGGATGGGAGCGCGACGGCGCGAGCTGATTGGCCGTGCCTTGGAGCACGGCGTCTTCGAAGATGACGCGCCCCGCCCAAAGCGCCTTGCAGCCGAAGATGGCGTCGGCGAAGTCGATCGTATCCTTTTGAAGCGCCGCAGGCACATGGTCGGCGATGGATTTCTCGTAGGGGATGCGGTAGTAGCGTCCGTGACCGAAGTGCTGCACGACGCCGTCTTCCGCCATGTAGAAGCATGGGGCGCAGAAGCTGATTTCGGCATCGTGCGTGAAGCCTGCCGCTTCCCTGCGCTTGAGTCCGTTGGCGAGGAGGTCGAAGCGTCCGCGGCTCTTGTCCTCGCGGTAGCCTTTGAGGACGCTTTCGGGCACGGGCAGGCGGCGCTCCTTGCTCCAATCAGCCTTGCTTATGCGGAAGTAGATGTACTTCTTCTGCGGCGAGCGTCCCGTGATGACGTCGGCGCTCTGCTCCTTGTGATGCCAGCGAATCTCGGCGCGGTTCTGCTCTTCGCCGCGCGGAATCTTCAGGCTCTCCTTGTCGGCGGGGCAAACGTAGTATTTGCCCTGCACGGCGATGAGGAATCCCGCATTCGCCTTGGAAACGGATTTTGCGACCTCGATGGTCTTGCCGTCATCGGTCGTTTTCGAGACGGTGATGTTTTCCACCATGCGCTCCTTGTAGTAGTCGCGGAAGCTGGCGAGGCTGTCGGCGAGCGCGCGCGAGTACAGGTGGCGCTCGGTGAATTCCGCGCCCGGGCGCATCGCGCCGCCCGATACCATGCGCACCATGTGCTTGATGAAGCCGCGCAGCGTGCTGCCCGGCACGATCGGCTCGCCCGTCGGCGAGAAGAATTCGTTCGTATCGCCGCTGCTGCCGCTGCCGATGAAGAGCGGAGTCAGTGTCTCAAGGGAAAGCTCGATGCGTCCGCTCTTCGCGCCGTCCTCGCATACATATTTGCGATAGAGGCGAAGGCGCTCCTTCTCCTCCATCTTGTGCCAGTCGAGTCCTTGGTCGAGCGGCGCGGGCACGATGGCTTCGGGCAGCGACACGAAATTGTAGGGTGCGCTCGCAGGCTCCGTCGTCTTGGGGCGCGGCGATACGCCGCCGCCCTGTCCGCGATAACCGCCCTGTCCGCGATAACCGCCCTGCCCGCCGTAGCCGCCTTGCCCGCGATAGCCGCCGCCCTGCCCGCCGTAGCCGCGCCCGCCACGGCTGCTGCCTTGGTTTCCGCGTCCGCCGCCATAGCCGCCACGCCTTTCGCCGCCGCGTCTCGGGCGGCGGCTTTCCGCCTTCTCATAGGCGGCGCCCCAGTCCTTCTTTTCCTCTTTTTCCTCGGGGACGTCCCTGCCGAATCCTTTGGCAAGTTTTTCTCTCCAATCGTCTGCCATCGTTATCCCTCCTCCAGCGGAACGACCGTCTTGTAGCGCATATCCTCGTAGCCCGCCTGCTGCGTCTCGGGATCGTAGCCGATGTAGCAGCGCGTGACGAGAGCGAAGCGCTCCCCCTCTTTCTCAGTGGGAACGGTCAGAGAGAGGCCGCGCCCCGCATCGGCGAGCGTCACATAGCCGTCCGCGCACGCCGTGCGCTCGCCCCAGAGCGGCGCGGCGCTGTCGACGACTTCCGTGCCGTCGCCGTCCTTGTCAAAGATGTAGCGGCCGCGGAACTTGCCGCGCTTTTTCACAAGATGCAGTTCCTCCGTCTCGTTGAAGGCGCGCATCTCCCCGATGAGCGAGGTGTCGAGTGCGCTGTCGTCGGCGAGATGGATCGCTCCCGCCTGCCAACGCCCCCAGACAATGCGATGAAATTGCCAGACGATGAGAAGCGCGTCCTCCTTCATGTGCGTTCTGAGCGCTTCTTCGAGCGCCTGCTCGGAAAGGTCGACGCAAAGCCCCGCCGTCTTTTCGGAGGAGAGGCCGACGATCTTGAGCGGAGCGCTGAAATCCGTGTTCTTCATGCTTCTTTCGCCTCCTCTTCCATGTCGCGCAGAGCTTTGGCGAAGGCTTCGAGCTTTTCTGCAGCTGCTTTTTCCACCGCGCCCGCCGCGCCGATTTCAAGGACTTCATCATCGAACGAGACGGTCGCCGCCACGCCTTCCAAGAGTCCGCGCCCAACGGAGCTTTCGCCGCCAAGGGGGATCGCGCCCTGCCAGAGGTCGCGCAGCAGGTAGAGGGCGAGTCCCGCCTCCCACGGCGCATAGTTCTCGATTTCGTAGTGGAGACGGAGCGTCGCCTCGCCCGGCTTCTCCTGCCAGACAGGCTCATCGGTGAAGAGGACGCTGTCGACCGTGCCGCCCGTGAAGCAGTCGAGGCGGTTTCGCGCGTGCGCTTGAGGCTTGACGCCCTTTCGGAAGTAGGCCTCGTCGACGAGGAAGCGGCTCTTCTGCCGCCGCGCGTCCGTGCTGCAGCCCATGAGTCCGTTGAGCGCGGCGGCGGGCTTCTTGAGAATCGTCAGGATTTCGAGGGCGCGGTGGCGAAGAGCGCCCTTGATGCTCGTGCCCGGAATGAGGAAATCCGCGCCGCTCTTCTTCTGCTGCGACTTGACCTTGCGTTCTGCCGCTTTTTCATCGACGTCGTTTTCGCGCACGATGAGCGAGCGGCGGATGGCGAAGGCGGCGTCGACGGAGAAGACGCCCGCACGCTTTTTGCCCGCCGCCTTGCTGCCGTGGGCGATGCATTTGGCGTCCTCGCGGAAGAGCCAGCGGCGCACGTCGTCGAAGTCGCTGAAATCGTAGGTGGAAATGCGGACGTCCGCCGCCGAGGCCTTGCCGAATCCCTTGGCGGTCAATGCACCGAGGCGCACGCCTGCGGCAAGGCGGTCGGCGAGCGTCTGCACCGCTTCTTCCAGCCCCTTTTCCGCATGGGCGCGGCGCACGGTGACGGTCAGGCGCAGCCGCCCCTTCGCGCCGCGCTCGACGGCTTCGTAGTTGTACTTGCGCCCTGCAAGACTCGTGCGTGCGAAGTCCGCGATTCCCACACCGTCGCGCACGACGATGGCAGCGTCTTCGAGGAGCACGTCCTCGACGTCAATGGCGCTCTGTGCGCCGCCTGCCTTCTCGCCGCGCTCTGCCGAGCCGAAGAGGAGCGCCGCCTCTTCATCTTCGAGCAGCGTGCGCAGCACGCCCGCGAGCGATGTGCCGGGAATGAAGGGGCGTTCCTTTTTATCTTTCAAAACCTGCGTGTCGGTTTCCTGCCGGGCCTCGCGAGCCGTCAGCCCCGTGCCGATGAGCAGCGGGGAGTCGAGCGAGAGCGTGCCTTCGAGGAGGATCTTCTTCGTGACGCACGCCATCCGGCCGTTTGCCAAAACGCTTGCTTCTGCCATCAGTCAGCCGCCTCCTTTCGCTGCTGCACGGCTCTCTTTCGCGCGTGGCGGAAGAACCAGAGCCAGTAATCGTAGAAGATTTCCCCATCGTCCTTCAGCGCGGGACGCGAAAAGCCTGCATCTTCGGCAAGCTCTTGCGGCACTTCCGCCGAAAGGTCAAGCGAAGCGTAGGGAGAAAGTTCAGGACGCTCGCCTCGGAGGATGTCGCGCAGCTCCGCCGCGCCGAGCTTCACGCCTTCGAGATGGCGGGCGAGCGGCGTGCGCTTTGCGCCGACCTCGGCGGCGAACTTCGCGCGAAAACGCGCCGGTGCGCCTTCGAGGTTTTCGCGCGGCCCGAGCATCGCTTCAAGACGCGCGAAAGCGTGGGTCATGCCCGCGAGCTTTCCCGTGAGGGCAGCGGCGTCCTTGTACGCCGCGAGGCGCACGCTTTGAGCGATGCGCCGGCGCAGGACGGCGCGGACGATGGCGCGCGCGCGTTCGCTCTTGACGGGGCGGCGCTCGGGTCTTTCCTGCGTCGCTTCAAAGAGCGTCGGCGCGTCGACCGTCCACAGGGTGAGCCTGCCGAAACCCTCCTCCGTGCGAGAGCCTGCGCCCTCGGCGAGGAGAGCGGCGAGAGCCGCCGCGTCGCGGCTCGTCCACGGCGAAGCCTTCTTCAACTCGAAGATGGAGCCTGCGTCCAGCCCGAACTGCGTGGGACGGCGCATGTTCCAGACGCCGACGAAGTTCGACGCCGAGGCGGAAGCCGCGAAGATGCGCCCGAGGGAGAAGTCGTCGGATTCGGCGCTTTCTTTGAGCGGTACGAGGAATTCCGCATCAAGCACCTCGCGTGCGTTCCTCGAAAATGCGGCGTCCGAGAGGAGCGGCGTCGCGAGGCGCAGGCGCAGAGTGCTCGAAAGGAGCGATTGGTCAAGGGGTTCGAGCGGTGCGGGCGCATCGAGCGCGATGCGGCACAGTCCGTACTGCGTGGAGCGCGACTTGCCGATCCGGCTGAGAAAAGCGCCGTCCTCGCAGTCTATGCTCGTCAAAAGCTCTTGAATGTCCGCCGCTTCGCCGACGATTTCACCGCAGAACGCCTGCCCCGGAAGCAGCGACTCGTAGCTGTAGATGCCGCCCTCCGTGCTCTTTCCCGCGAGACGTTCGCCGTCCTCGTCGCGGCTCATGTGGAGCGAGATGTTCTTCGCCGTCTCCACGCGCTCGATTGCCGCGCCGCGCACGATGCCGCAGCCCTTGAGCGGCTTGTAGCCCTTGAGCGCCGTGCCGTCCGATGCTGAGAGGTCGGCGAGGGCGGAGGAAAGCTTGTCCTTTTGCAGCGAGAGCGGCAGGCGCATGGCGCTTTCGCCGCCTTTCGACGGATAGGCGGCGGAGAATTTCAGCGCCCCCGTGAAAAGGCGGCGGAAGGCCTCGGACTCGTGGGCGGCTCTGCCGAGGTTCTGCGCCTCGATGAAGCGCGCGGCGATCATGCCGCGCACGATCGCGCCGCTGATGGCGTCGCCCGATTCCGTCAGGATCGCGCCCTGGCTGCCCGCCGTGAGGACGAGCGGGGAAAGCGCCTCGATCGTCAAGGGGATTTTCCGCATCTCTTTCAATCAGCCCACATCCTTTCCGAGCGCTGCCAAGAGAAGTTCCTCGCCGCCCGAAAGCGTGCAGCGGATCTTGCCGAAGCCGCGGTTGCGCTTGAGTCCCGCCGTGCGCAGGTTGGCGCAGGCGAGCGCGAGCGCTTCAGCGTGGCGCGCCTCGCCGCCCGTCAGCGTGATCTCGCCGCAGAAGACGAGATCGTCGGCGAGCGCGGCCTGCATGTTGTGCAGCGAATTGTCGCGAGCCGTGCCGCTCTCCTTGTCGATCTCCGTCTGGAAGCGCACGGTAGTGTACTCTTCGAGGACGTCGAGCGGCGAGAGCGCCGCCTCGTAACGTGCCATCAGATAGGCGAGATCCGCGCTCAGTTCCCCGTAGCCCTCGGGATGAAGATCGTGCAGCGAGAGGCGCACGAGAGAGTCTTGACCTTCGCCGTGGCGGAAAAGCTCCGCGACCGTCCGGCGCGTGAGGAAGCTGCGCCCCGAAAGCTCCGCCATCTCCGCGACCTCGACGGCACTCTCATAGAGAAGACCACGAAGCCGCTTGGCCGGGAAGAGCGGAATGCCGTACTTGTCGTGCACGATGGCGGAGTCGAGCGTCACGTCCGCCTTGCCCGAGGTCAGGGCAAGCGGCGAGAGCGCTTCGATGCGCAGGGTGTAGCGAGCCATCATGACGCCTCCTTTCCATCATGCGCGCTCTTCGGCGGCAAAAATTCCGACAGCTCGATCGCCTCGACAAACGGCGTTCGCATACGGCCGCCGTGCTCCTGCCAAAGATGCGCGGCGTAGGCCTCCCAACCCGCAGGCTGCGGCAGAGCGTAGCCGTCGTGGCGAATCTGCTCGAGGTATTTTCCCGCCTCATGCTCTCCGTGCTGCAGGACGGTGCGCAGATCCTTGAGCTTGCTGCTCGGCAGGCTCTTCGAGAGGCCTTCGGCGAGCTCGCGCAGTCGGGCGAAAGCGTAGTGAGATTCGCCGTCGATGCGGTACGGGCCGAAGTGCAGGCTGCCGAGCGCCGCGCGGTACTCTTGGCGACGGATCTCAGCGAGCGTCGGCGCCTGCTCGCCGTGCAGACGCAGGAAGTCGAGCCAGCAGCTCGCCTCCTCGCGCAGGCCTTCACGTTCGTTCGCAAGCTTTCTCATGCGCCCTTTCGCCGAGTCGCAAAGCTGCTCGGCGATCTCGTAGCCGCGGAAGAAGGGATAGGCGGTCGGCAGGATCGCGACGCCCGCGCATGTATCGACGCCCTTTTCCAGCAGCGACTTCATGATGAACGCCGTGCAGTCGAAGGCGACCTTCGCCGCGCAGACGAAGGTCATGTCGTCGCCGCCGAGGATCAGCGGGCGCACGGGCAGATAGCGGCGCTTTTCTTCGTCCTTCCTCTGCGCGAGGAAGGGGAATCTGTCCTCTTTCATGGAGAGGACAAGCTCGGCAAAGGCGCGGGTCGTCGCCGTGCAGATCTCCTGCGACTTATTCTTGTAGTCGGAAAGCGTCGCGAGATCGGCGAACTTCTTGCCCATGTTGTTGCCGTCGATGTGAACGACGGCGATGTAATTTTCTGTCTCCTTCTGCCCGAGCTTGTCCAATTCGCTTGGAAACACTGCGTTTTCCATGAAGCGCGATTTCTCCTCGTCCGTGAGGACGCCCGTGAGCTTCTCCAAAAGAGCCTGCTCCGCTCTGGCCGCCCGCAGTGCGCCGCCCTCAGGACGCGGCGTCGCGACGCGCAGCTTCGCGGCCTCGCTCTCTGCAATATAGCGCTTGCGGCTCGCATCGTAGGAGGTCGCCGTCTCGTCCGTGCCGTCGGCGGCGAGCGTCAGACCCGTGTAGGGAATCGTCGTCCGAGGAAATGCGGTGTTCTGCTGCTCTTTGAGCTTCAAGACGAGCGCGGTGCGGTTCGCCGTCTCGGACAGCCAACTGCCGTCGGATGCGAGATCGACCGTGCCGATGGCGGCTCCCGTCTGCAATCCCGGGCAGCGCACGAGAAGTTCCTTCGAGAAGCGGCGCACGATCTCCGTCGCCGCCTCGCCTGCATCGGTTCGCAGCAGAATCATCGCGTTGCCGCCGCCGATGTAGGCGACACGCGCCTTCTGCGGCATCGCCGTCCAGTCGGGCGAGGCGACCTCGCGCCAAGTCGCATCGTCCAGCTCCGCCGTGCCGCATACCTCGCGGATGACGGGAAGCAGCACATCGTCAAAGATGCGGTCGACGAGATAGGAAGCGCCAATCTGCGTCTTGAGACGGCTGCTGGAAAAGATGTACTTCTGAATCGAGCGTGTGTCGAAAAGCAGTGCTTTCAGCTCCATCAAAAAGCCTCCTTTGCGGAATTTATTCACTTTTAATATTCGTGCAATTGAGGAAGATTCCTGCCGGAATGAGAAGAAATATTTCTCTAGTGATAGAAAGCACGATGGAGATGAAGAGGCTAGAGCGGATGGACGACAGGAAGGACGACAGGAAGGCTTGACCGCCTCCATCCGCAACGTGATGCACAGCATGAACTTTTCCGTAGAAAAGGCGATGGATGTGCTGCAGATTCCGGCTGACGAGCGTGCGAAGTATGCGGCTCTGGTTAGCCAACGTGTTTGACAAAGCAAACTTCAAGCTGATCTACCAGATATTGACGCTTCTGGACAAATATCTCGACCATGACGATCCCGACTGGTCGAAGCTCTCGGCAGAGCATTTCAAGGTCACGGAGAAGCGATTTACGCATATCATGCTCATGCTCTACGAGGCGGGGTACATCGACGGTATCGCCCCGATTCACTTGGGCGGCAATGATTATGATTTCAAGCTGACAAGCCCGCACATCACTCTCCGAGGGTTGGAATACTTCGAAGAGAATACAATGATGAAGAAAGCCTGTCGGCTCTTGAAGGGCGTCAAGGAGATTGCGCCGAGGCTGTAATGGCAATAGAAAAGCACTTTGCAGATAACGCAGAGTGCTTTTTATGTGGAAGGAGTTGATATTATGACTCGTGTAGAACAGATGCGCAGGGAGGCGGCACAGAAGCGCATCGCCGTCCTTGTGAAAGGGAAAGCCACGCTTATGGAGGCA
>ERZ773079.2082-NODE-2082-length-11387-cov-16.460642_pt1 | contig 11387 bp, 9 predicted proteins | sample MGYA00511355_ERZ773079 | MGnify/ENA primary metagenome ERZ773079 (study PRJEB29015, sample SAMEA2737979) | human oral metagenome | biome: human oral; feature: human-associated habitat; material: dental | place: China | collected 2117 ... | reverse complement strand
TAATATCTCGTCTGAAATAATTCAAATTCCCGCAAGCTCAATGCTGGCAAATAATCTTCTCGGTAGGCACATTGGCGATAATTTTAATTTTAATAGTCAGCTTACGATTAGCAATGTGGTACACTCTAATTACTTAGAAGATGTTAATAATAAAAAGAAGAATATCGCAAAAGAAAACAAGAAAAGACGAGAGTATATCAACATAAAAAACGCTTTATATGAATACGATTTTCAGCTTGCCGATGAGTTAAATAGAGAAAGTAACATTTCAGGATTCCAAGACCAAAAAGCAAACGCAATAGAGGCGTTTAAAAAGGCAGTATATGATTCCGCCTATAACAGGATTAGCAGATCAAACCTGGATAAGATGATCACTAATGCAATTAATTATGGCATTATTACTAACGATGAGGTTTCAAGGATCACGAAACGCGCCATAAACGAACGAGATGAATATGATAAACAACAAGCCATGATTTACATGAGAAGAAAACAGCAAGAGCAGTTAGAATGGAAAAGAGCTCAAGAAGCAGAAGAGGCCAGAGAACAAGAGAGGGAGGACAGAGAGCGAAGAAAGAGGGGTAGTTACAGGAGAGTTATATCTTCACGTAATATTAAAGAGCTGATTCATTTTACGAATATTTCAAATATTGAAACTATTGTAAGGTATGGCATATTACCAAGAAACATTATAGATCAAGAAATACCGGAGGCGTTAGTCAATGATATGGATCGGTTTGATAATTATCGAAATGCGACTTGTCTTTCCGTTTCCTTTCCTAACTATAAAATGTTCTATAGGTATCAGAATGAAGACCCAGACACCAAGTGGGTAGTGATATCCTTAAGCCCAGGACTGTTGATAGATCTAGCTATAAGACACTTCTTTTTCTTTAAAGAAAACGCAGCAAAGAATGATTCATCGAGATGTTCATTTGAGGAGATGTTTGGGAATAGTAATGGGCGTGATCCGGAAAATCCTCAAGCTGAGATTTTAGCTTTTGGTATTATCTCACCTAAATATATACAAAGAATTTACGTTAAGACTCTTGAGGATAAAAATTTGTTGGAACAAAAACTGGGCAGAACTATAGATATAGAACTAAACACAAAGTATTTTAAGTACCGTGCAGGAGATTATCTATGAAAAGAATAGTCAGAGCAGAAAGAATTTGTTTCAAAGTAGGAGAAAAACTTGGACCGGCGTTCATAGAACAAAAAGTGAAATTTAATTGGCATATGGGCATGAGTTGGCAGGTGCGTCAACGATCGTCTTTATCTATGCATGGATCAATCAAGGAAAGCGATCCGGAAGCCAAAATACTAGAGATATCTACAAAATCTTTTGATTATGATTTGGGAAAAGCATTAAGCGCCTTTAATCTAATAATTGATGGAATTAGGGTCGAAAATCTATTTCAGTCGTCCAAAGTATTTAATGATGGTGGGCCCTACCGGGATTTATTAAAAGTAGAACCGTCTACAGCAAAGAAAGACCCACGTATTCAAAATAAAGAAACAAGACACTTGATATCTTTTGAATGTGACGGGAAGAAATATCCAATTGAACCAAAATCATTCTTCTATGATTATATATACATAAGTGCTCTAAATAAAAATAAAAACCTTTTGCAGAGAGTTAGTGAGTATAATACTTTTACCGATTGAGTTTAATCAAAAAATACCTTATTCAAACTCTAAAGGCCCATTCAATTGTCAGGCTAGGTCGTGCGCTATATGTGTGTGGTTGCTTGAAAATAACTTATTAGACGATTATCTTAAAAATCCAGAAGAGTATATTGAAAAGATATATCCAAGATGCGTGAAACAGTCCTCAATGCTTAATGAATTTGGACTATAATACCGCCCAAAGGCGCAACCCCAAAGAAACGAGGTAAACATGGCAAGACGACGCACATTCAGAAAGACAAAACCCGGCTAGCCAGTACCAGTTACTGCTAGAGAATTAGAAAGCTTTATGCTTGAACTGTCCTAACTCACCATTAGCAGATATAATGGAACTAGTTGAAATTGCGGTACCCCTTGGGTGTCTTTTTAACGTTAAAAACCGCGAGTTGTTGTGGGATAACCTGCACCTTACCACCGCTTACCGTAGCGGTGCAACAATAAATCACGAAAGGACTCCCATATACCCAGAGACGCCGGTATTTCAGTTAAAACGCACACCTCCCAGAACTCCAAAAAATGCTAGCAGATATCGCCAAGCGCAAAGGGCGCATAGATTATATAGTCTTTTATAACGTATCGCGCATTTCTCGCGACATGACGTCATTCTTCAACGACATTGGTTCTATTCTAGCCAAATGTGGCGTTACCTTACGTTCTACGCAAGAAGTAATCGACGAATCGCCAACTGGGCACTTTATGTTCAATATCGCGCTTTCAGTACACCAAATTGATAACGATATTAAGTCTAAGACCGTTAAAGACGATATGTCGCTACTCGCTAGCTATGGTTGGTGGCTATCGCAAGCGCCGCTCAGCCTAAAACTCAAACCGATCGTAACCGACGGATACACTAACGATGGCAAGAAAAATCACCATAACACGCTTGAGATCGACGAGACAAACGATATTGGCAAGAATATTCAATTCCTGCTTAATCATTTCTCCGAGGGCGATATAGCGCCTATGGAGCTAGTAAACCTTACTCATAAGATGGGCGTAAACGACAAGAACGGTAAACCTATCACGCTAAACACTATGCTTGGTGTTCTGCGCCAGTCGGTCTACGCCGGATATAACACCCCTAAGAATCTGCTAGACAGCAAACCGACTAAAATCAAGGACTTTGATAGTCTTATCGATATAGATATATTTAATAAGAATCAGCGGATCCTAAGCGGTAAACGCGCTCCGCTGGCGCCAAGCAATAGCGAACTATATCCACTTCGCAAACTATTGATTTACTCAAAATGTGGAACGTTGATACGATCTAGCGTGCCACGAAGCTCGGCGACACGACGCGCGCGAGCTAGCACAGCACCGCAAGGCGATATCAGATATAGACAAGAAGCTCATAGAGACAGTAGACGCTACGCTAGATGGCAAGATCACAATTGACGATAAGAACAGGTATAGCGAAGCCCTAGAGCAGAAAAGCCAAGACTTACGACGAGAAATTGATAAATTGGAACACAACCAAGGCCTAAATGAAGCCACAATAGATTACGTGTGTAAGTTTATGACAAAATCGACCAAACTCTGGAAAGACGCCGACCTCGAAACGAGGCAGGCGTTCCAAAAAATGCTGTTCCCAAACGGCTTGCACTTCAATATCAAGAATAAATTTTTGGAACGGACGATTTAAGCCCATTCTTCTCCGTTATTCACAACAAAAAAAGAGCCCTGCAATGGCAGCAACTCCGAAATGGTGACCTTACCGGGAATCGAACCCGGATTGCCAGGATGAAAACCTGGTGTCCTAACCGTTAGACGATAAGGCCGTAACAAAGCGAATTATAACACGCTTCAGTGCAGTTTGTCTATCGCCTCGTATCCAACTCGCAGCCTCAGCGTTCAAACAGCACAAAAGATGCCAAGTTGCACCAGCCGCCTAGCTCCAGCCAGACACCAAACTTGCGCTTTTTTCACCGATTCGCCATAATAGAATTATGAAAAAGGGAGGGCTTGGCGAAAAACCTCGTACGATTTCCAGATTTTGGCTGCGGCGGCTATGCGAAACCGCACTTTTTGGCTGCTTTACAATTGTTATCCTCTATATTTGGGCCCGGTTTATTCCGACTGGCTATCAGTTGCCAATTGGCTTATCCGTCACCGACCTGACAGCCGCAGTAGCCGCCATCGGCAGCTTAGTCTCGCTCATTTTATGTTTTTGGCTGCCAAAAAGCAACGAAACTGCCATCGCAATTTTCGTCTATCTGCTGTCTGCCGCTGTCGCTGCCATCGCTGTCTGCACAAGCGGCGGTCCATCGTCGCCATTCCTGGCTGTTTGGATTGTCGCGGCAATTTTCTCCGGATTTTTCGGCGCAATTGTCATAAGTTCCATCGCAATCCTCGTTGCTATTCAGACAGTCATAGCAGCTATCCAAACTGGATTTAACGTCCAGACGATCATCGGCTATCTATTCTTCGGCTTCGCGCCGCTAATATTCAGTTTTATCCTATGGAGCCGCCGCCAGCCGCCGGCAGAAGGCAGCGACTATGCCGATTTAGCCAACCGGCTGTCAACTGTCGAAGGCAAATCTGAAGTAGTTATCAATACTATCGACGACGGTGTACTGGCGATCTCGCGCCAGGGCAATATTGAACTGATCAACCCGTCGGCGCAGCGAATTATCGGCTGGGATCAGGGCGACGCGCTGGGGTTAAATTGGAAAAGCGTCTTAAAATTAGCATCCTCTGACGGTAAAGACGTCGCAGAAATTGACAATCCAGTAGCCCAAGCCTTGATATCCAACAAGCCGACGCACAGCGATAAATTATTCCTTATCACCAGTTCTGAAAAACGCATTCTGGTGTCAATCGTTAGTTCGCCAGTCGGCAAGGACGGCGAGGGAATTATCGTCGTTTTCCGCGATATCACCAGAGAAAAAGCCGAGGAGCGCCAGCAAGCCGAATTTATCTCCACCGCCAGCCACGAAATGCGCACGCCGGTAGCGTCAATTGAGGGATATTTGGGTCTGGCATTAAACCCAGCCACCGCTCATATCGACGAAAAGGCCCGCGATTTTATTACCAAAGCCCACAAATCGGCGCGGCATTTAGGCAAATTATTCCAAGATTTGCTGGATATTAGCAAAGCCGAGGATGGCCGGTTAAAAAACGAGCCGAAGGTAATTGACGTTAACGAATTCGTGAAAGAAATATTTGACGGACTAGCCCAGAAAGCCGCTGAAAAAAAGCTTGACTATATTTTTAATCCGGCAGCAAAGATTAATGACGACGGCAGCGAAAAATCTTTGCAGCCAATTTTTTACGCCAATGTCGATCCCGATCACTTCCGCGAAGTTGTTAGCAACTTGATCGAAAACGCCATCAAATATACGCCGTACGGCGAGGTCGTCGTTGATATAACTGGCGATGAAAAACAAATTTCCGTCAGCGTCAAAGACAGCGGAATTGGCATCCCGAAAGAAGATATCCCGCATTTATTCCAAAAATTTTACCGCGTCAACAATTCCGACACCCAAGAGATCAATGGCACTGGTCTGGGGCTGTATCTTAGCCGCCGGCTAGCAGAGGCTATGTCTGGCAATTTACATGTCGAAAGCGAATATAAAAAGGGCAGCACGTTCTTCTTAGACATCCCCAGAATGAGTAATATCGAGGCGAAACGAAAACTGGAAGAATCTCAAATCGACCCTGCCACCAAAGAAGTCTCCGATGAATTAGAAATGCAAATGCAATCCATGGCTATGCCGCAAGAAATAGCCGCCAGTACTGAATCTAGCCATGCTAATCCTGTTATTTTATCCTCAGAACCAGCCAAATCAGATCTTTCGCCGATGCAAACATTGACGCCGACGCCGACTACGCAAATGCCAACCAGACCGCCGGATGAGCTTGCATCGCAAGCGCCCGCGCCGCCTCAGCAAACGTCCATGACACCCCAGGAGCCATCCGCACAATCCCAGGGAACACCAACCCAGCCAGCCGCCAAACCGCCGACGCTAGCAGAAATCGAGGATAGCTTAAACACTCATCGCAGCAATCTGTCAATACCAGACAGAAAGCAACCATAAGAACTATAGATTTTTTAGAGAAATTTAAGTATAGTATAAGTATATGACGAAAATTTTATTGGTTGAAGACGACAAAAGCCTGCGCGAGATTTACGGCGTGCGGCTTTTGGCGGAGGGCTACGATATCGTTTCGGCGGGCGACGGTGAAGAAGCTTTGGCCATGGCAATTAAAGAACGTCCGCGTCTTATTCTGAGCGATGTAATGATGCCAAAGATATCCGGCTTCGATATGCTGGATATTCTGCGATCCACTACTGAAACGAAGGACGTCAAAGTCATTATGATGACCGCCTTATCGTCCGAAGACCAGCGCAAACGCGGCGAGCAGCTGGGTGCTGACAGGTATTTAGTTAAATCGCAAGTAGGCATTGAAGACGTTGTCAGAGCAGTTCACGAAGTTTTGCGCGATGTACCAGGAATTGGCACCGAACCAAAACCGTCTGCTGCCGCCGAGCCTGATAATTCCAGCCAAGATATGTCGTACGTAGAAAACCTTGAAGTAGACCCAAACGACACCCCATCGGTTGAGCGGCCAGATGTCGAATCGCTGTCGCCGCAGCCAGCCCCGGAAGAACCGCCAGTATTGCCAACAGCCCAAGCGCCTCAAGCAGCCCAAACGCCGCCAGAGCCAGCTGCTCCGGAAAATACAGCGCCAGTCTTACAGCCAGTTCCGCAGATTAGCCCGCAGAGTCCGATTCAGGCTGCCATGCAGCAATCCGCCCCAACTCAAGCAGATGACCCAGCTCAGCAACAACCAGTTCCAGCACCGACTTCCATGCCGACAGCACCGCAACAATGACCGGATGGCAGCCTGTAAAAATCTGATGAGACTAAACAAATTTGTAGCTTTAAGCCTCGGTGTGTCGCGCCGGAAAGCTGACGAGCTGATAGAGCAAGGGAAAATATTAGTTAACGGCGACCGCGCGGTTTTAGGCCGGCAAATAAGCCAGTCCGACACGGTCCTGTACAACTCCCGAGAACTGCACATCCAGCCAAAAAAACTCATCCTCCTCCACAAACCCGTCGGCTATCTTTGCTCGCGCGCCTCTCAGGGCGGCGCACCGACCATTTACGAATTATTGCCAACCAGTCTCCATCACTTGAAGCCTGTCGGCCGCCTGGACAAAGATAGCTCCGGACTGATTCTCCTCACCAACGACGGCGACTTCGCCCACCAGATGACACACCCGTCGTTTTATAAAATGAAGCGCTATCTGGTGACGCTCGACCAACCGCTCCAGCCGCTCCACCGGCAAATGATTAACGACTTTGGCGTGCAGCTGCCTGACGGGCCGAGCCGCTTGACACTGGAACGTCAGCACGAGGGCGACAACCGCCGCTGGATTGTCCAGATGAGCGAAGGCCGCAACCGCCAAATCCGCCGCACCTTCGCCGCCCTCGGTTACACGGTTAAAAAACTCCACCGGACAGATTTTGGTAGTTATTCGCTTGGCGGCATGAAGCGAGGGGAATTTCAGGAAAGCAATTTGACACCAAATTGACAATAGTGTACTATACCTTACATTATAAATATTAGGAGGATGTTATTATGGGAACAGGCGAAAGGTTTTCAATTGGCAAAGTACACGAGTTGTTAGGAGAAAGAACAGGGAGAGTGCTTGGCGTCATGGCTGCCGCTGCATGGGTTGTTTCGGGCTGTGCCGCGCCAACATCAGAAACAAAACCAGCCGACACAGAACAAGGGCAAGAAGATGCGCAGACAGATTCAGAAGGCAACCCTGACCTTGACTGGAAGCTGGTTGACGCGGGCTGCGAGCAAGGTTGCGAAGAAGGAGAGCCTCTAGGCAAAATATCAAAAGCTTGTGACGGTACCACTCTAATATACGGACACCGCCGCCCCGGCAGGCAAGGCAGTATCACCGCCATCCCCAACAGTCCCGAATGCGGCTACATTCCGCCAACACCCGAAAGCAGTCCCTCACCAGCCGCTACCGCAACACCCACTTCAGTAGGCTAAGGTCAGCCCCATTTCGCATAACGCTTATTCTCGCCAAATCCTCATGCCTCTGGTATAATAGGCGTAATTATGTCTAGTAAATTACCTACTGTCGCCATCATCGGCCAAGCTAACGTTGGCAAGAGTTCACTTTTCAATCGCTTGACACGCGCCCGCACCGCCATCGTCGCCCGCGAAGCTGGCACCACCCGCGACAACGTCGTTGGCAAAGTTTCGTATAAGCACCGTGCTTCATCTCCTGAGAAAGCTGCGATAAGCGCGGCATCTCCTGCGCTGGAGGCTGTGAAACGTTCGCGAGGAGCGGACGTTTCAGCCGAACGCTCGCGTAGTATCTCCAGTGGAGATGCAAGCGAAAAGAGTACTCCAGAGAAGGAGCGTGGCGCTGGCGCAACCGCTAGCCTCTCCGACAAGTCGATAGCTCTGCGGACGGCGTTGCCGGATGCATTCGACGTGGAGGAGACGGTTGGTGGTCGCGCTGCAACAAATACGCACGCCGAATTCTGGCTCATCGACACCGCCGGCCTCAAGCCCGCCGAAGACGAATTTGAAGCCACCATCCAAGACCAAATCGCTGATGCCTCCGCCGCGGCCGACGTCATTCTCGTCATGGTCGATTCCACCGTCTACCCATCAGACGCCGACCGTCAACTGGCCAAAAAAGCCTTAAAAAGCGGCAAACCCGTCCTCCTCATCGCCAATAAAGCTGACCTCAAAGGCTCGCTCCACACCGACGAATTCAAACGCCTCGGCATCAAAACCATCATCAAAACCTCCGCCGAGCACAACATCGGCATCTCCGAATTACTTGATACCATCGCCGATCTCATTCCGCCAGCCACTCAAACCACACCTGACGACATCATCCGCATCGCCTTGATCGGCCGGCCGAACGTCGGCAAAAGTAACTTGTTCAACACTTTGGCAGGCAAACAGCAAGCCATCGTCGCCAACGTTGCTGGCACCACCCGCGACGTCAACCGCGTCCAAGTCCGCTACCACGGCCAAACCATCGAACTACTGGACACCGCCGGCATCCGCCGCCAAGGCAAACAAGAAACCGGCATCGAAAAGTTCTCGGTTCTGCGCACCATGCAGGCCATCAACGAAGCCGATATCTGCTTCCTCTTGATGGATGTTAACGAATTGAACGTTCAATTAGATCAACGGCTGGCAGGAATTATCGACGAAGCAGGCAAGGGGCTAGTCCTCGTCGTCAGCAAATGGGACTCCGTCGAAGGCAAAGATGCTTACACCCACGACGAACTAGCACCACAAATCAGCTATCATTTCAAATTTACGCCCTACGCACCGCTGATTTTCACTTCATCAGTCACTGGTCAAAACGTCGCCAAATTGTTCGACCTAGCTCTCGACATCCACACTCGCCGCCGCCAAGAATGCAAAACCCGCGTCCTCAACGACCTCTTACAAAAAGCCGTCGCCGCTCATCCGCCAGCCGGCTTGAAGAACTCGCATCCAAAGCTCCGCTACATCGTCCAAACCGACACGGCCCCACCATGGTTCGTCATCTACGGCAGCAACCTCAAATTCGTCCACTGGAGCTACAAACGCTACCTGGAACGAACTTTACGCGAAGCCTTCAACTTCGCCGGCACGCCCATCAAGCTATCTTTCCGCGACGAAAAACAACTCAAAGCCAACCGCGAACGCGTCGCCCGCGGCCTGGCACCCGTCACCAAGGCTTACAAACAAGCCAAAGAAAACGAAAAACGCAAATAAACCGCCCTAAAATTATAAAGCAAGATTATGGAACAGACGGCAAAAATCAAGAAATTCATCACTCTCAACCCGCTACTAGCCTGCGTCGCCGTCTACGCTATCTGCTACTTTTTCCGCCTAATTGAATATCTGGTCTTGCGGACAGACGAGAGTATATTCGGCGAGAACCTCGTTCACAAAATCGCCGGCATTGCGATAATTTTCATAATCCTGCGCATGCTCCATTTGCGGTGGCGAGATATTGGTTTCAGGTCCAAACATTGGCTTAAGAGCATCGGGTTGGGGCTGTGTCTTGGTGCTTTTTTCTACATCATCGCTTACGCTGTTGAACTTGTCGTCCTCTACTATCAGGGAGCTAACCCCATGCTAAAGCTTACTACCGACAACTTTTCTCTAACCAAGAGTAACGATTTCGTTAGCGTAGGTATCGGTTTCATTATCCTATTCAACGTCTTTAATGCATGGATGGAGGAAGGATTATTCCGCGGATTGTTCGTCCGCATCTTACAGCGAAAATACACCTTCGCGAAAGCTATTCTTGCTAGCGCCTTATTGTTTGGCTTGTGGCACTTGGCGATGCCGCTACGCGCTTTTCTCGACGGCGAATTGTCATGGAGTGACATGGTGCTTTTGGGTGCCGGCTACGCCTTGCTCTCATGTTTGATCGGTTTAAAGCTAAGCCTCTTATACAAGATAACCGGCAGTCTGTGGCTGGGGCTGGCTGATCATTTCTTAAACAATGTAATTATCAACATTGTTCATATTGAGTCGGCGCAAGGTCACGACAAACTGCAAATCGTGCGAATCGTCCTGGCGCAGCTACTGTCTTTGGTCTTTGTGTGTATAATTTTTAGGCATACGAAGAAGCGGAATAAGCATTTACTAGAATAAACTGTTTGTTTAGCTATAGCTCCTCATCCTGGTCGGGACTGAAAGAGACAATCCCTATTCCACGTTTGATATGCTGCAATAGCCTCTTCAACCAGTCTATCAACACAAATATGTCTGCCCTCAGGCATCTTTTCTAGTGCAATGTGCGTCGTTTCATATTTATCAATAGCACCTGGACTATTACGATATTTTGTAAAACACCATTTTTGTGATATAGTACGCGGTATATGTGTGAGATTGTTGACCCTGACGAGTCTAGAGTTATTATTGATGCAGAGCCTTATTTTAGCGAAAGAACTACACCCGACTCTATGCGCGTTGGTTTTGTTAGAAGTATCGATTTGGTGTATCCAGACAGTAACGACAAAAAGCGCGGAGAAACCACTGTAAGAGTCACTTTTCTTGTTGGAGACACAGGCTACCATGAATCTTTAATAACACGTGCTAATCAAGAAGATTCGTCTGAAAGAAATTCGTCCAAAAAAGATTCGTCTATAATTAATATGCCCGAAGGGACTGGCTGCACAAAAGCAAGTATATCTATTACAGCAGAGCCAGGCAATGACCCGCGTTCAAATTTTAGCGAAGTTGTGGTTGGCGCTGAAATGCTAAAAACAGACAGCGCTGAATCAGATAAAGATTTTCAGGAACAAAAAGAAGCTATCGAGAAACTTATGAGAGCAGTTGGACAAGCAGCGGCTCAAGTAGCGCTTGGATCGCTCTCTGACTTATTAAAAGGCGGTATCGTTTTTATAGTGGAACCGGGGAAAGGAAAGGAGCCAAGCGGTAATTTTTATCCAATAATTACCGTTGACAACTCAGATTCCTCTGCAGAATAAAAATCATTAGCTATACATAAGCCTTAAGTTTATAGGCTGATAAAGCCAGTCCCGCGCCTCACGTCAGAGTTCGCGGGGCTGTTTTTAGTTTTTATAGTCACCTTCACCCTATTTTTGCCTAAAATTCAATAAAATTGCGTTAATCTATTGACTTCGGTGTTCGGATATGATATATATCAGCTTTTGTTGACAGATGTTTGACGTTTTGTCCAA
>ERZ773079.2081-NODE-2081-length-11390-cov-3.565770_pt1 | contig 11390 bp, 16 predicted proteins | sample MGYA00511355_ERZ773079 | MGnify/ENA primary metagenome ERZ773079 (study PRJEB29015, sample SAMEA2737979) | human oral metagenome | biome: human oral; feature: human-associated habitat; material: dental | place: China | collected 2117 ... | reverse complement strand
CTTGATACGCCTAAAGTGCGTAAATTGTTTTTAAGTATGAATTCTGGCAAGGGGTCTACGTGAGTTTGGATGATGACAGAACGTAGGCAGCCATCCTTTTTCCATTTCTCATGCCCGCCCTTTGTAGCCTCTAGTTCGCAACCTTGCTCTTTGAGATATTTACGAAACAGGGCTAAGGAGACGTTGCTAAGTTTATATGTATTCATCTAGGATAGGACAACTTCTGATACGGCGTTAGTACGTATGTATTCAGGCTGAGCGAGAATCTTATCAAGCAAGCCACTAGCCCTTAACTTTTGGAATTTTGGCTCGTGTGCTGTTCTACTTTTCATTACCCAGCCATGCCGCGCTAGGTCAGTACGCAGGGTGTGGTTCGCTAATTGTTCGTGTAGCCATTCCTTTAATATGAAGTTGAAACTATCCTTTGCCCCTTTATCGGTCAAGTCATATCCTGACAGGTCAAGAGAGGGGCAGTAAGCTATGTAAGTGTTATTCTCTTTGAAGATATACACTGATACAGATATAGCAACCTTGTTGCTGGTTATCTTTATAGAGTTGTTTGATTTTTCCATATTGCTACAAAGTTAGGGATTTATTTAGAAGCGGTGCATACAACCGACTATCTTATACATTTGTGTGATTAGCTTAACGGGCAAGTCCTGAGGCTGGTACTCACTAGAAGGGTTGGCGGGTACGAGGCGCACATATTCGTCACCTTTGGACGATTTGGTTACTATCTTTATGGTACGCAGGTCGTTTGTCACAACGCCATACACCTCACCATAGAGGATAAAGTCTTTCCATTCTAACATTCGTTTTATTGCTATTATGTCACCACTGGAGATTAGGGGCTGCATGGAGTTTCCCGTTACGTTGCACCATAGTACGCCATCGTGGTTGTAAGGCGCAAAGTCTATATTGTATTTAGGTAATGTCGTTTGGTCGTTTACCATAATATCAAAGCCCGCCATAAAGTCTACATCATAATAGGGTTGACCCTTTGTATAACTTATCTTTGGTTGAGGCTCGTTTTCCTCGGTTGGGGCTGTTAACATTTCGCCCTCACCAGTCAGAAGCCATGTTTTGTTTAGCTCTGGAAAAGTACCGAGAATATTCTGTAATTTTTCTGCACCCGGGGCGTGCCTAAGCTGATTTAGATAGCCGTTTGACAAGCCCGCCATTTTCTCAAATTTTCCTTGACCTAGGTTCTTGTATTTTCTAAACCTTGTAAGTCGCTGTTTTATAGTCTCCTCCATACTTATAACTATTTAGATAATATACAAATAAGCCTCTCTACCGATAAATTAGCTGTGATGATCTTTGCTTTTGCCTATAAATTATCTATCTTTGTATCGCTGTTAAAATGTAGCGGGTCGCTGTTAAAATGTAGCGTGCAAATATAATATTTATATTTCACACCCGCAAGTTTTCTGTTGCGAAACAGAGGCGCAGATTCATTCTTTACAATTTAAGATTCACGGTTCATAAGACATTGTAACGGCGGTTACGTAAATCACTAGGTATTTGATTTTCAGTTATAGGTTAGTCGGTGCGTGAGGTATAGCTAACCTTTTTAATACAACCCCACGCTAGCCACGGCACGGATAAGGTGGCTATTCAGGTTTAGATAATGTTTTTGGTTGATGTAATGTTTTGCAGATTGCTCATATAGGTTGGTAATAGATTGTAACCTAGGTTCGACTCCTAGGGTGGGGGCTAGAAAAATTAATTAAAAACAAAAGGGTAAATATGGAATTGATTAAAAGAATTTTAGTGACGGCACTTACCACATACATAATGTGTTTAGTAGTGCGTAAAATTGAGGAGAGAGAAAGCCGTAGAGGGGTGGCAATCACAATGGGTTTAAGGGCAAGACCCCTTAAAGAAGCCTTGCCTAAAGAGGGCGAAGGCTAAATAAGCCCTAGAATATCGGCATTCAGAAGAATAGTATACCCACAATTAGGACATGACAAGGGAACAACGGGAATACAAGTTGCCACCGCACCTTGCTTATAAGAGGAAAGAGACATAATTTCTGATGTTGTAAACCAGTCCTTTCCGCTACCACATAAAGGGCAAGAACATTGTACCTTACTTTTGATTAGCCGTAGAAAATCATCCTTTGTATTCATATACATATAAATTTAAAAATTAGACGGGGCAAATATAATAAATATTTTAGAGTGGCGGGCTAGCGGGAATAATAAATTTAATAATTAGACAACTTTTACTCTACCCGTGCGCCGCTCTTTTAAAATACGATAAAACAATATAGCATATATGGAAGCAAAAACTTTTAGAGAGCTGTACGAAGCCGAGAAGCGAAAGGAGACGCCAGCACAAGTATTCTTACTTGCTATGTCTACATTGACGCACAAGAGCATACCAACGATTAAGGCGTGGTTGTCAGGGCGGCAAGTGCCAGACGAGCTTACAAAGAATAGGCTAGCGGAAAGATTCAAATGCAAAGCCGAGGACTTGTTCCCCGAGGTTTAGATACTAAAAACGAAAGTAATATGAAGAAACTAATTTTATTATCAGTGTTAGCGTTTGCAGTCGCATATTGTGGCTACGAGATTAGGAAGAAGCCAGAGCCACCTAAGCCGAAGCTGACAAAGGAGCAGATACGAAAGCAAGAGTATGAGCAAAGGTTGAAAGATTACAATGTTAGGTTCTTGTTTTCGTGCAACGGAGTAAAGGTATATCGTTTTCATGATGGTGGAGAGAACGTTTATTTCACAGATGCAAACGGAATGGCTTACTATCAATACACTACAAGGACTGGTAAATTTAGTCATCAAACGCATAGAGTTCAATCTATTAATACAAGGAGGTAACATGAAAAGAGAAATATTGTTTAGAGGTCAGCCTACAGGAAAGGGAAGAATATGGATGGTAGGCATTGGGGCGTACAAGACACGTACAGCCGAACATCTTGTGTTAAACGCCAAAGGTGATTGCGTAGAGGTCGTGCGTCTATGTCAGTACACGGGGTTAAAAGATAAGTACGGAAAGAAAATATTTGAGTGGGATATTCTTAAATTCATAGTGCCTGATGGTACTATACGATATTTTGTAGTAGAATGGGCAAGTGAAGATAGAATATTAAGACCGCTATCTGATTTTGTACCTGAAGGCAACCCTATCCGTATAAGCGGTTGGTGCTTCAATTGGAGAGGGCACCGTTTATACCCGACGGTGATAGACGGAGTTCCTGATAATGAAGCAATGGAAATCGTGGGAAATATTCATGATAACCCCGAGCTTCTGAAAGGAGGCGAGAAATGAAAAACCTCTTTGACCACGAGAGATGGGCAGAAAAGCCTAATAAGCTGTTTACCCGTATGACGGGTGAGGCTTTCACGAATAAGGAGGTTATAATAGCACACGTGGCTGTTATGGGGTTCTTAATCATTGCAGTGCTTGCAGGTGCTGTAGAGTAAGGAAAGAAAGGAGTGCACGATGACGATACAAGAGTTAGGTGATATTATTTCACGCTACACCGAGCTAGGCTTTATGGAGGCTGTTAAGCGATACGAGCCAGCGCAGGACTTGATACGAGCCAGTGACGTTAAGCCGTGGTTGGAGATTAATGGTATTGATTATAAGAAGTTCAAGGCTTTTCTCAAGCGTGGTAACATCAAGCCAATAAGAAAGGGTACGGCGGCTAATTCCCCTTTGTTCTACTCTAAGGCAGAGATAAGCAAGTGTTTTGCAGTGTTACAGCTACATAAACATTTCAGTCCGATACCAGTAAAAAAGTAAAGAGGTAAGCAGATGATAATATTAATGCCTGATGTTAACCCTAAGGGGCTATACACGCAAAAACAAGCAGCCGAGGCACTACATGTTAGCCGTCATAGCATAGCACGCTATACAAGGGGCGGTAGGCTACACTTCTTTACACGTTGTACGGGTAAGCAGCGTGTTACCACGGGGGAGGAGATAATAAGGTGTTGGAGGGCGCAATTTGACATATCAATTTAAGTAACAATATACAAAAGTAAAGTAGAAAATGAAAACAGATTTCAGTATTAATGTTTCGATTAACCTAGGCTTGACAAACGAGTTAGTTAGCCTAGTAAAGCAGCTCTATAATGGCGCAAGTAGTCAGATTCTAGAGAGTAAGCCAGAGGGTGTGAGGGAACGTAAAAAGTCAAGTAAGGAGGAAAAGGCAGAAGCTACACCCGAGCCAGTGGCGAAGTCGGAAACTGCTAAACCAAAGGAGAAAGAGGTAAAGGAGAAGGCAAAGGAGGAGGCGGCAAGTAAGCGTACCTACACCGCCGTTGATGTCCGTGCAGCTATGCACAATACCCGTTCACGCATTGAGGGTGAGGACTACAAGGAAAATATAGATGGAGAGGGCAGAAAGAAGTACCATAAGGCACTTACATCTCAATTTATTTCTATTGCTAATATGCTAGGAGCGGATAAGCCTAGTGCATTGCCCGAGGATAAGAGAGCGGAATTTATCAATTCATGTGATCAACTGAAAGTGCTAGCAGATGGTACGATTGGTTCAGATGTTCCATTTTAAGATGTAAGCGATTATGCCTAATACACATGCACTTTTAAGTCCTAGTTCAGCGCATAGATGGTTGAATTGTACGGCTGCACCTTTGCTTGAGGCGAAGGTAGAAGATAAAGGGAGCGACTTTGCTAAGGAGGGTACACTTGCACACGCTTATTGTGCAATGAAGTTAAAACAATTCCTACATCTACCTACCAGCGAGGAAGAGCGAGAGATTGAGGAGCTTAACGATACCTACCATACGGGTGAGATGGACGAGTACACCGATACGTACAAGACCCTTGTACTTGAAAAACTCAACAAGGCGAAGAAGCAAACCAGTGACGCACAATTACTGGTGGAAACCCGCCTAGACTTTAGTAAGTACGTACCAGCGTCATTTGGTACATCAGACGCTATCATTATAGCGGATGGTGTGATGGACGTTATAGATTTCAAGTATGGCAAGGGTGTGGAAGTTTCAGCGGTGGATAACCCTCAAATGATGGTATATGCACTAGGAGCGTGGGAGGCGTTCAACATGGAGTATAATATTACACATGTACGCATGACGATTATCCAACCACGCATTGACAATCTAAGTGAATTTGAAATGCCAGTGAGTGACCTACGAAAGTGGGCTACTTATACGCTAGCACCGAAGGCGAAGGAGGCAATGGCAGGAGGAGAGCCGAAAGCAGGCGAATGGTGTAAATTCTGTAAGGTGAAAGGGCGTTGCCGTGTACTTGCTGAGGCTTGCACCAGTAAGCAACAGGAACAACCCGACCCGAAGCTAATGTCTACTGATGAGATTGCAAAGAATGTGTTGCCCCTTTTACCCCTTATCAAGTCGTGGCTATCAAGCATTGAAGAGTACACACTGGAGCAGGCGTTAAGTGGTGTACACTACGACGGCTATAAGATAGTTGAGGGGCGAAGCATACGACGTATTACCGACCCCGATAAGGTTATAGAGCTACTAGAGGCGCAAGGGTACACAAAAGAGACAATTATCAAGCCAACAGAGCTAAGAAGTCTTACCGACCTAGAGAAACTCATAGGCAAGAAAGCGTTTAACGCCTTATGCAAAGATTATATCGTGAAGCCACAGGGTAAGCCAACACTGGTAACAGAGGCGGACAAGCGACCAGCAATGAATCAAGCAGAGGATGACTTCAAAGACTTTTAGTATTAATCAATATATCAACTTTTAAATTTTTACAATTATGAGAGATCCTAAGATTGTAGGTGAAACAAAGGTAGTGTTTGGTCCATGCCGATTAAGTTACACACACGTATTCGAGAAGTACGACCCTAGCGGCAGCGGCAATGATGGCAAGTATATGACGAATATACTTATACCAAAGAGCGAGGAAAAGACCATTAAAGCTCTAAACAAAGCTATCGAAGCCGCTAAGAAGGCAGCGGTAGTATCGAAGTGGGGCGGCAAAGAGCCTAAGAAGTTAGATTTGCCTTTGCGTGATGGCGACGATAAAGACGATGATGTATATGCAGACCACTTCTATGTTAACGCTAAGGCAAATACACGACCTGGTGTTGTTGACAAGAAGATGACGCCTATTGTTGACGAGGAGGAGGTTTACAGCGGTTGTTGGGCTATTGTTTCAGTAACTTTCTACGGCTACGATGTAAGCGGTAACAAGGGTGTGGCGTGCGGACTTAACAACATCATGAAGTATAAGGATGATGACTTTTTAGGTGGTCGTGCGTCGGCAGAGAGTGACTTTGCCGATATGGAGGATGAGGACGACGACGATTTATAAACTTATATTTAGTTTTTGTTTATTCATAATTAATTTTTGTTTATGTGGCGGAGGAAAGCCCGTGAGGGTAAGTATACCACCTTTTTTTTTTAAAACATCATAGATAATAGCATATACAAGATGAAGGAATTAGGAATTGATATTGAGACTTACAGCAGTAATGACCTTCTTACAGGGGGCGTTTACCGCTATGTGGAGGCAGCAGATTTTCAGATAATTCTTTTCTCTTATTCCATTGACGGGGGAGAGGTAAAGTGCGTTGATTTAGCCAGTGGGGGGAGCTTACCAGAAGAAGTGCTCCATGCACTGACAGACGAAAGTGTAATTAAAACCGCTTTTAACGCCGTTTTTGAGCGGACGTGTATAAGTAAGTGGTTAGGGCGAGATAAGCCGTTAGAGCCAAAGCAATGGCGGTGTACGATGGTCAGAGCCGCACGAATGGGCTTGCCACTTTCACTCGCACAATGTGGCGAGGTGTTAGGGCTAGCAGAAGGAAAGATGAAAGAAGGGCGTGCGCTTATACGCCTTTTCAGTGTGCCAAATAAGAAAAAGGCAAAAGATGGCAGCGTATCATACGTGCAAGTCAGGCCAACAGACGAGCCCGAGAAGTGGGAGGTGTTTAAGCAGTATAATATCCGAGATGTAGAGGTAGAGCAGGCGATTTTGAAGAAGGTACGCCGTCTGGAGGCTGCACCCTTCGATGAGGAGTTATACGTTGCCGACCAGCATATCAATGACAGGGGCGTATTGGTAGATTTACAGATGGTCAAGAACGCTGCACGTTTCGATATGCTCTATAAGGCACAATTACTGGAGGAGGCGAAGGAGTTTACGAAGATGGAGAATCCAAACAGCCCCTCACAGATTAAAGAGTACATAGCGAAGCGCACGGGCTTTGAAATGGGGACTTTAAATAAGAAGTCGCTAGATGATTACAGAGAGCGGTTTCAATATTGGGCGGACGTGTTACGCCTTCTACAGATACGAGAGGAGCTAGGCAAGACTTCTAACAAGAAGTACGAGGCGATACTGAATTGCGTTTGTAAGGACGGAAGAGTGCACGGCTTGCTACAATTCTATGGAGCAGCACGCACAGGCAGATGGGCGGGCAGACTGGTGCAATTACAGAATTTACCACAAAACCACATAGAGGATATTGATGTAGCACGCCAACTGGTGAAGGCGGGTGATATGGAAGACTTCATGTGTAACTACCTCAACCCGACGCAAACATTGTCCGAGCTTATCCGTACAGCGTTCATAGCCCCCGAGGGGCGTATATTTCATGTTTGCGACTTCTCAGCTATTGAAGCACGTGTGATAGCATGGATAGCAGGTGAAGAGTGGGTGCTTGCAGCTTTCAAGCACGGGCACGACATCTACTGCGAGACAGCTAGTAAGATGTTTGGCGTTATTGTACAGAAGCACGGGCAGAATGGACATTTACGACAAAAAGGTAAGGTGGCAGTGCTAGGCTTAGGCTATGGCGGTGGCGTGGCAGCACTTGAGGCGATGGGGGGCAAGAAGATGGGCTTAACCGAGGATGAAGAGAAAGACATTGTATATAAGTGGCGTGAATCCAACCCTAATATCGTGCGCCTTTGGTCAAGAGTTGAGAAAGCGGCTATGGCGGCTATTCAGACGGGACGCTCTATTACCATCAATCAAGGTATTACCTTCAACTATAGGTGGGGTATGTTACTTGTTACATTGCCGTCTGGTCGCACGATGTGTTACCCACGGGCGAAGGTAGAGACTGTTACCAGTAAGTGGGGCAAGGAGCACGAGGAGATTACCTACGAGGGCTTGAATCAAACCACGAAGAAGTGGGGTAAGATGACTACCTATGGGGGTAAGTTAACCGAGAATATCGTACAGGCTACAGCACGTGACATCCTAGGTTATGTTATCCTACGTGCAGAACGTGAGGGGTTAAAGGTGGTATTCCATATCCATGATGAGATTATAGTTGAAGCCAAAGAAGGGCAGACGCTGGAGCAGGTGGAGGAGTTATTCAGCACCCCGATACGCTGGTGCATGGACTTGCCACTCAAGGGGGCGGGTTACTCAACGCCTTATTACCTCAAAGATTAAGATTAAGATTAGAAAAGGCAAAAACAAAAAGCTAAAATAAAAGACTATGGGCAAAGGAGTTCCAAACAAATACGGGAGAAGTGAAGAGTGGGAGTATGAGATTAAATGCTCCATTGTGCCGAGAAATATAGAAGCACTTATAAATGCACTTGATTGTGAGGGCAGACCTTATTCACTTATCATTCACAGAACGAAGAAGAAAACCAACGGCTTATTCCCTAGATACAGGGATATAACGATTATGGCTAAGTTTGAGGATGATGCGAGAGATTATGAGATACTTTGTAAGACGTTACGCTAATGAAAATAGAGCACGATTATACAATAGAAATTGCGACGGCGCACAGCAGGCTTGCTAAGAAGTGGCGAAACGAGCAAATTCAATGGTCATCACTGGTACAGCGGTGCAGCGAAACGAAACGCACCAGTGAGACAACCGCTGAGTATGCACGAATGAGCCGTGAAGAGCAAAGCAATATCAAGGATGTAGGAGGCTTTGTAGGTGGTTTCCTTTCAGGAGGCAAGAGAAAGACAACACATGTTATGTATCGTACACTGGTGACGCTTGATATTGACTACGGCACACCCGATACGTGGGACGACTTTGTGTTTAACTTCGATTTTGCAGCTATGTTATATAGCACGCACAAGCATTCTGAAGAGCACCCACGTTATCGTCTGGTATTCCCTATCAGCCGTCCATTAACGCCGACAGAGTACGAGCCGTTGTGCCGCAAATTTGCCGAAAAGTTAGGTATTGACTTGTTCGATGATACTACCTACCAGTTAGCACGTCTTTTTTATTATCCTTCTACGTCTAAGGATGGTGACTTCGTATTCCATGTGCAGGATGGGGAGGCGTGCGATGTGGACGCTCTATTGAAAGAGTACAGAGATTACACAGATGTATCAGAGTGGGCGACATCAAGCAGGGAGCACTCTATTATACGTCGTTCGATGAAGAAGGCAGGCGACCCGACGGAGAAAAAGGGCTTGATTGGTGCTTTTTGTCGTGCGTACAGCATTGAAGACGCTATAGAGGTATTCTTGTCCGACGTGTATGAGAAAACGGCACACGAAGGACGTTACACGTATAAGATGGGCAGCGTGGCGGGCGGTTTGGTTTGCTACGACCATCTTTTTGCTTATTCTAATCACGAAACAGACCCTTCAAGTAAGCAGCTTTGCAACGCCTTTGACCTTTGCCGTATCCACATATTCGGTGTGGGGGATGAAGGCTCACAGGTGACGGACGTTACGAAGTTACCGTCCTATCAAGCTATGCAAGATTTTGTTACTAGAGACGAAAGGGTGAAGGCGTTGCTGGCGCAAGAAAGGTTTGAGGAGGTTTCGTATGACTTTCAGGACATGGAGGAGGGCGAAGAGAAAGAAGCCGATACGAAGTGGATGAAAGACCTAGAACTTGACAAGAAGGGGAATGTGAAGTCAACGACTTCTAATATTATATTAATATTAGAAAACGACCCACGCCTTAAAGGGCATGTGTGGTACAATGATTTCAACAGCTTTATCCATGTCACTGGTGGGCTACCATGGAACAAGGAGGCTACACGATGGAGCAATACGGACGATGCGAATTTAAGGGTATACTTTGACCAGTGCTATAATATAACGGGCAAGGATAAGATAAAGGACGCTTTCGTTGCAGTGGTTACAAAACATAGTAAACACCCCGTTAGGGAGTATCTTAATGGGTTGAAATGGGACGGCACGCCACGTCTAGAGAGGCTTATTACGGACTATCTAGGGGCGGAGGATAACGAGCTTACAAGGACGATGACCCGTATCCATTTCACGGCAGCCGTTGCCCGTGTAATGCAGCCAGGGTGTAAGTATGACTATTGTTTGATTATAGCGGGTGTAGAAGGAATAGGCAAGTCAACACTATTCAAGATAATGGGGGGCGACTGGTTCAGTGATTCAGTCGTTACGATGGAGGGCACGAAAGGTATGGAGCAGCTACGTAATGGGTGGGTGATTGAGTTACCCGAGCTTAGCTCTATTAGGAGGTCGGATGTGGAGCAGGTAAAGGCATTCATATCTAGGCAAGATGATTCCTACAGGCCAGCATACGGAGTTGTGATGGAATCTCACCCGAGGCAGTGTGTTTTTTGTGGTACTACGAATGAAGGCTTATTCCTCAAAGGCGATACGGGTAACCGCCGCTTTTGGATCATTCAAGTTGATGATAGCTATAGGAAGGTGGATAACCTCAGGGAGGCACTTATACAAGACCGTGATCAGTTATGGGCGGAGGCTATGTCGTATTACGGGCAAGGCGAAAAGTTATACCTATCCGAGGAGTTAGAGCGGCAGGCGAAAGAGCGACAGCAGGAGTTCAACGATAATCAAGATGACCCGCTCAAGGAGGCGGTGAATGCTTATCTAGACATGAAGCTACCTACTGACTGGAGCAGCCGTGACCTAGCCAGTAGGAGGAGGTATATAGCGAACCCCGACCCACTGGACGCTACTGGTACGGAGCAACGTACCAGAGCATGTGCAAGGGAGTTCCTAGCAGAGTTCCTCAAGATGGATATTACGGCGAAGGAGTATAAGTACACCGCTAGAAAGGTTAACGCTATATTAAAGGATGCGAAGGGGTGGAAGCCTAGTGAATGGCTTAGCTTTTCTTTGTATGGAGGGCAGCGGGGCTATATACGTGTAACGAATGAAGAGGATGATGATTTATAACAAATAAACAAGAGAGAACAATGAGAACGAAAATAAACATAGGTGCGTGGGGCTTATCATGTATATGGTGGGTTCTAGCTATCGTTAAATTAATTATGTACCACGAATACAGAGGATATATGGCACTTACATTAGGGGCGTGTATTAGTGCCTTAATGGCGGCGTATAATTACATTGCTTTAAAGAGAAAAAATAGAACAATTTACAACCAACAAAACATCCAACAAAGCCACAAATCTTTTGTTCCTTTGGGTATGACAAAATATATGTCGCAGGCAGGTAAAGCA
>ERZ773079.2075-NODE-2075-length-11413-cov-4.094999_pt1 | contig 11413 bp, 7 predicted proteins | sample MGYA00511355_ERZ773079 | MGnify/ENA primary metagenome ERZ773079 (study PRJEB29015, sample SAMEA2737979) | human oral metagenome | biome: human oral; feature: human-associated habitat; material: dental | place: China | collected 2117 ... | reverse complement strand
TCAGCGCGTAATAGCTCGTAGAGCCCGCTCCTACGAACAGATCAAAATCTGCGAAATTTAAATTGCGATCCGATACGGCGTCTGAATTAGTGCCGTTCGGCGCAGCGTCTAAATTTGCGCTATCCGGCGCGGCGGGACTGTTTAAATTTGATCCATTTTTGCAGTCCGCCGCCGTGCCGCCCCCGCAGAGATCGCACTTAAAAATTTTAAAATAAAGCCCGAAAAAATCAAGCGCGTAGGAGCAGAGTTTAAGAAGCTTGTTTGCGTAAGCGATCTTGCAAATGCAAAACTCAAGCCCTCTTAGCTCGCAAAATGCGATGCTTTGATTCTCGTGTCCCTTGCGGCTGTCGCTTAAGATGAGTGCTTTTCGATGCGAATTTTTTGCTGCGGGCGGATTTGCGCAGGAGCTTTCGCTGTTTAAATTTAGAGAGCCGCTGCCTGCGCGCCACGCGCAATCTAAGGCGTCGGGTCTTAAATTTTTAACTCTAAAATTTTCACGCCGCAAAGCACAAGAGGAGCCGCCGCAAACCGATATGAAATTTTTGAGGTCTAAATTTTTGCCTGCTGGCACGGCGGCGGCGATCGCTACGAAATTTTCGCGATATAAAATTTTACCCGCTCGCGCAGCGGCACGTAAATTTTCGACGCTTTGCTCTTTTGCAAAAAGGCGCGAGCCCTGCGGCGCGGATAAATTTCTCGCGATGCCCTGTTTGCTCTCGCCTCTTGAAATTTGCCGCGCCATCAGTCCATCTTCCATCGTTTGTGTATCCAAAACCACTGCTGCGGCGCGGTTCGCACGACCTCTTCGAAAATGTCGTTGCACTTTTGCGTGATAAATAGCTCGGCTTCGTCCTTATTTAGCCCTTCAGGTAGCGGCGGGAAATCCTTGATCACGATCTCATAGCGATTATCCGTGCCGCGCCGCGCAAAGATCGGGATCAGCACGGGATGAAATTTCAAATAAAGCGACGCGATAGTCTTCGTGGTGTAGCACTGCCGTCCAAAAAAGGTCGTAATCAGGCTGTTTTTAGGGCCTGGCTTTTGATCGGGCAGAATGCCTACGTTGCGCCCCTGCTTTAGCGCCTGCACGAGCCTGCGCATCGCATCGTCCTTGTAAATAAGGTCGTTGCCGTAGCGCTCGCGAAACGGCGCCACGAGCCGCTCCTCGATCAACTCATTATCGCTGCGACGCCCGACTACCGAGACGGGAAAGCCATTGGCGCCGAAAAAATTAGCTAGAATTTCCCAATTTCCAAAATGCGCCGTAAAAAATAAAATCCCGTGCGGATTATCACCTTTTAGCTCTCGGACGCGCTCTAGCGCCTGCTCGCCGTTTGAAATCAGATCATCAAATTTTAGTCTGCCATTGTAAAATAAAAGCGTGTCGGTAAGCGTCCTAGCGATACTGCGAAAATTATCAATCGCAAGAGCGTGAAGCTCACTTTCGCTTTTTTGCGGATAGGCGGCGCGAAGGTTATCCTGCGCGACTTTAACGCGCCTGCTAAGCTTCCACGATGCAAAAAGTGCGAGCTTATCGAAAAATGCAAATATGAAGCTTTTCGGCGCGAATTTTGCAAATTTTATCAGACCCAGCGCCAAAAAATATTGGATTTTTTCCTTCATAAAGACCTCGTTTTAAATGCGAGATTATATTGAATTTTGGCTAATTAGTAGCTAAAACGCTATTTGCCGAGGCAAAAATTGCTAAACATTTCATCTAGAATTTCGTCTCGCTCAAATGGACGCGAAATACGTGCAATCGCCTCAATCGCGCGATTTATCTCAAATGCAAAAAGCTCAAGCTCGCCGCAAGACAGGCGCTCGCTCGCGTTTTTAAGAGCCGCAAGCGCGCTCTCGCAAGATAGAATTTGCCGCTCGTTGCTTAGCATAAGGCCATCGAAATTTTGAGAATTTAAGTAGCTCTCAAGCGCAGTTAAAATTTTATCCACGCCCTCGTTTGCAGAAATTTCAAGTGGCGTAAAAATGAAATTTGCTTGGGTATTTTGCCTAACGGGATTTATTGCAGAGCTATTAGGCGCGATGGAATTTGCAGAATTTTGTTTGGAATCATCCTGAGTAAAATTCTCCGCAGCACAGCTTGCAGTAGCGCGCTCGGTATTTGGCGACACTAGTCCCGCTTTTGCGGCGGAATTCTGTTCCATCAGATTTATGGAATTCGCAAGGGCTATTTGGCTTGTAGGCGCGGAATTTGTGGAAGTAGAATTTTGCGCGCTTAAGTCACGCTTTAAATTTTTAGCTTTTAAATTCTGCGCGCAGGAATTTAAAGAAGCGTCGCAGGTCCGACTTTGCTTTAAATTTTCGGCTATGAAATTCTCTGATATGGGATTTTCGGCTGCGAAATTTTTTGCAGAAAAAGCCTCTAAATCCTCGTCAAGATCCTCCACGCTAGGATGAAATTTACGCGGCAAGTCGCATTTATTTAAAACGTAGATGATTTTTTTGTCTTTTTGTTCACGCAATATTTTTAAGATCTGCGCGTCCTCGGCGTCCCATTCGCGACTTGCGTCAAACACTGCCAAAATCACGTCTGCCTCGCTTGCAGCGCGAAGCGAATATGAAATGCCGATACTTTCAAGCTTTGAGCCGCTGTGTCTGATACCTGCGGTATCGACTATACGGATTAGATGAGTGCCTATTTGCAAGCTTTCTTCGATAAGATCGCGCGTAGTGCCCGCTTCGTCGCTCACGATAGCGCGATTAAAGCTCAGCATAGAGTTCAAAATGCTTGATTTACCGACATTAGGTTTACCCACAATCGCTACTTTAAAGCCCTCGATCAACCCCTTGCGACTGCGGCTTATGCGGGTGATTTTTCCCAGGCTTTTTATATTTTCATCCAGCATCTTTTGCGAGCTTTGCAGCACATCTGCGGGCAGATCGTCCTCTGCGTAGTCGATGCAAACCTCGACAAAAGCTAGCGTCTTAACCAGAGCCGCGCGCAGATTTGCGACGAAGTCTGCCAGCTCGCCGCGCAGGTTTCTAGCTAAAATTTTAGCCGCACTTTGCGAGCGCGAATTAATCAGATCGCTTATGGCTTCGGCTTTACTAAGATCCATTTTACCGTTTAAAAACGCTCGCTTACTAAACTCGCCCGGATTTGCTATGCGCGCACCCAGAGCCAGCACGGCATCTAACGCCAAGGACGAAGCCGTAAAGCCGCCGTGGGTCTGCACTTCTACGACATCCTCGCCGGTAAAGCTATGCGGAGCCTTGAAATATATCAAAATCGCCTCGCCGAACGCTTCGCCGCTCGCGTCAAAAAGATTTACAAGCGTGGCATAGCGAGGGCGCAAAGAACTACGATGTGAAAGGCTTAGAGCGATAGATAGCGCTTCCTCGCCTGAAATTCTAACTATGCAAATTCCACCGATGCCGTGAGCCGTAGCGATAGCGGCGATAGTCTCGCTCACGATTAGCTTTTTTCGTCTACGATGACGATTTTGCCGCTACGCGTGGATTTGATACCCACAAAACGATCCGGATATGCTTGTTTTAGCTTGTCGGCTACGATTTTGATAAATGCGCCATCAAAAGCCTTCGTGACGATACGCTCATTTCCGGAGCGTTCCACGAGCGCATTTACATAAGAATCGATAAATCGTTCTTGATTTTGTAAAAATTCCGCGATTTCAAAAACCACGGCAAGATCATATCTGATGCTGATCCAGTTGTAAATCATATACGAAAGTGCCTTGTAGCGGTGTCCTTCTTTGCCTATCAAAAGCGCGCTATCCTCGCCTTGCAGCTTGATATAGACGGTATTTTCGTCGATTTTGCTAACATCGCTAACTTCGATCTTAAACTCGCTTGATCTGAAAAGTGCAGATAGCTTCTCTTTGATATCGGATAGAATTTCATCCGTCACAACGCCCTTTTGCTTTTCTTTGCGATGTTTAGAATGCGTGGCGCGCGGACTTTGAGACTCTGATTTGTCGCCCTGCCTTTTCTCTGCTTTGCCGGTTTTGCTTTGAGAGGCGTTAAATTCCGGATTTTCGCTAAATTTCTCCCCTTCCAAAACCGCTTCTATTACAGCATTTTTCTTAAAAAAGCCCAAAAACCCGCCGCTTGGATGCTGCAGTACGCGCACGTTAAGCTGCGTTACCGAGCATCCTAGCTCAGCTGCTGCTTTATTATATGCGTCTTTTAAATTTTCTGCTTCAATTATCATGACTTTTTCTCCGCTATTTGAGCTTGTTTATGCCTAGCAAAGGCTTTATTAATGACATATTGCTGGATAATGGAGCAGAAGTTATTGACCGTCCAATATAGCGTAAGACCCGCGGGAAACATTACAAAAAATACCGTAAAAATAAGCGGCAAGAATTTCATCATCTTCTCTTGCATCGGATCGGTAAACGTAGTCGGCGTAATCTTTTGCTGCAAAAACATCAAAATTCCCATCGTAATTGGCAGGATGTAATATGGATCTTTAAGCGATAGATCATGGATCCAAAGCGCCCACTCCGCGCCCTTTAGCTCGATCGCATTAAGCAGCACGCGGTAAATCGCGAAAAATACCGGTATCTGAAGCAAAATCGGCAAGCAGCCGCCCATCGGATTAGCGCCGTTTTTCTTATACAGATCCATCATATGCATCTGCAGCTTTTGCTTATCGTCCTTGTATTTTTCTTGAAGCTCCTTCATCTTAGGCGCCAGATCTTTTAGCTTATTCATAGATAGCATTCCCTTGTAGCTTAGCGGGAATAAGATTAGGCGGATGATGAGCGTAAGCACGACGATCGACCAGCCCCAGTTGCCGATATAGCCGTGCAACCAGTTTAGAAATTTAAACATCGGGCGGGCGATGAAGGTAAACCAGCCATATTCGATAATGTGCGTAAGAGCAGGATTTATCGAGCTTAGCGTCGCGTGATCTTTCGCGCCGATATAGCCCGTAAGACTAAGATCGCCGTCCGAGCTTATGAAAACCTGCGAAATTTTATCTGCGTCAGTCACGGTCGCATTCAAGCTCTCTCCGTAAAATAGCGTCGTATAATAGCGATCGGAGCTTGCAGCGATATTTACGCCACTTATTCGCTCGTTTTTATCCACATCACCATCTTTAAAAATTTCTACGCTTTCGTTTATAGCCTGCGAGCCTGTAAAAAATGAAGCGATTTTATCTGAAATTCCCGCTTCGCCCGGTTTTCCTACGATGACGCCGTGAACCGTATAGCTATCTACTTCTACGTTCGGGCGCGAGCCGGGGCTGATAAAATAATGCGCATTGCCGCTTAACTTCAGATCCAATTTATAACTACCATTTGGATAAAAGGTAAGAATTTTATTTATGCTAACGGCGCCTAAACTTTGACTTAACGTAACGCTAGCCTCTCCGTTTCGTACGTCCAGCTCGCTAGATGAAGCGCTGTAAGGAGTATCGAAAGCCATCGCATTCAACGCCGCGTCCTCGAAGCGCATCTCAAGCGGTTTAGAATGTGATTTAGGATCAATTAAATTTATCGCATCGCCGTTTTCGTCACGGAATTTAGCATCATTTAGCACATACGAGCTTATGCGACCGAGCCTGTCGATCGTAAAATTTGCTTCTTTGCCAACCACGCGTACTAACGGTGCAGATATGGAATTTGCAGTATTTAAATTCGCTCCCTGCGCGCTCACGCCAGCGGCGGAAGTTTGCGGAGCGGACTTGGCGGCATTTTTTTGTGCGATTTGCGCCGCGGTTGCGTTTGCCTCCATAGCGGCGCGAATTTTTGATAAATAAAAATGATCGTAAGCTACAAAAAATATGAGCGCAGTTGCTATTGCGATAGCAAGGCGCTTTGATTGAGGAAGTTTATCTAGCACTATTTTCTCCTAGTCGTATGACGTAATATCTATTTTTTTTATATGGTATAAACCAAAGCTTAAATTTATCCGCAGAGGCATTGCTGCTACGGATTTTAGAAAATACGCAAAATTTGAAATTTCGCGCGATTATCGGATAATCTATGCCACCGCTAAAGAGCGGATTGCATCTTAAAATTCTAGCCGTTACAGCGCAGAGCGCGCCAAAGACGCCGTTAAACTTAAACTCATAAAGCGCGTATTCCGAACAGCTCGGATAGTAGCGGCAACAGCGTGGCAGCAAAGGCGAAATAAATTTTCGATAAAACCCGATCGCGGCTATAAAAAATCTCTTCATTTTACTGCGCCGATCTTTTTAAACGCCCATTTTAAATTTCGCTCAATGTCTTCAAAGCTCATATCTATAATCCGCTTTTTTGCGATTAATATAAAAATTCCGCTAACAATGGCGTCTTTTTGATTATAAAACGCGGTGCGCAAACGCCTTTTAGCGTAATTTCGCGTAACTGAATTGCCTATTTTTTTACTGGCGACTGCGCTAAATTTACGCTGCTCGCTAGCCAAAAAATAGACGACAGCACATTCGCAATGCCACTTTGCCGCACTTTTATAAACCTCCGAAAAAACCCTGCTATCGCTTATCGCAGCGAATTCGCCTACGCAGCCAATCTTCTTCTGCCTTTAGCACGTCTTGCACTTAAAACTCTGCGGCCGTTTTTTGTTTTCATGCGGACGCGAAAGCCGTGAGTGCGCTTTTTAGGGGTATTGTGGGGTTGGTACGTTCTTTTCATAACTGTTCCTTTAAGAAAATGTAAAGCGGAGATTTTATAGAAACTTTACTTAAAAACCGATAAACAAAAGCAGCCCTAGCGCCGATAAGCGTCGCCTTGCAGCTTTTTACGGCGCAGTTTTAAGTCCTTCTCATTTTTATTGTTTCGCTCCTTGATGTCTTGCATCGGCTGTTTTTTCATCGAAAAATCATCGTGGTCGCCTGCGCCTTTTGATTCACGTTGCAAATTATTTTGCAGGCTTTGCCTATCTAGTTCATTTTTTTGACGATTTAGCAGAATTTCACTATGGTTTTTCTCAAATTCTGATTGTTTATCGTTTGCAACGTAAGCGCTGGCACCAAAGCTTACTGAGTCATCTTGTGCGCTTATTGCCGTGCAATCAGCAAATATCGCACCGCAAAGCAGCCAAAATATCAAAGCCTTTTTCATTTGCGTTTAAATTTACCTGCCATCGCGCGATAGATCGCCGCCTCATTTTGAAGCGTCAAATATCTTTGATTTAGCTCGTTTATCTTAGCGTTTACGGCGTCGGTGCGGGCTTCTAGCATATCCTTTAGCTCACTTGATCCTGCTTCGTATTTCGCGGCGTAAAGATCGGCGATACGCGCCTTTTCATCGTAAGCAGCGCTTAAATTTTTAAGGCTAGCCAGATTGATCTGATAAATTCTATATAAATTTAGCACCTCATTCGTAGCGTTAGAGAGCGTCTGTTCGTAATTTACGACGTTTTTGCGAAAAGCGATCTCCGAAATTTTAAGGCGGTTTTCAACCCTCGCATAATCCAAAAACGGCAGACTTATGCTTACGTTGCCACTTAAAAAATTTAGCTTGAAGCTATCATTAGCGCTCACGCCTTGCCCATTAGTAAGCCCTGCGCCTAAATTTACGCTAGGAAAGAAATTTAACTTAGCGGTCTGTTCGTCGTAAAAGCTGGAATTTAACCTAGCGATCGCAGCTCTAATGTCGGGACGGTTAGCAAGCGCCGTGTAAGGCACATTTAGATCAACGCCTTGGAATTCTATGGAATTTATCGAATCGGTGTTATCATCAAACTGCAAGCTGGAGGAGATGAGATTTCTCATATATTTATGATTATCCTCGATATTTTTTTGAATGCTTAAGACCTTGTTTTCAAGCCCTAGGATAGAATTTTGAATCTGCCTGTAATCTAGCTGCTCGGACTTGCCGTAATCGTATTTTGCCTTGATTATTTTTTCGATCTCTCGGTAATCGCTTAAATTCTGTTTTGTCCATTTTAGCGAATCGTTTAGATAAAGCATCTCGAAGTAGCCGCTTACGACAGAATTTATAAGAGTCAGGCGAGTATTTTCAAGGTCAAACTCGCTAGCTTTGGCGTTCCAGCCCTCGGCATTTACCGCCGAGCGGATCTTGCCGAAAAGATCAAGCTCATAGCTTACGTTAAAGCCCGAACTATAGGTTTTGTTCCAGTTCGAGCCGGTGCTTATGTCGCGATTAGCGCCCGCACTCCACGAGCTACTTAGCGTAGGAAAAAGATCAGCCCTGCTTAGCCCTAAATTTGCATAAGCGCTCTCAACGTTTAAAGCTGCTGTTTTTAGATCGTAGTTATTCGCAAGGGCTTGATCTACAAGCTTATTTAGATATGATTCGCCATATTTTTTATACCACAGCGTATCGATTTCATAGCTTGCATTTTCGTCCTTGAAATGCTCTACAGGCTTAAATTCGACCTCACTTTGATTTGAGGCACAACCGCCGATAAAAACAGCTAAAACGCCGCTTAAAATTACTTTGGAATTTATCATTTTCTCTCCTTGGTTATTCTTGTGCTAAAGCATCTATCGGATTTAATCTGCTGGCGTTTCTTGCCGGCAGATAGCCGAAAACTATACCGATCGCAGACGACGCCGCAAAGGCAATCACGAAAGGCGCAGTAGTAAATTTCATCGCAAAATCCGGGCTTATGGTATTAAACGCAAATCCAAGCGCCAAAGCGATTAAAATTCCCAAAGCTCCACCGAGCGAGCAAAGCAAGATCGCCTCTATCAAAAACTGCTGCAAAATGTTGGATTGCTTCGCGCCGATCGCCATTCTGATGCCGATTTCGCGCGTGCGCTCGGTAACGCTTACGAGCATGATATTCATCACGCCGATGCCGCCGACGACGAGCGAGATCACCGCGATTGATGAGATCAGAATCGTCATCGTGCTGGTAGTGCTTTGTATTGTTTGTTTGATAGTATCTGCGTTCATCGTATGAAAATCCCGCGAGCCATGTCTTTGGATAAGTAGCTGAGTTAGGCTCTCTTCGGCTACTTGAGTATTGACATCGTCTTTTATTTTGATGGTGATAGAGCTGATTTTTCGATTGCCCGTGATTTTATTCATCACAGTTGAGTACGGCGCGTAAATTCTTAAATTTTCGTTGCTTCCGAAGGCGTTTTTATCCTTACCCGAAACTCCTATGATCTTAAGCGGCTTACCCGAAAATAAAATCGTCTTGCCGATCGGATCTGAATTTTTAAAAAATGTTTTTTTAGTGTTTGGATCGATAATCGCGACGGAGGCAGAATTTTTAATATCGTCGTCGCTAAAATTTCTACCATCTTCTATATCTATGCCATTAACCGCCAAAGAATTCACGCCGCCACCGCGCAGTTGAGCCTTGGAGCTTAAATTAGCATATGTTGCCGTACCGCTTGCAGAAGCATTTGGTGTGGCATAATCGACGTAGGGCTGGCGCGCCAAAACCTTAGAATCGCTTATCGTAAGGGTGCTCACGAAGCCCGCACGCACATCGCCGAAATTTTTACCAGGAAAGATATCGATCGTATTGGTGCCAATTTTACGGATCTCGGATAAAATTTTCTCCTCCGAACCCTTACCGAGAGCTACTACGCAGATAACCGAGGCGATGCCGATGATGATGCCTAACATCGTCAAAATCGATCTTAGTTTATGCGAAAATATCGCGCTAATGGACATTTTAAAGCTTTCGATGAGCTGATCTTTGCGCAATATAAAGGAATTTTTCGTTTTAATCTCCTCTTTTTTGCGCTCAAAAACCCGCTCCGCCTTTCTTTTATCGCTTAAAATTCTGCCGTCTTTGATCTCGATGATACGATCCGCAAATTCCGCAATATGCGCATCGTGCGTAACTATGATGATGGTGTGACCCTCTTTGTGCAGCGCCGTTAAAATTTGCATCACCGTCTCGCCGCTTTTGCTATCAAGCGCGCCGGTGGGCTCGTCGGCCAAAATCACTTCGCCGCCGTTTATCAGAGCGCGGGCGATACTTACGCGCTGCTGCTGCCCGCCGCTAAGCTTGCTCGGTAAATTTTTGGTGCGATCGCCAAGCTCCAGCTTATCCAAAAGCTCCACCGCCCGTTTCGTCCGTTCGCTCGCCCCTACGCCTGCATACACCGCAGGCAGTGAGACATTTGCGGTCGCGTCCATCGTAGCGATGAGATTGTATTTTTGAAAGACGAAGCCGAATTTTTTACTTCTAAGCGCCGCAAGCTCGTCGCCGCTTAAATTCGCAGTCTCGCGACCTTCGATCTTATAGCTTCCGCTGCTTGGCGTATCGATGCAGCCGATTATATTCATCAGCGTCGATTTTCCACTTCCGGATTGCCCGATTATCGATATAAACTCGCCCGCTTCGATATTTAAGTTTACGTCCTTTAGGACGTGGATTTCGTTATCGCCGAGAATGAATTTTTTGTTTATATCTTTAAGCTCTAGCATCTTCACACCATAAAATTCTCTAAAACACCATCGGAGGCCCGTCCATGTTTAACGGCGCGGCTTTTCCGTCGGCGATGAGTACCTCATCTTTTTCATCAAGGCCGCTTAAAATTTCGGTATTCAAATCGTCGCTGACGCCCGTTTTTACGTATCGCTGCTCAGGCTCTTTGCCGTTAAGCACCGTGACGTAATCGCCTTTCGCGTCGCGCTTGATAACCGAGGTAGGCAGGTAGCTCGTATTGTTCGCTTCGCTTACGATTATGTTGTTTTCGGTCGTCATTCCGATCTTTAAAAAATCGTTTTCGTTATCCACTAGCATCTTTGCGTAAAAATAGATCGCGCTGTCGCTGCTACTCGAAGAATAAGACGATCCGCTAGAGGTTTTATCGTAAGTCCCGTCGCTAAGCGTGGTAAGACCGGGGTCGATCTTGTAAATTTTAGCCTTTTTGATATTATCCAGATCCGATAGTATGGAGTATTCTACATCCATTCCAACCTTTACTTTAGATATATCGCCCTCTGCGATTTGCATCTTGATCTCCATCTTGCTCAGATCGGCGATCTTTACGATCGTAGGCGTAGTTTGGTTGGAATTTACCGTTTTACCCTCCTCTACCGGCATTGAAACGATCGTGCCGCTTATCGGAGCCGTGATTTTGGTGTAGCTGAAATTCGTCTCCGCCGTGCTTAGCTGAAGTTTGGTCTGCTCGATCTGCGCCTCGATCTGCTTCTGCTCGGCCTCTTTTAAAGCGGCGCTATTTTTGGCGTTTTCCACAGCCTCTTTGGAGGCGGCGTTTCTTTTATACAGCTCAAGCTCGCGGTTATACTGCGTTTTAGCGTTTGCCGCGGCGATCTTTGCCGAAGCTAAATTTGCTTCGTGGATCAGAAGCTGCGCCTTTTGCTGCGCGATCTCGTTTTCTTGAGTGACTGAGTCGATCTGCGCTATCATATCGCCTTTTTGAACCTTATCACCAACTTTGACGTAGAGCTTTTTGATCTGACCGCTTACCTGCGCGCCCACATCGACCAAATCTCTGGCGTAAACCTCGCCCGCAGCCGTCACCGTG
>ERZ773079.2072-NODE-2072-length-11422-cov-27.903229_pt1 | contig 11422 bp, 8 predicted proteins | sample MGYA00511355_ERZ773079 | MGnify/ENA primary metagenome ERZ773079 (study PRJEB29015, sample SAMEA2737979) | human oral metagenome | biome: human oral; feature: human-associated habitat; material: dental | place: China | collected 2117 ... | reverse complement strand
TACGGCACTCTTGCCTGCACTTTCTTTTTCCGTCCCTGCGTGTTCATGAAGATAAGTCATCGGTTCACGGAGCATTTTTCTCACCAGCATGTGGGTCATATGTTCTATAACCCGCCGCTCTTCCTCTTTTAAATCAGGCAGTTTTCCCATAGCGCGGCGGAGCTCACGTTGACGGATTTGTTCCGCTTTCTCAGAAAGCGACACCATAACGGGCCGCGTGCCGAGATAAGTAAAGCGGTCCAGAATTGATTTAATTTCCTCTTCAATAATAATGGCTGCCCGCTCCGCTTCCGCTTCCCTGAATTTAATATTATTTTCCACGATTTCCTGCAAGGCATCGATATTGCATAGCGTCACATTCTTTATATTCCCTACTTCCGGCTCAACGTCGCAGGGTACGGCGATATCAATGACCACAAGAGGTTTATTATTTCTTTTCATCATAAGATTCCGCACATCCCAGGCCTTCACGATATACTGGGTTGCTCCCGTAGCTGTAATAAACACATCCACATCTTCTGCTGATGCCACCGCCTCATGAAAAGGCAGCGTCGTTCCATCAAACTTGCGTGCCAGCTCCTCTGCCCGCTTTGGATGACGGTTTGTCACAATCACTTCCCTGAGCCCTCTCCCCTGCAAATGCTTCACTAAAAGTTCCGCCGCGTCACCCGCGCCGAAGACGAGAGCCTTTTTCCCTTCCAGACTGCCTAAAATCTTTTCCGCCATCTTAACAGCCGCATAACTCACAGAAACAGCACTTGTTGAGATCCGCGTTTCTGTACGGACTCTTTTCCCCGTGGTAATGGCGCGGTGAAAAAGCGTATTTAAAATGGTACGGGTCGCGTGAACCGCCAAAGCTCCCGTGTAAGCCGTCTTGATCTGGTTAAGGATCTGGCTTTCACCGAGAACCATGGAATCAAGCCCTGAAACAACCCGGAAAAGATGACGGATGCATTCTGTACCTGTATAAAAAAAGAAATATTCTTTTTCTGCTTTACTGTTTCCTGAAAGTGTCAGGAAAAAATGATATAATTTCTCTTTATCTTCCTCATCTTTTAAAACAGCATATATCTCTGTGCGGTTACATGTGGAAAGGACAACCGCCTCCTTAATTCCTTCCTGCTCAGACAAATGGAGCAGCCCATCCCGCGCACTTTCCTCAGAAATAGAAAACTTTTCACGAATATCCACAGAAACAGTTTTATGATTCAGACCTAAGACGGCTAATACCACTGCGTACACGCTCCTCTGCCGCGTCCAGATTTCCCTGAACAACCAATTCCATAACCTGATGTTCAAAAGCAAGACGCCAGAACTTTTCCCTCTGTTCCGCATCCGCCAATCCCTTTTGCAATACCGACCGAAGCGCCCCCATTCTGTCCAGCCATTGTCCATAGGCATCAGGTATTTCAAGGGCAAGCCAGTTTTTCACATACTTTGCCATAGCAGGCGACCGGCCTTCGGTGGACACTGTCACCATAAGCCCCTCTTTTTTTATCCGTGCGGGAATATGGCAATTCCCTAACGCAGGAAAATCCGCCGCGTTATATAAAAACCCCTTCCGCTCGGCTTCCTTTTGTACCGACAGCGCGACCGCCTTATCCCCTGTCGCCGTCACCACCATACAAAAGCCGCCGCACATAGGAGCCTCATAACTTTCCCTGCGCCATGAAATACGCCCTTCCTGGAAAAGATCCTCCAGACCACTGCAGACTTCGGGTGCGATCACCGTCACCGCCGCCTTTTCCTCCAAAAGCGTACAGACCTTTCTTTGCGCTACATGCCCGCCGCCGATAACAAGACAAGCCCTGCCGTCCATTTTTATATTCACAGGATACATAGTACCTTCTTTGGAGATTATCCCATATTGGAAAAACGTTCTACCGCTTTGCTGAACTTCGCAATGGTTTCTTCCGCATCTCCATGTTCAATTCCATCTAAAACGCAATGATGGAGGTGACCCTCCAAAACGATCTGTCCCACTCTGTGGAGCGCCGATTTGGCCGCATTGATCTGGGACAGCATATCTTCACAGGCGATATCCTCCTCCACCATACGGTCAATCGCCTGCACCTGTCCGATAATTTTTTTCAATCTTCTGTGCAGGTTTTCTGCATCCATACATTGTCTCATGATCGTCCCCCTGTCCTGTTCTAAAAATATCTTATAAATATGTTCCATTCACCATACTCTTCACCGGTTCGAAACTTTTCCTGTGGATCGGTGTGATTCCCAATGTTCGGATCGCATCTATATGCTCCGCCGTGCCATATCCCTTGTTTTGCGAAAATCCATAACCCGGGTAGACTTTGTCATACTCATCCATCAGATGATCCCTGTGAACCTTTGCCACGATAGATGCCGCCGCAACAGATGCCGATTTGGCATCCCCGTGGACCAGCGACAGGGACGGAACAGGAAAATGGAGAGGCATGGCGTCTACGATGACCGCCTGCGGCTGTATCTTCAGATTCCGCACCGCGCGGTACATTGCTTCCATCGTTGCCGCATAAATATTCCGCATGTCAATCTCTTTCGGAGAAAGGCTGACAATGGAAATATCCACTGCCGTTTCGTGAATTTTCTTTGCAATTTCTTCCCGCCGCCGGGGCGCTACTTTTTTCGAATCATTAAGTCCCGCAATAAAAAAATGAGGCTTCAAAATAACTGCCGCGACTGTGACAGGTCCCGCCAACGGCCCGCGTCCTACCTCGTCAATTCCGGCAACATACTCCAATCCTTTTTTGTAAAAAGAACTTTCCGGTTCGTACATATCTTCCACACGGAACCGTTCTGCCGATTCCCGATTCAGGCGGCGGATATAGGCATCCACCAGCTGCCGGACACCTTTTCGTTCATCTGCCATAATTTCTTCCAAAACCGTTTTCTCCACGGTTCCCTGTTTCAATATGTCCCTGATTTCAGAAATTGTCATACTTCCTCCGCCGGAACAGCGTCAAGTGTAATGCGTCCCAGTTTCCCGCTCCGAAAATCATTAAGTATCATTGTCTGTACACGGGCATAATCAATCGCGCCTCCGGGAAGAATACAGCCCCGCCTTTTCCCCGCCTGGGCCAGAAGGATTTGGGGATCCGCTGCCGCATCTTCAATCCCGTACTTTTCACGAAGCGCATCAGGTGCTGTTCGTGCAAGCACCCTCATCAGTTCAGGAACTACCGTATCCGCATCAAAGACATCTCCGGCAATCGCTCCGGTCGCCGCCAGACGAAGAGCCGCCACCTGATCTTCAAACTTCGGCCATAAAACACCGGGGGTATCCAAAAGATCCAACCCCTGCGAAAGACGGACCCACTGCTTGCCCCGTGTGTGTCCGGGCGTATTGGCTGTCCGGGCCGCCGCTGTTCCTGAAATAAAATTGATAAGAGTCGACTTGCCTACATTGGGAATTCCAAGAATCATGATCCGTGCCGATCTCGTTTTCAAGCCGCGGCGTTTCCACTTTTCCAGCATCGGACCGGCCGCCTCTTTGATGAGACGGAGAAATTTCTTTTTATCTTTTCCGTTGCCGCAGCTCATAGATACCGCAGCAACCCCTTTCCTTTTGTAGTACGATTCCCAGGCCTTCGTCATTTCCGGATCCGCAAGATCCGCCTTATTCAATATGACGATGCGCGGCTTCCCCGACAGAAGCTCTTCCACCATAGGATTCGCACTGGCCAGAGGAATACGGGCATCCAAAAGTTCCGCCGCCACATCTACCGCTTTCAAGTGTTCGATAATCAGCCGTTTTGTCTTTGCCATATGGCCGGGAAACCATTGTATCAGCATAATAATCCTTTCTATCCCCTAACGGGTTTACCTATGCTCCCTTATTTTACCACATAAGTTCTTTTCATGGGTCGTTCCCGTTTTTCGACTATGTCAAGACCTTGCAGGTAACATCTCTTTTCTCTTCCAGTCAATGACCAACTCTGCTGCCCAAACAGTTTCGCAAAGAATGGTCATTGCATAAAACACTCGTGAAACTTTATATGGACATTTCAACAAAAAACACCCGCATCAACGGGCGATCATCGTATTTTCTCAAAAGATATAACGGATAAGGATGTATACCAATGCGCCGACTGCCGCTGTGCTGGGAATCGTCATAACCCAGGCACCCACCATGGAATACGCCACATTCCAGTGTACTGCACGGAACCGCTTTGCCCAGCCCACCCCCATAATGGAGCCTGTGACCACATGTGTCGTAGATACGGGGAGATGCAGGAAGGTCGCCGTGAAAATAGTTAACGCCGAATTGATATCCGCTGCCAGTCCGTTCACCGGTTCCAAACGGAATATTTTATTCCCGACAGTACGGATAATGCGCCAGCCGCCTACACTCGTTCCTGCACACATGGCAAAAGCACAGGCGATCTTCACAAGGAAAGGAACTTCCAGTTCTCCAATGTACCCGCCGGATAAAAGCGCCAGTGTGATGATTCCCATGCACTTCTGCGCATCATTTGAACCATGGGAAAATGCCATTACCGCAGCAGATAAATTCTGTATGTGGAGAGAAATATAATTTACCTTCGACTTTCCCACATTCCGGAACAGGATAAACAGAAGCGTCATGATGACATATCCGCTGAACATGGCAATAACAGGCGAACCGATAAGTCCCGCCACGATCATAAAAACCCCGTTCCCATTGATTGCCCCCGTACCATAAGAAATTGTAACCGCTCCGAGGACACCGCCGATCAGCGCATGAGAGGAGCTGGAAGGCATGCCGATCTTCCAGGTAAAAAGATTCCATACGATAGCGGCAAAAAGCGCCGCTATAAGCACTGTGGAGTCCACCATCTGCGGAGACGTGACAATCTCCCCTCCGATTGTTTTCGCCACACCGGTCGACACCATCGCTCCAACAAAATTTAAAAACGCCGACATGATAATCGCTATGCGGGGACTTAAGGAGCGCGTTGCGATACAGGTAGCAATCGCATTTGCTGTATCATGGAAGCCGTTGATAAAATCAAAGGCAAGCGCCAGAACAATTACCAGGCCTATCGCATAAATATCAGGCATATTTCATAACCACTTCTTTAATCAAATTACCCACACGTTCCGCCTGATCTGCCGTTTCCTCCATCGTTTCCATGATTTCTTTCCAACGAATAATCTCTACCGCCTCATGGGTACCGTCAAACAAATCAGAAATAATCGCACGATAAATGGTGTCTGCTTCACTTTCGAGATGATTGATTTTACGGGCCCGTTCTGTAATCTCCGTTTCATTTTTATCTATATCTTTGAGAAGACGGAACAGGATAATCAATTCTCCGGACATTTCTATCAGAATATCTGCCATGCGAAGCATCCGGTTCCAGCCGAGGCCGGCATGATAAATACGCAAAGTAAAGATGACATCTTTAATATCGTCTACACAGTCGTCCAAATTACTGGTAAGGAGATAAAAATCCTCTCTGTCAATAGGCGTAATAAAGACATGCTTCATTTTTGCCGCCACTTCATGAGTCACTCCATCAGCAAGATGCTCAATTTTCTCCGCTTCCTTGGCACAGCGTTCCAGCTTCTTCGGATCTTGAAGGACTTCCTTGACCATAAGCGTTCCTTTGTGAAAATATTCTCCATTTGTTACAAGAAAATCAAAAAACTCTTCATGCTTATTGACCAGGCTGAACATACTCCCGCCCCCTTAAAAGGTACACGACTTCCCATTATTTTCTTTATAATAAAGCAGTTGTGTAAATTCTTTGTAAAAATTTATTTACAAAACGATTCTACTTTCATGCGAAATTGGAAACAGAAAATACTCCTTTCTCATTTTCCCTATTCCGCAAAACTTTTATCATGTATAATAATTACGGATATCAGGAGTATCCTTTATAGTAAGGTAAGTTGTTCAGGAGGAAAAAATCATGAATGAAGAAAAAGCTTTGGAAGAAATGTCGCGCCTTGCAGGTACACAGACCGAAAAAAATCTGCGCACTGCTTTCGCAGGAGAGGCACAGGCCCATGTGAAATACAATCTCTTCGCTGGCGAAGCACGAAAAGATCCGTCCATGTCCCGGCAGATTGCCGATCTCTTTGAAGAAACCGCAAGCCAGGAAAGAGCTCATGCTAAAATCTGGTTTTGGCTCGTGGGAGATTTGAAAAAGGATACCGCTGATCATTTGAAAATAGCAGCCAAAGGGGAAAACGATGAATGGACTTCAATGTATCCGGAGTTTGCTGAAACTGCGAAAAAAGAGGGTTTTCCGCAGATTGCTTTTCTCATGACCAAAATCGGCGAAATTGAAAAGCAGCATGAAAAAAGATATAAAATTCTTCTTGCCAATGTGGAAAACGGCAAATTATTCAAGAGAGATGAAAAGAAACTCTGGATGTGCGCTAACTGCGGCTTCACTTGCGAATCCGTAGAGGCGCCGGAAGAATGTCCCGTATGCAACCATCCCCGTTCTTTCTTCGCTATTAAGGCGGAAAATTACTAATCTATGATAAAACGCTGATGGGCTGCTCATTTATTTATCAGCATAATAATCAGCGACAACAAGAAAAGAAAAAGGACTGAGAAAATATTTTATGTTTCCCTCAGTCCTTTTTCTTGTTTATTATTCTGCCAATTCCTGCTTTCGAAGCCACCGGATCGCGTCTCCCAATATGTAAAGAGAGCCGCAGACGAGGACGATATCGTTTTCATCCGCCTCTTTCACCGCCTTTTCCAAAGCATCTGCCACGCTCCCCGCTATCTTGTGCTCCGCCCTGATTTTCTGCCGGTCAATCATTTCACAGATTTCTTCAGGCGTCCTTGTCCTCGGTGTCGGCGCGGCGCAGGCATAAACCTTGTCCCCTTTTCTTACGAGCATCTGAATAATGGTTTCCGTCGTTTTATCCTGAAGAGAAGAAAAAACGAAAATACGCCGTTTATCGGGATACTGTTCCTGCAACGCTTCCTGAAGCGCTTCTGCTCCGGCCTCATTGTGTGCGCCGTCTAAGACAACTGTTTTCCCCCCTGCGTGATGGATTTCAAAACGGCCCTGCCATCTGGCCCGCGCCAATCCTTCACGAAGATCATTTTCATTAATCCGACCGTCTTCTTTCATGAGAATGGTAAGTGCCATCGCTGCCACCGCCGCATTGACTGCCTGATGGGCACCGATAAAGGGAACAAAGAGCATGCTCTTTTCCAGTTCTTTCGGCATGCCTTTCCGTTTCACCACTACGACCTGGCCCTGCTCCCATTTGTTTCTTGTGTCGATTTCAAAATCACGGCCGTAAAAATAAATGCGTGCTTTTTTATTGTGGGCATCTTTTTTCAATTCCTTCAAAGCCACATGCTGCGCCGCAGTGACTACCGGAATCCCCTTTTTGATAATTCCCGCTTTTTCCCTCGCTATTTCCTGAAGGGTATTTCCCAGATACTGCATGTGATCCATAGCCACATTCGTAATGACGGAAACAACAGGCATCACTACATTGGTCGCGTCAAAACGTCCGCCCATGCCGACTTCCATAACGGCGTAATCCGCTTTGTTTTCACGGAAATACCAAAACGCGATGGCTGTCAGCAGTTCAAATTCCGTCAATGCTTCTTCCCCCGCGACTATCAGCTCGTCATGAGCTTTAAAAACCACTGTGGCCGCTTTGGCAAAATCTTCCCGGGAGATATCTTTCCCCCCCAAGTAAATCCGTTCCGTGTAGTCTATAAGATGCGGTGACGTAAACCGCCCTACCCTAAGATTTGTATTTTCCAAAACACTTGTTATCATAGCGGCGACGCTCCCTTTTCCATTCGTCCCCGTGATATGGATCATCTTACAGGCTTTTTCAGGATTTCCCAGTACATCAAGAATTTTTTGCATTCGTTCCAGCCCCGGCTTGATTCCGAAAACGGATGCTTCTTCCAGACGGGAAATACTTTCCTGATAATTCATACTGACTCCTTTATGCAACAACAATTAAAGATCGGCAAGGAAACGAAGACGTTCATCAAATGATTTCATCTTCTCTTCAAACTCCGCAAGCTTTTCTTTTTCTTTCGCCACAACATCTTCCGGCGCTTTCGCAAGAAAACCCTTATTGTTCAACTTACCGGATGTACGGGCGATTTCTTTTTCCAGAGCGGCTTTTGCCTTTTCGATCCGTTCTCTTTCCTTAGCCGTATCAATCAGGCCCTTCAATTCAAGATATACTTCCATGCCCGTGACAACAGCAGCAAGGGCATTTTCAGGCTTTGTTCCATCAGCGGCAAGCAGGACGATTTTTTCCACATGCCCCAGTTTTTCAAAATATTCTTCGTGGGTTTCGATACATTTTTTCAAATCATCACGATGAACCGCGATCCGGATATGGCACATTCTGTTCGGCGCCACATTCGCTTCCGCACGCATATTGCGGACAGCCTTAATCGCGTCCATGATACGCTCCATCTGCTCCTGTTCTTCCGGGAAACGAAGTCTTTCATCAGCTGCCGGCCAGGGAGCTCTCGCCAGAGTTTCACCGGAGTGGGGCAGATGCTGCCAGAGGTGTTCCGTAATAAACGGCATAAAAGGATGCAGGAGCGCCATGATTCTCGTCAGTACATATACAAGGACATATTGGGTAACCTGCCGGTCGGCATTGTGCGCTCCATAAAGACGGCCCTTCGCCGTTTCAATATACCAGTCGCAGAAAGAGTTCCATGCAAAATCATAAATAGAATCCGCGGCAGCGCCTAACTCATATTTATCAAGGTTCTCGCTGACATGCTCTTCCGTCTGCGCAAGACCTTCCAAAATCCATTTATCCGCAAGTGTATACTGGCTTTCTTCCGGAATGAAACGGGGATCATAGTCATCCAGATTCATAAGGGTAAACTTGCTGGCGTTCCATAATTTATTGGCAAAATTACGGTTTCCCTCCACACGTTCATAGTAAAAACGCATATCATTGCCCGGCGTATTGCCTGTGACAAGCGTAAACCGAAGCGCATCAGCGCCATATTTCTCAATCACTTCCAGGGGATCGATGCCGTTGCCCAGGGATTTGGACATTTTCCGCCCCTGGGAATCGCGGACAAGACCATGAATAAACACATACCTGAAAGGAATTTCCTTCATGAATTCCATAGACATGAACATCATACGGGCAACCCAGAAAAAAATGATGTCATAACCGGTAACCATCGTAGATGTAGGATACCATTGGTTCAGGACCGGCGTCCTGTCAGGCCAGCCCATGGTGGAAAACGGCCAGAGCGCAGAGGAAAACCATGTATCAAGAACGTCAGGATCCTGGCGGATATGTTTGCTTCCGCATTTCGGGCAGGCCTCCAAATCGGTGCGGGACGCAATGACTTCACCACAATCGTCGCAGTACCACACAGGAATACGATGTCCCCACCAGAGCTGGCGGGAAATACACCAGTCATGAATATTTTCCAGCCACTGGATATAGGTAGAAGAAAAACGTTCAGGAACAAATTTTGTTTTCCCCGACTGCACTGCTTCCATAGCGGGACCGGCAAGCGGTTTCATTTTGACAAACCACTGTTTCGTGGTAAGCGGTTCAACAACCGTATGGCAGCGCGAGCAGTGACCGACGGCATGTTCTTTTTCTTCGCTTTTTACAAAAAGCCCCATATCCGTAAAATCTTTGATGATCTCTTTCCTGCACTCGTAGCGGTCCATGCCATTATATCTGCCCGCCTTTTCGTTCATCGTGCCGTCTTTATTCATGATGACGATGGTTTCCAGATGGTGGCGTTCACCCATGGCAAAGTCATTTGGATCATGGGCCGGTGTAATCTTTACACAGCCTGTACCATATTCCATATCTACATATTCATCAGCGATGATAGGAATCTCTCTGTCAGTAGTCGGCAGCTTCACCTTCTTCCCGACCAGATGCGCATATCTTTCATCTTTCGGATTAACAGCGACGGCCGTATCACCGGGAATCGTTTCAGGACGGGTCGTTGCGATGCGCACAGCACCTTCCTCATCGGCAAGAGGATAATCGAAATACCACAGATGGCCCATATCATTTTCATGCTCTACTTCGATATCGGAAAGCGCCGTCTGGCAGCGGGGACACCAGTTGGTAATGCGGAACCCCTGATAAATCAGCCCTTTTTCATAAAGGGATACAAATACTTCACGGACAGCACGGGCGCAAACATCATCCATCGTAAAACGTTCACGGCTCCAATCACAGGAAGACCCCAGGCGTCGGATCTGCTTCCCGATGGTATTCCCGTATTTTTCCTTCCATTCCCATACGCGTTCCAAAAATTTTTCACGTCCCAGATCGTACTTTGTGAGGCCTTCTTCGGCGATCTGTTTTTCCACCTTGACCTGCGTGGCGATACCGGCATGGTCCTTTCCCGGAAGCCAGAGGACATTATACCCCTGCATCCTTTTATAGCGGATCAGGATATCCTGCAATGTATTGTCCAGCGCATGCCCCATATGAAGCTGCCCCGTTACATTGGGAGGCGGCAGCACAATGCTGTACGGCTCTTTCCCCCCCTCCGGTTCATCATGAAATACACCGTGTTCCTCCCAAAAGTTATACCATTTCTCTTCAATCGCACCAGGTTCATACTTCCCTAAATCTTTCATCTCATCCATGTCATCCACTCCCTGTAAATAAAAAAACTCTTTCATCCCATAGGACGAAAGAGACTTCCGCGGTACCACCTAAATAGCCGTCAGGCCACTCATCAGCGCGTAACGTGCGCGGCGGACAGGCCTCCCTGCCGGCTCCGGGGTGACTTGCTGTTTTCTTTCTGCCGCTCTTCCAGCCAAGGAGCGGTTCTCTTTGAGAAAACCCGACAGCTTCTTCCCATCCATGCCATTTTTAATATATTCGTTATTATATAAGCGGAAATATATTTTTGCAAGTGACCGGATGTGTAAAAACGAATACGGTATGTATAACGCCATCGGATAACTGGCAATAAAGAACGGTTTGTTCTATAATAATGAAAATAAATTACTGTTCTGCAGGAAACAGAATTATGCAGCTTGTATATTTCCGTTTTCCTATTTTTTCTGCAAGGAATCCCCATGCCTGATTCATATAAAAAAACGGTAGGAATTTTTATGCTCCTGCTTCTGGCAGCCATATGTTTTCTTATCGCTAAAATATTCTTTCCTGAATTTTACAGCAATACCATCACCCTGACTTTGGCGGGAGATGTGGATAGTCTGTCCCGCTATATTTCCTCTTTTGGTTATGGGGCTTTTGCAGTGAGTCTTTTTTTACTGATTCTCTGTAACGTTTTCGGTATCCCCACGATTCCTTTTCTCACCATCAACGGCGTTCTTTTCGGTCTTCTGCCGGGAATCATTATTTCCTGGATCGGCGAAGTTATAGGGATTGAAATCAGTTTCCACATCGGCCGCATATTTTTCAGGGATGAAGCAAGGCGGATCATTGAGAAAAAGCATATGTTAAGAAAAGTAGA
>ERZ773079.2068-NODE-2068-length-11441-cov-3.142543_pt1 | contig 11441 bp, 10 predicted proteins | sample MGYA00511355_ERZ773079 | MGnify/ENA primary metagenome ERZ773079 (study PRJEB29015, sample SAMEA2737979) | human oral metagenome | biome: human oral; feature: human-associated habitat; material: dental | place: China | collected 2117 ... | reverse complement strand
TCGACTCCGCGCACGATTGCGCTGTCTGTTGCGATGGATCTCTAAGGAATTACAGATAAAGAAGAAAGGGCAGAAGGGGCTTCTGCCCTTTTTGTCACAGAATGGAAGGGAGGGAAACCGATGCGATACCTGCGTGTCCTCCTCCTGTTCGTCCTCCTCCTCGCTCTTGCGGGATGTGGGCAGACCGGCGAGCAGCGGGGGAGTGAGACAGGAAAAGCCGCAGATGATACGATCGTCCTTGCGGCATATCGGCACCTCGCCCCGGGAGAGAGCGACGGCTACTATTGCAGCAAAATCTTAGAGGTGTGGGAGCCGCTCATCACGGTGGATGAGGAGACGGGGGCGCCTGCGCCATGTCTTGCCGCATCATGGGAGATGCTGGATAAGGGGCGCGTTTGGGTCTTTCATCTGCGACAGGGGGTACGCTTTCATGACGGCACGCCCTTCACGGCGCAGAGCGTGCTCGACAATCTCGCATGGATGGGCAAGGGGGTACGCACGTCGGCGTACTATCCGCGCAACATCAAGTCGTACTATCCGCATCTGGAGCGCGTTGAGGCGCTCGATACATACACGGTGCGCATGACATTTTCTCAGCCGAACATCAATCAGCTTTACAACATGATGAACTTCGGCAGCCCCATCTATGCGCCCTCGTGCCTTGTGGACGATGGCAGCTTTGCGGGCGTCGCCATTGGGACAGGCCCTTTCCGCATTGTCGAAAATGTGAAGGACCGCTATGTCCTGCTGGAATGCAATGAGGACTACTATGGGGAGAAGGCTCGTGCACACCGCATCATGGTGCGCAGCATCCCAAGCCCCGATGTCCGCTTTGCCGCGCTCAAGGCAGAGGAGATCATGGGCGTTCTGGATCTGAATGCGATTCCGCCTGTGCTCGCAGATGAACTGGTGCAGGATGATCGGTTTGCCATTTCGACAAGCCGCTCGATCATGGTGCGCTATCTTGCGATGAATGGGAAAAAAGCGCCGTTCAATGACGTGCGCATGCGGCGTGCCGTGAGTCTCCTGCTGGACCGCCGTCTGCTTGTGGATGCGCTCTACCTCGGCTATGCAACGCCGACGATGAATCTCCTCAGTATTGCGAGTCCGTTCTATAAAGAGTTCCCTGTTGTGCAGGATGTGGAGGAGGCAAAACGCCTCGCGCATGAAGTGCTTGGGGACGAGCGGCGGGAGATTGTCTACTGCGTGAACGGCGCCGACCCCATCCAAAAAGGGGAAGCGGAGCTGATCGCCTACTGGCTCTCTGAGATCGGATTGGACGCACGCATCGAGGCGCTTGAGGCGCCGATGCTGACAGTGCGTATGCGGCGCGGAGATTATGACATCGCCCGCTCTCAGCAGGGGCTGCCGAACGGTGATCCGCTTTATGTGTTCGAAGGGTTCTTCTCCCCAAAGGGATCGCGCAACAAGGCGCTCTCCCTCGGCTATGACAATGCAGAGGTGAACGAACTCCTCACCGTGCTCCATACGGAGCCGAACGAAGGGCGGCGGCGCGCGATCTTCGACCGCATTCAGGCGATCAGCGTGGCGGAGCAGCCGCTTGTCCCACTCTACTATGATGAGAATATCGTGGTCTATAATGCGGCGCGTCTTACGGGCTACCGTGCGCTGCGCTATGGGGTCTCGCTCGCGGAGGTGGGATGGAAATGAACGTCATGCAGCGCTATATTGTACGGCGTCTCATGAGCGCCGTGCCTGTACTCTTTGGCATCAGCCTCCTCGCGTTCATTCTCGGACAGCTCTCGCCGGGCGATCCGGCAGAGATCATGCTGGAGGGGGCGGGGATGGGCATGCCGTCCGCAGAGGAGGTCAGAGATCTGCGCAGCTACCTTGGGCTTGACGCACCGCCCTATGTCCGGTATGGCCTCTGGCTGTGGCGTCTCCTGCAAGGGGATGGCGGAATGTCCTATCATCTGGGGATGCCGGTCTTTGATGCCCTGCTGGCGCGTTTGCCCGTGACCGCGGCGCTTTCCGTGGCGGCGCTCGGCTGGGCAGTTGTGGGCGGCATCGGGCTCGGGCTTCTCATGGCACGCATGCGCGGCACAATTGTCGAGGCGCTTGTGCGCGGCGTGACGCAGGTTATGCTCGCGGCGCCGTCCTTTCTCATGGCGATTCTGCTGATCCTCGTCTTCGGTGTGTGGCTGCGCGTCCTGCCGACCAACGGCGTGGCGTCGGCGGAGGGCTACATCCTGCCGTCACTCGCGCTCGCACTCGTGACGCTTGCGATGACAGCGCAGCTCCTCGACAGTCAGCTGCGCGAGGCATTAGCTTCGTTCTATGCACAGACGGCGCGTCTGCGGGGACTCTCTGAGATGCGCGTGCTGCTGACATACGCGCTGCCGAATGCTGTTATCCCTGTTGTTGCAATGCTGGGAAACTTCTTCGCGGCGGTGCTTGGCGGGGCGATCATCGTGGAGACTGTCTTTGCACTGCCGGGAATCGGCTCGCTCGCACTTGAGGCGATCCACTATCGCGACTATCCACTGCTGCAGGGGTATGTGCTCTTTCTCGGGGGGATCTATATACTCGTGACCATCGCGGTCGATCTTGTGCTCCTGCGGCTCGACCCGCGCGTCATGCTCGGAGGTGGACGATGATGGAACGCTGTATGGGCTATGGAGCACTTCTCATACTTGCAGGGATCGTGCTGTCAGGGATCTTTGCGCCACAGGTCGCACCGATGAATCCGTTCGAGCCGAATATGGCAATCCGTCTGCAAGGCCCTACGGCGGCACATCTCCTCGGTACGGATGCGCTCGGGCGCGATCTTCTCAGCCGTATGCTCTACGGCGGGCGCAGCGCACTTTTGCTCTCTCTCATCTCGACCGTGCTCGCGCTCGGCCTCGGGACGCTTGTGGGGCTTTGCGCGGGCTATTTCGGCGGTCGGGTGGATGAGGTGCTCACGATGGTGAGCAACGTCTTTCAGGGCATCCCCGGCATCAGCTTCATGGTCGCAGTTGCAGGCTTTGTCGGTCCCGGTGTTACAGGGCTCCTGCTCGCGCTCGTTGTCGGATCGTGGGCGGGGTTCTCGCGCATTGTACGCGCGGAGGTCATGCAGCGTACGGCAGAACCATACATAGAGCAGCTGCGCGTCCTCGGCTGCGGTGACGGTCGGATAATTCTGCGGCACATCCTGCCCGCGCTCGGCGGGACACTGCTTGTACTCGGCTCACTGCGCCTCGGGCGCGGCGTGCTCGCCATCGCGGGGCTGAGCTTCCTTGGTCTCGGCGTGCAGCCGCCGACGCCTGACTGGAGTACGATGGTGAGCGATGCCATGCTCTACTATCGGCAGGCACCGCATCTCATCATCGTGCCGGGGACGGCGATTGTCCTGCTCGTCAGCTCCCTCAACATGGTCGGGCAGCTGCTGCGCCGCCATTTCGACGTGCGGCAGGAGGTGCGCGGATGATGGAAATGCAGAAGGCAGGCTTTGCCGTACGCGATCTGACCGTGCGCTATGCCGATGGAAATGCACACATGACGGCGCTCTCCCTTGTCAGTGCAGACTTTCCTGTCGAGGGTGTGACGGCGATCATTGGGGAGAGCGGCAGCGGGAAGTCAACGCTCGGGCAGGCGCTCTTTGGTGCACTGCCCGCAGGAGCGGAGATGACGGGGCGGATCTTGTTCGACGGTGTGGATATAACTGCGCTCGGGCAGGATGTGCTGCGGTCCCGGTATTGGGGAAAACGCTGGGGCATCGTCCCACAGCTGCCGCGTGCGGCACTCAGCCCTGTGCACCGCATTGGACGGCAAATCGCGGATGTGCGGCGCGGTGCAGGGCGTCCCGCATGGGAGGAAGCAGCGTATGCGGCGCTCCTCGAACGCTTTGGTTTCGATGACCCGCAGCGCGTCCTGCGCTCCTATCCGCATGAGCTGTCGGGCGGCATGCTGCAGCGCGTGCTCTGCGCGATGGCAGATGCAGGGGAACCGCAGTGGATTCTCGCGGACGAGCCAACGAAGGGACTTGACCCCGCCGTCTGGCAGATGGTCGCGGATAATCTGAAGCATCTCGCGGCGCGTGCAGGCGCCTCTCTTCTCCTCATCACACACGATATTCCGCTCGCGCAGCAGCTTGCCGACCGCGTCATTGTCATGCAGGCAGGGAAGATCGTGGAGCAGGGCACGGATGTGTGGGTACATCCGACGCATCCCTATACGCAGGCGTATTTTCAGGCGCAGCCGGCGTTTCTGAAACGCAAAAGTCCGGCCCCTGCCTCGCCCGCGGTGCAGAATGGGACCGTATGGGAGATGTCATCCTGCGGCCCCGCCGTCCTCGAAGCGCGCGGCGTGACAAAGAATATGCGCGACCGTGCGACGGGGGAACAGATGCGGATTCTGGATGAATGCACCCTTTCCATTGCACAGGGCTGTGCCGTCGGGCTTGCGGGAAAGAGCGGCGCGGGCAAGAGTACGCTCGTGCGTCTGCTGCTCGGCCTCATCCGTCCCGATGGCGGTACTGTCCAATGGAATGGGCGCGATCTATGGGCACTTCCACGCGCCGATATGCTTTCCTTTCGGCGGCGTGTGCAGCTCGTCGCACAGAACCCGGAACAGGCATTTGATGCGCGGTGGCGTATTGAGGAGAGTTTGCGTGAGGTCTTTGCGGTTCATCCCACACTGCTCGAAGGAGGCCGTTCGGCGCGGGAACAGATCATGGACGGGCTGCGGGCGGTGGAGCTGACGGAGCGTGTGCTTACGCGTCAGCCCCATGAACTCTCGGGCGGCGAACTGCAGCGTGCTGTGATCGCGCGGGCGCTGCTCATGGAGCCGCGGATTCTCCTGCTCGATGAGCCGACGACCATGCTCGACGTCTCCATCCAGGCGCAGATTTTGGCGCTGCTCATGCGCCTGCGCGCAGAGCATCAGCTCGGCATGCTGCTCATCTCGCATGACCGGCCGCTGCTCACATATTTTGCCGATGAAATTCATGTTTTGGAAGCGGGAAAGGTGCGTGAAATTACTGGTTGACCACGACTGTGCAGTGGAGCGATGGCGGACGCATGCTGAATCCGGGCAGAACGCGCGAGCGGTCAATATCATCCAATCACACTTCGCTGAACGCTCGTGTTCTTGGGATATTTTCGCATACGACCTGTTGCCCAATCAGCTTCGTCCTACGGACTTGCTTCTTGGACAGGTCAGTATTCCTCCACTTGCTCCGCTAAGGTTCGCTTAGGTGGGTGCACTTCATACATATGCTCCACAACATTTAACAAAGACCCGAAAATTGGCGCGGGGCGTGCGTGAGCGGATTACTGTAAAATAATAATAACCGCAAAAAAACACTTGAAAAATAGATGCCATGTGATAAAATAATCCTATGACGTAGGCACATGGAAAGTGTCAAGGTTTTTATGTACAGGGAGGTTCTATTTATGCAGATTGTACAGGATGCGGGGACGCGTGCGCTTTTCCCGCGCGATGCAATTTCTGCCGTGCGCGGCGGCGGTGCGCACAGCGCCATCACCAATGCCCTCAGCAAGGCGGCGGACGTCTACATCAGTGCAAAGGGGAAGGAGCTGAGCGATGCCGACGGGGCGGCAGCACAGCTTATGACGCCGGCGGAGGCAGCGCTGCATGCACAGCAAAAGGAGCTGGATGACAAGCGTGCCAAGAAAGCGCAGGCGGCGGAGATTGAGCAGCGGATCAAGACGGATGCCGCCCTCACGGATGAGGATAAGGCGAAGCTCCAAAAACAGGCGGACGAGCTGCGGCGTGCCGGCATGACCGACGAGGACAAGATGAACGAGGCCTATGAGAAAATCGAAGGCTTAGAGCAGCTCGTGCGGGACGGCAAAGCGACCTATAAGGAAGTCAGCGAGCAGATTCTTCATTATGAGAAGCAGGCTTCTGCGCTGAATGACATCATCGCGGAAAAGTCCAAGCGGTATACGGCACTGCGCACGCAGGCGGTGCAGGAGCGGGCCGGCATCGAGGCGGCTGTGGCAAAGGCAGAGGAAAAAGAGGCCGCCCCGGAGGGACGGGCGGATGGTACGACACTCCTATCGACGCTGCTGAAGTATATGCAAAGCCATCCCGATGAAAAGGCGAAGGGAAAGGCGACGCCGGAGGAGGCAGGGGTCACCTTGTCCCTGTCAGGCAAAGCGTAATCCTCCTGTAAATGCTAGACGCGCATATGCGCTTATGACAAAGAGGACGGCACAGACAAGCGTAGTCTGTGCCGTCCTCTTTGTGATGCCTTGCTTACAGCGCCGCGCAGCGCTCTGCATGTGTGAGCTGCTGGCGCACCTCGACGAGGAGCTTGTAGTGCAGTGCTGCCGCCTGATGGGCGAGGCGCCGCACGGCGGGCAGCTGCCAGAGACAGTGAACGGCGGCGCCGCTTTGGAGGGTGATGTCAGTGCCGTCCTCTGCCGCACGCGTGAGCAGGAAGGCACGCGCCGTATTGATATAGCCGAGGGTGCCGCGCCGCGCATCCACGGGGCGCACCATGACGGGCAGGAGTACGCAGCCGTGGAGGATGGGGAGGATGATGTTGCGCCGCCGTGCGAGCATCCGCGCCGCATGGCGGCGGATGAGGCGGATCTCCTTATCCTCCCGCCACGCAAGGCACGAGAGGACGTATGTGGTGGCGGCACGCAGGGTGATGTTCCCGCGTGCACCATAGATGGTGGTATCGTTGCCGCCGTCGGGGCTGAGGATGGGGACGATGGCGAGGATGTCCGCCGCAGCGGGCAGGGATTGCATGAGGCGTTCTCTCCTAGATAAGTTCATCTGTTGGATCTCCTTTCTTCTGCCGGAGCGCATACCGCTGGCGAGGCGTGCAGACGCTTTGGCTCCGTAAAATTGGATCTCCTGTTCCTTTCTGAAAAGAATTATATCGAAAATATGTTCGCATGTAAAGAATTTTTTGTGCAGACTCCTCTTTCTCCTGCCGGGTGCAGGTTCTTAGGTGTAAGGCTTACGAAAACAGAGAAAGGAGTTGAAGCAGATGGCACGCAAAGATGCGGCGAGCAAGCTGACGCTGAAGGTTGTGACGGGGGTTGGTGCGGATGGCAAGAATGTCTACGCCCACCGTACGATTGGCAGTCTTGCGCCGGCGCTGACGGACGCGGATGCGCTCGCAGTCGGCAAGGGGTTCTCAAATCTTCAAAAACACGGTCTGGGCAAGGTGATGCGCACAGATACGGCGGTTTTGGAGGAGGACTGAGCAAGGCAGCAGTGATGAAAGGAGGAGTCTGCGATGGCGGCAAAAAAGAAGCTGTGCATGACGCTGGCACTGGATAGCGGCAAGACGCTCTCGATGAGTTTGGCTGACCCGAAGGATGGCCTGACGAAGGCGGAGGTAACGACCTGTCTGCAAAATGTCATTGACAAGAAGGCAATGACAGCAGGCGGCGCATATCCCGTTTCCATCAAGGAGATTGCAGTGCAGTCGGTCGAGACGACGGCACTCGCCTAGGGACGGATGGCAAGAAGGCTCTTTCACAAATGTTGTGGTACACCCACCACGCAAACACCTCACTTTGCAAGCGGTCGAGCGCTTGCTCCACTAAGGTTCGCTTAGGTGGGTGCACTTCACACATATGCTCACAACATTTGGCAAAGCCCCTCTTTCTTTTATTTATCTTGGAAAAGATCCGTTGAGAGGTAACGGTCGCCGCCGTCAGGGAGAAGCGCGACGATGTTCTTGCCCTCGAACGCAGAACGCTTTGCAACCTGCACCGCTGCCGCAAGCGCTGCACCGGAGGAGATGCCAATAAGGATGCCCTCTAAGCGGGCAAACTCCCTGCCATAAGCAAAGGCGTCCGCATTCGCGATGCGAATGACTTCATCATAGATACCGGTATCGAGCGTATGCGGTATGAATCCCGCGCCGATGCCTTGGATCTTATGCGGGCCCGGCTTCCCACCGGTGAGCACAGGCGAGTCCTCCGGCTCAACCGCAACGACATGGACAGAGGGGTTTTGGCTCTTTAGGTAGCGCCCAACACCCGATACTGTGCCGCCCGTACCGACCCCAGAGATGAATGCATCGACAGCACCGTCCGTATCCGTCCAGATCTCTGGCCCCGTCGTACGCTCATGTACTGCGGGATTTGCAGGATTTTCAAACTGTGCGGGAATGAATGAGTTTTTAATCTCACGATGCAGTTCCTCGGCCTTTGCAATGGCGCCCTTCATCCCCTGCGCCCCGTCTGTGAGGACAATCTCCGCACCGTATGCCTTCAGCAGATTGCGGCGTTCGACGCTCATCGTCTCCGGCATGGTGAGAATGGCGTGATAGCCGCGCGCCGCTGCGACAGAGGCGATGCCGATGCCGGTATTGCCGCTCGTCGGCTCGATGAGTGTCGCTCCCGGGGTGATTTTCCCATCCTTTTCCGCTTGCTCAATCATGGCAATCGCAATGCGATCCTTTACGGAACCCGCGGGGTTGAAATACTCAAGTTTTACGATGAGATTCGCCTTGAGTCCATGCGCCCTTGCAAAAGCTCTTGCCGAGAGCAGCGGTGTGTGTCCAATCAGTTCTGTAACACTCTTATAGATGTTTGCCATGATTCATTCTCCTCCACTTTGAGACAGCATTATTCCTTATAAACATATCTAAAAAGTATGTTTATATAATACATCAATTCCTTTCCTATGTCAAGATGGAATGAGAAAAACTGTCCATGGGCGAAGTCCCATTTCTGTTCGCATGTTCGGCTCTATGAAAAATGGTATGGAGCACCGCACGGCAGCTTGGTTCGTCACGGTTGATAAAGAACCATATTTTCTATGTCGGTTCAAAGTCCACATGGATGCGCGTTCCCTGATCGACAATGCTGTTTTTGCCGATGCTTTGCCGTGCGGCGACGCCTGTGCCGTGACTCTCAAACGACAGCCCACGCTGCTGGGCAAGCCGTGCAGCCTCACGCAGAGACAGCCCCGTAAAGTCAGGAACAAGAGCCTTCCCTGCAGGCGGTGCCGCTGCGGACTCCATCCGCTTTTCTTCCTCCGCACTGCGCTCTGCATTCTGAGGCGGCTCGGCAAACGGATTGCTGGACGGTTCGATATGTGCATAGCGCAGCAGCTGTGCGAAAATCCGCCCTGCAACGGGCGCCGCAATCTGCCCGCCGTAAAAGTTGCCGCCGCGCGGGTCGTCAATCATGACGAGTACGGTAAAGGCAGGGTTCTCTACGGGAGCAAATCCACAAAAGGACGCGATATAGTGCCCCTCCAGATACCCCGAGGATTCCAGGCGTATTTTCTGCGCCGTTCCTGTCTTTCCTGCAATCCGATAGCCTTTGACTGCGGCCTTCGCACCGCCGCCCTCTGCGACGACCTGCTCAAGCAGTCCTGTCAGTGTCCGATTGACGGGCGGTTGGAGTGTTTTATGAACCTCCTGCGGCTGCCGGTCCTCATAGAGCGACCCATCGGGGTTGTAGATGGCACGCACGATATGCGGCCGCATCAAGGTGCCCCCATTTGCGATGGCTGACATCGCTGTCACGAGCTGCAAGGGGGTGACAGCGATGCTCTGCCCGATGGCCGTCGTTGCGATGTCTGAGTCACGCATCGCATCCGGCGCAAACAGGATGCCCTGCTCCTCCCCCGGGAGGTCGATCCCTGTGCGCTCACCAAACCCAAAGAGGCGCGTGTAGTGCATGAGTCGCTCTGCGCCGAGCGAAAGCCCCACCTGCGCAAAGCCCGTATTAAGTGAGTTCTTGACAATGTCCGTAAAGCTGACCGCACCATGGCTCTCGTTGTTCCAGTTTTGAATGCGCCTGCCGGAGACCATGACATAACCGGGATCGATAAAGACCTGATTGGGCGTGACGATCCCCTCCTGCAACGCCGCGCCCGCAACGATGGACTTAAAGGTTGAGCCTGGTTCATAGATAAAGGAAACCGCACGGTTCTTCCATGTATCGCGCGGATAATCCCAGAACCTGTTGGGGTTGTAAGAGGGACGTGACGCCATCGCAAGGATTTCCCCTGTCGTAGGATCCATGACGATGGCCGTGATGGACACAGGCGCATTCTCTGCCATGGCACGGTCGAGTTCCTGCTCAATCATGAACTGAATCGTGCTGTCGATCGTCAGCTGTACGGATTTGCAGTAGTCTCCGCGATAGATGCGTCGGCTGAAAAAGATGGAGTCAAAAATGGGCCGCTGCTGTCCGTCCACGGTGATCCGCTCTGCACGCACCTCGCCCTTGAGCAGGGGATCCAATGCCTGCTCCACACCGTCAAGACCCTTGTCATCTGTTCCGACGAATCCGATGACATTGGCGGCGAGTGCATCATTTGGATAGTAACGCTTCGCCTCATTTTGAAATCCAAGGCAGTCACTGTACCCCTTTTCACGGATGACAGCACGCACAGCCTCATACTCTGTATGCTCAAGACGGCGCTTGACCCAAACAAAACCGCCGCCATAGGCAATATCGTCGAGGATGTCCTGCTCCGTAAGCCCAATGAGCGGGGCAATATCAGCGGCAATCTCCTCCGGGGTGTGCTCATCGAAAACATGGTTCGGGTCGATAAAGAGTGACTTTGTCATACTGCTGATGGCAAGCTCCTTGCCGTTGCGGTCGAGAATCGCACCGCGCAGGGACTGAATGCGAAACTCATAGCCGCTCTGGTCGCGCATACGCTGGGAAAGCGCATCTCCTTGAACGATTTGGAGATAGCCATAGCGAAAGCTCAATAGTATGAGAAAGGCAAACATCAGCAGAGCGGTCATCCCGATGCGCTGTTGGACCCTAGATCGAATGTTTCTCATGTGTGCCGAAATCCCTTTGCCTTAAAAATTCTTTCCACATCATATCATAAACGAGAAAAAAAAGATACCGATGAAAAACCGCCGCAGCGCGTCCAGAGCGCATTGCGGCGGCTTTCATCTATGAGGTTCAAAAAGAATGCAAAGAGATCAATGCTGCTTTTTCGCCTGCTCAATCTCCTCGCGTGTGACGACACCATCAGCAACGAGTTCATCCACCCATGCGCCGTGGTGATGTGCAGCGTAGGACGCCTTGATGGTGCCGTCCGTCATGCCGTGCAGAGAGTCGGGGTTGACCCCTGCGGCGAGGTAGATATGTCCGAGTGCTGCGGCAAAGCAGACGGCGCCCGCAATGCTGTGCACAGGAATGGCGTATGCGGTGATGGTCGCAGGCAGGAAGCTGTCCCCCAACCAGAGCGTCAGCCCCGAGGCAACGAGAACGACCGAGAGTGCAAGCTGCAATGCGATGTTCATTTTCTCGCCGCCGTTATAGAATCCCTGCGGCGGCATTTCGGGGTCCTTGCCCATCAGTTCGAGGGGGAATTTCTGCATGAACTCCATGTCCTTCTTGCCGAAGCTGAAGATCTCGCGGAGCATGATGATATATCCCTTGCGCGCAATGATAAAGCCGACAATCGGGGTCACGATAAACATGACGCCGAACACGCGGTGCGCATACATGAGCGTCTTATCGCCG
>ERZ773079.2067-NODE-2067-length-11443-cov-13.564542_pt1 | contig 11443 bp, 14 predicted proteins | sample MGYA00511355_ERZ773079 | MGnify/ENA primary metagenome ERZ773079 (study PRJEB29015, sample SAMEA2737979) | human oral metagenome | biome: human oral; feature: human-associated habitat; material: dental | place: China | collected 2117 ... | reverse complement strand
TGAGAGGAAACGAAGAGGAGAAAACAAAGAGAAAAGTTCATGTTTTGATGTGTTATTCAAATCTACTAGTAATAAGCAGGAGGTAATTGATGCTTTGCTATTACAAGATTTCTTTAATGATGACAAAATAATCTCAAATTATGAAATACCATCTGCTCTTACTGAAGAAGAAATTGATAAGTTTGAGAAAAATTTGATAACTACAGTTAAATGTATTATTTCTAGAGGATATAGGATTCTTGCAAAGAGTAACCCAAATGAAGAATTTTTGGAAAATGATATAGAAAACATAAAAAATATAAAGTTAGAACTCAGTAAACGTGTAAAAGAACAGTTGAAGTAGATAAGAATTTAAAGATTTAAAAACTTAAATTAGGTGTTGAATTTGACAACTAACTGCGAAGAAAAGTGAATTCAGATTTTTCACTATATATTAAAATCAATGTTAATGAAACTAGATTATGCAAAAAAAGTAGTGAAAAAGGTAGTGATTCGAATGATTTATATTGCAATGTACTGAAATTAACAAAAAGAAAAAACGCTTGAAATCAGCGTTTTTCTTATGTATTGATTCGTATTGAATGCTTACGTCACTTCTGTTTAAATAATTCTGAACAGTATGTTGCGATTGGATGGAGTAGATTAAGTGATGGTATAGAATCAAATGACTTTCAAGAATATTACAATCGGATTAAACAAGAAAGAGGTAGAGCAAATCCAGCGATAAACGGTTTTAGGGATGCTAAGGAAGATGATCTATTTTGGACACGAGACTTAGAAGGAAATTATTGGATTTGTAGAGTAAAGTCTCCAGTTGAGGTTGTATGTGATACACAGTTGGATATTGGTGCTGTTATTTCTGTAGAAGCATATAATGTGGGCTTACAGGTTCCTGGACAAATCAAATCTTCCTTTAATAGACCACGAGGAGGAACAATCGAAAAAATTAAAGATAAAAGTATAATAGAGTACTCAAAATCATTATTTAATAAATTTTCGAAGAGTAACTATTTTAAGATAACGCCTTATAAGGGAGGACTTCTTAATAATCTACCTGAATTTGATTTGGAAGAGCTTGTAATATCCTATCTACAAATAAAAGAAAATTATTATGTTTTATCTAATTCGATAGCAAATAAATCTACTACAATTAAGATTGAGTGTGAAATGATTTCGAGGGATGTTGAGAACCCTAGAAAAGCAGTAGTTCAAGTGAAAGGCAAGAAGGCAAAGGAACTTGACGCTTTAGAATTTAAACAATATGTAGATGAAGGTTATCTAGTATATTTATATGCTCCGAAAGTAATAAATTTAGATAAGATTGAAAATGTAGTTAGGATAGGGGACGACGATTTATTAGATTTCTATGAGAAATATAAGTTAATCCTACCAGCATCTATCACTCAGTGGGAAGATTTATTTACTAGTGAGAGTGATTAAGAAGTATAGATACTAACTTTGATCACTGAATTTCTTATATTTTTTTAAACTCTATCTTTTTTTTGTAGACAGTTATAAAGTCGATCAGAATGAACCTTGTAAATGTATAAGTTAATTCTTACAGACCTAAACTATTCCCCTGTTTAAAAAATATTGATTCAAATTTTATGAAATTAATCAGTAGATCCCGTTCTGAAAAGCCTTGATATTACGTTGGTTTTAGTCCAACTGAAACTCATACTTTTCAAACCAGGTCTTAAGAAAGCTCGTAAAGCATCACAGTTCTCAAAACGTTAATCAATACGATTATATCAACGTTTCAAAGCACTCAAGAGTTTACCTCATGGGTGCTTTTTTAGCGATTTTTTAAAAAGTTCACCTCAAAATTTACCTTATTTTTACCTTATTGTTTCAGAGATTTTAAGGCGAACTCACCAACTGCCATAGGAACTACATTAGAAGTATTGACATAAATCTGAGTTGTTCCAGTGTCACTATGAGTCAGAGCTTCGGAAATGGCTTCTAAGCTCATTCCTGCTTGTTTCGCCAGTGTTGCTCCTGTATGACGTAGTTTGTGTGGCGTAGCGTGTGTAAGCTCTGGGTGTCGCTTTCTAATGCTTTTCATCTTATTATTGAGATAGTCAGAATGTAAGGGTTTATTAATATTCCCTCTGGTATCTATATAAGTGAAGATGAATTGTTCTGGATTACTGATGATACCAAACTTTGCCAATTCATATTTTTGTTGTTTTTTCCATAAAGTCAGAAGTTGAAGTAAGTCGCTAGAAATAGAAAAGATAGTTTTTTTATTTCCTTTGGTAGATTTTACTTGTCCGTATCTATCTAAAGCCTGAATTAACTGAATCTGAGATTTTGAAAAGTCGATATGTTTCCACTGGAGAGCATATGTTTCTGATTTTCTATCTCCAAGAAAAAAAGTGAGATAAAAAAGGACGTAATCTTTGAGTGATATTTTATCGTTCTCTAAATCTTCTTTAAAAGCTAAGAACCATTCTTGGAGTTGCTCATGAGTTAAATATAAATCTTCATCACGTTTTGATTCTGCAAGTTGAATTTTTCTGACAGCTTTAATTCGTCTTAAAGTTTTTGCAACTCTATTTGCTTCAATATACTCAAGTTCTTCCGCCCAATCAAAAATAGAAATAACGTAACTTCGTAAAGTTTTGAAGTTTGCATATTCGTTAGCTTTAGATGTCATTAGATTTAGGATAACTTGCTTATTTTGATTTAGAAACTGTATCGTATAGTTTCCGAGAAGTGGTAGTATATGTTTTTCAAAACAGGTTTTGGTATTAGCGATTGTTGACCTGCTTGGTGGTTTTGAAGTAGATGTAGTTTGTCCTGTTTTATAGGAGTCCCACCAGATATTGTTATAGAAGTCTGAGAAAAGAATATCTCCTTTCGATAGTCCTGTAAATTCATTATCTTCTATTTGATTTAACTTAGTAAGCAAGTCTATCTCAGCTTGCCTTGCCTCCTTTCTTGTTTTGAATCTTTTATCATAATAGTTATTATTAACGATGCCAAGAGGCATTCTTGCTTCAATTGGTATATAGACTTTTAAGCGGTAAGTTCCGTTTTTTGTCTTACTGATAGTCATGATATTCTCCTTATATCGAACCAGAAAATATCATGACCATTATAAAATAAAAATCCTGATTTTTCTAGTTGTTACCGTTTAGCCAGCGGTCAATAGAGTCTTTGTGGAATCGAATTGTTTTTCCGATTTTGATGGATGGAAGCCCCTTTTGAATCCATGAATCAAGAGTATTGTTAGAAATTCCTAAATAATCGCAGGTCTGTTGTTTGTTCAAATAGGGATAGCTTAAAGTATTTTGTTCTAATTGTTGTTTAATTTCTTTTTGAATAAGACCGGACAGCAATAGTTGAATCTGATGAATCTGTTCATCAGGAAGAATTACTTGCATTTATTACCCTCCTTCTTACCTTGATTCTTCATTGGATTGCATCGACGTGAATCCAAATACTTAGCAAAAAAGTAGGTGCGTTCAATGATAAGTCCTAGAAGTGGTGTGTGATTAGATCGTGCATACCAGACGAGTTCTTCAAACTCTGTGAAGTCATTCTGCTCAATAATATCCACAACTTCATGCATGAAATTATCTGAGTTATTTTCTACAAGAAATTTATCGAGATTAAAACCACATCCAACTTCAATATCATTTATATCATACTGAGTTTTGTCCTTGTTTTCAGCATGCGTGAAGTAGTCAAATAGTCCTTTTGGAGATTGTACGATTTCTACATGAGCAGGACCATTCAACTTGTCCTTGATTAGCTCAGAAACTTGTTTATAACTTTTAAGAGAATCAAAGAAGAAAGCACCGTGTTTGTGAGATTTTTTGACTTCTCCAGTTTGTCGGTTAATATCTTTATCGTGCCAAGGGCTCAGGATGAAGGGGATGTGTAGTTCTTCAAGAACTTCAAGGTAGTCAGCAGGGGCACTTTCTTTGTAAAAAAGGAATGTCCACTTGCTAGAGCGTTGTTCTGTTGCCATAGGCAATTACCTCATTTCTATTGGTTCTATTACTAAGGAGAATTGAGGGAGTAAACGCAAAGTTTTTGCATGATTTTTCGAATTTTTATGATTATTGATTATTGGATAAATGGGGGTCGTAGTAACCCCATTTATCAGTAGGTAAGTGATTTTGAAAAGAGGGGCTATTTGGCTTCTGCTCAACGCAGGCCATAGCCCCTCTTTTACCGTCTTTTTCCAATTAGCCATAAGCTGTTACGAATTCGTTCAGGGGCTGAGAAAAAGTAATTATGATGCTGGCTAGATATTTCTTCTTTCAATTGGGAAATCATATTCTCCAATACCTTTTGTCCCTGCTGGTCTCCTGGTACTTTGATGAAGACTTTGATTTCATCTTTTCGGATATCTACCACGCTCATATGAGCACAGCGATTGAAACTATCATTGATTGGGTTGTAGTTTGTAATAGTTTTGGCATCACTGGTTGTGACCTTCTCCGATTTTTCCCGTTGTATCAGAAAGTTACGGAATTTGATGGTGTGGTAGATAGATTTGAAATAGTTAAGTAAGTTATCAAGTCGAACTCGCTGTAAGATTTCAAGTGTTATCGTTGCAAACAATATTGATAGCAGACAGTTCATAGCCATATAAGAGTATTGACTTCCCATAATTAGATAGATACTGAATTGAGAGAGGTCAAGGGCAATGGGAAGTGTTAAGTCGATTTTGCTTGCTAGGAAGTTTAGAGCGCATCCAAGGAATCCTGTTAGGAGTGAAAATAGAATTAAGTAGATATTTAGGTTGTAAGTTCTCATAAAGAATGATTTTTTCATCATTAGTGAATACCCTCCGTAGTATAGTATGTCGGACAAAGTAAAGGTAGTACCTGATAAGGATGCTCATTATCAATTACCTGAATTAAGCCAGTTCCATGACCGATTGGAATAACGATGCCTTCAGGGTTGAGGTCAGGAAACAAAAATTGAACAGATTTGCTGTTAATATTTCCAATCTGTATAAGAACATTAAGTTGTTCTCGTACAGATACTGGAATTGTCGTATGGTCAAAACGTTGGCTGACAAGTAGCAAGTGAATCTTAGTAGCTCGTCCAAGTAAGGCGATTTGTGACAAGAGAGCGAAGAATGACTCCTTAATGGTTTTGTTTACTCCTTCAGATAATGCAAGAACCTCATCCATAACTATAGTGAGATGGGTGAATTCATGACGAGGATTGTCATATAGAATTTCTTGACGCTTTTGAATCAAATTCAAGCACTGACTCAAATGTTCATTGACCTCTGATACAAAGTCAGACTTAGAACGATTTTCTACGGGGTGAATGACTGCAATTTTGTGTTCACGCGCCCAACGTGAAGGACTGTCAAATTTTGGATCCACAATAATCAATTCAGATTGATTATTAAGTACGCTAAGTAGGTAGGTTAGGGCGTAAGACTTTCCAGAGCCACTATTTCCACAAATAGCCATGTGATTGACTTTATCAAGATTTAGAATAAAATTTTCCATAATTGGAATCTGATTCTTTGGTAGGTTGTTTGTGTATTTGTCAAGGTCAGGAATGACCAAGCGTTTTGAAATACCCATTTTCCACGGAAAGAAAAGTCCACGCTGAATATGAATATCATCAGTCTGGAGAGGGATAAAATATGTGGCATTCTGTTTTAGGAGCGTATAGTGAGGGTATAGCGAAGCATTGGCGATTAAGAAAATTTTGTTGTAGAGTTCATCATCCAAGATATAGGCACAAGGTAGTCTAGGTATAAAGATGAAACCATCTTCTTTGACTTCGATATTGAAAGAGTTAACATATGAACTTTCTCCGTGCAGTATTGCTCCTAGAGCCATGTTTAGGCTTTGGAGCAGGTAGGATTGCAAGGAAGTATCTGTTTTAGTTACCATTATTTGACCTCCTTGATGCCATCAGCTTTGAAGTAGACATTGTAACGCACCTCAACGGCTTGGAGATTGTCAAATTCAACTAAGCTCAAAAACTCAGGGAGTTTGATTTTATCTTTAAACTTGATTTGGAAGGGCTCAAGTCCCTCTTGGACAAAGGTTGCTTTGTAGGCGATAATCTCACCTGTCGGTTTCCCGTCTTCAAAGAGTTGCTGAGGTTCAAGTTCGGTACTTACAGAGTGAATAGGTTTATTAACCTTCACATACTTATTTGCGGTGGTATCTGAGTAGCCACCCTTGGTTTGCATAATGCGAATTGCCATAGGTTAAATCCTCCTTTTTGATTGGCAAAGTGTATTGTTGCGACATGCTCGGTTTCAGTCATGAGCTGGACGTAGTTCTTTTAGTTGTGTGCCACCTCCTTATTACTAAGGAGAATGAGACAGTTAAACGCAAAGTTATTTATTGAATTTTTAATTTTTTTACAAAAAAATCCAGTGACAATAGGCACTGGATGTAAGGTATTAGCGATAGTCTTCTAATAAAGAAGCTAATTTTTCAAGCGCTTTAAAATAATGAGATTTGACGGTTACATCACTCATTTTTTTATGATGTTCACTGATATAACGTGCCGTCGCTTTATAGCTACATCCTTCTTCAGCTATCATTTCCACAATGTCACGTTCACGTAGAGTTAATATTTTGTCTTTCACTGATTTAATCATTTCTGCACGTTCTTTTTGAAGTAGTGCCTCTTCAGGTGTTAAGTCAGAGCTGGCAACAAATTCATGACGTTCAAGTTTCTTAGTATCTTTACGTGAAATATGCTCTTCCATGCTCCGTTTGTGATGGTAGCGGTCACGACGTTCTGCATTACTTTGTTCTTGTTGTAGAAGATGATTGACGGTTTTCCAATTTTTAGCTTCAACAGCTTTTGCGATTTTACGTTCGCGACGTTCTTGTACTTTACTACTCATAGTAATATTTGATCCTTTCTCGTCCTTTTGACAGAAAGAAACAAATATGAGTAGATATTGAACGCTGAGTATGCAAAAAGGCACATCAAAGAAACAGCGAAACAATACAATGTAAGATAAGACTGATAGTGTCGTATCATTATATTTGTTTCAATCTGTCCTTTAATGGCCATTAATTTGGACTATTAAAATTTTTATCAAGAGTTTTTCTTGATAAGTCTATTTTACTAGAGCTCTCGACTAATGAATTTTATGACAAAAATAAAAATAAAAAAACTGGAACTTTTTTTAAAAAAATTTTTTGATTATGGGAAATGGAATATTATTTTGAGAAAGTATAATAAGACGCTTGTTACTTATGATAGCTTTGTATTGTCCGAATATTACGGAGTAATAATAAAACTTTGACTACATAGAACTTTTTTATAAATAAAAAAAGAACTCACAGTGAGATCCTTCTTATTAACTATCCGAGTAAGTTACTTATTTTAAAAAAGGTAGTGATTCGAATGATTTATATTGCAATTTATTTGAATTAACAAAAAAATGCTTGAATCAGAGTTTTTCTTATGTATTGATCCGTAATGAACCATAATTTCACTTCTGTAAAACCAAATGAGGTAAACTTTTGATATTCTGGTTCGATTTTTGCTTATTTTTGACGAAAGTTTACCTTATTTTGATGAAATTGATTGAAATTAGTTGAAATTTGATTTTTTGAAAACCCATGAAAACGTTGATTTTAAAGCACTTTGAAATTAGATGAAATAAGTGGTGCCCCAACCAGGTCTTAAGAAAGCTCGTAAAGCATCACAATTATCAAAACGTTAATCAACACGCTTATATCAACGTTTACAGACATTTAAGAAATTTCTCTTGGATGTCTTTTTTTGTCTAGCTAAATTTTACAAATTGGGCAATTTAGGTTACTCAATAATATAAAAAAGATAAAAATTTAAAGTTCGAATTTTAATTTTAAAAAAAGTAATTATTATTGAATATCTGTTCAAACATTTTTTCTTTTCTAAGGTTAATATAAGTATATATACTTTAAAAAAGGAAGTCAAACATCTTGCTCATAGATTTTTGCATTTTTAAAAAATACATTTTGTCATATAATAATGTGGAAAATTGACGGATTCCTTAAATAATCATATAATATGAATATGTAAACCCTTACATACTATTCTACTTATACTTGATAAAATGCAAGTTCTTGAGGATCTATAAATATATAGACACTCTTCTATTTATAAAGTGAAATAAAGAATCACGGAGAAAGTTTATGGATATTAAAGAGACATTCAACCAGCTAGACAATACAAAATTTAATGATTTCAATAATCGCCTTGAAGGTTTTGAGAAACTTTTTAAAGACAAATATTATTTTACCCATCCCGAAGATTTTAGCTCAATCTTTAGCATTTTGGTAAAGTATGGAAAAAGTACAAGTAAATATATTTTATCGAAAGGAGAGATATATGAGTGAAATAGTTATTAATGCTCAGAATTTATCTAAAAATTTTTATAATTTTGATTCAAGACTCCCATTTATCAAGAGATTTTTGAAACGTAATCAAATAACGATTCGAGCTGTTCAAGATATTAGTTTTACGATTAAGAGAGGGAGTATAGTTGGCTTTATTGGGAGTAATGGAGCTGGTAAATCCACAACGATTAAAATGTTGACTGGGACTCTTTATCCTAGTTCCGGAAAATTAGAAGTGAATGGAGAAATTCCATTTAAAAGAAGTATAAATTTTAGAAAAAAAATTTCAATAGTAGTAGGAAATAAATTACAGTTATTTCAAGATGTTTCGGCTATGGATTATTTTCAATTGATTGGTACTTTATATGAGGTAGAACCGGCGATTTTACAAGAACGAATTCAGGAATTAAGCAATTTGTTGAATGTAAAAGATCAGCTTTACCAGCAGGTCCGGACCCTCTCTCTTGGACAAAAAATGAAAATGGAGTTTATCGCGGCATCTTTAACAAGTCCGGAAATATTATTTTTAGACGAGCCTACTATAGGGTTAGATATACAGTCTAAAAAAGATATCAGAACATTTTTAAAGAAAATGAATGAAGAATGTCATACTACTATTATTTTAACGAGTCATGATATGGATGATATTTCGTCTGTTTGTGACGAATTAATCGTCATTGACAAAGGAAAAATTATTTTGCAGGAGTCAATGGATGTTATTTTATCTAAATTTTCTGATTTTAAATATTTAAAGATAAAAATGACATTAGATTTGGTACCAGAGTTATGCTCTGTTAAAGGAGTAGTAGTCATTTCTCAAACAAAATCGGAATGTATACTAAAAATACCTAGAGATTTTGTCTTTGAGACATTAGAATCAATCAATAAGCTTGTAGATATAGAAGATTTTGAAATATCAAATCTTTCTTTAGAAGAAATTATTTTACAAAACTATTTTACAAAAAAGGAGCACAATTGAAAAAAGAAATGTCTATTATTCTGATATCATTTCGATCTATTTTGAACTATAAATCAAGTGTACTATTGTTAATGTTACAGGCAAGTATACAAATTATGATATCAGTATTTTTATGGACGTATATATATCAGAGTAACCAGATAAATATAGCAGGATATGATTTTACCTCAATGGTTCAATACTATTTGGGGACTATAATTTTTTCATATTTTGTTTTTTATCCAGTTGATTGGGAAATCAATGACGATGTTCATTCAGGAAATTTTTTTAGCATATTAATAAAACCTGTTACTTTTTATAAGTATTATTTTTGTAAAATGCTTGGAGATAGGCTTGCTCATTTATTATTTATCATCATTCCTGTCATTTTATTCTCCAGTGTTTATTACAAGAATGAGTTATTAACCATTGAAATTCTTATTTTAGGAAGTATTGCAATTATTCTATCTATGGTTCTATGGTTTTTAATATCATGTTGTGTAGGTATGCTTTCTTTTTGGTTAGAAAATATATTTTTTGTCCTTACTGTTAAAGAAATAGTAATTCAGTTTTTATCAGGAATATTATTGCCTTTAAGTTTTTTTTCAAATAATTTTCGTCTGTTTTTAGATGTATTACCTTTTAAATACTTAGTATATGAACCGCTTCAGATGTTTAGTAATGATACATATAAATTAATAGACTATTTGAGAATTATTTGTATTCAATTGATTTGGTGCATCATTTTTTATATTATATCAAGATTCATATTGAGAAAAGGAGTGGAGCACTTCTCAAATGTGGGAGGATAAAATGTTTAGAATAAAAGTAATTTTTAGGCTACTTCATTTTGGTTTTAAATCTGATATGAATTTTCATTTTGACTTCTTTTGTGGTCTATTTTCGTCGATACTGTGGATTGGTTTACCTATTGTATTTTTTAGATTGATTTTCTTAAACATAGACTCTTTTAATGGTTGGGACTATTATCAAATTTTATTTTTGGTAGGTTCCTACACTATTGTAGATGGAGTTATGATGGGATTGTTAATTAGAAGTATGGGAATTTTAGAATCAGATATTTTGAGTGGTAACTTGGATCAAATTTTATTGAGGCCGTTTGATACTCAGTTGTTCTATATTTTTAGATCATTTAATTTAGTTCAATTCGTGAATACTTTTTTTGGTCTTGCGATCATTTTTATAAGTTATGGAAATTTAAATGTACATTTAAATTCATTAAAAATATTATTTTATATCCTTTCTTTAATGTGTGGTTGTATTATATATTATTCAATTTGGTTTCTAATAACGATTAGTTCATTTTGGTTCCCAACTAAATTTTCAAAAGTAGATGTATTTTTGAATTATATTGGAATTTCTAAGTATCCATATAATATTTTTACAGGTATTAACAGATTGATCACTATGTTATTTGTTCCCAATTTATTAATTGCCAATCCTGCAGTATTAATATTTTTAGGGAAAGATACATTGAACCTATTTTTCTATCAAATAGTTTTTACAGTTTTTTTGATTACTATCAGTCGTACAATTTTTAGAAAAGGATTGAAAAAATATGAAAGTGCAGGAAGATAAACAATGTTGTTCAGTTATATGTTTGACTAAAGGAAGTGATTCGCTGTACTTTGTTTTGTGGTCATTGAAACATCAGATAATTATAAACTATAATTTAAAGAATAGTATTATTAACTTATAGGTGCTAAGAAAAAATTTAAAGAAATTCCCTCATTCAATCAAACTTATTCATATTTTTTAAAATAAGAAAATAGTTGGATTTTGATGATGGTTGATATAAAGCTAAACTGAAAGTACCTGAAATCCAACTGTGTCAAACCAGGTCATACGATCTGTGAGAAAAAGAACACATAACAAAAAGAGGAGCTTCACAATAAAGTTCCTCTTCTTTTATATATCCGAATCATTATTCTTATTTCAAAAAAGGTAGTGAAAAAGGTAGTGATTCGGTTGATTTATATTGCAATGTAGTGAAATTTAGAATTTCAAGAATCGCTTAAAATCAAGGTTTCTAACATCTATTGACGTGTAGTGAACCCCTATTTCACTTCTGTAAACACAACGTGTTTGCGAAGTTTTGGTGAGTATTTCTTCAATTGAAGAC
>ERZ773079.2064-NODE-2064-length-11446-cov-2.333421_pt1 | contig 11446 bp, 10 predicted proteins | sample MGYA00511355_ERZ773079 | MGnify/ENA primary metagenome ERZ773079 (study PRJEB29015, sample SAMEA2737979) | human oral metagenome | biome: human oral; feature: human-associated habitat; material: dental | place: China | collected 2117 ... | reverse complement strand
CTACCTACAGAACATGCCATCTGATCTAAAAGACCGCTTGCTTTCATGAAATATACATTCTCAGAAAACTGACCAATCTTGGCTATTTCTTCTGAAGAAATCATTGCGTCATTATATAAGTGACTGAAGATAGTTCCGATTAATACTTCAAACGCAGCGGAACTAGACATACCGCCACCAGAAAGTACATTACTTTCTGAATATGCTTTAAATCCACCAACTTTATATTTCTTCTTAGTAAATCCAGCAGCGATACCGCGAATTAACGCTTCCGTAGTATTCTTCTCTGCTTCTTTAATTTCTAAATTGTGTAAATCAACAGGACTAACGTTAAAACCCTTAGCGTGATATGTAACAACAGAATCATCTGTAGGAACAACCACCGCAATGACATCTAAATCAATACTAGCAGCGACTACACGACCCAATTGATGGTCTGTATGATTGCCACCGACTTCTGTTCTACCTGGTGCACTGAAGATATGTGCGTCTTTATCCCCTAATAAATCTTTCGCTTTTAAAAGTACATCTTCATAGCGTACTTTCTGTGATGCAAGTGCTTCTGTACCATAGAGTGCTGTCAACTTTTCGTCTAATTGACCTGCCTTGACTGCGTTTATGATTTCTGTAATGACCATTGTATCCCCCCTTATTATTTAGCCATTTTCTCAAATGCATTTCGAGCTGCATTTTGCTCTGCTTGTTTTTTAGATTGTCCACTACCTGTGCCAAGTACTAATCCATCAACTAGAACATTCATCACAAATTCTGGTGCATTACTTGGTCCTGTTTCACTGACTAATTCGTATTTCACTGTTTGACGAGAATCTGACTGTACATATTCTTGCAGTTTTGTTTTATAGTCATGAATTACTCCCACATCCTCAGGATGTGCAAGTCTTGGTGTAATCACTTCAGAAAGAATATTATCCACCGCATCCATTCCTTGGTCCAAGAATAAAGCACCTAGAAAAGCTTCGAACATATCTGCGATAATCGCATCCTTGTTTCTACCACCTGTCTTTTCTTCGCCAGAGCCTAATAATAAATAGTCATTTAGATGTAATTGGCGACCATAAATCGCTAATGCTTTTTCACATACAAGTTGTGCACGTAAACGTGTCATATGGCCTTCACTTAAGTTTAATGGATAAATTGCATTACTAGACCATAGCTGTAATACCGCATCACCCATGAACTCTAAGCGTTCATTATCATTCTTATTTTTATGCTCATGCGCATAACTAGAATGAATAAAAGCCTGTTGTATCATCTTTGCATTATTTGCCTTGATATGACGACTCTCTAGCCATTCAATAATATTCAAAATCATACCTCCTAATCTGCATATTCCGCATTCTTTTCATTCCGTTTTCGAACGGTTTCTAATAAGATTTGATAATCAGGATTATCCGCAGATTCCATCACTTTTAACGCGTCTTTTCGCGCTTGATTAATCATTGCAGTATCCTCAACAATATTCCCTAAAATAAAGTCTGGGACACCACTTTGTCTAGTACCAAGTATATCACCGGGCCCACGCAAACGTAAATCTTCATACGATATCTCAAAGCCATTGTTAGATTTAACAAGTACATCCAAACGTTGTAATACGCGTTCTTCATGACTAGCTGTTAATAACCAACAATATCCTTGTTCACTACCACGTTGAATACGACCACGTAACTGATGTAATTGTGAAAGTCCAAAGCGATCGGCATCATAGATAATCATTCCTGTCGCATTAACAACATTCACACCAACCTCAACGACAGTTGTAGATACCAATATCTGAATATCATTAGTGTTAAATGCTTGCATGATTGCTTGTTTTTCATCTGCCGTCATACGGCCATGCAAACATGCTACTTTATATTGTGGAAACAACTTCTGTATCGATTCAGTTGTATCATACACATTTCTAACATGATACTCTTCATTTTCATCAACAGCTGCACAGATAACATAAAGTTGTCTTCCACTTTTAAGCAAACATTTTATATCATCTAGAACTGTACGGAAACTATTCTCTTTGACTAGTGTTGTGACAGGCGTAATTCTTCCAGCTGGCATAGTCTCTATCGTACTAACATCCATATCACCAAATAGCGAAGCTGCTAGTGTTCTAGGAATTGGTGTTGCACTCATCAAAAGGAAATCAACTTGCTCTCCCTTTTGTTTTAAAGCTTTGCGTTGTGAAACGCCAAAACGTTGTTGCTCATCTGCAATGGTTAATCCTAACTTATGAAATGTAACAGAATCTTGAATCATACTATGTGTACCAATCAAGATATTGATTTTTCCAGAAGCTACATCTTCCAAAATCTCTTTCTTCTTCGCAGGCGTTAATGCTGAATATAGAACTTCTGTTTTAACGCCGAATGGCGCAAGAACTTGGTTGACTGATATGTAATGCTGTCGAGCAAGAATTTCCGTTGGCGCTAGCATTGCACCTTGATATCCACTTAGAAAGGCAGCATATAAGGCAAGTGTCGCAACAACAGTCTTACCACAACCAACATCACCTTGTACCAAACGATACATTGTATGAGTACTACCCATATCATTCAAAATCTTCTCTAATGTATCTTTTTGATCAGCTGTTAATTCAAAGCTAAGACTTTGAATTGCTTGTTGGATTTTCTTTGAAGAAAAGATTTTTGGTTTCTTTGTGATACGAATTCCATCTGTACTACGCATGAGTTGTATCGCAGTAAAGAAACGCAAGAATTCAGCGTACTTTAATGTACGTACAGCTGCCTGCACTTCAATCATACTGCTAGGAATATGAATACAACGATATGCAACTTTCAGCGTTAGTAAACGATATGCTTGTCTAAATTCATCAGGAATATCATCGATAATTTCATCCTGTAATTGATTTAGAACAGAATAAATAATTGTCTGTAATGTCTTTTGACGTATCCCTGCTTTAATACTATAGATAGGTGTAATGGCCGCATGTTCTGCTAAGGGCATTGTATCATAGCTGATAGCAGTAACTTTGCTATTACCTTGATATACACCCTGTATTGTTAAGCTTTGATTTAAATTTAAACTCTTCGCCCAAGGTCGATTAAATATTGTGATTGTTAAGATTTGCTCCTGAGAACATACTTGAAAAGTGGTTGCTACAAGTCTTCCTTTACGCCAACTTCTTGGTAACTGAACGACTTCCCCTTCAAACCAGACTTTATCTTTGATTTTCCAATCCGCAAAAGCAGAGGACGTGATTGTCTCATAACGATACGGATAATACATCAAAAGATCATCTGTTGTATAAAGGCCAAGTTCATGTAATATTTGTACTCGCTTTGAAGTTAATTTTAGTCTTTTATCACTTAAATCCATGTGTTTATTATACCATTGAACCTATAAAATGATTCCGTTTACATTGCGCCTTTAAGCTTATTTAAGATTTCTTCTTTTGTTAGTTTAAACTCATCATGCCCACGTAAATAATATTCAAAATCTAATTCATTTAAAAATTGAATAAAGGATGCTAAGCGCGCAGGATCATACTGACTATTATTATCGTAATAGTCTTCATATTCCGCATCAGCCGCAATTACCACCTTCTCTTCTTTCACATAATATAAAACTGCATCTCTTGTATGCGGTGTATCAATTTGGATACCTTTTACATGAACATCTCCTAAATCAATTTCTAGTTCACTATCAAATGTAATATCTGCTTCACATACTTGAATCATTCCAATATCTGAATACTGCTTATGCATGCAGTCATAGCAAAATTCAATATCTTCGCCAGTCTTTAAACGATTCCGCATCGCCTCTTCTGTCCATTTCCAATTCTTTGCTTTCATTAAGTATTCATTGGTCTTTACAGAAGCAATCATCGGTACATTACAAGCAACCATACCAAAGGTATGATCCCAGTGCCAATGCGTAATCGCTAAAAGCTTAGGTTCCTTTAAACCTAATTCTTTCACTTCTGATAAAAACTTATGATAGTTTTCAGGGCTGTTACCAGCATCTATCTGTAAGTTAAACTTAGAACCATGAATCAGATATACGTATGGTTGATCTGTTTCAGGGTTATTGTCCATGTAATAAATATGATTTGTAAATTTCTTCATAGTTACCTCTTTGTATTTTGTATACCCATAAAGGCAATCATCGTACCGATACAAGATAAAATAGCACCGACCAGTAATGCATGGGATATACCACTAAAGTCAATTAACCATCCACCGATAATCGAAGAAAATACTGCGCCACCTGCCTGCATGAAGTTAAACATCATCTGTGCTTTGACAGTGTCTTTCTCATCAATAATGATATTTGCATATTGTACAGATGCAGGAATATATAATGCAAAAGAAACAACCTGTAAGGCAAACCCAAATGTTAAAGTTATTAACGATGGTGAAAGCCAAACAATGATTGCCTTCACACTAAACATAATCATTGAAAATAAGAGCAACGAAGATACTTTAAAACGACGGCTAATCTCCTTAAAACCAATCATACCTGGCAGTTCCATGAGTGCCATAAACGCAATCAAATATCCCATCTCGCGATGATTACCACCAACATTACGCACAATGGAAATCGTAAAATTTGTTATAAAAGCATGTGCATAATAGATAAACAACATCGCTACAGATAAAATCATAAACTTTGGATTCTCACGAAAGAAAACAAATAATGAACTTGATTGCCTCTTCTCTAAAGCTGATCCAGTTGTCTGATTGTCATTAATACGATGACGTGTAATATACATACATAATGCGATGATGAATAATGTAATAATAAATAATGCAATCGGAATGGATTTCATTCCGATTCTTTCAATCATTATACCCATCAAGGCAGAAAGAATCGCAAAACATAGAGATCCTCCTGCACGGCATAAGCCAAAGTTAATCTTAGACTTTGAAGTATCCATTAAAAACTGTACTGATGTCAAAAAAGCAATAACTGCATTCGCTAGCGTTATCATCACTACATATATCAACGTTAATACAGCAGAACGAATACTAATGAAGAATAATCCGATTGAACATACAAAGATAATCGCTATCGATACAAGTAATATCGTCATTGCATTAATCTTCTTTGAATGATCTGCTAAATCTGCTAAAAACGGTTGCAAGATTAACGCACAAATATTCGCGGATGCTAAGATGTAACCTGCTTCCGAATTGGAATATCCACACGATAAAAGATAGGTGACAGAAAATCCAACAACCATGCAGTACGTCATCCAAAATAACGATTGTAATGAAAAGTATTCGATATTTAATTGCTTTGTATTATCCATATATTCCTAACGTATCTATCATACATGAAGGAATTAGAAAAAGGAACATTCCACATTAATTGGAATATTCCCTATTGTATTATTCAGCACCGATAATGAAACTATATACAGGTTGTTGACCATCTTCAACGTCGATATCTACGTTATAGTTCTGCTCAATGAATTGACGAACTTCTTCACATTCTTCATCAGTAGCTTCAGAACCCTTGATAAGTGTTACAACTTCTGTATCTTCATCACACATGTTCTTGATTAATTCTTTAGTAACTGCTAACTTGTCCTTCTCATTGAAGATAATGTCCTTTTCTAAGATAGCCATGTAGTCGCCGGAACTAATCTGCTTGCCATCTACCATTGTATCCTTAACAGCGTAAGTAACAGAACCGGTCTTTACTAATGTGATAGCTTCATTCATCGCTTCAGTATTGGCATCTACTTCTTCCTCTGGGTTGAAGCTAATGCATGCACTTAAGCCTTGTGGTAGAGATTTTGTTTCGATAACGATAATCTTCTTATCTTCTGTAACTTCAGCAGCTTGTTTTGCGGCCATGATAATATTTGAGTTATTTGGCAAGATATAGATTGTATCCGCACGCACCTTTGAAATCGCTGTTACGAAATCTTCTGTTGATGGGTTCATTGTTTGACCGCCACTTACAACATAGTTTACACGATAATCTGTAAATAACTTCTTCAAGCCTTCACCAGCAGCTACAGCAATAATACCATAAGCCGCATTTTCAATTGCAGCTTCTTCAGTTTCCATTAAGGATGGTTGTAAGTCGGATTGGATATCTTCAACCTGAACTTTAGTAAACTTACCATACTTCTGACCAAGCATTAATACTTCACCTGGCGTCATGGAATGAACACTTAATGTGAACGCATCTTCTTTTACAGATAGTTGGATGTCGTTACCAATTTGTTCTAGTTGCTTGCGAACTCTTTCTTCCTTGAAAGTCTTTTTACCATTATCGCTGAGGGAAACGATATATTCAACACGATATCCAGAAGCCTTTTCATGTACTTCTGTTTCTGCGGTATCCCCTGCAAGGTTCTCCGTGATTGGCTTACCTTGTAGACAAGACTTGAAACCATCAAGAATTGTTACATAACCCATCGCACCAGAGTCTACACAATGTGCTTCCTTAAGTACATCTAATAATTCAGGTGTACGTTGTAAAGAAGCGTTTGCTTCATCAACAATATAATTTACAAACTCTTCCATAGAAGCTTCCGGGTGGTCATTAATAAAGATTTCCCCATACTCTGCACTTTCTCTTACAACTGTTAAAATTGTACCTTCTGTAGGACGCATAACAGCCTTATAAGCCATCTTAGATCCATTTATTAAAGCTTCAGAGAATTCTTTAACAGTTAGTTCTTCTTTATCTTTTGCGTATTGCGCAAAGCCACGGAAAATCTGGGATAAGATAACCCCAGAGTTACCACGTGCACCCATTAATAGACCACGGCTGAAAATCTTCGCAACAGTTGATAGTGATTCAGATCCACTCTTTGTCACTTCTGAGATACCATTCAAAATAGTCAAAGACATATTTGTACCGGTATCTCCATCTGGTACTGGGAATACGTTCATCGCATCAACTGCTTTACGTTGATTGCTTAGATTGTGTGCTCCACTTTCCAGTAAATTCTTTAAAATTAAACCATTAATCTTTTCCATTACATTAACCCCATATCCTTATGCTACGACGCGAACGCCCTGAACAAAGACATTCACCTGGGCAACTTCCTGAGAGAGTGACTTTTCAAGCATATACTTTACTTTCTTCTGTTGTGGTGGTATCTGTGGTTTCAAAGTTCCACTTTTTTAATTTCTTCAGTTACAACTTCTGAAATCTTAACACCAAAGCTTACAACGATATATAAATCAATTTCTAAACCAGCTTTACCATTACGAACAACTACACCTTTTGTATAGTTTTCCTTCTTTAATAGTTCTGCCCAGCCATCTTTTAAAATTTGTTTGCTGGCCATACCAACAACACCATAAGATTCTGTAATTACCCCACCAGCTAATGAAGCAACTGCTTCTTCCGAAACGGAGATACTACCATAGTTTGTTTTCTTTTCAACTGTCATAAGTTACTCCTTACTAACGCTATGTATTATATCAAAATGGTCATTATTATACAAAATATGTTACCTGTGTATCGTCAATTTCACAGGATTTTCATGTTACTGTGCAGGTGTTGGTGTATTCAATACACCAGTAGTGTAATATCCTGCTGCGTAATTTTCTTGGAACTTATCATCAATGACCTCAATTCCTTTGTCATCGATTGGTATTGCGATAGGATTACCATTAGCATCGACTGCCACATTTCCTTCAGCATCTGTATAGAAATGTTTCTCAATTGGTAATCCATTTGCATCAGTGCGTACATTGCCTTCCGCGTCATACCAGTACGAAACATTCGTGACTGCTGTTGCCGTATCAGATTCTTTCTGTTCCCATGGACAAGCAGCTGTATAGGCAACTTGATCTTTGCTAGTACCCCATAAACACTTTGTTTTATCAGTAGCTTGACTGTAGATTGTAAAGTAATCATTTAAAATCTTAAGATTACTATATGAAGCCACAAAGTAACTGCCAATACGCATGTGTACCAGTAATGCATGTGCATCATAACGCAATGGATATACAGAAATTGTAGAAATCTGCTGCAAAATTGAATCATCAATCTCATTTAATGCAGCCGATACTTTCTTTAATAACTCTTTATCACTAAAACCTATTAACTTTGGAAGTGCTGCGACTATTTGCCGATTGCTATCATCAATAGTCGTCTGTTCTCCATTTCCAAACCATATTGATCCACTACCTTCTGATTGGTAGCCAACTAATTTCTTTTCTTTAACGGTAATCGTAACCGTATTTCCACTGTTAAGACTAACCTTTGCATCTTCAATGAGTGGATTGACTTCTAGTTTTCTTTCCACTAATACAGGTACTGTAAAATATAGCTTTGATGAGGTATTTACACCAGCAATTTTCTTAATATAGTCATCACTCAGATAATTGGCACCATCAATAGATACCGCTCTAACAGAAGACATTGGTGATAGTAAATACATCACCATAATCACAAGAATTGCGACTATCACTGCCAGATTAAATAATGCTGGTTGTCTAGAACGAAATAATTTAAGATTTGCTGCCAATCGCTTATTTTTAAAGATTCTTTCAACCGCTTCAGGAATCTTCTCAAAATCTGCGTTTAATCGATTCTTCTTTACTTCCAATTGAACTTCTCCACTTCCATCTTGAGATCAATGTTATATTTATTCTTAACTTCTCTTTGAATTTCTTCAATCAAAGTCAAATACTCAAGTGCGGTTGCTTTATGAACATTCAAGATGAAATTACAATGTTTATCGCTGACCATCGCTCCACCGATTTGTTTGCCACGATAGCCAATGCCATCAATCAGTTGCCATGCATTATGGCCTTCCGGATTCTTAAATACAGAACCACAACTTGGGAAGTTCAGTGGTTGTGAATCTACTCTTCTCTTACGACGAGAATCCATCAATGCTTCAATCTCTTCTTTTGGCTTTGGTGTAAGTCCATAGCGTACACCAAGAATCAACCAATTTTTATTCGTTTGGAAGATACTATGACGATATGAGAAATCACATTCAGATACTGGTAACCAAGTTAATTGGTGGTCTCTATATACAAGTACTTCTTTTACAACATCCTTCATACTGATATTATAGGCACCTGCATTCATGAAAAGACACCCACCAACTGTACCAGGAATACCACTGGCAAACTCTAAACCAGAGAGTCCACGCTTCATCGCTTCTGTTGATAAAGAAATAATTGAGCATCCTGCTTCTGCCACGAGGTCGTTTCCATCAAAGTATTGATGATTAAAGAAGCGATCCAAGCAGATAACAACACCTTCAAATTCATCATCAGAACATAGTAAATCACTGCCCTTACCAATCACTTTAAATGGGAGTTGATTCTCTTCGATGATACGGAAGATTCCATCAATCGCAACATATGTTTCTGGGTATACAACATACTTTGCATTCCCACCAATACGTAGCGTAGTCATCGTTCTTAAAGGTTTATCTACTTCTGTAACAGCGTAAAAGCTTAATCGCTCTAAAATTTTATCCATGTAATACCTCCTCGATCCAATCAATCATCTGATTTGCCGCATCAACTTTCGCAAGCTTATGTGCATTTTCTTTTAACTTGTTACATCTTTGTTGATCATGAACAAGCGTATTTACAGTTGTAGCCAGTAATTGTGGACTCAACTCATTTTCCTCAATCATAATTGCCGCATCTTTATCAGCTAGTTCCTTTGCGTTATAAACCTGATGGTTATTGGCAACAAATGGACTAGGAATCAACACTGCAGCTGTAGGTAAAGCACAAATTTCCGAGATTGTTGTGGCACCTGCACGTGTAACTGCAAGTGTACATCCCTTTAGTGCTTGTTTGCCATCAATATATGGCACAAACTTAACATTTACGGATTCGCTATTTTGAAACTGATAGGAATTCGCTTTTCCACTAACAATCATAACCTGAAAGTCTTGATTAAAGAGCGGAATTGCTGCATCGATAACCTTAGAAACAGATGATGATCCTAACGATCCCATCATAAATACAACAAATGGAATATCTTTGGATAATCCAATCCTTTCAATCACTTCTGGATTAAATACTGTATCTTTTACAACAGATGCGGATGGATTGCCTAAAATACGTACATTTGCTTTTGCCATCTGTGCTTTATTGCTTTCATAACATCCTACGACCGCATCTGCAAAATGACTCAAAAATTTATTTGCTTTTCCAGCAAAACTATTCTGTTCATGTAACATCGTTTTAATACCAATATGATGTGCCGCAAGAATTAACGGTACACTAATATAATTTCCAAAACCAATACAGATATCTGGTTTTTCTTGTTTTAATATTTGTTTTGATTCAAAATATGCCTTTATCAAAGAAGTCGCATATGTCACTTTTGAAAAGAAAGAGCCTGCTGTTGTTGTAATATGCTGCAAGCCATAGAATTTATAGCCAGCATCCGGAATTACGGTGGCTTCCATACGGTTATCAGAACCCACGAAAATAACTTCATTTTCTGGATTACGCTGTTTCAATATATGTGCTAAATCTAGTGCAGGGTTGATGTGACCACCTGTCCCCCCTGTCGCTATCATAATCTTCATAGGATACCTCTAATATCTCTATCCTATTTTAGCATATTACGCTTTTAGATGGACAAAGTAAAAACAAAAGATGGTATCTACCAAAGTAGAAACCACCTTATTGCACTATGAGTTGGTCAATTTTTTCCCAAACAACTTCTAAGCCTTGTTTTTTCTCAGCATTTACCGGAATGAGTGCATTCTCTTGAATTCCAAGGGTCATAGAAATCTTCTTTAAATTCTGTAACATTTGACTTCTCGATAACTTATCAATTTTCGTGCATACCGCAAAGATTGCTAGATGTGAGTCTTTGCCGTATTCAACCATCTGAATATCGTCATTGCTTGGAACTCTTCTTGCATCTAATACGATAATCATTGCTTTTAACTGATCTCTTTTCGCAAAGTATGGATCAATTAGCTTAGCGAATGCTAAAGCACTTTGACGGTCACTTGTCGCATAACCATAACCAGGCGCATCCGTAAATACAACCTTGTTATCGACAGAGAAGAAATTCAAAAGTCTTGTCTTACCTGGCGTCTTACCAGAATATGCTAAGTTTTTACGATTCACTAAGCCATTAATAAGTGTACTTTTCCCTGCATTTGATCTTCCAACAAAGATGATTTCAGGTAAATCACTCACAGGCCACTGTGTCTCTAGTGCTGCTGTCTTTAGCAGGAAGGCATCATGGTACTGCATTAGTGTACCAGCGCTTCCTTAAGTACTTGTGAAACAGTTTCAACAGGAATAAATGTAATAGCCTTCTTCACTGTTTCTGGTACATCATCTAAGTCACGAACGTTATTCTTAGGAATCAAGACTTTCTTAATACCAACACGGTGTGCAGCTAAAGACTTTTCTCTTAAGCCACCAATTGGTAATACATTACCACGCAGTGTCACTTCACCTGTCATCGCAATATCACGATAAACTGGTGTATCTGTTAA
>ERZ773079.2060-NODE-2060-length-11462-cov-21.158850_pt1 | contig 11462 bp, 10 predicted proteins | sample MGYA00511355_ERZ773079 | MGnify/ENA primary metagenome ERZ773079 (study PRJEB29015, sample SAMEA2737979) | human oral metagenome | biome: human oral; feature: human-associated habitat; material: dental | place: China | collected 2117 ... | reverse complement strand
TCTATGGCTGACCCTTCTCCTGGCCACCGGCTTGGAGTTGGTCTGGGCCACAGCGCTCACAGTCATCAGCCTGGCCAAGGCACCCAGCGGTGTCGCGGCGACCACAGGTTACGCCATTGGAAGTGCCACGGACGTGCACAACCTGGTCGCTCCAATCATCTCCGCGGTGGTGGCCTCCCGCCTGGCCGCCACCGAGCACGACAGCACCATGTTGTCCCAGCTCCTCGCTGACGGCCAGTCGCGCACCTCCCTGTTCCTGGCCAAGCTCACCACAGCCCTGGCCATCTGCTCGGTCCCGGTCATCACTTTGGTGGCCACAACCACTCTGGTGGCCACTGCCAACGGCGTACCCACCGACCTAGGCATGACCGCGACCTGGCTGGGCGGATTGCTCGTGGCCAACATCGCGATGACCGCCATCCACCTGGTCCTGGCCTTGCTCGTCCATCGCCAGGCCCTGACACTGAGCGTCGGCGCCCTGGGCGGCCTACTCGGCACCCTCACCGATGTCATTATGCCCAATTCAGTAGCCGCCGTTCTGCCCTGGCAGTACCCTGCGCTTCTCTCTCCTGTGCGTTTGGTGTTCGGCAAGGGCACCACCACCGGCGTAGCCCCAGTGGACCACCTGGGTGCCTACATCGTCATCGTCATCGTCATTGGCCTAGCCGCCACCGCCCTGGCCCAGGCCGCCTTTAATCGACAGGTCACGCGTTAGAAACCCCCGACTCACCAGGAAACGACATCCAACCAGAACGAAGAGGAGACCACCATGACCGCAGCAATCAACACCGCTGCACCCGCCGGTATGCCCGAGTTCCCCCAGACGGGCCCAACCATCACCAGGACGAGTCGGCTGCGCGAGCGGGTCCTGCTGCCCCTGGCCATCGAGCGCACCAAATCCAGACGGCCCTGGATCCTGGCCACCTTCGCTCTGGCCCTGGCCGCTCTCAACACCGCCAACGGCGTGTTCAGATACCTGGGCTACACAAAGATCTTCCGCGATCAGGGCGTCACCTGGCAGGTAGTGTGGGGCCAAGGCGCGCTGATGTGGAGTACCCTCTTCCTCCCCATGCTGATTACCTTCCGCGCCGCAGGACTGACCCGCATGGAGCACGAGCACGGCAACTGGCGCCGCATGGCCACCTACGGCGCAACCATCACCACTTACACCGGAAAGCTCATCCTGACCACCCTGTTCGCCCTCTACTGCCAGATGGCCTTTCTCCTGCTCGTCATGGCTGCTAGCGCAGCCCTGGGTTTTCACCTCACCCCGACCGACATCGTCACCATGACCGCCTGGGCCCTCCTGGGCACCTTCGGAGCCGCCACCATCGCCGCCGCCCAGCTGCTCGTCGGCATCTACGTCTCCAGTTTCGCCACCACCGTCCTGACCGGCATAGGAGCCTCCTTCCTCAGCCTGGCCATCCTCCTTGTCGCTCCGCCACTGAGTACTCTCTACCCATACTCCCAGGTCACCATTGGCATGCAGGCCCGCTCACTGGCCACACCCACGCCCGCGAGCATCGCCTGGTTCCTCATCTGGAACACCATCCTCATGACTGCCACCGTTCTCCTCAGCAGGCGAGCGCTAAGAAGGAAGCAGCACTGAGCACTGACTGGTGGACTGCCTGCTGGGTGCTCTTCGGACGCTGAGGTTCCTCACTCCATGAATAAGCCTCTTACCGTCATTGAACTCTGACATCTCGGGAGCATCCTGCTCCTCCGATAGGGAAGGACAAACTGATGTCCAAACGTCATTGTCGCCAATTTTGTTACTCACTCCAGGTGCGGGCCAGACTCCGGCCTGCCGCAACCGCCGCAGCCCATTCCTGTTCCCTCGGCGCCCTGCGCAGCGCGATTACCGCTGGCTCGATCCGACCGAAGCCCCCTGCTGCTCAGGCCTGCATCTGGAGGTCAAGTCGGCCAACCACCCCACAGAATCTCAGGAGGTGATTCACATGGTTGAGGTACGAGCAGCGGGCCATGAATCCAGCCTTTCCTTCGGCACCGGTGCTCGACGTCGCCACGAGCTTACGCACCGGGACGACACTGAGATTGCCTCAATCCTCGATTTTCTCGAGATCCTGCCCGATCAGGCACTGGCCGGGTTGCGGGTCCTCGAACTTGCTTGCGGCTCGGGGCGTGTCACCGTGCCCATGGCGGCCGCTGGGCACCGAGTGCTCGCCACCGACCTCAGCATCGATGTGCTCAGTCTTCTCGCCGAACGACTGACTGAACGGCGGGTCATCCAGTTGGGAATCGCAGACCGGGTCGAGATCCGGCAGGCGGACATGGTTTCCTTCGACATCAAGGAGTCCTTCAAGGCCGTCTGCCTCCCCATGGCGTCCATCACTCTCCTGAACCCTGAACAGCGAGGAGCCACCATACGATGCGCGGCCGACCATATGGCGATCGGTGGCGCCCTCATCGCCTCCATTGATCAAATACTGCCTGCGGCAGCCGCAACCAGCACAATCCGGCTCCGGCCAGATACGTACCTCACCGAGGAGATCGACCATGCGGGTCGCAGGCGGCGCACCATCTTGCGCTGCCGCGACAAGGAGTACATCTCCGAGCACTACCTCGTCACGCCCGAGGACCTCGTCAACGATCTCAAGGAAGCCAGCCTCTTTCTGGCTGCTCAGTGCTCCACCCCCGATCCAGTTCGGCCCCACCACATCAGCGTCATCCTCGGCGCCGTCAATCGAAGGTGACGTTCCGCTGGTCCAACACTGAATCCAACACTGAGATGATCTCGCTGGCGGCCCAGGTGGCGTACCGCCGAGTCCCCTGCTTCAACTTGGCCTCAATCCCTGCCTTACCCGCCCGCTTCGGCTCAGCTGGGGTGGGCCAGGCGATGACGGTGTCCTCTGGGTCGGCATCGCGCGCCCCGAAGGGTCAGGATGGTCTCCAGTGCGGGGCGGTGCTTGGTGTCGTCCCCGCCCTCATTCTCACAAAACGCTTGACACACCAATAATTCATCCGGTATTAAAGTTTTGTGAGCAACTTCTCAGATGCCACCAGCACCCTCCGTCACTGGTGGGCGGGCATGCATCTATGGGGCGCATCCCGATCCCGGCAGCGATATGCCGCTATCGGATCCATAGTTGGTGTCATCAACCTGGTACTCATGCTCACCCTCGTCAACTCACCCAGCACAGAACGCCTCATCTTTCTTCTCTTAACAGTTATCACTCTGTCCCTCATTCCTGCATACCCCATATCGGGATCTCTCAGTTATCTGACCCTCTGGATCGTGCTCCTTCAGGTGCCGCATGTTCCCGCCAGCGACATGACTATCACCAACGCCGCCTTCTTCTTTTTCCTGGCGATCTTTCTCCCATTGCGGGTGGCGCTCATTCTCGCGATCATCATTCCAGCGGCAATCATCATCCCAACAGGCCCTATCCTGGACGCAGTTTCTCAGTTGTTCCTCGCTGCCTGCATGCTCCTTTCAGGAAAAATGCTGCGGCGCACAGAGACAACATTAAGAGAAGAAGTCTCGACCGTCACGGAGCAACTGGAATCCATCCGCGTCGAAATTGCTCGTGAAATGCATGATCTCGTCGCCTACTCGATGTCCCAGACCGCCTTGCGGGCCCAACGAGCGGCCGCGGACTCCTCCTACCCCACCGCCGCTCGGCAAGAGTTCGCCGCGATCGAGTCCACTGCGGCCGACTCGCTTCACGAGCTACGCCTCGTGCTTCGAGCCCTACGAAACAAGGACGAGAACACCGATCGTGCAAGCATCACCGGACTGGGAGCCGTCGTGCTGGATCTTGAGGAGTCTGTGCGCGCCGTCGCCGACGACCTATCCGCATCCGGCTACTCCGTGACCTATCAGTGCAGAGGAGATGGGCACTACACCCGTCTTCAAGCCGCCATCCTCTCCCGAGTACTTCGGGAGATGACCTCTAACGTTCTTAGGCATGCGGACCACGATCGACCAGTCACCATCACGCTGAGCCAGGACACGAACAAGGCTCGCCTAGTGGTGACTAATGGAGTCTCCTCTCCGCACCATAGACTCCCCTCTTCCGGGATGGGGATTCTTGGTATGCAGGAAAGACTTTCAACCATTGGAGGTTCACTGAATACACTGATGGACAACGGCACCTGGCTAGCATCCGCCTCCATCCCTCTCTCACAGTCAGCCACACGAGTCATAGAAGATGAGTCATGATCAGTATTGGTATTGCGGACGACGACGCCCTGGTTCGTCAAACACTGAGCGATCTTCTCTCCAAAAACGACGACATTGTCGTTACCTGGACAGCCAAGGATGGCCAAGAGGCACTCGACCTCTTCCGCTCCTCGGAGGTCGACAACGAGGTCCAGGCCATTCTCGTGGACGTCCAGATGCCCAAAATGGATGGCCTAGCACTAGCTAAAGCACTTCTCGAGGAGAACCCGGAAATTGCGATCCTTATCCTGACCACGTTCACGGCCGACTCCATCGTTGATGACGCCATGGCGTTGGGGGTACGTGGATTCGTCGCTAAGGAGGATGGCGCATCATCCTTGGCCGGCGCCATCCGACAGGCGGTCGCAGGTAATCTCGTCCTGTCACCAACGTCATCGGCCATCATCAGCGACCAGGCCAGACTATGGGCAAACGGCTCTGCCCAGCCCTCAGAGTCCACCTCGAAGCAGACTCAGACACAGCAGAGCACTTCCCCCCTCCCCCATGGGATCACCCTCTCAGAACGAGAACGGGAGGTGCTGAAGCTTGTCGTCGACGCCAAGACCAACAAGCAGATTGCAACCCGGTTGAGACTCAGCGAGGCCACGATCAAGACTCATGTCTCCGCGATCATCGCCAAGCTCGGAGTCCAGGACAGGGTGGGAGCAGTAGTATACGCCCTGCAGCACAATCTGATTTGAGCGGAATCACCCGATCGACCTATCCGGATGGGTGATTCACACCACTATCCTGCAGGAGATACTTAGAGCGTCACCAGCACCGATATCCGGAAAGGAACGATGATGTTTCACTTCGCTTTCGCTCTCTCACTCGCTCTTGCCCCTTTCAGTAAAAACTTCGACTGGTCGAATTTCCGGAATTGGGGCACCCACCTCTGACCTGGAAAAACGCATATCCTCACAGCAGATACAAGCCCTCATAGGACTGAGCAAGAAGGTCCGATATCGTTGATGTCAACACGTCACTTATCACTCTCGAACCGACTGATGTGTCTATCTACACCACCGACCACCACTGTCAGCCGTACACGGCGCCTCACACTCCACTTCGGCCTATTGGTCACGGTACTGGCCGTCTTGACCGCCGTCGGCCCCTCAGTCCACTCCGTGCCCCTGGCGCCGTCCCTACCGACAGGTGGCTATGTGGCCCTGGGAGACTCCTACGCCTCCGGCGTCGGGGCTCCTCCCTACGCCAAGGGCACCAACGTCCAGATGGAGAACGGCAACAAGTGCAAGCGGGCCACGGCCGCATACGCCCACCAGGTCGCCGACAAGACCGGCAAAACACTCGATTTCGGCGCCTGCTCCGGAGCCTGGACCAAGCACTTCTACGAGGCCCGCACACCCTGGAAGGAACCCGCCCAGCTCGACCACCTGGACGCCTCCACCGGTCTGGTCACCTTCTCCATCGGCGGCAACGACGCCGGCTTCGCCAAGATCCTCTCCGAGTGCGCCACCCAGCCTCCTTTCTCCAACTGCAGCAGCGACAAGGAGGTCACCGACCCGGTCGACTCAACCATCGATGCCCTGGCCGGCAAGGGCAAGCAGACCGGCGTCTACAGCTACGACACGATCATGACCGACATCGCCAACCGCGCTCCCAACGCGACTGTCGTCGCCGTCGGATACCCGCGCATGTTCACCTCGACGGGCGGTAAGGGCGGCCTTGTGCCCGGCCGCTGCCAAGGACTCGCCAAGGTGGACCAACGCTGGATCAACGCCCGCACCAACGAACTCAACGCCGCTCTCAGGGCCGCCGCCCAACGCCACGGCTACCAGTTCACCGACCCCTCCGGCTCCTTCGCCGGACACGAGCTGTGCGGCAAGCAGACCTCCTGGTTCGACGGCCTGCTCGACGACGGACGCTTCCACCCCAACGCCGCCGGCCACAAAGCCATGGCCTCCTCGATCATGAACACCCTGAACAATCGGCAGGCCGCGCAGGAGCAGCCCGCCGCGGCCCAGGCACAGGTGGACAACACGCGCCCCGCCGGCTCCTTCACCCTCACCCGCGACGGCGACCAGCTCTCCCTAGACGCCTCAGCCTCCTCCGACACCGACGGCACGATCGCGAACATCGACTGGTACGTCCAGCACGCCGACGGCACCGAGGAGGTCCTCACCGGCACCCGGGCAACCACCACGGTCCCCACCGACAAGCAGGTCTCCGTCACCGCCGTCGTCACCGACAACCAGGGCAAGGAGGACTTCACCACCCAGACCTCCCCCGCCATCGGTTAGCAGCCAGAATCCAGGCCCAACATCGACAGATTCTTCACAGACGACGCGGCTCCGGGTCGTCTGTGAAGAATCTGTTGATGGAATGGCAAGGCGCGGCCGTCAGTGCGCCGACGGCGTATCCATCCGTTCCCGAAGGCATCGACTTGGTCCCGTTGCCGGGGCGTGGTTGACTCAACGCTCAACCACAATCCGAGGAGCGTCATTTGCCCGCATCCGGTACCCCGCCGCAGCCCGCCGACCAGGCCGGCTCTACCGACTCGACCAACCACCGCCCACGCCGTCGGCGCCGCCCGGCCGTGCGGCTGGTGCTGCTCACGGTCATCGCGGTTCTGCTCGGGGCGAGCCAGGCGGCGCCCGCAGTGCATCTCGACCCGCCCGACCTCAGCGGCCTGCCGGAGGGCACCTACGTGGCTCTGGGCGACTCCTACGCCTCGGGCTTCGGAGTGCCGCCCTACGCGGAGGGTACCGATGTCACGGGCGGCAATACCTGTCGGCGTTCGGCGGGCTCCTACGCGCACATCGTGAGCGAGAGGACCGGGCGGACCCTGGAGATGGGCGCCTGTTCCGGGGCCCGGACCCGCAACTTCTACGAGGCCAACGAGTCCTGGGGAGAGGCCGCCCAGCTCGACCGCCTCGGCCCCGACACCGGCCTGGTCACCTTCTCCATCGGGGGCAACGACGCCGGCTTCGCCAGGATCCTCGGCGACTGCATCGGCGGTGGAGACCGGGGTTTCCTCTCGGCGGCCGGCTGCAGCAGTGACGCGGAGGTGACCGGTGCGGTCGACGGCGCCATCGACGCCCTGGCCGGCAAGACCACGCGCGACGGTGTCTACAGCTATGAGTCGATCATGACCGACATCGGCACCCGCTCCCCCAACGCAGCGGTCGTCGCCGTCGGCTACCCGCGCCTCTTCCCCGAGCAGGGCGGCTCCGGCGGGCTCCTCCTGGGCCGCTGCCACGGCGTCACCAAGGTGGACCAGCGCTGGATCAACGCCAAGACCGACGAGCTCAACACCGCTTTCAAGGCCGCGGCCCTGCGCCACGGCTACCTGTTCGCCGACCCCACCGGCAACTTCGAGCGCCACGAGCTGTGCGGCCGTCACGGCTCGTGGATGTTCGGGCTGCTCGAGACCGGACGTTTCCACCCCAACACCGACGGCCACCGCGCCACGGCCGACGCCGTTATCAAGGCCCTGGGCGTCGCCAACCGGACCACCCAGCCGGCCCAGCTCGCCGACGTCGAGGCGCAGGCCGCCAATGCCCGACCCGTGGCTGCGATCAGCGTCTCCCGTGACGGCGACCAGCTGGCCCTGGACGCCTCGGCCTCCACCGACGCCGACGGCGCGATCGCAAGCATCGACTGGTACGTCCAGCATGCCGACGGCACCGAGGAGGTCCTCACCGGCGCCCGGGCCACCACCACGGTCCCCGCCGATGAGCAGGCCGTCGTCACCGCCGTCGTCACCGACAACCAGGGCAAGGAGACCTTCTCCAGCCAGGTCTCCCCCGCCGCCGGCTGACCGTCCGCGCGTTTGTAAGGCAGGTCGCCCGTTCGCACCTTTTACCCCTCGAACGCACGCCCTCAGGTACGACCGCGCGGGTGCATGGTCACGAGGCGAACAGGTGCGAGACCTCGGCCTTCGCGCGCCGCCTGGGAACGGTCAGGGCCAGGTAGATCGCGACGACGAGCATCGCCGCAGCCCCCACCCCCAGGCTGACGGTGAGACCCGCATCCGTGGCGGAGCGGACCAGTGGTGCCAGGTGGGAGCGCATGCCGGCCGTCATGGCGGTGGGCCAGCCGTCCAGCGCCCGCAGCCCCTTACCGGAGGCCACCAGGGAGATGAGGCGCTCCCGATCCGCCGCCCGCCCCAGGACGCCGATCTCCAGCGACATGGTCATCACCCTCCGGATGACGCGCTCGTAGCTCACGCCCATGACCGCGACCCCCATGACGATGCCGAGCTGACGGGCGGAGGCGGAGAATCCCGAGGCCATCCCGGCGGTGTCCTCATCGGCCGAGGAGACCGCCAGCTGGTTGACGATCGTCCCGGTGGCCCCGGTGGCGGCCCCTGCCAGGATCAAACCGGGAACGAGGACCAGCCAGGTGCTTGATCCGCGCAGAAGCATGAGCAGGCAGGAGCCGACGACGCCGCCCAGCACGATCCCCAGCAGGCTCGCCCTGGCCCCGTGGCGTCGGACCGCTCCCCCGCAGGTGGCGGCCACGATGAGGGCGGCGGCGCTGAAGGGCAGGAAGCACAGTCCGGTCTGGGCCGGGGTGAGTCGGTAGATGTTCTGCGCATACAGGGACAGGAAGGCCATCGGCCCGACGAGAGCCGCCTGGATGATGAAGCCGACCATGACACTGCCGGCGTAGGTGGGCTCGGTGAGAATAGAGACGTCGACCATGGGGCCGACCGATCGTTTCTCGACGACGCAGAAGGCGCCGAACAGCACCGCCGAGCCGGCCAGCAGGGAGACGATCGCGGGCGAGGTCCACCCCCACGTGTTGCCCTGGAGGAGCGCCAGCGTGAGCGCCCCCGTCATGGCGACGCACAGTGCCGTGCCCGGCCAGTCGACCCTCCTGGCTGCTGCGTCTGCCGCAGCGGCGCCCCGGTCCGCACCGGTCTCGGGGACCCAGCGCGAGCCGAGCCAGACCGCCAGGCCCACCGGGACGTTGATCCAGAAGATCGCGCGCCAGCCCGCCAGCAGGACGAGTCCTCCGCCGATGAGCGGTCCCAGGGCGATGGCCGCGCCGGAGACCGCGCCGTAGACACCGATCGCCCGCGCCCTGGCGGGGCCTGCCTGATAGCGGTCCGAGATCATGGGGACGCCGACACCCAGGAAGATCGCGCCACCGACGCCCTGGATGAAGCGGCTCCCGTCCAGGACATCGACCGACGGCGCCAGCGCGCAGACCAGGGAGCCGGCCGTGAACAGGGCGACTCCCCAGCGGAAGAGGCGCAGCCGCCCGACCGATCCGCTCAGCGTCGCCGCCGACATGAGGAGGGTGCCCAGCGGCAGGGTGTAGGCGTTGACGACCCACTGGAGCTCGCTCAGCGACGCGCCCAGTGTGGCTCCCATGTCGGGTAGCGCGACGGAGACGACCGTGACGTCCAGGACGTTCATGAAGTTGGCGGTGCATATCAGTAGCAAGATGAGTGCCTGCCTCACGCGGCGCACCTTTCGTGAGGGGTTCTCGGGTGGCGGCAAGCGCCCCCGGACCTAAATGACCGCAACGAAGACTAACACCGGCATGGCCGCCTGCGCTGTACGTATCGAGCAGCTGACCGCTCACGCGTTCGTAGGGTAGGTGTCGCGTTCGCACCCTTTACCCCTCGAACGCATGACCTAAGGTACGAAAGCGCGGACCAGCCCGGTCCTGCGAACCTTAGTCACCGGCGACGCACAGATGCCTGAGCACCTCGGCGTGGGCGGCGGGCGTGCCCACGAGCAACGACCCGGCGCGGCGCACGTCGAAGGGCGCCCCGTCCATCCGGGTGAGGACCACCCCGGTCTCGGTGCACAGAAGCGCGGCGGCCGCGACGTCCCAGGGTTGGAGCCGCGGCTGGGCGTAGACGACCGCACTGCCGGCAGCCACCTCCGTCATCTCCAGGGCGGCCGCCCCGTAGCAGCGCATGCCACGCGAGCCCTCGATGGCCCGACCGATGCCCGCGTGCTGCGTGAGCTGGTAATGGGCGATGACCATTCCCTCGCTCAGAGGCAGGTCCTTCACCGGCTCCAGCGCCTTCGACGCGACGCCGTCGCAGCCCACTGCTTCGCCAGTCAGCGGCTCGACCCGCGCGCCTCGGCCGCGGATGGCCGTGTAGAGCCGGCCCGCCACGGGGTCGGCGAGCGCCGCGAGGACGGGCACGCCGTCGTCGACCAGAGCCAGCGAGATGGCCCAGTCGCGATGGGTGGACACGTAGTTGAGGGTCCCGTCGATGGGGTCGAGCACCCAGGCCCGCCCGCGATAGGTCTCGAAGTCCTCGACGCGGTGCGCCTCCTCGCCGTGGATGGGGATGCCGGTGGCCTCCAGGCAGCCGGCGATACGCGCCTCGACGCCGCGGTCGACCTGGGTGACCAGGTCATTGCGGTGCGCCTTGGCCTCGACACGCAGCTCCTCGCCCGGGTCCAGGGCGAAGGCGGCCGCCCGACGGACAGCGCCCACTGCCTGGGCGAGCAGGTCCTCCAGGCAGGCCGAGGACGTCGGAGCGGCCTTGCTCTCGTCGCCGGACGCGCTCACGACTGGAGCTCCTGCTGCCTGGCGAGCCGACGACTGTGGACGACCCAGGCCACGCCCAGCGCCAGGAGCCACAGGGGCGAGGCGAAGACCGCGATGCGGGTGTCGTGGGCCTGGGTGAGGGTCCAGATGACGAAGGCGAAGAAGGCCAGGCACAGCCAGGCCGCGGCGCGCTCACCGGGCAGGCGGAAGGTGCTGGCCTCGTGCAGCTCGGGCCGCAGGGTGAGGAAGCGCAGGTAGCACACGACGATGACGCACCACACGAAGATGAACAGGACGCTGGCCACCGTTGTCACCGTTGTGAAGGCATCGATGATGGACTCGGAGGTGTAGAGCAGCGGGATCGAGATCAGCAGGCTGGCACAGGTGACGATGAGGGAGACGCCCGGCACCGAGCGGGCCGTCAGCCTGCGGAAGATGTGAGGGGCGTTGTCCGCCCAGGACAGACCGAACAGCATCCGGGAGGTGGAGTAGACCCCGGAGTTGGCCGACGACGCCGCGGCCGTGAGCACCACGAAGTTGACGACGCTGGCGGCCACACCAAGCCCCGCCAGGGCGAACATGGCCACGAAGGGACTGTCCTTGGGGTTGATCTCCTGCCACGGGGTGACGGCCATGATGGCCGCGAGCGCCCCCAGGTAGAACAGGACGATGCGCACCGGGATGGCGTTGATGGCCCGCGGCAGGGTGACCTCAGGGTCCTTGGCCTCGGCGGCCGCGGTTCCCACGAGCTCGGTGCCCACGAAGGCGAAGATGGCGATCTGGAAGGCCCCGAAGA
>ERZ773079.2057-NODE-2057-length-11470-cov-5.749102_pt1 | contig 11470 bp, 18 predicted proteins | sample MGYA00511355_ERZ773079 | MGnify/ENA primary metagenome ERZ773079 (study PRJEB29015, sample SAMEA2737979) | human oral metagenome | biome: human oral; feature: human-associated habitat; material: dental | place: China | collected 2117 ... | reverse complement strand
AATCAATCATACGCGCAAATCTAAGCGGTTTTCCAACAGGAAAGAAAACAGGCGGCAATTTCCGAAGACCCAAACAAGCGTAGCTATAACAAATCTTTACAATAAATATATAATTATCTATTGACAATATAGCAGCCAAGCCCTATAATTCAACCATCAATTAAACGCAAGCCCGAAAGGAAAAGAATGTTTTACCTAGATAATCGTCAATTTAAAATTGTTGAAATTTCGCGCAAAGACATTATTCACGAATTTTCAGAAAAGACCACATCGCCACGCGGTGTAGAGCCTATTTACTTTTACGAAGACGGTGCGCTATGCCGTTGGAGCATAGACGGTAAGAAAATACGGTTGCAAGAATGCAGCGAAGAAAAAGCCGAAAGTATTTTATATTCCTATGCAGAAGGAGATGCGGCAGACTTACACAATATCTATTTTTACAATACGTTAGATGAACTAAAAGCCTATATAAGACTTCTGATTGAAGATTGTGCAGAAACCGAAGAAGAGAAACGTTATTTAGAGAAATTACTTTAATAAAACAAAGTAAGGGGCGGCGGCCAGTCGCCCACCAACAGAAAAGAAAACAGGCGGCGCAGTCAGGCGCAAATAACGAATCTTTACAATAAATATATAATTATCTATTGACAAATATGCAAAAGGCCGCTATAATTTGCCTCATAAGTTGATAGGCAACTTATACCGCATACCGCGAAACGGTGCGCCCATGCCGAAGAAAACTGGGCAGGAGTGAATATTATGTCTGAATTGACTATTACGGAACGAGTAGCAAGCGAAACCGAGCGCATGGATTTTTTACCTTCCCGTTTGGGTAATGCTACCCACTTGTTTGAATCCCGCCTTTTCAGTTGGGCGGAACAGACCGCAAAAAATTATGACGGCGGTTATTGGGATTTTGTCGAGTTGAGTAATGGCGGTTTTTACTGCCGACCGGAAGACGATAAAATCTATCATTGTGAAAATATAGCGGGCGAAACCGCAGACGTTAAAAATGATGTTATCGGACTGTTTGCCACCTGTGCAGCTTTGGCCGATATTTCTTGGCACGTTAAAGATGACCGCATTTTGCAGTATTATGAAGCGGTTCGCGCATTCATTGCCCTACACCCTGAACACCGCACTTTATGGCGTTTGATGGATTAGCCTTTCACAATCAAAGCCGCCCAGATAGGGCGGCTTTTTTGTTTGCCGACAGAAAAGAAAACAGGTAGGCATTTCCGAAGACCCAAGCAGGCGCAAGCATAACGAATCTTTACAATAAATATATAATTATCTATTGACAATTAAACAAAAGGCCGCTATACTTTGCCTCATAAGTTGATGAACAGCTTATACCGCATACCGCGAAACGGTGCGCCCAGACCGAAGAACATCGGGCAAAGGAAACAAGATGGCTGCTAAAGTTGATTTATATCAGGAAGTAACTAATCAAATTATTGCCTTGATTGAAGAAGGCAATTTGTCGTTTGACAACGGATTCTTAAAAGGCGGTATGCCCTGCAATGCGGTTACAGGCCGCGAATATTCAGGCGTAAACCTGCTTGTTTTGTGCGGCATTGCAAACCGTTTTGGCTATGCTTCAAACCGTTGGCTTACCTACAAACAAGCCGCCGCCGCAGGCGGTAACGTGAAAAAGGGCAGCAAAGGCGTTACTGTTGTTTACTTCGATATTCTGAAAGTTGAAGACAACAGCACAGGCGAAGAAAAACGAATCCCCATGCTGAAAAAATTTACTGTTTTCAATATTGAGCAATGCGAAAATCTGCCCGAAGAAATCGCCGCCGAATCAGCAGCCGCTACCGAAGAAATCAACATTGAAGCGATTGAAAAAATGGCTGCAAATTTCGGTGTATTTGTTAAACATGGCGTTATGTTTGAAACCCCGTGCTACATCCCCAGCCTTGACATAATCAAGATGCCGACTAAAGGCCAATTCAAAACCGCTGAAAACTATTATGCAACCTTGTTGCACGAAATGACCCACGCAACAGGCCATAAAAGCCGCCTGAACCGTGATTTTACAGGCCGCTTTGGAACAGAAGCATACGCCTTTGAAGAACTGATTGCAGAGCTTGGCGCAGCCTTTATGTGCGCTGAATTTGGCTTAATCGGTGCTACTATTGAAAATCATGCCTTTTACTTGGATAACTGGTTATCCATTCTGAAAAATGACAAAAAGGCTATTTTTACCGCAGCGAGCCAAGCAAGCAAGGCCGCCGAACTGTTGAAAAGCCACCGATAAGACAGCCGCCCAAACGGGCGGTTTTTTTATAGCCACCGCCGAAAAAAACAGCGGCGGCTTGCGCCGCCGAGCAGGGCAGGCGCGCAAACCCCGCGCCCCTGCCCTACCCTATATGAATGCCTTGCGGCATAAGTTTTTATACGCCTGCTCCGCAGGGGGCAAGGCCGTCTGAAAACTTCGTTTACAGACGGCCTTGCCGATGAAACCGCTTTGCGGTTGGTTGTTCAGGCGGCAAAGCCGCGTTGAATATTTCAGCTAAATGCTGTATATTTTGGATTGTGCAATCCAACAGAAAAGAAAACGCTATGGCCGCCCTTCCTACCTTTGAAACTTATAACGAGCTGCAAACCGCCTATGACTTTTTCAATACCCGCCTATTTGACGGCGGTTTGCCCCCCTGTCTAATTACCCTTCAACGCGAAAAACGCACATACGGCTATTTCAGCAGCAAGCGTTTCGTCGGCAGTAAAAGCGGGCAGATGGTCGATGAAATCGCAATGAATCCTTCATACTTTGCAATCAGAAGCATTGAAGAAACCCTTTCAACATTGGTTCATGAAATGGTGCATTTGTGGCAATTCCATTACGGCAAGCCAGGGCGGCGCGGCTACCATAATAAAGAATGGGGCGCAAAGATGGATTCAATCGGGCTTTGCCCCAGTAACACGGGCGCGGAAGGCGGGAAGCGAACCGGAGAAAAAATGTCGCATTACATTGTAAGCGGCGGCGATTTTGAACGAGCTTGCAGCGAACTGATGACCGACGAATTTAATCTGTCGTGGTTTGACCGATTCCCCCCTGAACGTCCTACGGCTTTAGTGTTTACGCCGACAATCGGCAAACCAATACAGCCTGCCTTTGTTGATGACGAAGGCGGCGAGGATAACGGCGAAGGCGGGCAGGAGGATGAAGATTTGATTGTTTTGCCGCCGACCGAACCAGTCAATAAATCCAATCGCATCAAATACCGCTGCCCGTGTTGTTCCGCGCAAGTTTGGGGTAAGCCTAACCTACTTTTGAAGTGCGGCCAGCCTGATTGTGGCGGCACAGATTTTGAGGCCGTAGAAGAATGAAAAACCGCTATTAAAGCGGTTTTTTTTGTCCAACAGAAAAGAAAACGGGTTGTCAGCCATTGCCTTCAGAATTGAACAATTCTTCCTGTTCAGGGCTTTCCGCAGCGGGCTTCTTACTGTTTTTGGCTGCCTGAACCTCTTCATGAACGGCAAGCAGTTCATTCAACAATTCGGCAGGGATGGAAACATTACCGTAGTTATCAGTTATTTCACTTAATGGACAAGCACCCAGCCGCGCAGTGATGCGTTCTACTACATCTGTCATATTTGCGACCGTTTGGCGCGGCGGAATCCAAACCCGAACCACGGCGGCAGTTACTTTTTTCTTACCCTGTTTTTCGGCTTTTTCCAGCGACTTTTCTAAAAAGTCGGTACTTTTTTCGCCATGTTTGCGAACGGCTTCAATCGCTACATTTGCCGCAACCTGCCCATTTTGAACCATTTGCTGAACCGCAAAAGGCGCAGTTGCTAGGGTCAGGTAAGACCCTACATGATTGATACTTTTGCCTACCTTTTCGGCAATTTCTTTGATTTCCAAGCCCATTCTATTCAGGCGCAAATATCCTTTTGCGATTTCCAACGGCGTAAATTTCAACCCTTCGCCGCTTTGTAACATGACTTCAATTCGTTCAACGTCTGAACCTTTGAAGCGAGTGGCCGCCAACATTAAACCGTCCGCACCCTGTTCAATCGCGCGAAGGGCGGCCTTGTGGCGGCAATGGCCGTCAATCAGGAAAATTTCGCCGTTATCGCCTTCACGAACCACGATGGGCGGGATATATTGCCCATTCAGAAAAGCCGCTGTCAGGTTGGCAATATGCTGTTCTACTTCGGGCTTGCTGTAATCCCGAATGTTAAAGCCGTTTTCTTCCTGAATAACACGCGGGTCAATTTTCCACAAATCCGCCCTTTTCACACCTTCCAAATTTTTCATTGCACATTTCCTTTTCTGTTGGTTGGGCGGCGGCCTGCCGCCCTTTGAAGTTGATTAAATTTGTTTTGCTACCCATTCCACAAGGGCGGCGCGGTTTTTAGAATCGCAGTAACCCCAAAATCCGAAGAAATCGCCGTTGTATTGTTGGGCTTTTTCGATTGCGTGGTCTGATAAACCCGCCTGTTCAGCAATTTTTGTCATAGAGCGATTGTAAGTAGTGATTGCCAAAAAATTTACAATTTCGCCAACAGTTGAAATATCTGCCATCTTTTTTCCTTTCATGGGCTTGCGTTAATTGATGGTTGAATTATAGGGCTTGGCCGCTATATTGTCAATAGATAATTATATATTTATTGTAAAGATATTGTAAATATGGATTGCACAATCCAAAGTAATCAGGCGTGAAAAAACCGCCTTGCGGCGGTTCTTTAGCTGGTTAAATCATTGCAGATTTTTTCTGCTTCCTGCTCCGATATGCCGTTTTCGCGGCAATGGGTCAGCCAAGCAGACCAATTCGATTCAATAAAATCTTTCAACAGCATTTCATTTTGAGCGTCAACCATAATGATTCCTTTACTTTGAGAAAAATCCGAAGATACCTTTACGCTTGCCTTCAATCGGGCGGCCTTCGGCTTCCGCCCGTTCGATGATTACCCGTTTTGCGGCGGCCAAATAGCTTTCGCTATTGTCTTGCAGTTTTTGGATTTTTTCGGCCATTCGTTCAAATTGATTGAACATCTGCTTCATTTCGCTGATTTTAATATCCATCTCAACTAGCAAAGCCTCATTGATTTTTTCCTGTTGGCGAAGCAGTTCCAAATTCACGCCCGATTGTATCAATGCCGCCGCTATAATCGGGTCAGTTTTATCAAGCGTAAAGCCTGCCTGTTCATGCACGGCCAACAGAACCTTTTTAACGATTTCATGCCCGATAAAATTATTCAATTCAGGTAATTTAACTTTTTCGTCTTCGTTTTCGATGGTATCCATAACATTCCTTTTGGCAGGACGTAAAACCGCCCTGCCCTTTCAATTATTCAACAGAAGAAAAAATGTTGTCCAGTTGCTGCCAAATCGCGGCCTTGACTGTCTTCAGGCGTGATTTGTTCACAATGCCGTAGCGGGTAGGATTGTTTGAAATTAAAGCAGCTTCATCAAAGGTTAAATTGTCCGAAAACAGGTTATTCAAATCTTTGCTGTGCATGGCTTTCTTTTCAAGCGTAACAATACCGACAATGGACTTTTTCGCATCTTTGAACGGTTTACTTTCGGTGTAATCCTTACCGTCTTCATTTGATAAATCGCCGAAGAAATAATTAGCCCAAATTACAATTTTTGCGTTTGGAAATTTTGCAATTTCCGCCAGTTCTTGAATGCAGGGAATAAACGCCTGACCGCCAGCAATCGGAACATGAAAATACAATTCTTTTCCTTCTTCGGCCAAAATATCAAAAATGCCGTTAGAAAGCAGATAGTTTTTCATCGTAACATAGTTGCTTGCGCCAACATCCAAAATAGCAGGACTTTCATTTTCAGAAAGTTTCTGAATCAATAAGTCGAATTTTTCAGGGTTAATAATAATTTCCCCGTCTTTTTCTTCCATTGTTTTAATATAAATTGGATTCAATGCAGAAAATCCGCTTAATGTGCTGTTTACGGGGTCGGTATCAATAACAACCGCGTCGGCATTCTGTTGTTTAATATACTGCGACAGTAAAGCAGCAACAGCAGATTTACCGATACCGCCCTTGCCTTGAATTGAAAAATGGATTTGATTATTTAAAATCATGGTGTTTTCCTTTTTAAGAATAAAGTTTAATCGTCGTCGTTAAATACGTCATCTTGCTTCTGTCTTGTTACTGGGTTTGAAACTAATCCAGCATCAACAAATGCGCTTGCAGCGTTGCCTCTTGAAATCAGCGGCTGTCCTTTCGGAACTGTGGATTCTTCAGGTTGTGTTTGAATCTGAACCCCTGATTTTTTTTCTGTTTGGATATTTTCAATAATGTGGTCATCCCCATCTTTTTTCCGTAATCGGATATATGAATAAATCCCGTGTAGTTTCAAATTCATTTCAGGATTTTCATTATTCAAAATATCGCAAATTTTTTGAACCGAATATCCTTTTCCCAACAGAGAAAAAATATCGTTGTGAAACTTTGCGTATTTCGATTGGTTATATTTTTTGGTTTCTAAAAGTTCATTCATCTAGCCTTTCCTTCATTGGAATCAAGGTAAAAGCATAGTATCAGTTATTTTTGGATTGTGCAATACAATTTTGCTGAAATTTTGCTGAAATTTTGCTTATTTTTTGCTGAAATTTTGCTTGGCAAGGCTTTTTTTGCTTATTTTTTGCTGAAATTTTGCTGAAATTTTGCTGAAATTTTGCTGAAATTTTGCTGAAATTTGTCAATTTAACCTTTTTGCTGAAAATCTCATGCTTTTGCAATGGTTGAACATATAGGGTATAGTTAAAAACAAGCTAAGGCAGGATAGCCTAAAGGCGGAAAATGTAAACATTTTCAGCGCGGCCGCCGCCGCTTAGACCGCTGCTACCGCAGCGAGGTAAGCCGCTATCGCGGCTTCGCTAACAAAGGAAAGAAGACCATGACAGAAAAAAATAAAGTTTTGAGCTTTCGGCTTGGAGGCCTAGAAGAGACCTTTTATTCTTACTGTAAGAAAGAAGAATTAAAGCCGTCGGAAGTGGTTAAACTGGCTTTGCGGGATTATCTTTCGTCAGGGAAAAAACCAGAAAAAGACATTTCCTTTTCTGTTGGAAAAATGGCGTTAGATGCACCTAAGAAGCGGATAGAAATAACGCTTACAGAATCTGAATTAGAGGCTTTAGAAGCGGTTATGAATGTAACCATTTATCGAAGTTATCAGGCGGTTATTGTTGGAATTTTGAGGGCGTACTTTTTGAATAAACCTGTTTTTCAGACTAAGGAAGTAGAGGTTTTAAGGCAGGCAAATGCTGCATTAAACGCGATGGGCAGAAACTTTAATCAGGTTATTAAGTTGATACATTTAGGCGATATGGAAGCTGCCCGTGCGTTGAATGAAGCCAATATAGAAAAGATGGTTGAAGCTATTGAAAAACACGCTTTCTACTGTCGTAAGGTTGTAAATGAAGCTACTTTAAGAACAAAATTTAAGAAAGATTGAGCGTGAAAAAATTTCAAACTTGGGGCGAAATGCTACTATATCCCGAACGATTAAATAAGGGTAAAAAAGGAAAAGACCCTAAAAAAGTCCGCCTTTCTTCCTTGTCATCAGGTGGAGTAAAAAGCCGAAAAAGTGTGGAATATTTAAAAGCTAGGCTTAACGGAATTGTTAAGAAACATCCGCAAGTCATGGTAAAGATAACAGGCGGGAATCATTCATTTAAAGAAATGGCCGCACATGCCGACTATATCGGCAGGAATGGGGAATTACCGCTTGAAACCGAGAACGGGGAAATCATTGAAGGGCGGTTAAAGGCTGAAGAACTTGCTGCTATGTGGGGCGATGATTCTTTACTTCATGAAGATGGAAAAACGAAGTTTAAACAAAACTATCATATAATGTTTTCAATGCCAGAGGGTACAGATAGAACCGCTTTTGGCGTAGCTGCCCGTGAAGCAGTTTACAAGCTATTTTCTGAAAATCATCAATTCATCATGGCTGAACATCATGATACCCCGCATCCGCATATTCATGTTTGCGTGAAGGCTATCGGTCATGATGGAACGAGGTTAAAAACCAAGAAAGAAGATTTGCAAAGATGGCGCGAGGTTTTTGCCGAACAGCTTAGAGAGCATGGTATTGAGGCAGAGGCAACAAGACGGGCAGTTCGCGGCCATTTTAAGCAGCCTATGCCTTCAGGGTTAAGCCAAATGGCGAAACACAACAGGGAGCAGTACAAGGCGTATCAGGAGGGGGACAAGCTGGACAAAGAGCAAAAAGAAAATGCAAGGGCAGGGCGGGCATATAAAGACAGTAAAGCTGTTTCAAAAGCAAAAAGTACACGAATAAAGGTGGAAAATGCTTATAAAAATATTATTTCGGAATTGGAAAATGGAAATGATTCGGACAAACAGCTTGCTAGAGATTTAAAGAATTTTGTTGGTGGTATGCAAAAAATTCAATCTAAAGCTGAAGTCGTTTATAAACAGGAAAAAAACCGTCTCAATCGGGGTAAGTCGGAGGATTTAACGAAATAATTAAAGGCTAAAGGCTATCTGAAACTTTCAGATAGCCTTTATTTATGTATGGTCTGCTGTTTGTGCCGCCTGTTTTGAAGGCTTATAAAAGCCTTCTTTTATCATGCGGGTAATTCGTTTAACACTACTTACTGAATAATTTAGTATTCGAGCGGTTTCACTTATTGAGAGGTTTCTCTTAATTCTCATTATGTAAACATCATCAATTTTTTTTTGTTCCATTTTTCGGCCAAGAACGACACCTTTTTGTTTAGCTATCCTGATGCCTTCCTTTTGTCGCTGTTGCCGTAATTCGTAGTCATCGCTGGCTGACTTTAGCAGAATTTTTAACAATAAATCCTGCATAGCATTGAATATGATATATTCCATGCTGTTTTTGTCTTCTATTTCAGGAAAATCTAGAACATTTGGTAAAAGCAACTTTGTCCCTTTGCTTTTCATTTGTTCAATTAACTTTTCCGCTTCATATAAGGGCAGACGACTTAGGCGGTCAATGTTCTCAGTAATTACAGTTTCTCCATCTTGTAGGTCATTCAGCATTTCTTTGAGTTGGATTCTGTTTGCAGTTCTACCACTCTGTTTTTCGGCATATATGTGTGCAACATAAAAACCACGTTGTTCAGCCCAGTGTTTTAAGTTAAGTTGTCGGTCTAAATTTTGTTCTTTTGTGGATACCCGACAATAAATGCGGGCAATTTTAGTTTTTTTGTTCATAGTTCTACCTAGGTTTAAGAATTAGCCTAATCCCTATATATGCAATTGCAATAATAATTGTAATAAAAGCCATGAAAATAATGTTTTCAAGTATGTTTCCTTCAATCCCCAATTTTTTTGATAACTCCTGAAGTTGCTCTTCACTTTTCTGATTTTCAATCTGTCTTTGAAGTTTAGCCTGTTCTTCACGGGCAATTTCCGCTTTCATGTTTGCAGCTTTCTGTTTTAAAACAGGGTCATTGCTGTTTTCAGCTTCCTTGATGATTTGAATTTCCTTCAACTCTGCTTCTTTTTCCGCGTTTTCAATAGAAATTAAAACTAAAATCATTGCTAAGATAATTAAAAGATACTTCATTCTGATTTTTCCTTATGTATTGTGGCGAAAAATGCGGGCAATTTTAATTTTTTTTGTGCATATTCCTACCTAGACGGCTTTTTTTAAGGTTTAAAAATTAACCTGATTCCTAAACATATAAAAGAAATAAGAGTTACGCTAAGTCCTGTGAAAATAATCGTTTTAATTTTCTGAAATCGCTCTTCGCTTTCCAGATTTTCAATCCAGCCTTGTTTAGCCTGTTCTTCACGGGCAATTTCCGCCTTCATGCTTGCAGCTTTCTGTTTGTGGCGAAATTGACTAGGATAAATTGGATTAGGGTCAGCCCACAAACCGCGCCGCGCATTTTTAGCTTCCGCTTCCAGCTTCAAATATTCCGCCCGTTCGGCGGCAGGTACATATTCACGATAAACCCAAGCATAACCACTCAAAACCATGCTTTTGTTTGCGCTATGGCCGTCAGCGATAACATCAGCAATAAACCGTCCGTAACGGTCTTTGCTTTTCACAACAACAGAAACAGTTTTACCGAAAATCAAGCTACTCAATGCCTGCTTTGCCTTTCTGCCGTATGCTTGCGCTTTTTCGGGCGCGTCAATGCTGTTCATGCGAATCCGCATTTGTTCTTTATCGGCGGTTAAGCAAGTAAACGTATCGCCGTCTGAAATCGAAATAGGGCGGCAAGAAATCGCTTTAATCCCTTTTATGGCTGCATGAATGGCAAGTGGGTCTATTGTGGAAGGTAGCGGGCGGGCTATAAGTGGGGTTGCGACAGAAAAGAGTAGGGTGGTTATGGTTAATTTCTTCATTTAATTTCCTGATTACGGTTTTTGCAATCTGTCATAATATCCTTGATATTTTCAAGATTTATGGTCTTACCGGCAGTACATCTTTTCAAATTGGCCTTTTGAGTATCCGTACCGCTGATAGGTATATAGTTATATGGATTTATTGAAGTAATAGGATAAAACAGGGCAAAAAACAAGGCAAAACTGGTTAATACTGTAAATATAGGCAGGAAGTCATCAATAATAATGTCGATTATGCAAAGCGCAATCGCAAGAAATACCCAAACATTATTGCTAGGAAGGCCATAATCATCAAAAAACAGATTTAACAAAACTGCCATTGTTGTTCCTTTATTCATTAATTATCTCAAATCCCGTATTGATTTTTTATAGTTTCGATTTCTTCTTTAGTTTTACAATGTTCCTGTTCAGCTTCTCTTTTTTCTTGAGCGGCAATAACCGTTTTAACGGCTTTGGCAAAGACCTCAACATTCAAAGACGGATTTTCTTTTTTCAAAAGGGTATATTCGCGGATATATCTATTGCGGTATGTAATGTCGGGGTAATTAAAATATTTTTTTTGTCGCCAATGTAAAGCACAAGAACCATTGAGAAAAAATATAGAAAGGGTATCAATATATGCACAAACAGCAGGGGCAAGCTCGCTATAAATACAAGAATCCATAGTTTAAGTATTTTGCGTATTTTTTCGATTGGATAATTTGAACCAAAACAAGCGTAATACCCCAAGTCATTTAAGACTCTTTTTTCCTGTCTAGTTAATTTTATATTTTTATTCGTAGTAGCTTCAGCCGTCATTTTCCTACTCCAAATTCCTGAATAGTTTTCAAATAAATTAGTATGGATTCCAATCTTAACAGAATGAGAAAGGCAGAAAAAGCAACTGTACCAATCAAAACTAAAATCAAAATTTCAATAGTCTTAAATTCAAATTTTTTGTGATTCCATGCGAAAAAAAAACAAATTGGCGCAATCGCAAACAGAATTGCTAAATAGAAAACGGTAAGAAACGTTGGAAACATTATTCATATCCTTTCAAATTATGGTTTTTGCAATCTGTCATAATATCCTCGATATTTTCAAGATTCACGGTCTTGCCGACGGTGCATCTTTTCAAATTGGCCTTTTGAATGTCCGTACC
>ERZ773079.2056-NODE-2056-length-11475-cov-5.316813_pt1 | contig 11475 bp, 10 predicted proteins | sample MGYA00511355_ERZ773079 | MGnify/ENA primary metagenome ERZ773079 (study PRJEB29015, sample SAMEA2737979) | human oral metagenome | biome: human oral; feature: human-associated habitat; material: dental | place: China | collected 2117 ... | reverse complement strand
CGCCCGCCGCTTCATAGGCATCGGAAAGCATCTCTCGCGGCGGGAAGGCGAGCACGGGCGTGCCGTCTGCCCCATACGTTCGGACAGTCATTTCTTTCTGCAGCCGCTCGCTGTACCAGCGATCCACTCTCGTTTCCATATACATCCCCTCCCCATTGTTCCCTAATCATAACTATACTATACAACGTCTGTCGTGACAAGAAGAAACGGCTGCCGCAAAAATTTGCAGCAGCCGTTTCTATTTTCCTCGCCTACAGTGCAGCGCGCACGAGCAAGAGTCCCGCCCATGCCGCCGCCACACCGAAGGCGACGTTCGCCAGTACATTCCAGAGCGCTGAAAGCGCATTCGCGCCCTGCAGCAAGGTCAACGTCTCCATGCTGAAGGACGAGAACGTCGTGAAGCCGCCGAGGAAACCGACGGCGAGCAGAAAGCGCAGGTTCTCAGGCAAAAGCGCGCCGCGCGGCAAAAGCGGCAAAACGCCGATAAGAAGTCCCATAAGGAAACTGCCTGACACGTTGACAAAGAGCGTGCCGTAAGGAAATGCCGACCCGAAGCGCACGGCGAAAAACGAGGTCGCCAAATAGCGGCAGACAGCGCCGAGGCCGCCGCCAAGAAAGACAAAGATATACTGTGCTCCCATCGCTTACGCTCCGTGCGCCTCGCGGACATCGGAGAGATCTTCGAGCGTCTTCTGCTTGCTTTCCTTGCCGCAGGCGATGACGACGATCGAGATCAGCACGAATACGGAAGCGAACAGAGCGAAGATCGTCTCAATGCCGACGGAGCCGGCGAGCAGCACGCCGACGAGCATCGGCGCGATCATGCCGCCGATGCGTCCAAAGCCCGCCGCCCAGCCGCTGCCGAGCGCGCGCATCGCCGTCGGGTACTGCTCGGGCGTGTAGGTGTAGATGACGCCCCATGCACCGAGGTTGAAGAAGCTCATGCCCGCGCCCCAGGCGAGAAGCGCCGACGACGATTCGGCAGCGCCGAAGAAGTAGCTGCAAACGCCCGACAAGAGCAGAAATGCGGACAATGTATACTTGCGTCCGATGACTTCCACGAGCCACGCGGCAGCAAGATAGCCGGGCAGCTGCGCGAGCGTCATCATCAGCACATACTCGAAGGTCTTGACGACGGCGAAGCCCTGCGCGTAGACGAGCGACGGCAGCCACATGAAGATGCCGTAGTAGCTGAAGACGATGCCGAACCACGTCAGCCAGAGCATCGCCGTGCGCAGACGGAAGCCCTTTTGCCACAGAGCGGCAAATCCCGTCTCTCTGCCGCTCTCTCTCGGCAATAGTTCATCTGCTATAAACGGACGGTTTGCAAGGCCGAGCTTTTCCTCCAGATGGCAGACGATTTCCTTCGCCTCCTCGACGCGCCCCTTCGCGAGCAGGTAGCGAACGGATTCCGGCAGGTGCAGGCGGATGAGGAACACATAGAGTGCAGGCAGAGCGCCGAGGAGGAACGCGAGCTTCCAGCCGAACGTCGGAATGAAGAGATACGAGATGCAGGCGGCGACGAGCCAGCCGACGCCCCAGAAACTCTCAAGAAGGACGATGAAACGTCCGCGCAACCGCGTCGGCGCATACTCGGTCATGAGCGTGACGGCGACGGGCAGTTCGCCGCCGAGGCCGAAGCCGACGAGGAAACGGAAGACGAGCAGCGATTCATAGCTCCAAGCCAGAGCGCAAAGCCCCGTCGATACACTGTAGAGCAGAACCGTCGCAGTGAATACCTTCTTGCGCCCCCAGCGATCAGCCAGAGAACCTGCCACGACCGCACCGAGCGCCATGCCGATAAGTCCCACGGAGCCGATCCAGCCCGCCTGCGCGGGACTCAGCCCCCAATCCTTGACCAAGAGCGGCAGAACGAAGGCGATCAGCCCCGTATCCATCGCATCAAAGAGCCATCCCAGACCCGTGACGAGGAGCATCTTGTAGTGAAAAGAGCCAATGGGCAATTCTTCCAAACGACGCAGCATAAACATCCACTTCCCTTGAAAATAAAATCATATCTTCTCCGCCCCGAACAAAGGCGTCGCCCTTTATTGTACCACCTATGCACCGCAGGTCAAGTCTTCCCTACAGGACGCAAAGAAGCGCCATCGCGAACGACGGCGCTTCTTCCTAAGACAGGCGCATCTTGAAATCCTCGTAGCCGAAGCGGCGCACGACCTGCCATGCGCCCGTTTCATCGACGGCGATGATCGCGGGCAGCGGCATGCCGTTGAACGTGTTGTTCTTCACCATCGTATAGATCGCCATGTCGCCGAAGACGACGCGGCGGGAGGCGGCAAGCGGCGCATCGAACGAGTATGTGCCGATCGTGTCGCCTGCAAGGCACGTCGGCCCCGCAAAGGTATAGGTGAAGGGCTTCTCCCCTGCCTCGCCCGCCCCCAAGACGGGCGGACGGTACGGCATCTCGATGACGTCGGGCATGTGACATGCCGCCGACGTGTCGAGGATGGCGACAGGCGTATCGTTTTCAACGATTTCCAGCACCTCGGCGACGAGGAATCCCGCATCGAGCGCGATCGCCTCGCCCGGCTCGATATAGACCTTGAGTCCGTATTTCGTTTGCATACGCATAATGCACCGTTTCAGCAGGTCGATGTCGTAGCCCTCGCGCGTGATATGGTGTCCGCCGCCGAAGTTGATCCACTCCATCTGCGGCAGCCATGCGCCGAACTTCTCCTCGACGGCTTCGAGCGTCTCCGCCAGCGGCTCCGCCCCCTGCTCGCAAAGCGTGTGAAAGTGCAGCCCCGTCAATCCTTCTATTTTTTCGGGGCGAAAATCGCCGCACTTGACGCCGAGACGCGAGCCGGCCGAGCATGGGTCGTAGATCGCGTGCTCCTGTGTCGAATGCTCGGGGTTGATGCGCAGGCCGCACGCGCAGCCGTGCGCGAGGGCGAACTCGCCGTACTTTTCCCACTGGGCGAAGGAGTTGAATACGATGTGATCGGCGATCTTGACGATCTCCGCCATGTCCTCAGCTTTGAACGCCGGCGAAAAGACGTGGTTCTCCTTGCCCGGCATTTCTTCGTATGCAAGACGCGCCTCAAAGAGACCGCTCGCCGCCGCACCTGCGAGGTATTCGGCAATGAGCGGATAGAAGTGAAACATCGAAAACGCCTTCTGTGCCAGAAGCACATGTGCGCCCGTCTCCTGCTGCAAGTCGCGCAGCACGGCTAGATTCCTGCGCAGAAGCTCCTCCATGACGACGTAGGCGGGCGTCGGCACGGCATGGAAAATTTCTGCGTATTTCTCGAATTTCCCAAAAACCTCGCCCATCAATCGACAAGCTCCGGCGTGAAGCTCTCCTGCCACGGCAAACCCCAGCGATTCAGCGCATCCATGAACGGATCGGGATCGAACTGCTCGATGTTATAGACGCCCGCGCCCTTCCATGTGCCGTTCATCACGAGCATCGCACCGATCATCGCGGGCACGCCCGTCGTGTAGGAAACCGCCTGCGAGCCGACTTCCTTGTAGCACGCTTCGTGATCGCAGACGTTGTAGAGATAGTACGTCTTTTCCTTGCCGTCCTTCTTGCCGCGGAAGATGCAGCCGATGTTCGTCTTGCCCTTCGTCCGCGGCCCAAGGCTCGCGGGATCTGGCAGCACTGCCTTCAGGAACTGGAGCGGGATGATCTTCTTTCCCTCAAAGTCAATCGGCTCGATCGAGGTCATGCCGACATTCTCGAGGCAGCGCAAATGCGTCAGATAACTCTCGCCGAACGTCATAAAGAAGCGGATGCGCTTGATCCCCTTGATGTTCTTCGCGAGAGACTCCAGCTCCTCGTGGTGAAGGAGGTACATATCCTTTTTGCCGACCTCGGCGAAGTCATAGACACGCTTGATCTCCATCGGCTTCGTTTCGACCCACGCGCCGTCCTCCCAATAGCTGCCGTTTGCCGACACCTCTCGAATGTTGATCTCCGGGTTGAAATTCGTTGCAAAGGGATAGCCATGGTCGCCGCCGTTGCAGTCAAGAATGTCGATGTAGTTGATCTCGTCGAACTCGTGCTTCATTGCATAGGCGCTGAAGACGCCCGTCACACCGGGGTCAAACCCCGAGCCGAGGAGAGCCGTCAACCCTGCCGCACGGAAGCGGTCAGCATACGCCCACTGCCAGCTGTACTCAAACTTCGCCGTATCCTCCGGCTCGTAGTTCGCCGTATCCACATAGTGAACCCCCGCCGCAAGACACGCATCCATGATGTGCAGATCCTGATACGGGAGTGCCAGGTTCAGCACGACGTCGGGCTGAAAATCCTTGATGAGTGCCGTCAGAGCAGGTACATCGTCTGCATCTGCGGCAGCGGTGTGAATCTTCGTTTTGCCGCCGTCCAGTTTCGCCTTCAGCGCGTCACATTTTGACTTCGTACGCGAGGCGATGAGGATCTCCTCAAACACCTCCGGGTTCTGACAGCATTTATGCACAGCGACGCTCGCCACGCCGCCCGCACCGATAATCATCGCTTTTCCCATGAAAACGCCTCCTTTTATGGTTCTATCATACAACAGGAAAGGAGCCACTGCAAGAGCAGTGACTCCCTCTTACGCAGCCCATCCGTTTTGATGAGCTCTATAACTTAAACTTCTTGGTCTCCTCCGCCAGTTCCTCGGCAAGCCCCGAGAGACGGCGCGACGCGGCGGCGATCTCCTGCGTGGAAGAAGACTGTTCCTCGGTCGCCGCAGAGACACTCTGACTGCTGTCCGCACTTGCTGTACTGATCTTTTGGATCTCGTCGATCCGGGCGCGTACGGTCTGCGTCTCGGTCTCCATCTGACGGATGCCGGACGTAATCCCCTCGATCCCGTCGCCGAGTTGCTGAATCGACGCAGCAATCGACTGGAACACCTCATCTGCTGTGCGCACGGAGGTGAGGCCGTGTCCAACGTACTCATTGCCGCGCTTTCCCGCCTCAACAGCGCGTTCCATATCCTCCTGCACGGACGTCATGATCTCAGAGATCTTCTTTGAGAACTCACCCGATTCCTCGGCAAGCTTTCTGACCTCCTCGGCGACGACCGCAAAGCCGCGCCCATGCTCGCCTGCACGTGCAGCCTCGATGGCGGCATTGAGCGCAAGCAGATTTGTCTGCTCTGCAATGCTGCCGATGACCTCAACGCTCTTGCTGATCTCCTCCGAGCCCTTGCCGAGTGCTGCAATCGCGGCATCGACCGTCTCCGAGCCCGTCTTGATCTGCTCCATGTAGTTCACGACTTCATCGATGGAACTGCGCCCCTCGCGTACGCGCTCGACGGTATGCTGCGACACTTCGGCAACGGCATCCGCCTGTTTCGCCATATCGGCTGCATGCCCGGATATCGACATCGCCGCTCCTGCCACCGAGGTGGACGAGGTGGACTGCCGCTCGATCCCCTCGGCGATCTCGGCAATCGACGCGGCAACATGGTTGGATGCCTCTGCCGTCTGATGGGATGCCTCCGTGAGCCCCTCTGCCGAGTTCGACAGCTCTGCGGCGTTGGACTGGATCTTCTTGATCAGCACGTTGAGCGTATGGCGCATCTGTGCCAAGCCATCGGAGAGCTGCCCCATCTCATCCTGCGACGTAATGGTGCGCGGCATCTCGCGCAGGTCGCCACTGTTGATGGTCTCACAGACGCGTACCGCCTTTTTGATGTTGTCTGCAAAGCTATTCGAGATATAGAAGATAACGCCTGAAACAAGGATCACAATGATGAGGGTCAGCCCTGCAAGCACCAGCAGGAGGTCATGGGCATTCGCAAGGATTTCACTGTTCGATGCCTCGGACATGACCACCCAGCGCCGTCCGTCGAGATGAATCGGTACAAGAACGCCCGTCATCTCCTCGCCGGACTCACGCTCATAGTGGACGAGCGTCGGCTGATCCTTGTCGAGCATGGACTTAAAGCCATCCACAAGATCCTTTGAGAGCTTGGCACTCGAATTCTCCTTGCTGAAATCCAGCTTGCCAACCTGTGTCTCCTCGTGAGGATGGATCATCACGATGCCCGACTCATCCATCACAAGCACCTGTCCTGTGCGGTAGGGGCTCATCTTCGCAAGGAGCTCGTCGAAGCGCGACAGAACGACTGTCCCCGCGACCACGCCGACGACCGAGCCGTTCTCCTTTACAGGAACACCGATGACGGCAATCGCCTTCCCTGATGTCGCAATGATCGGCCCCGAGATTGCCGTCTTCTGCGTCTGAACTGCCTGCTTAAAATAGCCGCGATCCGAACGATCGACAGAGCCGCTCTCCGTATCAATTCCGACACCGTTTCGATCGAGGTATGCAACATTCGAGAACACCTCTGTCTGAGACTGCACCGCCTGCAGGGCAGCAAGTTTTTCCTCATCGCTGCCGTGCAGAATCGCATTGTCCTCCGCGAGGATCTCCAAATGCACCACATTCGTCTCAAAGAGACGCTGCACCTCAAGTGCCGCCTGCTTGCCGACCCCTTTGCCAATCGTATCCGCGCTGTCAATGAGCATGTTGCTTGCCATTTTATAGCTGATGCCAAAGAACGCGAGAAATCCGATCAGCATCACCGGCAGCAGCGATGCCAAAAACTTCGTCCGAATGGACCTGAACTGCATGATATCTCCTCCCACGCCGTAATTCCAACGCAGAAATAGTATCATGTATTCTAATTCTTTGCAAATAATTTTTAAAAGGCACAATACGCCGCATGACAATAGGAACGCTTTCTATTCTGTACCTATGACAGAGGGAACGAGTTGTGCTATAATGTCTTCGTGTATTTTTATTATTTTAAGAAGCGATACGACGAAACGAAAGGATTAGCTATATGGCTGTTCACGTCATTAATGAGTCGCGGCGCTGCCTTCAGTGCAAAAAGCCGCTGTGCCGTCTTCAGGGCTGCCCCGTGCAGACAAATGTCCCTGAGATGATCCGCCTCTTCCTCGACGGGAAGATCAACGAGGCGGGTGCGATGCTCTACGACAACAACCCCATGAGTGTGTTCTGCTCCCTGGTCTGCGACCATGATGCCCAGTGTGAAGGGCACTGCATTCAGGGGCGGCGCGGCGCGCCCATTCAGATCTCGAGCATCGAGCACTACATTTCGGATACCTACCTGGACAAGCTCGTCCTCGCACGCAAGTCCTACAATGGGCACAATGTCGCCGTCATCGGGGCAGGACCTGCAGGCATTGTCGTCGCGGTCAAGCTGGCACAGGAGGGATACGGTGTCACCATCTTCGAGCGGATGCAGAAAATCGGCGGTATGCTGCGTTACGGTATCCCTGATTTCCGTCTGCCGCCCTCGACGATTGACCGCTATGCCGAAAAACTCCTGACACTCGGCATCCACATCCGCCCGAATACAACCATCGGTGGTGCAATCAGCGTGGATGACCTCTTCCGCGACGGCTATGAGGCAATCTTTATGGGCACAGGCGCATGGCGTGCCAAAAGTCTTGGCATCCATGGAGAAACCCTCGGAAACTGCCACTTTGCCGTCAACTATCTCCAGAACCCCGACGTATATCATCTTGGCGACCGCGTCGCGGTCATCGGCTCGGGCAACTCCGCGATGGATGTTGCGCGGACGGCAATCCGCAAGGGGAGCCGCTATGTCACGATCTACGCACGGCGCAACGGCATCTCCGCGAGTGAACGCGAGCTGGAATACGCACTCATGGACGGCTGTGAGATCCAGTATGCAAAGGGCATTCACTCCGTCACCCCCGAGGGTCCCATGATGTACGACCGCGTCTTCGACGAGAACCAGAAGCTCATCAGCGAGGGGGAGCCATATCTCATCCCTGCCGACAGCACGGTCATCGCAGCAAGTCAAGCGGCAAAGGATAAGATCGTGCGCACGACGACGGGCATCCATCTGAACGAGAAGGGGCTGGTCAAGGTTGATGAGAACGGCATGACCGACCGCGACGGCGTATTCTCGGCGGGCGACGTCGTGTTCGGCCCGTGGAATGTCGTGCAGGTCGTCAAGGAGGCGAAACATACCGCCGACGCCATGATCCGATACCTGAAAGCGCGCGAAGCCAACGTGTAACCGCCAAGGACGCCCGTATTTCCCCAAGAAGAAAGGAAGAGTGCCATGAGCATGAACGATCACGAGATCACTGACCTCGTCCGTCAGATGGCAAAGCCCCCCGCGCCCCCCACCTACACCGATGCTGATGTGGAGGAGCTGGTACGGATGCATGCAGGCGGACGCCACAAAATGCGCAGTGAGGCGGAGATCCTCGCACGCTATAATCTCGGCCGCAAGCAGTATAAGCAGCTGAAACACAGCCGCGAGAACAACCGTGAGCAGCAGCAGATGCTCTACGCGGAGCTGAAGGTGCTCGGCTGGATTCTCGGACGTAAGGAGCGCGAGGTCGTCATGGAGATCAATCAATGAAGCTGAGCCACACCAAAGAGGATTTTATCAGAGCGGCAAAAACGGCAAATCTCGTCACCGTCTCCACAGAGCTGACGATGGATCTCGACACGCCCGTCTCCATCTACTATAAGCTGGTCGGCGAAAAAAAAGGCTACATCATGGAGTCCGTCGATACGACACAGCAGCAGTTTGGACGGTACTCCTTTATCGGCGGCGAGCCATTCGTGCGCGTGCAGGTCTTTGCCGACAAGCTGCTCATCAACGAAAACGGCCTGATGAAGAGCATCTCGGGTGCACCGCATGATACGATGAAGGAATATGCGGCGCACTTTACCCCTGCGGAGAACAAGGAACAGCTGCCGCTCGTCCACGGCGGACTGGCAGGCTACTTTTCATACGAAATGGCTGCGACATTTGACCGCGTACGCGGCGTTCATCTCGGCGGTGAGCATCTGCTCGGACAATTCATGATGTGCCGCTATCTCGTCGTCTACGATGCTCTGCGCAACAGTGCACGTCTGCACTACCTTGCCGACATCAAGGAGGGGGATGATGCGGGCGAGCTGTATGACGTGATTGCCGACCGCCTCTCTGCCATGCGCAGCCGTCTTGCCGCCCCCTGTACCCTGCCCACAGCACCGCCGAGCAAACGGTCAGCGCCCATTGACTTTATGTCACGCTATGGGACGGCACCGACGGAGTTTCTGGAGACGGTCAAAGCGGTCAAGGAGCATATCTATGCCGGCGACATCTTTCAGGCAGTGCCCTCCTTCCGCTTCTGCGCCAAGATCACGCGCCCGCCGTTCCTCTTCTATCGACGGCTGCGGCAGGTCAACCCTTCCCCCTATATGTTCTACTACAACTTCGGCGCAGTTAAACTCGTCGGAGCATCCCCTGAGATGCTGATCAAGGTGGCGGGCAGCACTGTCTATACCTACCCCATCGCAGGAACGCGAAAACGCGGTGCAAGCGACGAGGAGGATGCGCGTCTCGCTGCTGATCTGCGTGCAGACGAAAAGGAATGTGCCGAGCACGCCATGCTCGTCGACCTCGCACGCAACGACCTCGGCCGCATCAGCGTCCCGGGCACGGTGCGTGTGCCAAAGCTGATGGCGGTCGAACGGTTCTCCCACGTCTCCCACATGGTGAGCAGTGTCGTCGGTGAAATCGCCCCGCATTACGCACCCATGGACGTCCTGCGTGCCACATTCCCTGCCGGCACGGTCAGTGGTGCGCCGAAGCTGCGCGCCATGGAGATCATCCACGAGCTCGAGCCGCAGGAACGCGGCTTTTACGCGGGAACCGTCGGCTACATGGACTTTCGGGGCAACATGGATATGTGCATCACCCTGCGCACCATGTGCATCGAAAGCGACGACACGGCAATCATCCAGGCGGGAGCGGGCATCGTCAAGGATTCCGTGCCCGAAAAGGAATACCTCGAGATCCTGCAGAAGGCAAAGGCTCTCTTCGAGGTGGTAGAGGAGGTCGAGAACAATGCTGCTTTTGCTTGATAACTACGACTCCTTTACCTATAACATCTATCAGCTGTTCAGCGACATCGGCGCGCAGGTCGAGGTCATCCGCAGCGACAAAATTTCCATCGATGAGATTCGCACGAAAGACTACCACGGCGTCATCATATCGCCTGGTCCGGGTATTCCGCAGGACGCGGGCATCTCCGAGGAGGTCATTCGTCAGCTCGGCGGCGAGATCCCGATTCTCGGCATCTGCCTTGGGCATCAGGCCATCGGCGAGGTCTTCGGCGGACGCATCGTCCGTGCGGGAGAAATCGTCCACGGCAAGGCATCCCCCATCCGTCACTGCGGCACAGGGCTCTATCAAGGTATTCCTGAACATACGCAAGTCGCCCGCTACCACTCTCTCATTATCGAGCGTGAAAGCCTGCCCGATGTGCTGGAGGTGACGAGTCAGCTGGATAACGGCACCATCATGGGCGTACGCCACAAGACCTTCCCCATCGAGGGCATCCAGTTCCATCCCGAATCCATTCTTACGCCTGATGGGCGTGCGATGATGAAAAACTATCTAAAAGACATCGGTGCAGTATGAGCGAAAAACGATATGACGACATCCTCCTCATCAGCGACCTTGACGGTACACTGATCCCGCGCCATGAAGCAATCGCCCTCGAAAATCGCACGGCGCTCAACGCATTTACAGCAGCAGGAGGTGCCTTTGCCGCTGCGACAGGACGTACCCCCGAGTCAGCACGCCCCTATTTGGACGGTATCACGGTCAACGCCCCGAGCATCTTTTTCAATGGTGCAATGCTGAAAGATCTGACGAAAAATCATGTACTCGAGGTACGCACCTTGGACGGCGACCTCTGGCGCACGTTCGCCGCGCGCATCCTCTACCAGTTTCCGCGTGCCTGCGTCGAAGTCTACACGGAGGGACACTGCCACATCATCAGCCCCGAGGCCAATGATGACCCGCGCCTCACGGATGAGTTCTACAACGTCAACCATACGGAACTCCGTGCCGTGGAAGACGAGGCATGGCTCAAGTTCTTCATCTGCGACGCCCCCATCAATCTCAAATTTGTCGAGCGGCTCGCAAAGGAACTTGGCATCGACAAATGCTCCACATCGTTCTACTCGGAGGCGAACTACCTCGAATTTGTCCCGCCTGGTACGAGTAAAGGCGCGATGGCAGAGGTGCTGCGGACGATGCCGCCGTATGCGGGACGCCGCATTATCGCCTGCGGTGATTACGAGAACGACGTCGAACTGCTGCGCATGGCAGACATCGGCATCGCCCCCGAGGACGCAGCCGACGCGGCAAAGGAGGCGGCAGACCGCATCGCACCGCCCTGCCGCACACCGCTCATTCCGTGGATTCTGAGCGAAGTACTATAAAAATTAAGAGGAAAAGAATGGGACAGATGCAGAAAGAACTCCTGCACCTGTCCCATTCTTTTGCTCTTATGTGCTTCGCAGCGTCTTCTCCGTCCAGAAGTACGCGATCGCGACGGGAATACCGGCACCGATCCATGCGAGGGGATTGGCGAGACACGCGCCGAGAAAGCCGAGATGGGCGCAGAGGAAGATCGCCGCACCGGCACGCATGACGAGCTCCATCG
>ERZ773079.2055-NODE-2055-length-11477-cov-12.689021_pt1 | contig 11477 bp, 8 predicted proteins | sample MGYA00511355_ERZ773079 | MGnify/ENA primary metagenome ERZ773079 (study PRJEB29015, sample SAMEA2737979) | human oral metagenome | biome: human oral; feature: human-associated habitat; material: dental | place: China | collected 2117 ... | reverse complement strand
ACAGGATCGTCTTGCCGAGCTTGCCCTGCAGGTCGATGAGCTGGTCCTGCATCTCCCGGCGGATGAGCGGGTCGAGCGCGGAGAAGGCCTCGTCCATGAGAAGGATGTCGGTCTCGGCCGCCAGGGCGCGGGCCAGACCGACCCGCTGACGCATACCGCCCGAGAGCTCCCCGGGCTTGTAGCCGCCCCACCCCTTCAGGCCGACCAGGGCCAGGGCCTCGGTGGCCCGGCGCTCGCGCTCGGAGCGATTCACTCCCTGGATCTCCAGGCCGTAGGCGGCGTTCTCCCCCACCGTCCGGTGCGGCAGGAGGGCGAAGTTCTGGAAGACCATGGAGACGCGCTTGCGGCGCAGCTCGCGCAGCTTCGACTTGGAGATGTGCGCCAGGTCCTCACCGTAGAGGGTCATGCTGCCGGCCGTGATGGGCAGCAGGCCGTTGACCATGCGGATGAGGGTGGACTTCCCGGAGCCCGACAGGCCCATGACCACAAAGATCTCGCCCTTGTCGACGTCGAAGGAGGTGTTGATGACGGCCGCGGTCTGTCCCGACTTCCTCAGCTGGTCCCGCGTCCTGCCGGCCTTGAGCTTCTTGACGCCGTCGGACGGTCGACGCCCGAAGACCTTGTAGACATGGTTGGCCTCTATGACTTTCACTGCACTCCTCGCGATCTAGCTCCTGGCCTGGCCGAGAGGGTCCGGAGGACGAGTTGTGAGAGCCGAGTCCGGACCCCGTGACGGATGCAGGCCCGTTTTATGGTGCTGCGGAGTGTTCACACGGTCAATTGGAGTAGACGCAGAATCCCGCGAATTCAGGGGACTTCAGGCCTTGACACGCCTGCGAGCGTGTCCGGCGCCACGCCCGCAGGACGGGGTGGGGCTCGCCTGGCGCGCACGGTCAGGCACGACCATCCATCAGCACCGAGAATGCTTGAAATGACCACGATCATCGCGACTCCCCCGTGCTCCCGCGCCGCACGCGCATGAGCACGGCACATAACCAACAACGCTCACACCCGCAACTGGAGCTCCCCGGGGCCTCAGAATGTGTTGATAATCACATTTGCTTCGTTGATGCCCTCCGCTCCGCATCGGAACGACATGGCGCGCACCCGAACCCTCTCCCCTCTCACGTGGAATCACTACGCTGAGGGGCACGCCCGCGGTCCGCAGGACCACCCGGGGCGCTGATGGAGGAGGAGACTGTCGTGCCGGCTGCAGGATGGATCCCGGCGGGCGGTCCGGACCCCTGGGGATCCCTCGGAGGCCCGGGCGCGCACAGACCCAAGGCTCATGCCGACGTGCGCATCTCGAACATGTCGCTCATCCTGCGGCACCTCCAGACGAGTCCCGCACTATCACGCACGCGCCTGGCCCGCGAGACGGGGCTGTCCAAGGCAACGGTCTCGACCCTCGTGGCCGAGCTGTGCTCCCGGGGGCTGCTCATCGAGGAGGAACCGGACCTGTCGGGCAGCGTCGGCAGGCCGAGCACGGGCCTGCGCACGGCTCCGCGCACAGCGGCCGGCATCGGCCTGGAGATCAGTGGCGCCTCGCTGCTCCTGTCCATCGCGGACCTGACCGGAGACGTCATCGCGCGCCGCTGCGAGCTCGTCGACGACGCCGCGCACCACCCCGACACGATGATCGAGCATGTGGCGGCCATGCTGTCCCAGGCCCTGGAGCAGCTGACGCAGCAGGGGACGACGGTTCCGGGAATCGTCCTGGCCCAGCCCGGGATCATCGACTACACCGACAACACCGTGCACTACTCCTCCACCCTGGAGTGGCACGACGTCGCCGTGGCGGACAGGGTCCGCAACGCCGTCGCCCGCCATATCGGCCCCGGCAGGAGCGTCCCCGCCATCACGCTGGAGAACGACGCCAAGCTCGCCGCAGTGGCCACCTATGAGCGCTACGCGCAGGACGGGGTACACAACCTGCTCTACCTGTCGGGCGGCGAGGGGATCGGCGCCGGCATCATCGCCGACGGCCACCTCCTGCGCGGCTGGCTGGGCCTGACCGGCGAGGTCGGCCACATGCCCGTGGAGCCCGAGGGCCTGGCGTGCCGCTGCGGGCGGCGCGGCTGTTGGGAGACCCGCTCGGGCCTGCAGGCCCTGACCTCGGCATACCCGCCGGGCGACACGGTGCGCGACGAGACCACCTCCTTGGATGAACGCATCGAGATCCTGCGTCAGCGCTTCGACGCCGGGGATACCGAGCTCGCGCGCAGGCTGAGGCTCTCCCAGCAGGCACTGGCACGCGCCCTGGCGATCCTGGCGGACGTCCTCAACCCTCAGGTGATCGTGCTGTCGGGATACCTGGCCGCCTTCGCCGACGTGTTCGTCTCCCCCACCGCCTCCATCCTGAAGGACCGACTGCTGGACCAGCGCGCCGCCGTGAGGCTGGAGACCTCCCACCTGGGCCAGTGGGCCTCGTCACACGGGGCGGCCCTGGTCGCGCTGGAGTCCGTGCTCGACAACCCCACCCTGGTGGACATCAGGCCCGCCTGCTAGACGCCACCCGGCTTATCGACCGCCTCGCCAGTAGCCAAGGGGCGCCACATGCTGTAGTTTGTTCGGAGTTCAGACTATTCAGCCCGAAGGAGTGCTGATGTCTCTTCAGACCCAGCCCGCGGCGCCGCTCCCCTCTCAGGCGGGGGGACGCCTCACCCTGCCGATCCAGACCGGCATGGATGAGGAGGTCCGCCGTCTCATCGCCCGCCTGGGCGCCGACGCCGTGCGGAACTCCGACGGCACCGAGCTGCCCGGCATCGTCTCGGAGCTGGCCACCAAGGTCTACTCCACCTACTTCGTGGGCCGCGGCGACAACGCCTGGGCCGACGCCCATCCGCAGGAGGCCACCCGGATCTTCCTCATGTCCGACCGGGTCGCCGCCACCGCCGACGGCCCCGTGAGCATCGACCTGCTGGCCTCCTGGTTCGCCGACCAGGTCCGCCCCGACACCGGCTGCGACGTGACGCGCTGGTGGCAGGCCCACGACCGCACCACCGGTCAGGAGCTGCCCGCCACCGCGTGGAGCATCGAGGCCGACGGGCGCACCGTCACCGTGCACGAGGCCCTCGCCGGGCACGTCTACACCGTCAGCTTCCTGGCGATCCAGACCTGGGACCCCACCCAGATGTACAACTACCTCACCAACGGCTGGGACGAGGACCCCACGCGCGTCAAGGAGAAGCCCTTCGACGTGCGCCACGAGGCTACGTGGTCCCACGTGCGCGCCCACCTGAGCGCCTGGCTCACGGAGCACCCCGAGGTGGACGTGGTCCGCTTCACCACCTTCTTCTACCACTTCACCCTCGTCTATGGCGCCGACGCCACCGAGCGCTTCGTCGACTGGTTCGGCTACTCCGCCTCGGTGAGCGTCCCCGCCCTGGAGGCCTTCGAGGAGGAGTACGGCTACCGCCTGACCGCCGAGGACTTCGTCGACGCCGGCTACTACAACTCCCCCTTCAGGGTTCCCACCCGCGCCTTCCGCGACTGGATCGACTTCCAGCAGCGCTTCGTGTGCTCCCGGGTGCGCGAGCTGACCGACGCCGTTCACGCCCAGGGCAAGGAGGCGATGATGTTCCTGGGCGACAACTGGATCGGCACCGAGCCCTACGGCGAGCACTTCGCCACCACCGGCCTGGACGCCGTCGTCGGCTCGGTCGGATCGGGGGCGACCTGCCGGATGATCGCCGACATCCCGCACGTGCGCTACACCGAGGGCCGCTTCCTGCCGTACTTCTTCCCCGATGTCTTCCACCCGGGGGGCGATCCCGTCTCCGAGGCCAACCGCAGCTGGCTGGAGGCCCGGCGCGCCATCGTGCGCTCCCCCCTGGACCGGATCGGCTACGGAGGCTACCTGTCCCTGGCCGTCGAGCACCCCGACTTCATCGACCGCGTCGAGCAGATCGTCGCGGAGTTCCGCGCCATCCACGAGCGCTCTGCGGGGCTGCGTCCGCTGACCCCCGGCTTCAAGGTCGCGGTCGTCAACTCCTGGGGCCGCCTGCGCTCCTGGATGACGCATATGGTCGCGCACGCGCTGTGGTACCGCCAGACCTACACCTACCTGGGGGTCCTCGAGACGCTGTCGGGCCTGCCGGTGGACGTGGAGTTCCTGTCCTTCGACGACGTGCGCGCCGGCCTGGCCCCGGAGGTGAAGGTCCTCATCTGCGCCGGCGCCGAGGGCACCGCCTTCTCCGGGGGCGAGCAGTGGGCGGACTCAGAGCTGGTGGCCCAGGTCAGCTCCTTCGTGTCCGCCGGCGGCGGCCTCATCGGAGTGGGGGCGCCCAGTGCCCACCCAGCCCACGGGGTCACCTTCCAGCTCGCCGACGTCCTGGGCGTCGACCGGGAGATCGGCTGGGGCCTGAGCACGCGCCGTCGTCCGCCCGAGGCGGAGGAGCACTTCATCACCCGGGACTTGACCGGCGGCCTCGACGACGGCGAGGGCACCCCCGACATCGTCGTCACCAGTCCCGCCACCCGGGTGCTCGACGCCGCGCACGGCCAGGTCCGCCTCGCGGTCCACGAGCTGGGTCGGGGCCGGGCGGTCTACGCCACGGGACTGCCCTACAGCGCCCAGAACTCCCGGTTGCTGCACCGGGCCATCTTCTGGGCCGCGGGGTGCCAGGAGGAGTTCTCCGCCTGGGCGGCCCTCGACCCCAGGGTGGAGGTGGCCGCCTACCCCGACGGGCACACCACCCTCGTCATCAACAACTCCCTGGATCCCGTCACCACGACGGTGCCGACTCCCCAGGGCCCCCGGACGGTCCGTCTGGAGGAAGGAGGCCACCAGTGGCTCACCGCTGCCTCGCAGTGAGCCACCCCCGTTCCATATCCACGCTCCGCTCACGGGCGCGCACCCACAACACCGACAGCACCGACAGCTCCCTGTCACCGCCCCGCCGCGCCCCCGCTCCTTCCGGCAGACACCGGGCCTTTTCAATGACGAAGAAGGAAACTCCCATGAAGAAACATGCACTGGCCGCCTCGCTGCTCGCCTTCGCGATGCTCACCGCCGGCTGCTCGGCCACGACCGGCTCATCCGGCTCGGCCTCCTCCGGCGGCGTCATCCGCTACCTGCACCGCCTGCCCGACGGCGAGGGGATGACGAAGGTCAACGACATCGTGGCCCGTTGGAACTCCGAGCACCCCGACATGAAGGTCGAGGCCACCAAGTTCGACGGCAAGGCCGCGGACATGAATGTCAAGCTGGAGAACGACGTCAAGGCCGGAACCGGCCCCTGCCTGGCGCAGGTCGGCTACGCCGAGATCCCCAAGCTCTACACCTCCGGCCTGCTCACCGACGTCTCCGCCCAGGCCGAGAAGTACAAGGACCACTTCTCCGAGGGGTCGATGTCGCTGATGACCGTGGGCAAGACCGTCGTCGGCCTGCCGCAGGACTCCGGCCCGCTGGTCTACTTCTACAACAAGGCCGCCTTCGACCAGCTCGGGCTGAAGGTGCCCACGACGAGCGCCGAGCTGGCCGAGGTCGCCAAGAAGGCGGCCGAGCAGGGCAAGTACGCCCTGGCCTTCGAGCCCGACGAGGCCCCCAACACCCTGGCGGGCCAGGCGGCCGCGGCCGGCGCCCAGTGGTTCAGCGCTGAGAACGACAAGTGGAAGGTCAACGTCTCCAGCCCGGAGACCGCCAAGGTCTCCTCCTTCTGGCAGGGGGTCCTGGACTCCAAGACGGCCCTCGTGGCCAACCGCTGGGACGACGCCTTCGGCAAGGCGCTGGTCGACCAGCAGCTCATCGGCACCATCGGGGCCGCCTGGGAGGGCGCGCTCCTGGCCGACACCATGAAGGACTCCCCCAATGCCGGGTCCTGGGCGGTCGCCCAGCTGCCCGCCTTCGGTGACAAGGCCATGTCCGGTCCCGACGGCGGCTCCGGCGTGGCCGTCCTCAAGGGCTGCTCCAACCCCGAGGGGGCCATGGCCTTCAACGACTGGTTCAACACCCAGGTCGATGACCTGGCCACCCAGGGACTGGTCCTGACCGCGAAGGCCCCGGTGAAGACCCCGCAGACCATCTCCACCTTCTTCGGTGGCCAGGATGTCTACGCCGAGTTCACCAAGGCCAACGCGGCCGTGAACTCCACGTTCGGCTTCATGCCGACCTGGCCCTCCCTGGCCGACCCCATGACCAAGGCCGCCGAGGCGGCCGGGAAGGGGACCGGCAAGGTCGATGACATCTTCCAGGCGGCCCAGAAGACCTCCGTCAGCTCCCTGAAGGACGCCAACCTGCCCGTCGCCGAGTAGGCGATCGAGCACGGCCCACGGGCAGCTACCGGCACCACGATCGAAGTGAGAGCATCATGAGCACGACGACAACGACTCCGGGCGTATCCGCCATCCGTACCACCTCGCTGCGAAGGCGCAGGGAGGCCCGGGCGGGCATCGGGTTCGTGGCCCCGTTCCTGGCCATGTTCGCCGTCGTCTTCCTCATTCCGATCGTGGTGTCGGTCTACCGGTCCTTCTTCCGCGACGTCGCCTCGGGCTCGGACCTCTACGGCGGCGGGGAGAAGGTGAGCACCTTCGTGGGCCTGGACAACTACGTCCAGGCGGCGGGTCAGCCTGCCTTCTGGAAGGGGCTGGGCCGGGTCCTGCTGTTCGGAGTGGTCCAGGTCCCGGTCATGATCCTGGCGGCCCTCGCCCTGGCGCTGGTGCTCGACTCCCTCCTGGTCAAGCGGGTGACGGTCTTCCGCCTGGGCTTCTTCCTGCCCTACGCGATCCCCGGGATCGTGGCCGCGATCATGTGGCTCTACATGTACAACCCCAGCTTCTCCCCCATCAATGAGCTGCTGGGACTGGTGGGCCTCAAGGTGGACTTCTTCGGTCGCAGCATCATCTTGTGGTCCATGGCCAACATCACGACGTGGACCTTCACCGGGTACAACATGCTCATCTTCCTGGCGGCGCTGCAGTCCGTGCCCCGTGAGCTCTACGAGGCCGCCCGCATCGACGGGGCCAGCGGGTGGCAGATCGTCCGGCGCATCAAGATCCCCATGGTCCGCTCCGCCTCGCTGCTGGCGGTCCTGCTCTCCATCATCGGGACGGTGCAGCTGTTCAACGAGCCCACCGTCCTGTACAGCCAGAACCAGTGGATGGGGCTGGACTACACGCCGATGATGATGGCCTACAACTCGATGACCGGTGCGCTCTCGCCCTCCGGCTCGGGTCCGGCCTCGGCGATCTCCGTCCTCATCGCCCTGGTGGCCGGCGTCCTGGCCGCCCTCTACGCCCTCGTGCAGAACAGGATCGACAAGTGAAGCCCACCGACACTCCTCGTTCGCTGCGCCCGTCAATCCCCGCACGGACCCTGACCATCGCGGTTCTGGTCATCGTCCTGGCCTACATGCTCGGCCCGGTTTACTGGCTCATCGTCTCCTCCACCAAGTCCAACTCCGACCTGCTGACCACCTCCGGGTGGTGGTTCTCCGGACGCAACAGCTTCTCCACCAACTACAGCGCGCTCATGAGCTGGACCCAGGGGCTCTTCTGGCGCTGGATCCTCAACTCTCTGCTCTACTCGAGCGTCGCCGGGGTGCTGGGCACGCTCCTGTCGGTGTCCGCCGGCTACGGCCTGGCGAAGTTCGAGTTCGCGGGCCGGGGCGCCGTCCAGGTCGTCATCCTCTCTGGCCTGCTCATGCCCATCGCGCTGCTGACCATCCCGCTGTACCTGGTCCTCGACGCCGTGCACCTGACCAACACCGTCTGGTCGATCATCCTGCCGTGCTCGGTCAGCCCTTTCGGGGTCTTCCTGGGCCGCGTCTACGCCGACTCCTCGGTGCCCAACGAGATCATCGACTCCGCCCGCATCGACGGGGCCAGCGAGATCCGCATCTTCTTCACCATCGTGCTGCGGCTGCTCGCACCGGCGATGGTGACCATCTTCCTGTTCATCTTCGTGGCCACCTGGAACAACTTCTTCCTGCCGCTGATGACCATCAACTCCGCCGAGCTCAAGCCCGTCACCCTGGGGCTCTACGGCATGTCGACCTACTTCAACCCCCAGTACGGGGCGCTCCTCCAGGGCGCTCTCCTGGGCGTCATCCCCCTGATCGGGCTGTTCCTGGGCCTGCAGCGCTTCTGGCAGTCCGGCCTGGCGGCCGGCGCCGTCAAGGGCTGAGTCCCTCCCACCCAGCGCCCTCCCTCACCACCCCCTATCCACCTCGCCGCCCCGTCCCGGGCAACGGCACCTCAGCAGAGGAACCACCATGATCCACTTCGGCACCGGCGGCTGGAGAGCCGTGATCGGCGACGAGTTCACCCGCGCCAACGTCAGGCTCCTGACCCAGGGGCTGGCCAACCGCATCCTGAAGGAGGGCACGTCCGAGCAGGGCGTCGTCATCGGCTATGACCGCCGCTTCCTGTCCGACACCGCCGCCTGGTGGGCCATCGAGGTGCTCGTCGGCAACGGCATCCGGGTCACCCTCATCGACCGCCCTTCCCCGACCCCCACCACCATGTGGACGGTGCGCCGCCTGGGGGCCGCGTACGGGATGGCCGTGACCGCCTCCCACAACCCGGCTCTGTACAACGGCATCAAGATCTTCCTGCCCGGAGGCCGCGACGCCGACCTGAAGGTCACCGACGAGCTCACCGCCTCCCTGCAGGGCCTGACGGATGCGGACGTGCGCAGCGTCGAGCCCCATGAGGCCCGATCCAGCGAGCTGGTCACCGTCCAGCGCTCCATCAACTGGTACCTGGACGCCATCATCGACAAGCTCGACACCGAGACCATCCGCCACGCCCACATGCACATCGTGCTGGACCCGATGTTCGGGGTCTCCGAGACGAGCCTGCAGACGATCCTGCTGACCGCCCGCTGCCAGGTCGACGTCATCCACGACCGCCACGACCCCCTGTTCGGGGGCCGCATGCCCTCACCCACCGAGGGGACGGTCACCACCCTGCGCAACGCCGTCGTCGAGTCCGGAGCGGACCTGGGCATCGCCACCGACGGGGACGCGGACCGCCTGGGCATCATTGACGACACCGGCGCCTACCTCACCCCCAACCAGGTCCTGGTCCTGCTCTACGACTACCTGCTGACCCGCAAGGGCTGGTCGGGGCCGGCCGTGCGCAACATGTCCACCACCCACCTGCTGGACCGGGTCGCGGCGGCCCACGGGCAGGTCTGCTACGAGGTGCCCGTCGGCTTCAAGTGGATCAGCGCCAAGATGGCTGAGACCGGGGCCGTCATCGGGGGCGAGTCCTCCGGGGGCCTGACCGTGCGCGGCCACATCCCCGGCAAGGACGGGGTCTACGCCGGCTCCCTGCTGGTCGAGGCGGTGGCGGCCTCGGGCAAGCGGCTCTCCGAGCTCTACGCCGACATCGTGGCCCGGTACGGTGAGCTCGTCATGGTGGAGAACGCCTACGGCTTCACCTCCGAGCGGCGCGCCGAGCTTGAGGAGCGCATCTTCAGCGCCCACGACCTGCCCGCCTTCACCCACGACGTCGAGCGCGTCTCCTGGCAGGACGGCTGCAAGGTCTACTTCACCTGCGGCGGCTGGGTGACGATCCGCTTCTCGGGCACCGAGCCGCTCCTGCGGGTCTTCGCCGAGATGCCCACCGGTGACGAGGCCCGGGCCACCGCGGCCGCCGTCGCGAGCCACTACGGCCTGGACGCCTGAGACGGGCAGGAGGAAGGAACCCATGACAGACGCGATCACTGAGACGGTGGGCGGCGCGGCAGAGCGCACCCGTGTCGCCGTCGTCCTGGCCCGGGGCCTGGGCACACGCATGCGGGCGAGCAGCACGGCCGGCTCCGGCCTGACCTCCCAGCAGGCCACGGCCGCGGCCAGCGGCTACAAGGCCCTCATGCCCATCGGCGAGCACCGGCTCATCGACTACAGCCTCTCGGCCCTGGTCGACGCCGGGATCGAGCGGGCCGTCCTGGTCGTGGGGCCCGAGCACGAGGACTTCCGCCGCCACGTCGACTCCCTGGAGCTCAGCCGGCTCACGATCGACCTGGCCGTCCAGGTCAACCCCTTGGGGACGGCCGACGCCGTCCTGTCCGCCGAGGCCGCCGTGGGCGGGGAGCCCTTCCTCATGGTCAACGGGGACAACTACTACCCCCGTCAGGTGCTGCGCGACCTGGCCCGCCACCGGGGCAACGCCCTGGCCGGTTTCGACCGTGCCGCCCTGGTGGCCGAGTCCAACATCCCCGCCGAGCGGATCGCCGCCTTCGCCATCGTGCGCGCCCGCGGCGGGGCGCTGGAGGAGATCGTGGAGAAGCCCTCCGCGGAGGTGGTTCGGGCCGCCGGGCCCCACGCCCCGGTGTCGATGAACGCCTTCCGGTTCACCCCGGAGATCTTCGCCGCCTGCCGCCGCATCACCCCCTCGCCGCGCGGCGAGCTGGAGATCGTCGACGCCGTGCGCGCCCTGCCCGGTCCGGTCTCGGTCCTGGCGGCGACCGGCGGGGTCCTGGACCTGTCGCGGCGTGAGGACATCGCCGAGGTCGAGGCCCGCCTGTCCGAAACGGAGGTGTCGCTGTGAGCCGGGGGATGCACGGGGCGTTGAGTGAGGCGCCCGAGGAGACCGTCTGGCGGGTGCCCGGGCGCGTCGAGGTGCTGGGCAAGCACACCGACTACGCCGGCGGCTCGGTCCTGGTCGGCGCCGTCGACCGGGCGATCACGGCTCGGGCGCGTCGCGTGGCGGGGCCGCCGGGGTCCCTGACCGCCACCACGGACTGCGGCGATCCGGTGACCCTGCGCGCCGGGGCCAGTACGTTCGACATCGACATGTCGGTGACCAATCTGTCCGCGTACGCGTCGATGCCCCTGCAGTACATGTGCCACATGAACTACGCCTTCGTCCCCGGTGGGCGCATGGCGCAGAACCTGCCGGCGGGAGCCTTCTCCCTGCGCCGCACGGTGCCCGCCCACGTCACCCCCACGCCGCGCTGGGAGACCCTCAACGAGGAGATCCTCGCCGGACGCATCGATGCGGACAGCCTCGAGGCGGCCACCGAGTTCGACCCGGAGATCGTCTACTTCGCGGACGACCTGCCGCGTCACGGACGGGATCTCGAGTTCACCCTGACCGCCCCGGACGGCCCGACCTTCGTCACCCGCTTCTCCTCGGCGGACTTCCCGGTCGCCACTCGATGGATCCTGCACAACGCGGATCAGAGGGTCGCCGCCTTCGTCCTTCCGGGGACCTCCAGGCCGGAGGGGCGCCTCGCCGCGCAGAGCGCGGGAACCCTCATCGAGCTCGAGGCGGGAGGCGCTCGCCGTTTCCACGTCACCACCGGCGTCCTCGCCGGCGTCGCCGGCGTCGAGGAGTCGTGAGAGATGCGCAGACAGCCTGAGATCGCCGTCATCGGGTCGAACATGGTCGATCTGATCACCTACATCCGCCGGATGCCCCAGGAGGGCGAGACCCTCGAGGCACCCGACTTCGCCATGGGCTGCGGTGGCAAGGGCGCCAACCAGGCGGTCGCCGCGGCCCGGCTCGGCTCCGAGGTGCTCATGGTC
>ERZ773079.2052-NODE-2052-length-11491-cov-4.144369_pt1 | contig 11491 bp, 14 predicted proteins | sample MGYA00511355_ERZ773079 | MGnify/ENA primary metagenome ERZ773079 (study PRJEB29015, sample SAMEA2737979) | human oral metagenome | biome: human oral; feature: human-associated habitat; material: dental | place: China | collected 2117 ... | reverse complement strand
GGCGGGCGTCGGCCCCGAGACCGTCATCCAGGCCATGGCCAGCCCTCTGATCCACGACGTCTGCGACCCCTTCGTCATCGGGCACCTGGACAGTCTCGAGGCCGCCGCCCGCGCCATGGGCGTGCCGATGCCCGAGGTCAACATCATCACCGAGCCGGAGCAGGCCGTCCACCGCCTGGGAACCATCGACCTGATGACGACCGGCGTCGCGGACGACGCCGTCATCGAGTACGGCAGGGTCCAGAAGGACGCCGCCCGGCGCGCCTACTCCTACCTGGAGAGGTCCATCGAGCTGGGCGTCGCCGGACGCATCGACGCCGTCTCGACCACCCCCATCAACAAGGCCGCTCTGGCCGAGGCCGGGGTGCCGTACACCGGTCACACGGAGATCTACCAGGCCCTGACCGGCTCCCCCTACGCCCTGACCATGTTCAACGTCCACAGGCTGCGCGTGTTCTTCGTCAGCCGGCACGTCTCACTGCGCCGGGCCTGCGACCTGGCCAACCGCGAACGGATCCTGGACTACCTCAGGAACATCCACACCGAGCTCACCAGGCTCGGCTTCGAGCGCCCCTCCATCGGCGTCGCCGCCCTCAACCCGCACGTCGGGGAGGGGGGCATGTTCGGCACCGAGGAGATCGAGCACATCCGCCCCGCCGTCGAGGACGCCCGGGTGGGCAAGACCCTGACGATCTCCCTGAAGTACGGCTCGCACCGCGAGGCCGCCATCCAGGGCCTGCAGCGCGTTTCCAAGCCCGGTCTGCGCGTGTACGCCAAGTCCACCAACCTGCCCAAGGTCCGCGGCGGCCTGGGCGTGGCGATCCTGTCCACGTCCTCCGGCCTGCTCACCGACCGCCAGGCGGCCGAGAAGGGCGTGGGCGGGGAAGTCCTCGCCTACGTCTGGTGAGGAGGAGGCTGAACAATGTCGCGAATTGGTAAGAACCCCATCGCAATCCCCGCGGGCGTCGACGTCGCGATCGACGGCCAGAAGGTCACGGTCAAGGGGCCCAAGGGCACCCTCAGCCATGTCGTGGCCGAGCCGATCACCGCGAAGGTGGACGGCGGCCAGGTCGTCGTGTCCCGTCCCAACGACGAGCGCACCGCGCGCTCGCTGCACGGGCTGTCCCGCACCCTGATCGCCAACATGATCATCGGCGTCACCGAGGGCTACAAGAAGCAGCTGGAGATCACCGGCACCGGCTACCGCGTCGTGGCCAAGGGCAAGGACCTCGAGTTCTCCCTCGGCTTCTCGCACACGATCACCGTCACCCCGCCCGACGGCATCGAGTTCACGATCGAGCCGAGGTCCCAGACGCTGTTCACGGTGTCCGGCATCGACAAGCAGCTCGTCGGCGAGACCGCCGCCCGCATCCGCAAGTTGAAGAAGCCGGAGCCCTACAAGGGCAAGGGCATCCACTACGTGGGCGAGACCATCCGTCGCAAGGTCGGAAAGGCTGGTAAGTGATGGCTTACTCGATCAAGGGCAAGGGCAAGTTCGTCGCTCGCAAGCGCCGTCACCTCCGCCTCCGCAAGAAGATCAACGGCACGCCCGAGCGTCCCCGTCTGGTCGTCACCCGTTCGAACCGCCACATGGTGGCTCAGGTCATCGACGATACGGTCGGCCACACCCTGGTGTCGGCTTCCGACATCGAGACCGAGCTCGCTGGTTCGGAGGGCACGAAGACCGACAAGGCTCGCAAGGTCGGCGCACTGATCGCCGAGCGTGCGAAGGCTGCCGGTATCTCCGCTGTCGTCTTCGACCGCGGTGGTAACAAGTACGCAGGTCGCGTTGCGGCCGTTGCCGAGGCCGCCCGTGAGGGCGGACTCGAGCTGTGAACGAGCCGAAAGAAAGAGAGATCATCTGATGGCTGCACAGCAGCGAGACAGGAACGGTTCGGGCGCGGGCGAGAACAACGATCGCCGTGAGCGCCGCTCCGGCCGCGGCAACGATCGCGATAACCGCCGGAACAACGAGAACAAGAACGAGTACATCGAGCGCGTCGTGACGATCAACCGCGTCTCCAAGGTTGTGAAGGGTGGACGTCGTTTCTCCTTCACTGCCCTGGTTGTCGTGGGTGACGGCGAAGGCACGGTGGGCGTCGGCTACGGAAAGGCCAAGGAAGTTCCCCAGGCCATTTCCAAGGGCGTCGAGGAGGCGAAGAAGAACTTCTTCCGCGTCCCGATGATCCGCCGCACGATCACGCACGTGGTGCAGGGCCGCGATACCGCCGGTATCGTCCTGCTCCGTCCGGCCGCTCCCGGTACCGGTGTTATCGCCGGTGGTCCGGTGCGCGCCGTCCTGGAGGCCGCGGGCGTCCACGACGTGCTCACCAAGTCGCTGGGCTCGTCCAACGCGATCAACATCGTCCACGCGACGGTTGACGCACTCAAGCAGCTCGAGCAGCCCGAGGCTGTCGCCGCTCGTCGCGGCCTGCCCCTCGAGCGCGTTGCTCCCGCGTCCATGCTGCGCGCTCGCGCAGAGGGCGAGGCCGAGAAGCGCGCGGCTGCCGAGGCCGCCGAGGCCGACAAGGCCGCTGCAGGGGAGGCTAAGTGATGGCGAAGAACATCAAGATCACCCAGGTCAAGTCCTCCGCTCACGCGAAGCAGAACATGAAGGACACGCTGCGCACCCTCGGGCTGCGCAAGATCGGCCAGAGCGTCGTGCGTGAGCAGACGGATGCCGTTCTCGGCGCCGTCCGCACCGTGCGTCACCTGGTGACCGCTGAGGAGGTCGACTGACAATGGCGGACTCCACGAACAAGACGCAGATCGTTAAGCTGCACCACCTGCGTCCTGCCCCCGGAGCTAAGACCGCGAAGACCCGCGTGGGTCGCGGTGAGGGTTCGAAGGGTAAGACCGCTGGCCGTGGCACCAAGGGCACCAAGGCCCGTTACCAGGTTGCTGCCGGCTTCGAGGGTGGCCAGATGCCGATTCACATGCGTCTGCCGAAGCTTCGCGGCTTCAAGAACCCCTTCCGCGTTGAGTACCAGGTCGTGAACGTTGGCAAGCTCGGGGAGCTGTTCCCCGAGGGTGGCAAGGTCACGGTCGAGGACCTCATCGCCAAGCACGCCGTCCGCGATTCCGCGCCCGTCAAGGTGCTCGGTACCGGCGAACTGAGCGTGAAGCTCGAGGTCGAGGTCGACTCCTGGTCGTCCTCCGCCGAGGCTAAGATCACGGCTGCCGGCGGGTCCATCTCGGCTCGCTGACGGTGAACGGGGGTGGTCCCGCCAGGGACCACCCCCGTTACGTGTCTGCCGTTATCGTGGGTGAGAAGCTGTCAAATAGCTTTTCACCCGCGAAAGCGGCTCGTCCCGCCAGAAGGGGCACCAGCGCTCCGCGTTTCGTTAAATACGCGGCAGAGCGCTTTTTTAATGATTGGATATCGCCAACCACTACCCGTGTCGGGTAAGCTGGATCAGTCTAGGGGCTCAGCCCCGCTTGCCCATCATTCGTAGGAGGAAGCCTTGCTCGGTGCATTTGCCCAGGCGTTCCGTACCCCCGACTTGCGTCGGAAGCTGCTCTTTACCCTGTTCATCATGGCCGCATTCCGGCTGGGCTCGTTCATCCCGACGCCCGGCGTGGACTCGCAGGCCGTCCAGAAGTGCATGGCGCAGGAGTCGCAGGCGTCGCTGCTCGACCTCGTCAATCTGTTCTCGGGTGGAGCGCTCCTTCAGCTGTCGATCTTCGCGCTGGGCATCATGCCCTACATCACCGCGTCGATCATCATCCAGCTGCTGCGGGTCGTGATTCCTCGTTTTGATGACCTCCACAAGGAGGGTCAAACGGGCCAGGCGAAGCTGACGCAGTACACGCGTTATCTCACGATCTTCCTGGGTATTTTGCAGGCCACCACCACCATTTCTCTGGCACGCAGCGGCCAGCTCTTCCAGTCCTGCAACCAGGACGTTATTAAGGATCGTTCGATTCTCACGTTCATCATGATGATCATCGTCATGATGGCCGGTACGGGCGTCATCATGTGGCTGGGCGAGCTCATCACGGAGCGCGGCATCGGCAACGGCATGTCCCTTCTGATCTTCACCTCTATTGCCGCCCGTCTGCCCGAGCAGCTCCTGTCGATTGGCCAGGCCGGCAAGTGGGGCTCTGTTGCGGCTATCGTTGCCCTTCTGCTCCTCGTCGCGATCGCCGTTGTCTACGTCGAGCAGGCGCAGCGCCGAATTCCCGTCCAGTACGCCAAGCGCATGATTGGGCGCCGCCAGTATGGCGGTACGACCACCTACATTCCGCTGAAGATCAACATGTCGGGCGTTATCCCCGTCATCTTCGCATCGTCGATTCTTGCCCTGCCTCCGATGGTGGCGCAGTTCGGCAAGCCCGACGACGCGTGGGTTCAGTGGATCTCTGCGCACTTCACGCAGGGCAGCGCGTTCTACCTGACGATCTACGCCCTGATGACCCTGTTCTTTACCTTCTTCTACACGGCCATTACGTTCAACCCGGACGAGGTCGCGGACAACATGAAGAAGTACGGAGGCTTCATCCCCGGTTACCGTGCGGGTCGCCCCACGGCTGAGTACCTGCGCTACGTGATCAACCGAATCACGTCTGCGGGCGCCCTCTACCTGGTGATCATCGCCCTCCTGCCGTCGCTCGCGATCATCCCGCTGAAGCTGTCGAGCTCGCAGATGCCCTTCGGTGGCACCACACTGCTCATCATCATCGGCGTCGGCCTGCAGACGGTGAAGGAAATCAACACGCAGCTGCAGCAGCATCACTACGAAGGATTCCTGAAATGACAGTCGTTATCCTCCTCGGCCCTCCCGGAGCGGGCAAGGGCACCCAGGCCTCGCGCATCGCTGAGCGCCTCGGTATCCCCGCTATTTCGACGGGCGACATCTTCCGCGCCAACATGGCGGAGGGCACCGAGATCGGCAAACAGGCGAAGGCGTACATGGACCGCGGCGAGTTCGTGCCGGACTCGGTGACCAACACGATGGTCCGGGCGCGCCTGGCCGCCCCCGACACCGCCGACGGCTTCCTGCTGGACGGCTACCCGCGCAGCGTCGAGCAGGCGCACACGCTGCGGGACATGCTGCTCGACCTGGGCAAGCAGATCGACGTGGTCGTCGAGATCCAGGTCGACGAGGACGAGGTCGAGGCAGCGGAATCATTCGAACTACCGGGTGCCGATCTCTCTCATGAAGAGCTTACGGTACGTGTACTGCCCCGGCAGTCGAATGAATTTACCTGTGCTTCGTGCTTCTTGGTCAAGTCCCAGAGCCAGCTGGCAGAGACCAAGGGTGAGCTCAAGTATTGCGTAGACTGCGTCTGAGCGAGTTCACAGATCCATCTTGTTACGCAGCTGGCCGGGGCTCTTGCGGCCAGTGTTCGAGAACCAGCGGCGGTGCATGTAGCGATTCATCGTGAGTTGGGCCATGCCCACTCCCAGCCCGCTGCACAGGGCCCAGATGAGCGCTTGAGTCAGTGGCGTGTCGGGGTCGTTCGGATCCGGGGGGACGTCGCCGGTGGCAGTTTCCCATGCTTTCGTGATCAGTTTCTGGGTGAGAAGAGTCGTGGCCGCTCCGAGCGCGCCTGCGTAGATCTTCCACAAAATCTTTTCCTCAACTGCCATGGCAGGGTCCTTTCGGTGTTTCCAGAGGATCCCATTATCTCGCGACTCCCGGTTGGGCTGCAGCCGCGCTAGATTGGACGGGTGTGCGAAATTCCTGTGGTTGGGGCTGCTGCTGAGTTCCTGCCTCGTTATGCCAGAGCCGGAGACGCGGGCGCCGACCTGCGCATCACCGAGACCGTGACTCTGCAACCGGGAGAACGACTACTCGTCGGCACCGGGGTGCGCCTCGCCCTTCCGCCGGGCACAGTGGGAATGGTGACGCCCCGTTCCGGGCGCGCGGCGCGCCAAGGTCTCGGGATCGTGAACAGTCCCGGCATCATCGATTCCGGTTATCGTGGAGAGATCCGTATCTGCCTGATCAACCTTGACACGACGAAGGCCGTGGAGCTTCAAGCGGGAGAGCGAGTTGCCCAGCTGGTCATCGTGCCTTTCATCTCCGCCCAGTTCACTCCGGTCGCTGAACTCGACGCGACGGAGCGCGGTCAAGGCGGTTATGGTTCAACCGGACAACAGTGAAATCACAAGGGAGCAGTATGAGATCCGCTGACGAGGAGACGGTCGAGGAGATTGAGGACGACGAGGAAATCGTCGAGGAAAAGACCGATGAGGAGAAGTGGGCCGAGATCGACGAGATGTTCGACCGCGACGAGGGGCCTTTCGACATCGATGAAGTGGATTTGGAGGGCGATGACGTCCAGCGGATAGATCTGGGGGCTCTCATTGTCACCCCCTTCGAGGAGATGCAGCTGCAGCTGCAGGTGGATGAACCTCGGCAACAGGTCCAGTCCTTCCTGGTGGGAGATGGGGTTTCAGCCATGGAGGTTGCACTGTTCGCTGGCCCGAGACGGACCTCGATGCTCGCGGAAATTCGTGAGGAGATCACGGCGGCCACGGAGAAGGAGGGTGGGGAGGTCACCCTTCTGGAAGGGCCGTTCGGTGTCGAATTGCGCCGTCGCCAACCCGTCACCGATGCCCAGGGCAGGCGTGGCACCCACGTTTCCCGCACGTGGCTGGTCGGGGGGCCCGGGTGGGTGCTCCGCGGGATCGTCTTCGGACGCGCCGCCCTCGAGCCGGAGGATGAGGACGTGAGCATCGCCCTTCTGGAGTGTTTCGGAAATCTCGTGGTCCGCAGGGGGACTTCCCCAGCCGCTCCGGGCAGCCTCATTCCTCTGACGATCCCGGACCTGGAGCAGAAATGACCAGTGAGCGGCACGGCCTCATGCGTCGGCTGCGGCGGATCTTCTCCCCGGCTGAGGAGCTGGAGGCAGAGGACCTCAAAGCGCGTTCACGCGACTGCGGCGCCAGCCCACTGGCCGAATGCTGTGATCGCGCAAGGGTGAAGATACGGGGCACCATCCGGTGGGTCACCAGCCTCGACATGGGTGGTGTGGAAGCTCTGCTGACAGATGGTACGGGCAGTATCGAATTGAACTGGACCGGTCGCCGTCGCCTGGATTGCATCACTCCCGGGTGCAACCTTGTCGTGCAGGGCCGGATCTCCCCCGGTGAAAACGGGCGCGTCATGTACAACCCTGAGTTCGAGGTCCTCAGCTGACCCTACGGTAAACCACCGATCAGTTGGGTGGGGCGAACAGCGAGCTGAGTTCGCTCTCTGCATCCTGACTGGCCACGAACAGCATCTCGTCCATGGCTTCAAGGGCACCGTCACGTTCGGGTACCAGTGGGATGCCGTCGCGAATGATTGCCACCAGGACCACCTCGCGGGGTAGTTCCAGATCACGGATTCGGCGGCCGACGAAAGGACTGTGTCGCGGCAACCGGATCTCAGAGAGGTTCGTGGTGGACTTGGTGAAGGTGAACAGCCTCACCAGATCACCGGTTGCGACTGCTTCCTCCACCAAGGCAGACATGATGCGCGGAGTAGAAACCGCGACATCAACTCCCCAGGCCTCGTCGAAGAGCCACTCGTTTCCTGGATGATTGATTCGTGCAACCGTTCGAGGCACCCCGAACTCCGTCTTGGCGAGCAGGGAATGCACCAAGTTCACCTTGTCGTCACCGCTGGCGGCGATCGCGACATCGCAGTTCTCCAGCTCAGCCTCCTCCAGGCTCTGGAGCTCACAGGCGTCCGCCTGGAACCACTCCGCCCCGGGCACGGAGTCGGGGTTTATGGCTGTTGGGTCTTTTTCGATCAGAAGAACCTGATGGCCGTTGCTGATCAGCTCGCGTGCGATGGATCGGCCGACGTTGCCGGCTCCGGCGATGGCTACTCGCATGGCATTTCCTCACAGATCTCAGGAGCGGGTCGGGGGAGCGGCGAACAAGGACTCCACAGCATCGGTTCGTTCGGTCTCACAGGCGACGAAGATCAGGTCCCCGTCCTGGAAAACTGTTTGGGAGTCTGGGACGATGCCGCGTCCCGTACGGGAGACGAACGGGATGGGTGCCTGAGCCGCTGCAGACAGATCCCTGATGCGCCTACCCACCCAGCCCGAATGAACGTAGATCTGAAGCAGGCGCACCGTCCCCGACGGGTCGCGCCACACGGGCTCGCTGCCCTCTGGAAGCAACCTGCGCATCACTTGACCCACGGTCCAGCGAACGGTGGCAACGGTGGGGATGCCCAACCTTTCATAGACGGCGGCCCTGCCTTGGTCGTAGATGCGGGCCACCACATTATCCACCCCATACTGTTCACGAACCACCCTGGCTGCAAGGATGTTCGAGTTGTCACCACTGGAAACGGCCGCGAAACCATCGGCATGACGGATGTCGGCAGCTTCCAGGACCTCCCTGTCGAACCCGACACCGCTGACCGTAATTCCTTGGAAATCAAAACCGAGCCGCTGGAACGAATCCGCGTTGACGTCGATCACCGCAACCGAATGCCCTCGCTTCTCGAGGCCCCGCGCAAGCATGGAACCAACACGACCGCAACCCATGATCACAATGTGCATCTGCGTTTACCTCCTGCTCCAGGGGCTCCCGGACGATCGATCCGACGGTATCGCAATCACTCTGCGATAGGTCTACCGTAGGGCCTCGTGAACATCTATCAGGCGTTGAAGCGCTTGTTCGTCGGTCGCCGCCTGGCGAGCGCCCAGCTGGGAGAGACATTGCTCCCGAAGCGTCTTGCGCTGCCCGTGTTCGCTTCGGACGCTCTGAGTTCGGTTGCCTACGCACCCGACGAGATCCTGATCACCTTGTCTTTGGCAGGTATGACCGGATACCTCTTCTCGTGGCAGATCGGGCTTGCGGTCGGAGCCGTGATCGTTGTGGTTGTGATGTCCTACAGGCAGACTGTCCAGGCCTACCCAACCGGTGGAGGAGACTACGAGGTCGCCGCCGCTAACCTGGGAAGGTACGCCGGACTGACCGTTGCTTCGGCGTTACTGGTCGACTACGTGTTGACGGTCGCCGTCTCGATTTCCGCCGGTGTGCTCAACGCCAAGGCGATGCTTCCCGGGATACGAGGTTATGAGGTGCCCATCGCAGTCGGGGTGATCGTCGTTCTGACCCTGATGAACCTGCGGGGAGTCAGGGACTCCGGAGGAATCCTGGCCTGGCCAACTTATGTCTTCATGTTCTCGATGCTCGTGATGCTCGCTGTAGGATTCTTCCGGGTCCTGATCCTGGGGCAACCGTTGAGAAGCGAAACCTCGGATCTGACCGTGATCGGCACCCAAGGAACTGACCACACCTTTGGGTGGGTGCTGGTCGCGATCATCACCCGAGCCTTCTCTTCGGGCTGCGCAGCATTAACTGGCGTGGAGGCAGTCGCCAACGGTGTGCCGTCGTTTCGCCCTCCCAAGAGTCGCAATGCCGCATCAGTACTCGGAATGCTCGGGTTGATCGCGGTGACCATGCTCGTCGGGATCGTTCTATTGGCCAACCTGCTCCATGTGCACCTGATCGACGAGCTGACCGGAACCCACTACCTGGCCCCCGATGGTTCGACCATCCATACCGCTGCGGTGACTGTGACAGGGCAACTTGCCCGTGCAGTCTTTGGCGATTGGTTCTTTCCTGGGTTCTACGTGGTCATCATCGCCACCTTGTTGATCCTGTTTTTGGCGGCGAACACTGCTTTCAATGGTTTCCCGAGTCTGGCATCAATCCTTGCTAAGGATGGCTATCTACCTCGGCAGCTCCACACGAGAGGGGACCGTTTGGCCTATTCCAACGGGATTGTGCTGCTGGCAGTGGCAGCCATTCTTCTCGTGTGGGTTTTCAACGCTTCGGTGACCGCCCTGATCCAGCTCTACGTGGTCGGTGTCTTCATTTCCTTCACGGTTGGGCAGATCGGAATGGTATTGCACTGGAACCGTGCGCTTCGTGCCGAGAAGGACCGGGGTGAGCGGCGACGTATGAAACGTTCTCGCGTAATCAACCTCCTCGGCGCGGGAATGACCGCTGTGGTACTCGTTGTTGTGCTCATCTCCAAGTTCACCCACGGCGCTTATCTCGCCCTGGTTGCCATGGGGGTGATGTACCTGCTGATGGTTCTGATTCGAAGGCATTACGACCAGGTCAGGGATGAGCTGGCACTCCGGCCCGAATCTGACCGAGCATTGCCGAGCCGGGTCCGTGCGGTGGTTTTGGTACAGCAGGTTAACCTGCCCACCGCGAAAGCCATCGCCTACGCAAAGGCATCTCGTGCGACTTCCTTGATGGGAGTGACGATCTCCGTTGACGACGAGGAGGCGCGCGAGCTCATGAAAGCGTGGCGGAAGGAGGATTTTGGGATTCCGCTGCGTGTGATCGCTTCCCCCTACCGGGAGATCACTCAACCTTTCATCCGGTATGTGGCGGATCTTCGTACCGAGAATCCCCGGGATGTCGTGGCCGTCTACATTCCTGACTACGTGGTGGGAAACTGGTGGGAGCGGCTGCTCCACAACCAGACCACCCTGTTGATCCGCACCAGGTTGCACTACATGAGTGGCGTGATGGTGATATCCGTGCCCTACCAGCTCAGGAGTTCACGGCAGCGTGAGGCCAGGCAGAGCGCGAGATGAAAGCTGAGGTTCAACTCGGACGAGTCGCCCATGGTGGAGTTGTCGTCGGGCGGATCGACGACAAGGTGATTTTCGTCACGGGCGGACTGCCAGGAGAAAGAGTGATAGTCGAGATCACCGAGAAAGGCAGGCGGTTCGATCGAGGGCATGTGGTTCAAGTTCTTGAGGCATCCTCTGAAAGGGTCGAGCCTCCGTGCCCGGTCGCGGGGGAGTGTGGTGGCTGTGATTGGCAGCATGCCAGTCCTGAGCTTCAGCTCGACCTCAAAACGGCTGTCGTCGCGGAGCAACTGTCTCGAATGGCGGGGATCACGTGGACCGGGCGGGTGGAGGCTATTCAACCGATGGTCAACTGGCGTACCCGGATGAGGTATTCGGTCAGCAACGGTCGTGTGGGGCTGCGCGGGAGACGATCCCATGAGGTGGTGCCGTTACCCGAGACGGGATGCCTGGCAGCCGCTCCCGGTCCCTCCCCGGCGCAGCTGAACGACCTCGCCGAAGGGGCAGAATCGCTGAACGTGGTTCACGCGGCGAACGGGATCAGCGTGCTCGCCGACGGAAAACTCCTTTCCGGTTCACCCCGGGTCTGCGAGCAGGTGGGAAAGTTCTCTTTCCAGGTATCCGCCTCCGGTTTCTGGCAGGTGCACCCGGGGGCGGCCGAAACCCTGCTTGATGCCGTCCTGGAAGGGCTCAGGCCGAGACCGGGAGATCTGGCGCTCGACCTCTACTGCGGGTCGGGGTTGTTCGCCGCCGGCTTGGAACAAGCTGGGGCCGAGGTCTTCGGGGTAGAGCTGGACCGGGAGGCCGTTGCGAATGCCCGCATCAACGTGCCCCGGGGGCGTTTCTTGGCGCTATCGCTGGCGAAGGCGCTGCGAAGGCTCCCTCCAGGGGTCGATCTGGTCGTCCTTGACCCGCCCCGCAG
>ERZ773079.2049-NODE-2049-length-11502-cov-10.102385_pt1 | contig 11502 bp, 9 predicted proteins | sample MGYA00511355_ERZ773079 | MGnify/ENA primary metagenome ERZ773079 (study PRJEB29015, sample SAMEA2737979) | human oral metagenome | biome: human oral; feature: human-associated habitat; material: dental | place: China | collected 2117 ... | reverse complement strand
TAATAGGAAAGATAGAAGGAAGACAAAAAGTAGTTCCAGATGGAAGTGAAAAAGGATTAGAAAGTTTAGGAAGACCAACAAATGATTATTTTAAAAATCAATATAGTAAGAATGATAAAGCCATAGGAATAAAAAGTGATGGAAGAGATTATTCTAATGTTGATTTTGGAGAACATGTTGGAGATAACCCAATGGCGGCACCTCTTTTTTTAAACCCTGTTACAGTAGCAATAACAAGTATTGCAATAATAGGCTATACTTTTGCTCCACAAGAGACAAAGGATAAAATAAATCAGGCAGTGATTAATGGTTATGAAAAAATAAAAAATAGGCTTCCTAAGTTACTTGGTATGGAAGATGAAAAAGAAATAACTATTACAATAATAAGAAATGAATTGTTAGAACAAGGAATAATAGCAGATGTAACTATAGATGAAAATACAGGAAAGATAAATATAAACGAAATTTTATCATCTAAAAATTCTAATGGGAAGAAAGAAGGACAAGTGCCTCAAAAGAGAGATGATAAAAAGGAAAATATAAATAAAAATGATAAAGGTTCAAAAGAAGATAAAAATAATAAAGAACCTAATAATAATGAGCAGAAAAAACAATCTCCTAAAAAATCAGAAGATGATTCAGAAATTGACTCTAAAACAATTGGAACAATAGGAGGCGCTGCTTATACAATAAATTCTGGAGTAAGAAATAGTAGCAATAAAAGTGCTACTAATAAAGCTTCAGAAAAGACTAGTAGTATTACAAATACAAATAGTCAACAAAAAGAAGTAGCACAAAATAATGCTAATAAACCTAAAACAGAAGTAAATAATCCTGATAATCAACAGGTAAGTAAAGAAGTAACTTCTAATAATCAACAAGGAGCACCAGTATCAAAGACACCTGATACAAATAAGACAGGAGTAAGTCAAGGAGTAGCTGATGCTACACAAAAAGTAGCTTCCACTATATCAAATAATACTAAAGTAGGGGATTTAACTTTTTATGCTAAAGAAGATGGATATGAAGTGTATTATAGAGCTATGAGTTCAGAAGATTTTGAAATTTTTCAAAAAACTGGGAAAATCCCAGCAACAGGAGAAACTTTTATATCTCCTACTCAAGCATATTCTGAAAAGTATGAAGGTGTTCTTGTAAAAATTCAAAGTAGAAAGTGGAACTACAGATGAATTATTAAAAATAGGAGTTAGAAATGATTCGAAAACATTAAAAAGCGAATTTCCAGATTTAAAACCTTCTTCAAAAGGTTGGACTAAAGATAAGGCATTTTTTAAAGAAGAACCTTTTGATAAAAATACAGGACAAATAAATATAGGTTTAGGAAAAGGAGAAGCTTTAGATAAATTTAATAAAAATATTAAAGAATATGAAGTAATAAGAGAACAGGAGAAAAAATGACAAAAGAAGAAAAAAAATTTATACTGAGTTCAAATCGTGAGAAATTAAGGGAATATTTTTTAAAAAAACCACAAAAATTATTAGATTTTTTAGAAGAAATAAGATTAGAGGATGTTTCAGAAGAAACAGCAGATATTATCCATATTTTACTTTTTATAATAATTGCTGGAGAATTTTATTTAAAGAATGATAATTTTAACAAAATATTATGTAAATTATCTAAAGATAAAAATCATTATCAACATGAAAATATAGCATTAATATTAGAATGGAAGCATTCTCCTAAACTCATAAATTGTACTTATGAGTTAGCAATAGCAAAATTTGATTACATGAAGGAGGACGAATTTTTCAATATAGCTAGAAAATGTACTTATGCTTTGGGGTATACCAATACTCCAAAAGCAAAAGAAAAATTAGAATTATTAGCTAAAAATGAAAATGAACTTATTAGAGAATATGCAATAAAACAATTAAATAGACATGATTTTACAGATAAAGATGTGGAGGAACAAGATTAATGAAATATGAAGAACAAGAAAGAAAAATTTATGCAAAATATGATGATAAAACAATAAGAGTTTATCAAGCATATAACAATGTAATTGCTGATGAAGTAATAAAATTAGGAACATTTGGAGAACATTTTAGCTTAACAAGAATGACTTGGATAAAACCTTCATTCCTATGGATGATGTATAGATGTGGTTGGGCAGAAAAAGAAAATCAAGAAAGAGTTTTAGCTATTGATATTAAAAGAGAAGCCTTTGATGAAATAGTTAAAAATTCTGTAATATCATCATATAAACCTAATTTAGGTATAACAGAGGATGAATGGAAAGAGAAAGTTAAAAACTCCTTAGTCAGATGTCAATGGGATCCAGAAAGAGATATCCATGGAAAACCAATAGGTAGAAGGTCAATACAACTTGGAATAAGAGGAGAGGCTGTTGTAAAATATGTAAATGAATGGATAGTAAAAATAACAGATATAACTGATGAAGTTAAGAGAATTAAACAAAGTATTAGTAATGGAACTTTTAAAGAAAGTTTTTTGCCAGAAGAAAAAGAATACATAGTTAAATAATTGTTTTTATAAAAGAGAAGTGATAAAATAGCTATTATTAAAATATAAGGAGCTAAAATGAAAGTTAATTTTATGACTATTTTTATTGGTGTTTTTTTAATTTTTTGTTTTATTTTTACAACATTGAAAAACTTCAAAACATTAAGGGCAGATAATTATAAACAACTTGCTATTGCTTTAGCTATTGGTATTTTCTCATTATCTCTTCTTATATTTTTCTATTATATAAGAGGAGTTGATACAGAAAAACCAACTATTTTATTAAAATTATTAAGATTTTTAAAGAATTAAAAAAGGGGGAAAGATGAGATTTTATTCATATAATTATCTACTTGAACAAATTGCTAGGTTTGACTGGTGGGGTGCTGCACTTACAATATTTTTAATAATTTGTCTTATTATTACAATGTATAAATATCATCAAAGGCAAAAAGAAACAAAATTTAGAGAACTTGCTATTATTTTAGGACTTGGAATTGTTATTGTGATATGTATAAAAATAAGTCAATATCGTGTTACTCAGGTAAATGATAACCAATATAGACGAGCTATTCGTTTTATTGAAGAAGTTGCTAAAGATTTAAATACAGATAAAGAAAATATCTATATCAACACTTCTGCTTCAATAGATGGAGCACTAGTAAGAGTTGGTACTCTTTATTATAGGGTTATCAGTGGGGATAATGGAGAAAATTATCTTTTAGAAAAAATTGACTTATACAATCCAAAAATTGAAATAATAGAGGTGAAAAAATAATGGAATTATCTTATTTAAATGTTGCTATTAAATTAATTATGGGACTTTTATCATTAGTTTTAGTTATAAATATATCAGGTAAAGGAAACCTTGCACCTTCATCTGCTATAGATCAAGTTTTAAACTATACCCTAGGGGGTATTGTTGGTGCAGTTATTTACAATCCAGCAATAAGTATTTTTCAATACTTTATAATTCTTATGATATGGGCTACAACAGTTTTGACTTTAAAGTGGCTAAAAACAAATAGTGTTTTATTCAAAAGTATTTTAAATGAACAACCTATTATTCTTATAAATAAAGGTATTCTTGATGTTGAGGCTTGTCGTAGAATGGGTTTAACTGCAAATGATATAGCTTTTAAACTTCGTACTAATGGAGTGTATAGTGTGAGAAAAGTTAAAAGAGCTGTACTTGAACAAAATGGACAACTGATAATAGTTTTACAAGATGAAGAAAATCCAAAATATCCAATTATAACAGATGGAACTGTACAAACAAATATACTTGAAATTATTGATAAAGATATGAATTGGTTACAAGAACAATTAAAAGAAATAGGCTATGAAAATATTTCTGATATTTTTTTAGCAGAATATGACAGTGGAAAAATTACTGTTATCACTTATTAAATTATTAATGAGGACAATAAATTTCATTTATTAAAATAGGAGGAGTTTTTAATGAAAAAATTTTCTTTAAAATTTGTGGTATTTTTTGTCTTAGTTTTATTCACCTCTTTTATTTATGCAGATGGGGTATTTTCAAGATATTATAATGATAGATTTCCTTTTTCAATAGATGTTCCTATCACAAAATATGAACAAGATACACCAGACGATAAAGGAACTATTGTCAATTTAGAGTTTACTAAAAATTCTAAATTTATTCCTACGAAAAATTTCTTTAAAGGTTATAGAGGTTTAAGTGGTGATGGACTAAGCATAGAAAGTAAAAATAAGAATATTGCTATCTTAGCTTATGGAACTTATTTTTTAAATTCAGAAGAAGCTAATGGTTTGGAAGATACAGAAAATATAAAAGAGGCTTTTAAATATGATAATCTCAACTACAATGAATTTATAAAAAAATATTATAATGGAAAATCTCCTAAAAATATTAATCCATTGAAATATGATTATAACAAAACTTTATTCATCAATGGCAACAATGTAGCATATAACACTATTGGAAAAAACTTTTATGCTGTTTCATATATAGAAAATAATAAAATTCACTATAAAAAAGTTATTTATAATAGAGATGAAAATTCTTATGCAGTATTTGAAGCAACATATCTACCAAAAGATAAAAAATTTATGGACTCTATTGTAAATGAAATGGTAAAAAGTTTTAAAATTATAAAATAAAATTGATACTAAAAATATAAATTTCCTCATCTTTTTCATCCCTCTATTAGAGGTTAAAAAGAGGATAAAAATGGGTGTAGTTCACTCACTAAAGACTACTGTTAATCTCCCCATCTTCTCCAGCATTGATAATATGTGTTTCAAATTCTAAATTTGCCATACATTCTGCCAAATCATTCTGAATACGTTTAAGAGCTTCTAAGCGTGTTTCTACAGATGTATTGATATTCCCTTGTATAATAAAAATTGCATTCTTTGTCTTATCATCAAATTTATAGTTTTCTCCATCACGTACATCAAGCCACGCCATAATTCCATTTTTATCTCGATAAACATAATCCGTTTCTGCAACATGTTTTTCTGTGGATAATATTGGTAAAAAAACATCTTCTTTTTGAGCAACAGTAAATTCTATATATTCATTTATTTTATTAAAATCATGACCACCTATTGCTAATAAAGAATTGAGTGTTTCCACATTATAAATATCAATTATACTGTTAATATGAGGAATTGACCCACGATGTTGAATATTACGGATAAGAGCAAGTGCTGTTGGTGGATTTTTTTTAACACTTCTTCCTACTTTTTGAAGTAAATCCATATATCCTTGAATAGTTGAATTATGAATTATTTCATTTATATCACATTGCAATGCCCATTCTTGCATTTTATTTTGTTTTTCTAAAAAAGAAGCGGATAATTCAGCATTTGGATCTACATTTCTTGCAATTCCAATCACAATATTTTTTATCCCAAGTTCTGAAATACTTTTATCAAAAATAATTTTCATAATAAACTCACCTACCTAATACTACTCTGATTTTTTATTTTTTTAGTATTATACCACATTTCAACCTAGTTTTATAGGTCTAATTCATTCTTCTTTACCAAAGATACCAAAAGAATCAAGTTTAATTATATCATTTTTCTATGATATAATTAACTAGCAAAAGAAATACAAGTGAAAAATGTAAGGGGGATTTATGTTAAGTTTTTATAATCAAGAGCTTCAAACAAGAGCAAAAGAATTTATTGAAAAGATTAAGAATGATAGCAAAAAGCTAGATAAGGAAAATCAAAAATTTGTACAAGATATTTTTACTCGTGGAGATACAGAATATTACTATTCTTATGCTGGATTTTTAATTAAAAACAAAATACAAGAATTAGAAACAAAAAAGGATGTTAAATTTAATGATATTTTTCCTAAAAGTATATATCCAGCATTAAAATTACTTATGGGAGAAAAGTTTTTTAAGATATTTATAGAAATATCAAAAAATATTACAAACTATCCATTCTCCTCTGGATACTATCGTAGAATGGTAAGAAGTAAAAGTTATTTTAATTATATAAATCTCTTGTTCAATTTACTAGGAAATTTTGTAGATTTATATTTTTTGAATATTGATGTTATCACAATAGTAAAAAGAGAATATGAAAAAGGTGTATATGGCATAGATAATCCATATTATATAGCCTATGAAATAGATAATGGTAATCAAGAATTAATAGATTTAATAAAAGAAGCATTAGGTTCTCAAAAATCAGAAATAGATTTAACTTATAATAATATGAAAGCTATCTTTATTTCAAATAATAAAGAATTAGTTGAACTTACAGGAAAATTACTATTAGCTGCCAAACTTCAAGAAGGAGTTAGACAACAAATTTGTGAAAATATGGATAGTGGTTTGCAAGAAAATTTTGAATATATGTTTAAAATTATCTATGATAACAATTTAATAAGATTTTCTTCTGTAAAAAGAGCCTTAGCAACTTGGACAGGTTTAGCTGGTGAAGGTAATGATATAAGTAAATTTGGTAAAAAAGAATTAGAAATCATAAATAAATTAATAGATAATCAAAAATATGAAGATGAGCTTTTAAAAAGTGATGATAATGTTGAAGTATATCTAGGGCTATGGAATAAATCTACAAGAGATATAAAATATTCTGTTGAGGCTATAGAGAAACTTTTAAAATCATCTAAATATCACATTAAGCTACTAATCTCATATTATTTATATGTTATAGTGAACACTACATATAAAAGAGAAATAGCCAAAAAAGTTATAAAAGAATATGGAGACAGTAAGAAAATTGTTGAAATTTTAGCTTGTTATCTTAATTTTTTAATAAGTTATGGTTCTGCAAGCAATTTAAAAAGAAATATAGAAAATGGTGAAATAGAACCTAAGACTTATTTTAAAAACAAAAATGAAGCTATTGAATTTTTTGATATTTTAGAAAAGGCTTTAAATCTTATGGATGGAAAAGAAAAATTATTTAATCCTTGTATCTTCCCTTGGTTCTATCAAAGTATAAGTACAAATACAATAACAACAGCTATGGCACTTATAACTGTTTTTTATCCTGATAATAGCTTAAAAAATAGAATGATGAAATATCTAAAAGAGATAGACACTTGGAATAGAAATTATTACCTTGAAATTCTATTTAAAAAACCAAGCAATAAAGAAGAAAAAGACTTTGTAATAGCTATGCTTTCAGATAGATCTGATGCAGGAATTTCTGCCTATGAAATAGTTAAGGACAATAACTTAATTAAAGAATATCCAAGAGAAATTGAAGACTTATTGAGATTAAAAAGTGGAGACAGAAGAAAGAAGTTAATAGATTTATTAATGAGCCAAGATAAAAAATCTTTGTTGCTATCTATTGATAATTTAATTTCTGCTAAGAATGAAAATAAAAGATTGGCAGCATTAGATATATTAAATCAGGTTAATTCTAGCCAAAAACCTTTATATGATAAAAAAGAAGTAAAAAACTTAATAGCAAAAATATCTACTCCTACTGATGCTGAGAAGATATTGATAGAAAATCTATCTGATAAAAAGAAAAAAGAAAGCAAAAATACATTAAATAAATTATATAACACTGAATATAAGTTAGATTTACCTTATGAAGTTAAAAATGTAGAAAAACTTTCTAAGACTATTAAGAAAAATAAAAAAGGTGAATATATTATTGAAACAACTTCTAATCCTAAAAAGTTTTTCTCTAAAAGTACAGATGAATTATTTGAGATAGTTAAAAAATTAAGTGAACTATATGAAAAAAATGAAGAATACGAATATTTTGGATATTATACAAAAGACTATGTCTTACTTAGAGATAAGTTCGAGCCTATAAAAGATTTTAGTGGACTTCCCCACAGTGAAAGAGGGCGTTTATCTAATCGTCCATTGGAAAATGTATGGAGAAATTTCTATAAAAAAGAAATAAAAGATTTTCCAACTCTCTTTCAACTTTATTTGTTACTGATGATAGGAATGGAAGGAAGGAACAATAGAGAACTTACAGAAGTACAAGAAAATATTTATATGAAAATGCTAGGTTTTGATGTAATGGAATTGTTAAATAAACTCAAAGAAGCTAATTTAAAATATGTATTTTCAACAATTCCTTATGATCCAACTACTTATCATCCAGCAGGTAGAGTAATAGATATTATAATCCTTCTGTATAGAGATTATTCAGAAGAAAATAAAAAATATCTTTTTGAGTTTGGAAAAGCTGTTGGCTTATATGTTTTAGAAAATATAGATGCTAAATATATGGTTGAAGAAACTAAAAATTATAGAAATGAAACTTACTATGAAATTGTTTTAAATGCTGTTGCTTTTGTGTATACAAATATGTATTATATTATTATAAAAGCCTTAGAAAATTTAGAAAATTTCTATGATGAAAAATCATTTACTGAAGCCTTTGTAATTAGGTATCACTTAGATGAAAAATTAAATGAATATATAAATGAAAATCTTAAAGAATATAAAATTGATGGTCACAGAAAAGATTTAGGACTTAGAAATTATGCAATAGCCGTTAATCTAAAAATAGCAGAAAAAGATTTAATCTATAAATATATTTTAGAACTTGATAATAAGTCAGAAGATGAAAAAAGAGTAGCTTTTTCTAGCTTAGATAACTATATGAGCAATTATAGAAATATACTAGCTAAAAAAGAAGATAAAAGTTTAGCTAAATTTAACCCATTTATGCTTAATGAGGCTTTAAAAATTATCTATGATGAAGGTAGAAAAATAGTTGATTATCTAGTTCAAAATGAATTGAAAAGAGGAGATAGCCCAACTAAATACTCAGAATTACTTCATGGAATTAAAAGAATTGAAGGTATAGATTATCTTGTTCAAATACTTCAAGCCTTAGGAAAAGAAACTTTGGATAGAGCTGCTTACTATTGGGGAGGAAATGATACTAAAAAATCTGTGCTTAGTCATTTATTAAAAGTATGTTATCCAACAGAAAAAGATAATAGTAAAGAACTTGCTAAAAAATTAAAAAGCACTGATATTACAGAACAAAGATTGATTGAAGTTGCAATGTATTCTTCTCAATGGATAGAAATTATTGAAGGCTATTTAGGTTGGAAAGGACTTGTCAGTGGTTGTTACTATTTCCAAGCACATATGAGTGATGTTGATAGAAATAAAGAAGGTTTAATTGCAAAATATACTCCTATTTCTATTGATGATTTAATGGCAGGTATACTTTTCCTTTGTGAAATTATAAAGGATATAAGCATTTCCCATTTATCCTGTCTTAATATTCTTATACCTTTAGAATACTCACAGGCTTTTATCAGATACTCATCTTCCGGATCAAGATTTTTTGTATAGATGCCGTAATCCGTATCCATATCAAAATACTCTTTCCATATCTCATTATACTCTTTTTCACTGCAATCAAGCTCATAGGTATTTGCCTCTTCATTTTCAATAAGCTTTTTAATTCGCAAATGCTTGTCAGCGGCTACAAGGTCATATCCTTCTTCACCGATTTTATTAAATCTGAATACCTGACCGCTGTCGGCAATCTTTCTCATATCGAGATATTTAGAACTTAGTTTAAACATTTCTCTCCTAACAATTTATAATCTGTTATAAGCCCTGCACTTATCTACAAATCTTTTTGCCATATTTACATTAGTCCTCAAATATATATGAGGATAACCGGCAAAAAGATTATCTTTTGCGTGTATACAATCCCACTCTTTTGACTTATTTGCCTTCACCGCATGGCAGGACTGACCGTTATTCTCACTGTCCCAATAGTGGAATTCATGTGCTCTGAAACTTTCACCTTTCTTAAGCAACATATTTTCTTCGTATGCGCTGACTTCTATATAACCAAATCTTTGAAGCTTACCTGTCGGATAGGTAAGTCCTTTTATTGCTCCGACAAGCTTGTAAGTATTTTCTTCTTTGTCCTTCATTTCTTCGTGCAGGTACATATAACCTCCGCACTCGGCAATGGTTGGCAGTCCGCTTTCTACAGCATTTTTTATTGATTCACACATTGAGGTGTTTTGAGAAAGTTCCTTGCCGTATCTTTCCGGATAGCCTCCGGGCAGCCACAGTCCCGATATTTTATCAGGCAACTTCTCATCATGTATTGGACTAAAAAATACTATCTTTGCTCCCAAACTTTTTAACAACTCCAAATTATCTTCGTATATAAAGGAAAAAGCCTCATCTTTAGCTACAGCCAAATTAAAACTTTCTGTTTTTTCAGACTCCTCATAACTAAAGTCTGCAAAATCATCTGTCTTAATCTCTCCTACTTGTGAAAGCAACAAATCTATATCTACCTTAGTCTCAAGTATTTTAGCTCTTTTTTCCAGTATTTCTAAAGTTGCCTTAACATCATCCGGAGTATAAAGTCCAAGGTGTCTGCTCTCAACCAAGAAAGCTTTATTTTCTTCTAAGTAACCAAGTACTAAAAGTCCGGTATTGGTTTCTATATGATTTTTTATATCAAGATATTCTTCTCTATTTATCTTATTTACAATAATTGCTTTTACAAACTTATCACCATACTCGGCAAGGTAGTCCGATACCTTTGTATAATTATCTTTAGACACTACCATTACGACATAGGAATTAAGCTCTTTTGCAACTGCATAGGCACTTGCTCTGGGCTCTTCTTTATAAATTCCCGAAAAATATCCCATAGCAGCTTCTATAACAGCTATATCCGCTCCTTTTGAATAATGTGCAAATTGTTTTTTTAATTCATCCTTCTTAAAATCCGTTTCTAAAAAATACGGCTCTAAATTTATACATACTCTTGCTGCCGCTATACTGTGGTACATAGGATCTATGTAGTCCGGTCCGGTTTTAAAAGCTGCCACCTTTAAGTTCCTTTTTTTTAAAGCTGTTATAAGACTGCTGCATATTGCAGTCTTTCCGCTATGTGAATCCATAGCACTTATCATTATATTATTATACATTTATTTAACCTTTTATACTTGCAATCAGTACGGGATTCTTAGCATCAAACATAGTATAATTCGCAACTTTTTTTGTATTTGATACTGAGACAAAAACTATATCAGTCTTACAGCCCTGTGTTTCATAATACTTACAAGCCTCATTGATCTCTGCTACACTTTCCAAAGAAACGGCAGTAATTACCACCCTTGCCTTGACATTTTTTTCAAATACTGTCTTAAGTATTTCCTTAAGTTTACCTGTGGTTCCACCTATAAATACCGCATCAGGTGCTTCAAGCTCTTCCATTGAAACACTTGCCTCGCCCTTTACCACTTCGATATTATCAAGTCCGAATTTTTCTATATTCTTATAAATAAGCTCAGCAGCTATAGTTTTCTTTTCTATGGCATAGACCTTGCCCTTTGGAACATTCACTGCCATTTCTATACTTACCGAGCCGGTTCCTGCACCTACATCATAGCATATATCCTCATTGGAAAGTCCAAGCTTTGCAACAGATAAAGCTCTTATTTCCGACTTGGTCATAGGTACCTTGTCTCTGATAAATTCTTCATCTTCTATACCCAGTCTCATATGCAT